>JAAUXT010017866.1_pt1 | contig 51703 bp, 49 predicted proteins | sample 7278171 | NCBI WGS metagenome assembly JAAUXT01 (sample SAMN14350112, study PRJNA611818) | marine sediment metagenome | isolation source: surface marine sediment (1.8m) | place: French Polynesia: Moorea | collected 2018-08
CCCCCCCACAAACTCAACATCCAAACTCAACATCACCAAAAAAAAATTTTCTTCTTAAAATGGGTCAAAAATTATTCTGGCAAAATTTCACCATGTTGAGTTATGGACCACACGCTTTTTAGGCGTAGCCTTCTTGTTGAAGTTCGAGAAGGAAACACTCTTGTTCTCTTTCGACAAACCACATCAGCACAAAGTGACAGACAAGTCTTTGTGTGTCTACACTTCGGGAGAGCGTGTTTCTGCATCTCTCATGTCGATTGCGCTGTGACTGTTCGCTGAATGAGAAACACGAACAGATTCTTCAGCTTCTGAGACGCGCGCAGCTCGGCGGCATCGCGCGTCTGGTATCCAAAGTTCTGACCGTCTGCTTAAATTTGCTGGTAGACCCCCTTCAAGCAAACATCATAAATCTTCACAGATTATTCCTGATTATGATCTGATTTCTGCAAAACTTGCTGGTTTTACCCCTTCCCCTCCTCGACGTCGCGTAGATGGTCAGAGCAAACCGGCGATATTGTGGATGGTCCAGATTGGTGAAAATACTGCAGCCCAGAGATCGCGCGTTTTCTGATGCGCTCTCTTGTTCAACAAAATTGTGCATTTTTGGCGCACCATCTTCTCAAACGGAAGAGAACAAGTTCAGAGTGCACCAGTGCGCTGAATGAAACACCCACGTGAACAGGTGACATCAGCATTGTTGATACCGAGACTCTCTACCTCCATAAATGGCAGCATCACTGAAAGCAGAAGGTTCCAGCATTCTTGAGATGGTGTGAAATTCGTGTGACCTCAGTTGAGCCGACAATGACACTGTGATGAGACTGCATCTTGATAGCTCTCGCGCGCCTCAACACTGCTTCGTGTTCTTGTTGTGCTTGTCATGTTCTCTTGGTGAGACCTGAGCACAAGTTGACGTTCAATGCTTTGTCCAGTCTCCTTTCATTGCCCAAGAATCTAAAGACAGTTTGACCACGACACTTCGAGCCTGTTGTTCATGCTCTTGCCGCAGGGTACACGCCGCTGCACTTGGCGTGTAAGCACGGGCACCGGGAGATCGCCGAGGAGCTGATCGCGCGCGGCGCCATCGTCAACTTCATCGAAGGCGCCGACAGTGAGCGCGCACACGCCGGGTCGCGCGCGCTCGCCGAGCTCACCGTGCAGCCGCTCAACCTCGCGCTCGAGAACAACTACCCCGAGGTGCGTCCAGGCCGTGCGTGCGGGTGTGGGTGTGGGCGCGTGTGGGTGTGTGTGTGGGGGGGGGGGGCGGTGGGCGAATGTTGGTTGGTGCAGGTTGGAGGTGCACGTTTGCACACCTCCGTTGTGTGCGTGCCAGTGCACGTTTTAGACGTTTGAGAATTGTACCCTCTGCCTTGCGGGGCATGTGCACTGAAACAGCAAATTCTGCAGCCAAATTCTGGATCCATTTGACGACGCATCAGTGTCGTCCACTCACAACTCACACGAACTGCATCATGATGTGCAAACACTTGTTTCTTCGCAAAGAACAAACCACGTCGCAGATTTTGTCTACGAAATCACAACAAAATACTCTATTTCTGTGGATTTGAATGATAATCTCCGTTCTGAATCGGAACACTCGTGTGTCTTCGTGTGTGAAACCCGAGAAAGGCGTTGCTGTGGGAAACTAATGTCTCGCCTTCCGTGGGAAAGCGTCGGTTGGCAAGAAATGTGCTGTTACTGCTGTAAAGACAATCGGCTCCTCTGAATCATTCTCTGCACACAAGATCTGTGGAAATGTTTTTTGGTGAGAGAACTTGGAGATTGGTCAGAAAATTCCTGTCGAGATTGAATTGAGTTGGACGAAGTTTTGTGCTTCGGCAGTGAACAAGTGAAGTGTCCGTCAGACTTCGAGAGTTTAGAAAGAAAAATCAGCACCACAACGGCGCGTGCAGCGTGAAGTTGACGCAACGACGGAGAACTGCGCAGAAGAAACGCCTCCGTGAGGAAAAACTCACCGAAACAGTCCTGATGTGAATGCACGACCCTCGTCATCTGCAACCTGTTGAAATGAAATCTCGCTGTTCGTCATGCAGATCGCAGAGTTGCTGCTTCTCAACGGAGCCAACGCGCAGCAGTCGCACTTCCTGGGCCATGAGATCAACCTGGTGCCGATGGAGAACGTGGAGTGCCTCAAGGTGCTGCTGCGACACGGCGCCGACGTGAACAGCCTGAGCCGCAGCGGACTCACGCCGCTGATGAAGGCCAGCAAGGAGGGATGGGTGCGTGCTCACTGGGGGACACGGTGGGTGGGCACTTGGGCAGTGATGTACACGAAACCCGCAGTAACAGACAGACAGATTAACAAACACTTTAGGAAACGATCGTTGCGAGGCCTCTTTTGTGTGTTCTTGTCCGTGGATTTACTGCAGGATTGAGACTCCTAAACAATGTGATCATCTTGCAATTAAGAACCCTGCATTAAAAGCTGAGCAAAATGATGATCCCCTGAGACAATTTATGTCGCGCGGAACACACTGGGTGTGCGGCACAGCTGCAAATGAGGGGGAAAGAGACTCTAACTTCCAATTAGCGGAGAAAAAATTCCACCAACATCTTGTAATTGTCGCAAAGTGCTCGTCGAGGAGGAAGCAAGTCATAAAACAAGGCGGCATTGTTTCCTGTTGCGCCAAAGTGAATGTGTCGTGGCTTTCACGGGAAACAACTCAAAGCAAACACTTCAGCAATAAAAAAAGAATAGACTAAAGTTTGGAACTTTTAAACTGAATTACTGACAGAAACGCTATTTTTCATTCGCTCACAACATCAACATTTCTTCTGCAGGCGAAACGCCGCCTCACTTTCTCACCACCAGATTGGTGAAGTTGATACCCAAATGTTTGGCACCAGTCGATTCACGCACCAATGGTCCATTCTCTCTAACAATTGTCTGGTCCCTGTGTTTTGCACGAACAAGACCCACAAGGACCAGACCCAGCCAACAGGCGAAGGTTCTGCTCCTTGCTGGTCTGTAGATCAAACCAAACAAAAATTAGCAAACCAGGGATATTGGTTCACTCAAACCAAACAGGAGAGAAATTTCCAAATAGTTGAACACCTACGTCTCTTGTTTCGCGTTTCTGGTCGGTAAAACGAGCCTTGTTCTGGTGCCTTCAGATTCGCACGGTGAAGTTGCTGTTGGAAAACAACGCCGACGTGAACCTGCAGTGCCCCCCGCGAGTCGACCGCAAGACGGCGCTCCACTTCGGAGCTACGTCGGGAAACGTCGAGGTGAGGCACCGGCGCTCACTTCGCAGCTAAAGTCCAGTTTTTGACGCTCGCGTGCACTGAAAACGAAGCTGGCACAAACCACGCGCTCAAATCTCGGTCTTTCCTTCAGGTGTGTCGATTGCTTCTGGAAGCGGGAGCGAGTACGAGAAAACCAGACGATTTTGACTGTGCTCCAATGGAGTGCGCAATCGTCAATGGCAAGAAGGGAGCGTGCAGAACCTTACTCAGGTGGGTGTTTGGTCCTGTAGCGAACGCAGTTGCAAACAACCGTGGAGCGCGTTTACTCAGGCGAAATTGCTTGAGAGACTCGCTTTGGGGCAAATCTCGAGGGCCTTGGGTTCATTGGAACAAAGCAACCCACCCAAAATGAAACGGATTCTGTTGGACGTGAACCAGGACACATCCAGTCGAAATCCGTTGGAGTAATTTCTTGATGTGAAACTCAGGTTTGGAGCGGATGCGAATGAGCCGAATGCTGACCGGTGCTCTCCATTGCAAATGGCCTGTTCCATGATTCCCAACACGCACCAGGGCGACATCATCAGCACGCTCCTCAGTTTCGGCGCCGACCCCACCTACTGCCTCAACATCTTCTCCTACAGGTTCGTTTTACACTCAAGATAAGCAGATCGTTCTTGTTGTCCGTCTGTGCGGTCGGGGCTGATGATGACCGCAATCAACGGACTTCCGGGACGGCAGGTGTCCGATTGCTGTGGCTGCGCCCGTCTCGCTGCTCCGGTGTCATCAGGGCCACGCTTGCGCGCATTTCCTCAGGGATATCAATCCTGCCAAATGCGGCTTCTGGGGTCAATTTAATTTCTTCCAATAAGCAGCTTCAATAAAGAACGATTATTTGATACCAAATGAGACGAGTTTTGCATTCAAGGAAAATTGGGAGTTTCACTTGTCCGTTTCTGTCATTTAGGGTTTTCCTGGAACACAAACCTTTTGTTGTCTGTTGGTCCTACAGGTTACCATCGTTGGCGCCGATCGTTGAATATCTGAAGTACGGAGAAAACTTCGAAGTTTCGGTGTTCCAGCAGCTGTTCCACTACGGTTCAGAGGTGAACTTTCGACAACCCAGGGAGCGAATAAAGATTCTGGACAAATACGGAGCTGTGGAGCACATTCACAAGCTGACGAGCCACCACGATGTGTTCGAGATGCTGGTCGATGTTGCGGGCGTTTTCAATGTGAATGACATTGAAGGAGAAGAGTCGATCTCAGATGACATGAAAGCTGCTCTCCTCACGGCCGCAAGTACTCCCAGAAGACTGAAGCACCAGATTAGAATCCAGATCAGGAGACTCCTGAGGGTGCCGAATCAGATTGAACTTCTACCTTTACCGCGTCTCATCAAGGATTACCTTTTGTACCAACTTTGGGAAGACTGAACCAGGCTTTCGCTGGGTGAGAAAGGCGCAGGTTTTACAACCGTTCGAGTTCGCCAGATAAAAGTTCCGCTGGTGTCGGAAGAAGATTGGCTCAAGGTCCGTTCAATGAAGAAACCTCAAACCCGGTGATGCTTGTTATTTGCGCTTTTGTTGCAATGGTGGTGTTGACTTTCGCCCTTCATTCGCCCTCCATTTGTGCCTTCGTAAAGTTTCTTCTGCACAAAACAGGAACAGCGAGCACCTGCACGACAGTAGCTGCGCACAATGGGCAGCCGCCATTTCTGTGACATACGTACGAGCACCAATTTCATGGCACAGAAGCACAAGAGTCGTCCGAGGTGAATGGCCAAAGTGCTGACCCTCGAGACAAGAAACTGAGTTTCATCAGGAAAGTCCAGGCCGGGTCTGAAGATGTGATGCGTGATTCCGTTGGAAATATGCTGTCAGGTCTGGGATCGACCGCAATTAATTTCCGTGGAACCTACGCAAGCGAAGATTGTGACGGACAACTTCTGGGGTGATTCACCGAAGAACAATATGCAATAAACTATCCAGAGCTTTCCACCTTGCTGATAAATGTAAGTCTCCAATGATTGCTTTCCGTTCCTGAAAATTGTGTTATGACGTGCCATTACTGGATTGAGAAAGGCAGCAAATTGCAAATAGAATCTTGGCGAATCTTCGCGAAATGAGTGGACGAGATGCAACGCTCGCCGTTCTCCCGCCGTAAGAGTACAGGCACAAAAATTGTTCGAGTGTCTCGGATCGAACAACAAAAAAGCTGAAAGCTCTTCTTGCGTGTCCCAGTTGTTGTGTTGTTTTTGGAAGAATGGATCGAGTTTAACTTCTTTGCCATCATTTGGAAACATTAGTACGTCTCCTGCCGACAAAGAGATGCAGCTGAGTCTCAGAGCATTTACATTAATTTGTGTCCAGGCGGCAAGAGAGACGCAACCGAGTCTTGGGAAATTGCATTAACGTGTACCAGTATCCTGCCGACAAAACGAGGCAACAACTGGGAAATTTAAGGTGCGAACCCCAATGAATGAGATACGAGGAACATTTCCTGCGCCGAGTGGAATTTGTCAACAGGACTCCCATGCGAGTGACGATGGTCCTGAGCCTCTTGCCTGGACCCCCATACACACACTGACAGTATTTTTTTTCAAACGGGAGGGATAAGTATAAGCTCTTTTGTCTGCTTCGCTGCTGGACAAAAATTCGAAAAAGGCGGACAAACAGTTGCGATCAAAAAGGACTTCTGCCCCTGCCCAAGATAAACTCTGTACTCTCCTTGTAACTTGCAAAAAATGTGCATTTCCATGGTAACACTCTCCCCACAGAGACAAAAACAATCATTCTCTCTCTGTCAGCCTGTCTGTCCGTGTGTGTGTGTGTGTGTGTGTGTGTGTGTGTGTGTGTGTGTGTGTGTCTGTCTGTCTGTCTGTCTGCATGGAGATGACGGCAACACCGTTCAGGTACCGCAGGAGAGACAGGCGCGGTGCGACTCCTGCCATTCCAAGTGTCTAGTTCAGGATTAGTGAGGCTGAGGCTCCATCGTGGTGGCCGCTTCTTTTCTCTCCGCAAAGCAAAAACCCTCTCGTACTCGCACGAAATTGCTGTCAAGTGAAACTTTCCTTGCCGAGTTTTTGAACCGTTGAAGTTGAGATTTTGTTTCAAAAGGTCAAGTATGCTCACAATGCGCGCACCTCGCTGTATCAGCCTGTTATCTTCGAGTGCATTCTTCAGTGTAATTTACTCCACCGAAAATTCCTTCTTTAACGTGCTGCGTGCGTACGATATCTTTGAGTTTGCTCAGGACAATTTTTCAAATTGGCCCTCACAGCGGTCGCTCACACAGTGCCACTGTGCTAATTCCTCAGGTGCCATGTTGTGCGCGAGCTGAAGTCAAGAAATCAAGGACGTGACGATCATATCAAAGTTTATCAGGGGATGATCTAGATCGACGTTGTTTTTGTGTGACACGGTGTCTGCTCAGAAAAGGAACAGTTTCAGCTCAGGTGACACAGGTGGGAGTTTGCGCCGCGCACAACAGAAGCTCCTTGTTGGTGGAGAGAGCGAGGTATGTCACGGCCGACAAGTGTGTGCAATGCCAATGCACAACACGATCGGGGTTCCGCGGCCGTGGCTGTGTCATCGTCAGTTGGAGCTCGACCAAGAAAGACTTCGGTCGTGATACTCGTAACTCCGTGGCCCCGTTGGACTCAGACTTAGCCCCGGCGCCGCAGGAAGTGGACGAGCTGGGCGGCGGTGCCGACCATGGATCGCAACACGATGCTGATCGTGGAGGCGAACGAGATCAGCGCAGACCTCCAGAAGGAATACGTACGTAGGTCCCGCAGCGTCCCTTCGGACATGTGGCGCTGGGTACGGATCCAGCAACAGGATGAAGTCATTCTTCGTATTTTGTATCCTTGATCGATCTGAAATGGCAGGATACGAGCACACAATCCGTGGCGAAATTTCAAGATTGGACGAGACTAAAACCTCGTTTCAATTCTCTTTGGCAAGCAAGTCTTTGTGTGTCACTTTTGAAAGCCAGTGTTTTGGTTATTTTGTCAACACACGTCATGCATGTGCAACCTGCATGTGTGACACAATGTATTCTCATGAATCCACGAATAGCATCACGTCAGAAACGCGAATGGAAGTCTGATGGGCATCTCAGGTCCCACACCACTGGCTGGAACCTTTCCAGCACACTGCACTTGGGAGACACTCACTTTGGATATTAGTCTGGTCTCTCCAAACATAATCGCAAGATACGGCAGTGTCGAGACCCGCCGACACTTTTCATAAAGATTGCCTGTTCAGCCATGAGAGGAGGCTTCTGCGTGTCATTCGCCACAAAGCGGAGGATACCAAGTTTTCGAGCGACTGAAAGGAAAAATAAAGTTGTTCATTTTGCAGGAGTTTTGCAAGGGAGATGCTGGCAACTGCGAAAACCACGACGAGATGAGAGTGAAAGTCATCAACAAAACACTGAGCATCAGCTGTACGTGGTCCTTCGAAAAGTTCAAAGAGAGACTCAACAAGATGCGGAACATCTACATGAAAAAGCTTATGTACAAAGTGAGTTGAGTTGATTTTGATGATAATAGATTCCTCCAGTCGCTCCAGGGTTGTGGAATGCCATCAACATTCCTGAGTGATGTGATTAACTCTGAGAGTTCACTTGAAATGAAAGACAACATCAAAACTGAAAACCGTGCGGCCATTCAGGGGCATCGCACGCGAAGCGCCATGGCACTTGCCGCATCACTGCAGTGCCTGAGGATCGCGACTTGTGAACTTTGCATGTCAATGCGAGGAGTCACTGATGAACCATTTTGGTCAATTTCGTTTGCCACCTCAATTGACAGTCGTGTTGTTGATGTTCAGTCTGAACAGCGCTCGACCCATACAGACGCGACAAATCTACATTTCCAGACGGACAGCGACACGTCGGAGGTGGACGCCGTCTTCTTTGACCCTGATGATGTGTGGGAGAAAGAAGCTGCAGACACCCAGGTGTCCTTTACCCAAAGAAAGCAAACTGTGATGGACGAGTCACGAAGCAGCGCCGATTGCTCCGGTGTCGTCCCTGATGTTATTAACATTCGAACCAAGAAACACCTATCTCCAGCTGATGCAGAAGCGCAACGGTGAGAAGAAGAGGAATGAAACTCACACTTCCAGCCAAGTTTACCACAGTTTACCAATCCCACCACTACTACCATTACGTTGTTGACAAAGTTGAAATTTCCATCCAGTTGTGTGCAAATAGACGGAAAGCGAGAGGACGGGATCCGTGAAGCGCCTGTGGAGCGGCCCGGCAGCCCCGCCGAGCTGCCGGCCGAGTCCGAGTTCCTGCCGCGGACCCCGTGCGCCTCCCCGGACATCCTCACCTACGGGCTGCCCACCGACGCTTTGCCCGGTACTGACTCTACCATTCACTGAAATTTCTGTGCATGGCTTTCTCTGTAAAGTTTCTTTTTTTCAAGAGTCAGGTTGTTGGGTTCTTCCTCAGGGAAACCTGAAGCGAGTCAACCAACCGTGGAGGGGCTCAACGTGCAGCGTGACGCTGTCCAGCAGGTGGCGCGCTCGGGGCAGGACGGGAGCCTCGTGTCCGGGGGACACGGCCTGCAGGGTTCCGGGACGCTGCTCATCTGCGCCGGGCTGGCGGAGCGCTTGGTCTGCAGTCTTCAAAGTGCGTCCCCTGCTTCCAAAATTCAGTTTCAGGCGCTTGAATTACTCTCGCGAGTGTTCGCAAATTGGAAATCTGATCCACGGTATCAAAGTTTCCGTCCCATCACCATAAAATTTCTTTTCCAGCAATGGACCTTCGTGCACCAGAAGCGACTTTCCTGGACAAAATACTCGACAACTGTGATTGTATCAACACATCTGTGGGAGACATAGTGAAGGCATTCTCCAGCGACGGTTCCCAGGGTGACGACACAAAGTTTTGTTTGTTCTACGTCAATAAAAGCTGCTTACGATACATAAAGTTGGTTCTTGCCGTTCTGCATGGCAAGACAAGACAACAGTATTTCGTTGGAAGAAATGTCTGCGTTTATGTGTGTCGGAATGTTGGGGATGTGAGGCAAAGCGTCGACAGCTTGAAGAAACCTCATATAATATCACTTCGTTTGTTTGCAGATGGCGAGTCGCAAATTGTCCAGTCCTCCAGCATCCAGCTGGTCTTGACGATGGAGTTGTTGGTGTCAAATTCAACTTGTCTCTTGTCTTCGTTCGAAACTGGCCAATCTGCCAGTTTGTCAACTGTCAGACAGAACCTTGACAGCCAAATAAAGTCTTCATGCATTCTCGTCACAGCTTTTCTGAAGGTAAAGCCATGCAAAGTACACATGATTTCCACTGTTTTGCCACGAGACTGAGGAAACATCTTGTTGATTCCGTAACGTCATGCTTATCACGAGGAAACAACTTTTCTCAGGCTTGCAGCGGACAAACTGAGGATTCCCTCCGCGACTGCGCCTCCGACCTGAGTGAAAGCCTTTTCCAAGTCGTAAAGCTGTGTGGAGAGCTGTGTCTGGCTCTGGAAGTCCGTCCATACGTCCTGCGAGAATCGAAGCTGACAGAATCATCAGTGCAGCGAGCTGACCCCGACAAACCCGAGGTACACACATCAAATACAATTCGTGCAGTTGCAGACAATTGAGCCCCACGAGCACCGCACAGCGAGGGTCCCAACTCCGCAGAACTAGCGCGGAAAGAAATTGTCACGAGAGAAACGCTTGACCTCGGGGTCTGAAGACGAAGTGGATGGAAGCTAATCCTTCCTGGCGGAGTTGACCCTCTGACCACGGTCGTTTCCCCGGGATGTCTGAAACAAAGATGAAGTTGGCTGGCCTCCAGGGCGTAAACTACGCAGCGCCGTGCTCCTGGGATCCGCTCCGCTCCGCCGCCTCCTCCCAGACTCCATTGTTGAGCGGATCAGAGGAAAAAGTGATTACTATTCAGAGCCACCACGCGATTCCCAGTAGAAACCTCTTGTGCGGCATTTCGAAGCGATTTATGTAATCCAGCGGCTGTAGACGCAGCTTTTTCGCCAGGCTTTCCATTCACTTCCCTCATTTATTCACCCCATTTCCACAAATTAGTGCCTCTCAAATTAGTCACCGAATCTTTTTTTCGCGACGCGTGTACGAAGTGAGGCGTTGAGGTGGGACAGGCTGCTGTTTGTCCCGCGCAGGGTCGTGTGGCGGTGGAGGCGGCGCTGCTGGCCGGGTGCGACCGCTACGTGGAGCAGAGCCTCCGGGACGCGCTGCGCTCCGTGCGCAGCTGCGAGGCGACCGTCGAGCGCGAGGCCGACCGCGCGCCGCATGTGCGCTCAACCTTCCTTTGCTATGGTGTCGAGAGAAAACGCTTTGCTATACACGAGTACATTTCTGTGAAACGGTTCCCATGGAGGTCACATGACCTTCGCTGCGGTTCCTTGGGACTTCCCCCTCAAATCCAACAACGCGCAAACGTCATGGCACGAACAAAAGCGAGCGAGTCTGAAATGTTGGCAAAAACAGTTTCCAGCCTTGATTGCATGATTTGTGCGCACGTTCATTCGGCATTTCGAGAATGACATCGGTGCTCGGTATGGAAGATTTTGGTGAATGTTGTCGGAGATTCACCAGACTCGAGATCTCAGTAAAACACTGGTGATTCTTGAAGGAGAAGAACCAGAGTGTGACATGCTCGACATCTTGACTTTTTCAGGAGTTTGAAGAAATTCTCAAGAACACAGAAATCATCATTGCCACAACCAAAATACTGATCTTCAAGTATCAGGAAATTCAGGTACGTGGAGATCGGTCTCTTCTGGTCAACACGTGACTTGTGTAACTTTGTCACGTAAAGACCTCGAAAAGAACTTCAAACAAAACTTGCACTGACATCAAGAGGCCCAGCAGCGCACGTTCCGTGGTTTGAACGAATGGCGCAAGTAGCAAGTCTATGGCCAGGGAACTTGGAGGAAGTCTCATCCCTCTGACCACAACCATCTGTTTGGCGCCCATCCCTCACTCAAGTCGAATGAGGCGAGCACTCCACCCCGGAAACGGAATCTTTCAGATTGAAGCCAGTTCGAAAGTCCCCGGGCGCTGTGAGAACAACAACGGCCCCAAACTCGATTTTTCAAGCTACTTCGAGAGATGTCGAGGAATCATCGCTGCAGGCGACAGCTTGTCAGGAAGCATCAGTCTGCTCACGCAGGCCGCGCACACCGCCGTATCAGGTATTCACCGACACAATCCGCTCCGTTGTTTACAGATATTGGTTCAAGCAACTCATCCGTGGAAATGTCTCATTGATCAACTTGAACCCACCATTTTGATTTTTATCCGCGTGTTGTATGGCCGCAGAGCGAGACGCGGGCAGTGCGAGGAGAGTGACCCGCTGTGCGGAGATGGTCCGGCGCGCGGCCTCCAGGCTTCTGGGTCACGAGGCGAACACTCTATCACCGCCGCAGGATCACGGCAGTGACGCATCAGATGACGCCGGGGTGAACTCGAAGCCGCTGTGCTCAGCCTTGACATCTATTCTCTCCGAGGAGCAGAGCGTCGAGCTGGAGAAGGCAGAGAGTGACGTGAAAGTTTCAGTGGAGGCGCTCGTGCAGTGCGTCAGGCAAAGGCTGTGTGGAGAGGATGGGACGGGGAAGTCTCCCGGACGACGGTTGCTGCCGGTGACGCCCGGGGTCGGGCGCGGGCTGGTGCGCGCGCAGTCCGCCAGGGGGCGGGGCTCCGGGGACCGCGGCCGCGCCGCCCGCCCCCTCTCCATGCACGAAATGTGGAACTGACGGGAGCGTCCAGTATATTCACCAAAGACCATACTCAAGTGTCGCGAATTCCTTCAGACTGTGTCTGTAGCAAATCTGCAAGATTTCTTGATCAAAAACTGCTTAATCGTAACAGCACATCTGTTGCGTGAAAGCGAATTGTGAGTGATACGGTTGAAACTTTCCTCACAACCAGCTGTTGCATGTTCAAGTTCAAAATGAATGATGAAGATAATCTTTGAAGAACGAACGCGGAGAATGTTGGCTCAGTTCAGAGAGCGTGCCCCCTCTGAGCTCTGTTGCATCACACTTGCAATGTATGAGCTGCAGTTCAGGTGACACGTGTTGTCAGGTTTCTGATTCTGCATTTGCTACTGTATCAGATTCAGGCGCCTTCAGGATCTCGACCATGTGGAAGCACCTTGGTCTGCAGACGCACGACGAACAGTGCAACACACTGCCTGGCCTCGTCCTGCAACTGAACAAAAGCCTGCATGAAGGAATGGTCGGAGCGCAGTTTGGAGCTCTGTTTCGGAAAGTTTATGTCGAAAGGGGAAGGATAAAGTTTCGCACCTAATCCAACCGGGAGCTTTGGGATTTGGACAGGGATATCAGGACATGGACTCCCACATAAAGTTTATTTTGCACAACGGTGCGCAAAGGCGAGGAGAGACACGAAGTGCTGAACAGAAAACCTTGTAACCAGACGCGCAGGCCCTTGGAACATGAGTCCTTGTTCCTTCTCGTAAACAATTCATTCACCCAAATGGATTTCCGTAGGCAAGTGATGAGAAAGAACTGGTCGACTCGAGTTGCAAACTGCCCTGCAAAGCTCACTCTTTGTTTCTGTTGTTTTCTGAGCAACAAATTGGTCCAAAGTTACCCAGGAAGACACACATGTCCGTGCCAAATGGACAAATACGAGAACGTGAAGTTGGTGTCTCTTGGGGTGAGATGTTGGTTTGTTGGAGACGCGTTGAAGCCCCCCGGGCGCCCCCGACACGAAAACCTGTCGTTAGACTCTCCCGATGTTTTGTTTTCTCGGAGGGGGGATGTACACAACACACCAAAATTGAGCACATTTCACGTGCTGCACAAAGAACCAAAATGAGACAACTCTCCCCTTGTTTCACCCTGATTGTGATTGTGTGTGGCAATAAATTGTGCACCCTGGCACTGCATGCTTGTGCAGCTTTCCCCTTGTCTTCCCCTTTCTTCATGGTTTCGAAGCGTGCAGCCATACTGGCATTTGCGGGGGTTATCCGTTGTGTGCAAATTTTATTCATCCGGTGTGAAGCACTGAGACAGGAAATTCTGGTGTAAAGATTCAGCTTGAGCCTTCCTCATAAACAAAAGAATCTACGAGAAACCAATGCGGAAAAAGAAGTCCGACAAGTTTTATGACGGTCCTCTCTCGCTCTTCTCGCTGTGGTACACATGACAAAGTGTGAAAAAGAAGAGACATTCTGCGTGCTGTTTCTCAAATTCTGCCAATTTTCAGCGTATTGTGGACTGCTGTGGCGTCAATTGAGAGCTGCTGAAACTTGTGGAGTCATAAATCTTACGTAATAAATTGACATTTGTGCCGGTTAAAGCTTTCAATAAATTAGAGAGCAATTTGTTCCTGAGAGGACAATTTTGTTTTGCAGGCGAAGAAATCGTTTGCCATTAAACTTCGTTCGCCTCTATGTTGGTGTCCGTGATTTCAATTGCCAGTCATCAGAGGAAGCATTATCATCTGTGTTATGTGGACAAGTGCGGAAAAGTGTTTGTTGCAGGTACACGACATGCGCAGAAAAACAGCCAGCCTCTCCAGGTTCAGCTTGTGCTGCGTTTGGAAGTCACAGAATCGTGTGCATGGTTTGTGTCCAATCCCATTCATGGGGAAATGGAGTCGGTGACAAGAAACCGTGTGTGGACATGAAAAATTGGTTGTCGCGCGAGATGACCCAGATTTACTTCCGGGAAATTGCTTTCCAGCTGTGCAAGTCACAATTAACTCATGAATAATACGTTAAATTCTCGTGTTTTCCTTTGAACAATTGGTATTGGGGGAAACAATAACCCACAAGACAGATTACTTCAATGGGAAGCGAGGTGATAAAACTTCGTGGGGGGGGGGGTCCTGAAAGTCGGTCAAACTGAGAAAATAATTTCTCCTTGTTCCTTGGAGGAAAAAAGACAGTCTTTTTTGTGCCGAGTGTTTGCAGAGCAGTGACCGGCAGGAGTGCAAGGTGATACTGGCTAGTCCGTGGAAGTCTGTCGGTGCGTGTGATTTTTTCGAACTTTGTTCGTGCATTGTTTCTCATTCTCATGGATTCCAACTGGGAGGTTTCGTTTTGTTCGAGATCAAATCCGCTGCGCGAAGCAGATGAGCGTTGCTGACAAGTCTGTCCCTTGGGGTTTCTCCTTGAGCTTCATTTCTTGAAACGGAGTTGGTTCTTACCACCAGACAATCCTTTCCCGACGATTTTTCCCGTGCCTTTCCTGAGCGAGCAAGCCAATTTCCTCCTAATGAAGAAGAGAAAATTGCCTTGACATCTTCTGTGAGGCACCATGGTTTCTAAACTTTGTGTCCAGCTTCAGTCTTTCGTCTCGCATTTTCAACCCGTTTGAATGGAACTTCCCAGAAAGATAGAAATCGCCTTCTTGACCCATGCGAAGCAAAACTCTCTGGCTTGACGTTTTAACACACCCAATCATTGACCCAATTCAATCAGCCCTCAGTGATTCGCCCACGAGATACCTTGACATGCCACGTAAATTCCTGTGCTGCCTGCAGAAAAACGTCCCCAATAAAGCACATTTCGATTTTTTTCTCTTCTCAAGAGAACATTCCCAGTCAGAGAAACAGGCAACACATTTCAAGACTCGACAGACAAGGGAGATTCACTCTTTGTTGGAATGATCGCACCCGCAATCAAAATAAATGGGAGGCAGTGGATCAACGGTGGAGAAAAGGAACCGAGATCTTGCAAAAATTGCCAAGAAAAAAGTTTGACCTTCATCAACAAAGGCACCTTCTATTTGTAGGCTCCTTGACCTTTTCGTACAGGAAATGGAAATGCTTTGAAATCCCCGTGGAATCTATTTTGACACTTCTTTATCCACAGGCTTTTTACTTCAGTGTCCCCTTGCAACGTGTAGGCGCAAAATACTGGACAAGAGAGGGATCATTGCTCTTCGCACAAATCAACCATTGCGTCAAAGAAATACGTACGGTGGACTCAAATTCTCAATCCTGTGTACAGTGCGACCAAATACAGTTGAATTTCAATTTACGAGAGCAACGTAACCTTAGAAAGTCTTGTTTTTGTCAACAAGCGGAAAAGAGCCCACTTGGGATTCTTTGTCTTCTAAAAAATGGACCTGGTCTCAATTTTTTCTGAGTGTGCAAAAAAATTGTGTTTTATCAGCTTTTTCCAGATACAAGTTGAAAAATGTTGAGTTTTGAAAAAGAAACATCTGATTGATCCTGAGGTTGAGTGAGAAGAAAGTGTCACAAGGAGAACAGAGGAAACAACGCGTTCTTCAAATCCATTTGTTTTTCTGTGTTTTTTGTATTCTATTCGTGAGAAAATTGTTCATCAATGAAAAGTATCTCTTTCTCCTTACAAAAAGCTTTGTTATTGATTTGGAATAACTTATTCATATTCTGAGAAAGGCCCTGAGATGGGCTAAGAAGGGTCTGCGCATTTGTGCCGTGACTTTGTTTCGTTGTGAAGAGGATTTTCGTTGTAGACTGGAGGGATAAGTGGCCCGGGACCCGTGGGAACCGCGGCAGACGCCGCAGAATGTGAGATGCGGCATCTCTCCGGATCCGGTGTCAACAGCCGCGCATCGGCGAGTCCTTCGCTGTGCGGATCACACTGTGACGACAACGATCTCCCCGTCTGTCGATTCCGCGGGCAATGAAAATGTGCCAAACAAGCAACGGTGGTGAATGTGTGAAAAAAGAATGAAGAATGGTTCAACGAAAGTGTTGCGAACTTGTGTTGAATTTGTTGCCAAGGAGGATGCAGGCACGCGGCGAGTCCCTGCGCTCATGAATACGAACGACTTTCTCGCAGACGCGTATCTCGGCGTCTGGCTGTGATGGGTAAAACCTTGACCAGCGGTTGTCTAAACCCAGAGATCGCCTGCGCTTCTCCAAGGTGCAGTTTCTGAACCTTGTGCTTGGACCTGGCAGTTCCTGGGTGAGCGGAATCAAACATTCATCTCACTCGGAATGTTTGGCCAGGATGTACTGCGACTCTTTTTTCTGAATGATGGTCCTTTGTTTTGTTTCAGCACTTCATGAAGACCTTACGTGGAGGAAAGAGAGAAGAGCTCCTTGCGGCTGTTCGGGACAGAACACTCGGACGAGACTCCCTCAAGGGGTAATGGACAGAGACAATGACAAGATATTTTGTGTGAAACAGAACTTCACACACTCATCACAGCTCACCCGCAAAGCTGTTTCTCGATTAGCTTCTCATACATTTTTTATCTCGTACAATGCCCTCGAGTGTCAAATGCACTCTTCTGTGAGTAACAAGTTGAATTCAAATTTTTGTGGATGTCCAGTTGTCTCTTTGTTCACCGAAAAGATGTTGTCGGGCACAAAAAGTTTTGTCGGGCACCATGGCATTGCTTCTGCAACCTTTGTTGGTTCTCAAAAAAAAACCCGTGAAATAACTTGAAAGCACACAAGTTTGATTCCGACGTGGACGGTGCAAAGACGTGGAGGCTTTTTGGTCAAGGTCAGTGTTTGGTGACCCAACTGCCCGGGTGGCGTTGAGCCCACAAGTGGTTTTTGCGTCGGTTGGTCGACACTGCGAACAGCCACAGCGCAGCTTCTCATAGGGGATACGAGCCCCTCAAAACCCGAGGCGTCTCATTTCCCAGGCAAACACACAAACGAAAACTTCGCATATTTCCCGAAGTGAGGGAAAAGTCACGCGTTCACCAATTGAAGTGGACACAACTGGAGCAACTAAATCAAGCCGTTGATACTTCTGGGTTAATTTATCCATCGGGAAGCGAAATCTGAGACATCTGCCATTCGCACAAAGTGCAATTTATATGCACTGGTCAGATCCTTGTTATTTTGCTCTCATTCTTCATTTCAGCCGGTATGGACGTGTTGGCAGCTGAGAAGACATTCGCGCTTCATGGCGAGGAAAAAATGCGCGATTGATGATGAATGTAGATTGTAGATCAAGCCGCTCTGGAGAAAATGTGAGTCTTGGGAAACAGACCCCTGAAATGCCTCTCCCGGGCAATCACAAACTTAATGAGATCTATCTGAAGCATTGAGCACAGCAGAGATAAGAAAAAGTATTCTGCACGCTCGATGAGTGGCTTTTTGCGTCTTTTCATTTTGCTTGCATTTGCCAAACAGACGAGCAATTGGTTTTCACCAGGACATCGACAGCTTTTGGATTCCAAACAAAAGCGGTTGGTAACTTTCCATTCCGGGGTTTGTCTTTCAAGTTGAACACCAATATTTGCACTGTTCACTCAAGGCAGTCTGACTCGCGACAAGGAATCGGCGCATTGAAGACCTTCGCCTGGCTTTCCCGCCGGGTGCGCCCAGAAAGTGTGACGTTCAACGTGCGGATTGGAGTACAAGAGCAGCCAAGCAAACAAGAAGCTGCGAAACAAAAATCACAGACTCCGAAATCCTTTCGTCTTTTCTGTTTTCACAAATGACCGATATCATCAAGAACGTCAAACGCGCGACAGATTCTGACAAATCGCTTGAAGCGGCGCAACTTCCCGAAGCCTTTCGTGCTGGATTTGGCTGATTCTGTGTCAGTCTGAGCAAAAGTCATTGCTCTGCAGTTTCGTGGGAGTCTTTTCTTCGTCAAAACTTTTTACTGAACAAAAGGGAATCTTTACAAGCCAACAGCTGTCGAAACATCGGATTACAACAGCACCGCGGAAAATAAGTCGAGATGTGATTAGCAGCTCAAACACAGATCAGTTTCTTCTTTTGGAGGCCCAAGTTCCTGGAAGACGAACATGTAATCTGTTTTTTCAAATTACTCGAGATGATATTTCTTCCAGCCTAATTGCTTGGAAAATTGAAAGTTATTCTCTGGAGGATGTGACCTCGTGTGGCTTGCCAAGGAAACTGACTTCCTGTTGTGCACGTAGTTTCCCCAGAGAAGTTCGGCTCGAGGTGGAGCTTCCCAACCTGACAGAAGAAGCAGAAGGTGCTCGTGCAGGGGAGCGGCGACTCCCGATTGGGGGTGGCGGGGGGTGAGCAACCCTGCTTCTCTGACGCGAACAGGTTCTGACTGAGGCCCATGCAGGATGGGATTTTCTCCAAGTCGATGGGTTCTGTTCTTTTAGCAAAAATTGCACATCAGGATGTGCAGTGTTGTATCTTTGTTCTTTTGATGTTGTTTTTTCGTGGGATCCAGAGGAATGGGTCCCCAACATCAATTTTTCGGTGATGAAAGGTCATGTAGTTTTTGAGATGCGTGGGTTCTTCTGGCAGCGCGCGTGTGACACGAACGGAGAACTTCTGTCTCTGTATGCCAGGAACCGCACAGCGCATGCAGATGAGAAACAAGCATCCACAGCTTTCAGAGTCCGGACCGAATCCGTCTCTCGACCGGCAGCATCCCAACTATTTTGCGCAGTAAAGCTGACATAAACACATAAAAAGAGCCAACTGGAAAGTGAACTTGACGGACACCTCGACATTACATCATTCGTTTACACGAGTTTTTGTGCAAGAGCCAGTGAGTGGTCGGTTGAGTCTGCATTGTTGCTTTTGTTGTTGAGCACAAGTGTAACAGCGAATGAAAAAATACTGTTTATTGCTGGCCGATTTTATTCATACATGAAGACACCTGTGAATATGAATTCGCTGGTGCATTTTATGTTTCATTGACAGTTTTTAAGATGCACAATGGCACGAAACAATGTCGCTCCCAGAGAGCAGGTGTCTGTGGAGATCCAAGGACAACTTGTGGTGGATTGAATGACACACAGGCCACGAAACGTGCGACGTAAACAAACCATTCCATGCAGTTGCCTCCGGAAAGTCCTTGCAACATGTGATACACTTCCGCTTTTGCGATTCCAACAAAAAATTGACTGATCACTGGCACTCCGTGAGGGAACAAATGTGAGGATCATCAGTCATACCCAGAATCTTCTCAGTCCAGTTTCACTCAATCATTCGCCCAACAACCCTCCTCCACACTGTTTGTTGTTCTTTTTTGGCATTTCTGTGACAAGGGGGGAGTCAAGAGTCAAGACAGGAAATTCATCAGAGAATTTCACGAACAATTCAGACTCGCGAAATTCCCATTCACTGAACGTTTTTCGCACCCAAGTTCGAGTGTGGTTCTTGTGTTTGGTTACGAAACAGAAGTTTGAATCAAGAAAGTCTTAATTATCTGAGCGCTCCTTCTCAATCAACTTGATTTTGCTCTTCGTGTCAATTGCATCACTCACAATCAAACAACGAACATTTTTGTCGACAAAACACGCAACAAAATTAATTTGATTTCAGACCTTTCGCATCGATGAAACCGAATCCCCCAGCAAATGAGCATGATGCTGGCTGCGGGAGAGGCATTCATTCCCAACAGTCTTACCTGACGAAGAAGAGCATCATGCACTTTCACGAAAATTAAGCTGAAAGCTTCAGGCAGTTGGGAATTGTTTGTTTCTTCCCGAAGACGAGAGAGTCTTCGCAGAAGACGATTCCCAACCGTCTTCAAAGGGACAGATCGTTGGTGAAGCAGCGCAGGCCCCCTGTGTCAGCGGCACAGTGCGCCGGAAACGCTGAGAGGAAGAATACACATATCCGAACACGAGAAGACTCAACTGTCACGTTTCAGATCATATTTCACTGCACTTGTGCTGCCGGTTTCATACATTTGCGAGATGAAACAAAGCACCGCGACCGTTCAAACTGTCAAATTGGAAAACTGACCACATTCACAATGTCTACCCCTGTACATCGGTTTGAGAATATCGTAGGTACTTGTTCATTCGTGTCTCCAGTGCTTTGAAAGGCAGCTGGCTGCACAAGAATAATCACAACAAGCAAAAGTGAATACTGCCAGGTTGTCAATCAATTCTCCAAAAGGGTATGCGTTTGACTTGTTTCGTTCCTGCAGCTACGAGACGTAAGACCGTTGTCGTTTTCCTTGTTCCATTTCACACCCTGCAGAATGCAAACGTTGTCAACCACAGCTTTGAAATTACTTTTCGTGATATTCCTGGACGTGCACATTCTCTTTTGTGGCAAGTCCTTGAGGACTTTCCAAACCTACTTGGTTTTATGAGACTAAAGCATGTTAGGTTTGCTTTGAAACTATCCAAGATCACAGCCTCAAAAGAGCAACAAGATACACAGGGCCCTGCAGCGCTGGGTCTTTCAGCTCGACTCGTGTCATTTTGTTTTCTGCTTCTTGCAGGCTTTTGAATAAATGATGAAAGAAAACTTCCAAATCAGTGCAATGCAAACGACAATCATAATAAAGAGAGGTATCCAGAGCATGAGCACATTTTCTGTCTCCTCCATCACTTTGACAAGCGTTCTGTTCGGGCCTTGCGGGGTGTACTCAGCCGCTTCGAAGCCTGCGCGCACCAGGTTGATTCCGCCGATGAGCATCATAGCGGACACGGACATGCTTCCGGCGATGTTGGCTCTCCAGTCCTTGTACGGCTTGACGTGCACGTGGTGCAGGAGCACGAGGAAGCTGACGAACAGCATACTGAGGATGCGAATCAGTGTGTTATTTACAAACGTGAAGAGCAAGACGAGAATCAATCTGCGGCCAATCAGCACCCCGGACCAGCACTGCGGCCCGATGTACTTCCCTTCGATGTCGTTGAACGGTGCCTGCAGCACTTTGTACACAGCTTCCGTCTCGGGCTGCAGTTGAACATCGGTCGGGCGACCCGACTTCCTTCTCCAGCAGCACACTCCCAGTCTCCCGAGTGTCCACGCCACGGTGAACGGAAGAGGCAATAGACATGCGAAAAAGAACTGCGGAAGCCCAATGAGTCCGTCCCTCATCAACCCAGGCCCCAGAAACAGCACACAACAAAACGGTACAATGCAGATGAGGGCGTAGGCCAGCACCCCGTACTGCCAAGGCTCGTAGCATGTGACTTGACCGTCGATGAACAAGACGTGATCCTCCCCGACGGGGACGCAATTGAGCAGAGTGAAAGCCGAGATGGTGAGTCGCTGATACGTGAAAAGTAAACACAGCATGAAGCCCGTGGAGAGCCGGACATAAAAGGCATCTTCCTTCTTCTGCTCGTCTGCATTTCTCGTCCTCCTCGCGCACACTTTACATTTGTACGCCACGTAGAGAAGTCCAAACAGCAGCAACACATAGGGCACGAGCAGCGTTTTCATCATCAGTTTGATATGAGGCGGCATTCCAGTAACTGCGCAAACATTGTCCACAAATTGAGCCACTTCCAGGCGGAACTTGAAAAACCCCAGCAAGAGAGCTTTCAACTGAGCTCTGCTTTTATGCTCGGTGGAGGAAGAAACGGTTTTCACGTGAAAGAGCAGTGCGTCCTGAAAGTAATACAGAATAATAACGAGGAGGGCCGCCCCGTTGTCGGTCGCAGGGGCTGGGGTCGCAGTGTCCTTGTCGGCTTCGCCGCTTTTATTGTTTTCCTCATCGGCGATATTGCTCGTAGAAGTCTTCCTGTTCGAATGAGCTTCTGCAGACACAGTGCCACTGGTGACTTCCATTTCCATTGCTTCTTCGGGCTCGTCCAGTGACATCCCGTTCAGCATGATTCGCTCCTTCTGCTCGACCTGAGTCTCATACACACTGCTACGTTTTCGACACAGGCGACAACAGCCAAAGGCCCTGGTGGGACTGTCTGAAGTAAACTCCCCCTTCTCTTTCTCAGACTCACTCCAAGGGAACGAAAATATGAAGTCTCTGATGTCTTTCTGGAAGAGAAGAAACAGCATATAGAGTAGGCCGAGTCCAAGCGCGAAGGGCCACAGCCAATAAGGCCCGCAGAGGTGGTCCGGAACACACTGCGAGGAGAAAAGCGCCTCTGTGTAGTTCTCTCTGCACTGAGAGCAAAGTGGCCCTCGCCTGTTTAATTGACAAATGTTGTAAGTCTGGCACTGGTTGGGAGAAGAACAGCAGTACCCCTTTGGGCACAGGGAAAAGCGCACGTTCTCCAGATAGGAGTAGCCCCAGAAGTTGGGTAAGGCTTTGATTGTTGTGTCACACACTGCTCCGTAAGGACACTCCTTGCACACTATATCGTGGTACTCGTAGACTCCATCAAAATCAGACTTGGGATTCTGTCCGTTGATCATCAGCGTGAAGTACTCGTAGACACCCTGGTTGAGTTTGTACCGCAGGTAGCCCCGATCCCTGCTGTACTTGTGCCTGGGGCACGATTCACAGAAGTACGAGAGTTGGTCCAGCATGTACGAGCGCTTGAGCCCCTCGTTCGGAGCGACTCTGTATGCAGATGTATTGACGACGCGTAGACGGTGACCTGTGGGGCAGTGAATGGTGATGTCCAGCAGAAACATGGACCAGTGCTCGCCGCTATGCTGCAGCACCGAGATGTGGTTGTTCGCCGACTTGACCTGCAGGTGCGCGCCGTCTATGCGCACTTTGCCGTTGGAGTAGAGAAGGTCGCCCTGCGAGGAGTGCTGGAAGACGTCGCTGTTGGTGAAGTAGGATCCCTTCAGCGTCAGGGTGCTCTCGCGGTCGACGAAGACGGCGCCGCCGAGCAGCCGCGCCGTGTTGTTGACGAGCGAGCTCGCCTCCAGCGTCATGTGCCCCTTCTGCACGCGCACCGCGCCGCCCTTTCCGATCAGCGAGATGGAGCCCTTGCAGCACTCCGAGTTGATCTGCACCTCGTCGCCGTCGACGGCGAAGTGGTCGCCGGGATGGCGCACCTCGGTGGCGCGGAAGCTGCCGGCGGCGTTGTCCTGAAACGTGCTGTTGACGATGTGAACTGTGCGGTTCGTCAGCACCAAGATGGCCGCGCCGGCGTGAATCGCGACGTTCGACCTGAAGATCGTGTTTTCCAACTTGACTGTCTCTAAATTTCCTTGCAGTGTCAATGCTCGCTCGTTGTTTTCAAACAATGTGTTGTGAACATGTACAAAAATTTTGTTGTGCACCGGGGAGTAGAACCTTCCTTTGTTGTCTTGAAACCGTAATAACAGACTGGCCTCGAAAATGTTCATGACGCTGTAGATGGGGTTCCAATGATAGATGTTTGTGAACTGACAGTCTATGATTCTGACGGTGCAGTTATCGACGCCTTTCAGTGCAATTTTCGCTCCACCGTGCACGGGAATGAGATGCGGCGAATTTGAAAAGGTCACCTCGGACAGAGTGATTTCTCCTCCCGAGATAGTCGTTAATTTCAACAGAGTGTGAAACATTTCTGTCTTGTACATGTCGAACGAGGTGATTTTCCCACCAACGTACAGGTTTCCAGACGGAACGCAGTTTCGGAAGGGCTCGCAGGCGATGTTCCCGAACCACTGGCAGGAACTGATGAAGATGGAGATGAGCCCCAGCGTTCCGAAGCTGTTCATAGACGCGTCGCTGAAGACGCAGTCGCTCATGTTGACATGAACGTCGGACAGCGACAACACGACGTTGAGGAAGTGGACGTTCCTCACCGACACGAACACTTCCCTGAGCAGGTCGTACGCATTTCCGGTCGCATCCGCCGCTGGACCTCGGGACATGCGCAGCGACGACGAGCCATTCACGTTCTTCACTGAACAGCCAATCACTTGTTTCCGTCCCCCGAGACCAATAAGCGTGAATGACTTGTCGATGAGAATGGCCGTGTCCCTGCAGACCTCGAGCGCGGGCTCCCCGGGCTGCGCGGCGGGCAGCGCGTAGATGACGGCGTCGCGCGCCATGCTCGAGATGATTGGCTGCAGACTCCGACACGTGTCGTTCTTGGCTCGGCCGCAGCCGGGCGAGTCGCGTCCGCGCCCCGACACGTACCACGTGTTGCTCGTGTCTGTAACAGAGAGACGCACAAATTACCTCAATTTGATGCAGGTGTCATTTCACGGATTGGGAGGGGATATCAAAAGACCCGAGCAGGGGACGCAGAGCGACGCAAATCCTGCCCCCAAAATTGCATTCACCCCCCTCACTATGTGCAGCAGGTGCAGCAACAGTTTTTATGTGTTTCGGCGCAGCTGAATGTTTTCAAAATTTCTGTCCGGAGCCCAAGAAACTCTGGGATCCAAAATCACGCGAAAAAAGAGAAGAAACAACACGCAGACTACAAAATGCACCTGTGAATCCGTGGCTGAGTACTACATGCGGAAACACCAAAGCGGAAAGATTGCATGGTTCTCGGGCGGTTCCGCAAATGTTGTTTTCAATCACTTTTTGTTCATTTGTAAGTTCTAAGTTCTCTTCTCGATGAAAATTTCCAACTCGAATGAAGGCGACTCGGATGCAGACCGCTTGGTTACTCGTGACATGTGAGAGGATCCTTCGAGCGCAATGTATCGTTCCTCGTTCTGCCATAACTCATCCCTCATTAACTCCACTGATTTGGCTCTGATAATTTGGCAAAATAATCGATGATGATAACCACGGAAGATCCAATGAAAGTATTCCGATTGTTTCACTTTTTCATAGGCCATTGATTTTCACTCAAAATGGAGATGGTATCTGATCAATCAAGCTTTTCGTGCAGCAGACAGTTCATTGTCTGTTATGGAATGTGTTTTGTGCCAGTTGAACTGGATACTCGCCAAGTCGTGCAACTGCCTTGTAAAGTTCAACGGAAGGTTTTGGAAAAGATTCAGCGAAGAGTGCTTGTTGTCGTTATTTATTTTCTGTGTGACAAAAAATAATGGCTAAAATTTGTCTGTGATTGCGACCTGAAAGAGTGGGGTCTTCATGTCGGCCAGTGTGAGCGTTTAGGGAAAAGATAAACGCTGAGCACTTTGCTGCCATGAAAGAGAGTGGTATCCCACGAGATATTTATTCCCTCATAAATTTGCAGGGAAGAAGGTTTCGCGTCAAGGCCGGGATGTGGTTGTCCGTGGATAAAGCAGTCTTCACTGAAAAAAAAATTGATCAACCACAAGATGTGAAACTTACGGAATAATTGATGAACACCAAAGTAGTTCACAAAAGAAACTGTGACTAATTATTGTACAATCTCGGAGGCAACGAGATTCTCAGATTGTGGGAAGCTGCACCTTGGCGCACTTCCCAACAACAGTGGCGGAGTTTTTGAGGCGTGAATCAGAGGGAATGAGGCGTGAGCAATTACGAGCTCAGAAAACGAGATTTTAACTACGAAAAAGGCTCCCAGCTCCTCACTTTTCTCACATTTTTGTGGTGGAAAGACAAAAGGACAAGTCTACAAATCCTCGTTCAATTGCGGAGGTGCGATTGCAAATTTGTTAGTGCAAGTGAGCAAGTGGACAGCAAGCTTGTTCCATGCGATGCTGACTTTTTCTCTTTTCCGAAGAAGAAATTTGTTCCCTCAGATTTTTTGTTTTTGCAAACTGACATCGTGGCTGATTTGTGAGAACCATTGGTTCCTGAGAGACTACAGACCAGCGCTGGACGCTTCAACCTTGGTGCACTCGGAGTGGATTGTTGGAATGAATCGTTCGGGGATTAGAAGAGCACGAGGTCACAGCGCTGACAATAGGACCCAACACAGCGTGTTCCATGTTGAACCACCTGATCTTTTAGACAATTTATTAAGAGGTGTTGGACCAAGCTCATCGTGTTTGTAAAGTCAACAATGGTCTGAAAGCGAGAACAAGACTCCAGCAGATTGCGGCTGACGACCAACAATCAGCAGCCCTGTCAGCCCTGCCTCTTGCATTGACACGACTGAACAAAATCCGGTTGCACTTTTTTTTGTGAATCCACACAAATTTCTGACAAACTTCAGGTGTGATATCGTGCACTGCAGTTGCATAGAAACGCCAGTTTTCGAGTGCATTTTCTGTTCCCTTCTGCTGGGACTTCTCCTCGTTGTGGCGAGTGATACCGAGTGTTCATGAAGTTCATGTTTGTCCCGAAGAGGATTATTTCCTGAATTCTGGATCCATTGAGTTGAATTGTGGTCTGTTCGCTGTCAAGCAATTGTGCTTTTCACAATTCCAGATGTTCGGGTTGGCGGACTCAGTCGCAATCATATGAGAAATGTACCGCCCGACCCGTGTGAGGAAACACCTGCACAGATCGACAGCGAGTTTGGGGGGCTTGATTTCAGTGCCTCCTCGAGCATTCTGAACTTTCTGCTGAAATGTTTACAAACGCGATTGTGTTTGATAGACTCTACTTTACAGAGAGATTCACACAAGCAGATCTCTGCATGCAAGAAAAGTTTGTCTTGGCTGACGTCAGTGTCTGCAAAGATACTCTCATCCTCCCTCGTTGTTGCAGCTGCTCCTTTTGCATCAATCAGTGCATGCGATTGCAATGTTGCAATGTTGCGTATTCAACAGCCTGTTTGTTCTCAAAGTTTGTGTCTTGTCTCTGTCGGTGTCCATTGGTGGTCCACTTGGTACAATCCTGCAAAGCAGGCTTCATGCAGCAATTAGCTTTTCAACTCCAAACCAACAGAGCCACTTGCACTCCGTTTCAAATCAAACTTTCGTTCGGAAAATTGATGGAAAAGCAAATGAGAAGCAGTGCTCAAGGCAACTGCAGTGCGAAGTCCCTTGCCGGTAATGTCGTCAATTCTTCCTTGTCCTCCTTGTCTTCCACAAGTCATGCTATCCATGGGGGGTCCAAGGGTGGGGGGTCCAGGGGTGGGGGGTCTGGTAAGGGGTTGGTGAGGGGGGTCAAGGGGGAGGGGGCAGGGGACATTTCATCTACCTTGCCATATGCTGCACTACCACATGGTGCTTCGGCCTAAAGGGACTTCGCACAATTAGTTCATGACACGTAAATGGATGAGATCCCAGGTGAATGTTGAAGACGCGCTGCGTAGTTCTGATGGTCTTTCAACGCAAATCCATTTCTGATCACGTAATACACTCGGAACTCTACACTCACAAAGGTTGCAATGGGATCTGTGTGGTAATTAGCGTCGAAATAAACAGTTTTAGCCTCAAGGGCTCATGAATACAGACCGTGGTTATGTCACAGAAAATCATGCTTGGTGCATGAATTCAATCCCGAAGCCGAGTGAGAGTGGTTTTGTTGCCTTTTCATCGTTTGGAAAGAACATCGCAGGTGTATTTTTAGTCTGGGAAAGCCCTTTTGCAAGCTGTAGAAACTTCTGTCCAGAATGAAATGGAATTCAATTGCAAAAATCATTGTTTTTATTGTCTGCACCTTGATCAATTTTCTCGAAATGTCCGAAATAGCAAGTTGAACATCTTTTTGTTTTGCAATTTTCAGTGGAGTGTTGATCTCTAACAGAGCTGACCCAAGCCTCTTGAGGTGGAAACTTTGAGCTGGTTTTATCCGATGATGAGGACAGCAAGAGTTATCATGAGTTGTCCTGTCAAGGCTGAAGACGTTTGACTTTCGAGGCAAAATGTGATCAGAAAGAACAATGCCAACCAATTGTGTGACAAATCATGTTTCTTGACAACTTTGGCACTTCGAGGTGGGAAGGATCAGAGAGCGTTGAGATGTCTGCCTTTCAACCCAAAAGACTCGTGTATGAGAACAAAGCAGTAAAAATTGAGTATCACGAAGTTCTGCAAACAAAGGAAATCACGGCTGTTGGACAAGTCAAAAAGAATGAGCCACAGGTCATCCACACATGTGGAAACGCAACCCCGGAGCATAGTGTTGTCAATCTCCTTGCTGTTGCTTCAACACCCCACGAATGATGCATTGATCAAGTATAGTGCTGTGTCATCCAGAAAAAAGTCCCACTGGTTGGTATGTCAACAAGCCTGTGGACATCAATACAATCAGCAAAGCTGTTGGCAAGTCGATGAAAGAAGAAGGGATGGCCACTTACTTTACCAACCCCAGCCAAAGAGTGACTGTGACAACTAGAATGTTCAACTCGTGGGAACAAGAACAAGTCATCAAGGAGTGCACATGACGAAACAGTGTGGCAGTCAGAGGTATTGCTGAGTTACTTTTGGTCAACAGTGAAAGAGTGACAATTTGGTTGTACACTGCAGCCAAATTCACTCAGGGGAAATTTCCGTTTCGTCTGAGTTTGACTTCCAAGCTACACATCCTTTGGCAGTCCTCACAGAAGTCACAAATGGTGGAAAGTGCTCAGCACCCTGGAGCTCCAAGAGTGAAGTCTGTACGTTTTGAACTCGAGTTGACAAAGTCTGAAATGCACCAGCGCTGACCACATTTTGACTCATGTCAGTCAGTATACTTCGCAGTTGTTTGACTCGTTTTGACTTGTTTGTCGAAAAAACATGTTGTTTGAAGTTGCAGCAAGGATCGACAAATGTAGATCTAGTCAGTTGTTTGTGGTCGGAATGTTGACAAGAGGGCCTGAAAAGTTGTGCCGCGTCCATTGTGAGAGTCGAACGTTGTGGAACTGAGTTTCACAGCTGTTGGTCACAGCTTTAATCCGAACATCCACGCCAGAAAGGTACGATCAAACGATGGAAAAACTGCACTGACGAAAGTTTGTTCCAGATTTTCCAGGTCAGACGACCTCGTGTTGGCATATTCGTCCTCCAAGTGATAAGGACAAGATAAATTCCTTGTTTTCTTTCTGTTAAAAAACACAGCTGATTCATTTGCGCTTCAGATGGTCAGAGCGTCAAGTCAGATGTGGTTCATGCATCATCCCAGAAGCGAGGACGCCGTTGACCTTTGACGCTTGTCGTACATCAACCTGGTTTACATCGCGAACAGCCACAACTCAGCGCAACACACGGCTCCCGTCACCGAGGTGCTGGGCGACCATCAGTTTTGTTCACAAGGTACGACGCGTGTTCTGGTTCAGTTGGACAACACAAACGCGAACGTACATACGAGTTCGGTTCAGATACAAAAAAAAAACAGCAACCACAGTTTCAGACAGGCAACAAGAGGACACAAAAATTCCGAAGAAAGAGTGAGACCATGCAAAGGTTTCTGGAGTTGAAAATGCCCAAGCACTGCACCTGACCCCGTCGAACTGGCTTCCTTCCTCCAAAGCGAGCGACTTTGCCACTTTGAGATTGGATATTCCCAACTGCGTCATATGGCAAAAGCTGCACGGGATTAATTTTTACTGCTGGTCTGAACGTGGTGAGCCGAGTGTGACAGGCTTTTGAGAAAGTTTTTGCTGTGTCATCTGTTGCATCTCGAACCCTTTCGGCCCTTGCACTCCTGTTTGAGACCGCTTGAGCTTGCTGTCCCCCGCTCACATGGACCTCATAAACTTTGAATCGAGTCTCTCGCATTTTGTCTGTACGAGCAATCTTCCCTTGCATTGGTGTGAGACAAGAGCAGATCTAATTTTGTGGACTATTGAGACAAAGTGTTGGGCCAGCTCTTCGGGACAACGGCACTTGCATAAAACATTGTGTTCTCTCCTGAAATTGGATTGCGTCCACGGAGCGCACACGACACGTGTTTTCTCGCACACACAGCGAGCACTCACACTCGTCTCAGCCTCTTACAAGTCACAGACCTACTCCCAGGATGAAGCTGTGATTCTGGAAACTGTCATTGATCCCCATCGTCATTGGGCACAGAACAACAGGGTCCCAAAGGCCCTTTCTCCGAGCGCGGAAAATGGACGAGTATACAGACTGCACACAGATCTGCAGCGGATTTCTGCGGACCAACACTTTCTCCATGGGCCGTTCCAGATCAAAAGCAGATCCTGCCACAACCAGCAGAAATGAGCCACCGAGCGACCCTCCCAAAAATGAAAAACATTGGTTCCGGTCGCATTGGAGTGTTTTCGAGCTCAGATTCTCTCAGCCTGGGTGGCACTCGAGCGCGCAAGTCCGGCCCAAGACACTCGAAGACCATCAAAGAAAGATTTTGACCTTCGGGTGCCTAGACCAAAACCTGGATCTGTCTCCGGTTCTGGTTCTTGCTTCAGCCTCCTAAGGACGGCGATTGTGCGACTGGCTCAAGCAGCAGTTGCTTTTCAGCCTCACGAACCATGGTCATTTGTAACAGATGCTGGCCACATGCAGGGACTGGTCTGGTTGTGTTGGCGGTATACGCACGAAAAACAAGTTTCTTGCTGGATGTTGTTATCACCTCAAATTTGGCTTCTGTCCGAGCGCCTGATTTGCTGTTAAAATATGGTTGTTGAACCGCGAAAAGCTGTCCTTGAAGGACAAAAATTGCGCGATGTTTTGGGTATCTCACTCCAGGCACGAATGCCACTTCAATTGGCTGTGGCAAGAAAGACTGCAAAAACACATCACAAGTCCGGCTTGGTCACCCGATTTTGTTCTGTTTGATCCGACATGTTTTTGGGCGTGGCCACAGCGACCGAGACGAGGAGGACTTGGAACATCCCACTCCCGAGACCTGGCGAAAGAAGAGTCTGGTTCTGAGCACTGTTCGATCACGTGGAGCTCAAGTTTTCAGTGCACACGGGGACGTGTTCTCACGTTATCCCCTCGCTGCCGGCACACACTTCAACAAAACATTTAATTTCCAGTGCGCCACGCTTCTTCTTGCTGATCACATCAATGGTCTTTTCAGGAGCTGTCGTGATCGTTCTCAAAGTCCCAAATGGAGGAATTATATCCAAACGCCTGAAGATCCTACTTTGCTTCCAAGAATCATGAATAACGTGCACACTCGTATCTGTCGCCTGCAGAGCCAATGGATCACTTGTACCCATGGCAAGAGAGCAAAATGAGAGGAGTGCGAAAACCTCATGTGGGACAGAAATGGGCCACTTAATTACTTCTTTGTTATCCTTGCCAATAACTCCTGCTACTTTGTCCACACAAAACAACTTGCGCTTCGCAGCTTATTTCTCCACGGATAATTGCTCGCGGACAGTTAGCTGCTGGGAGCTGCTATCCTATGTAATTACCTTTCCGCTTTGTGCGTGCCCACGGCATTAAACTCATCACTTGTCTTCGTCGAAGCATATTGATTTGGTGAGAAAAAAGTCAGACCGGGTGTCCGTTTGGCATGAACCGCAGCGAGGCAATGACGCACGAGAGATGAAACGACTGATGGAAAGCGTGCCACTTTCGCCACCATTCCTCTTGAATGCTCAGAGCGAGCCAAATTGCAAAGCTGCATGCGTGGTAAACGTTCGTCCAGATGAAGAGCGATCTTCTTGCCACAGTTTACCAGTTTTGTATCGGTCAGGCGGAACTGACACACCTTCTTCGGAAGCTCACCTTGCATGAAGGACAAACATCGACCTGAATTGTGGATATGAAACAAAAGCACAGGTAGACTCCACAGCACGCATCCGCGAAACACGGTTCCCAACGAAGCAATCTGCAATTACGAAGATGGCAACTCTCGCAGTCATTGGCAGACAACATGTAGCAGATATTGTGCAGATTGCCAAAACAAATACGATTCGGACATCAATACTGATCATTGTGATCACAACTGTGGGACGTCGGTCGGTCGGTGTGCGGTGTGCACCGATCACAGGTGTTGCGTGCCTTTGTGTCGTAAAGAGTGATCGATGTGAAAACGGAATACGAGCTGCGAGTACACACATTGTCAGCTACTCGTACTTTATGGCAGAGTAAATTATGAGCGCCTTGGAAAGGAAGTTCACACACATCTCTGGTGTTCAATCATTCAGACAAAACATAAGGCTCTATTGGACTCTTCGTCTGCACACATGCAGTAGTGCGTGAGACCAGTGCTCAGCAGATCCTGTCTTGGTGGGTCCACGATTGTCAGAATGCTGCGAAGGGACTGTTTGCTTGCAGCAGGTGCAGCAATGATCCGTCAGCCACAACCAAAAGCACCAGCCGCTTGTTTTGTCAACAGCGCAACAAATCGAGAGGGACCGGAATAATAAATTCTGGGAAAACAAAGCAAAGTGAAAGAAAATATTCACCGGCATTGCCTTGCAGTGACAATGATTGCATGTTATGGCCGTGTCGGGACCTCCGCCTCCCATTCCTTCTCTCCACGTTGCCACTCTCGGCCTCGCATGTGCACGAAAACAATGGATCTTGGCACAAACCGGAACAACTTTTGTTGCACGCACTTGTACATTTTGTTGTCCACCGAAGTTCATCAGGCACCTGGTAAGCAAAATCGAAATCTTGGATCACGCACACCGATTGCCTGCAAAGTTTTCTTTCGGTTACCTCGAATGTAGAGAAATACCAAGTAAGAGCCAGTCGTGAATGAAACTGTCAAAAAGTGATTGCTTCACTGGTAGGGCGCACGTAGACTCAGACGAAACGTGCACGTGTAAGGTGCAGCGGCCTGAGTTGCGTCTGCAAGTACCACGAAGAAAATCTCTGCTGTATGCAGGACGAATCTATGGGTCTCAACACACACCCAAGTCTTTCGAAAAAAAAGTGTGTTTTTTTTTCGTAGTTCTCATGTTCAGCAATTTTTGTATTCAGCTCATCCTCTTGCAGATCCTTGTTGCTGTCAGCGCCCCTGTACGTTTGGTTGACGTGCTGGATGGCGTGCTTCGAGGTGTTGTTCTGCGGCGTTTTGTTCTTCCTTTGCAAAGCGTGCTCTGCCCTCACAAAAACAGGTCGTGCTCTTTCTGTGGCTTTGGCAAGAAACACAAAAGGCAATAAAACATATGAAGAAAGCTCAGCTGTTGCGGCTGTCAATTTATTACAGTTTACTCAACACCTTGCGCAATGCAGGCAAATAATTGCATTTGTCAATTGCAATCATTTTCAATCAAATTAGGTGCGGTGTTTCCTCGCAGGGGGAAGGCTCTTCCTCCTGATTGGCACTCATTGCATTTTTTAGGGGGAATCAAATTACTGCCAGTTTTTGCGGAAAATCATCGGAGATGCACAAAGAGTTGTGTGTAAGCTTTATGAATCATACATATCAAGTTATATCGTCCTGGCCCCCGTCCGTCGGTTGGTGGGAAGGAGGACGGGAAGATACAATGAAGCTGGACGACCAACGCAATCAGCGGACACTGTCACGAGCTTCGCAACCGAGCAAGTTTATTGCAATTGTGTCTGAGAATATCAAATCTCCGAATCTGTCTGAAAGCAGTGCCTCAGCCATTTCCTTTTGCAGATGATTCTGAACATTTTTTGTGTAGAACCAGGAAGTTCTGGGTTCCTGACTGTGCGCTCAGATTTGCGAAACAAGCACAACATTTTGTTCTCAGAAATGGATCTGAGACTTGCGAAGGGGTTTTGTTATCAGACCACAGCAGCTCATGACACAATCAGTTCATGTCCGCGAAAGGGGGTTGTAAATTTCCTCAATTTCCCTTCTGTGTAGCATCTTGTGTGATCGGCCTGGGCGTCTGACGCGCGGTGTCAGAACCCCATTTTGTGCTGTTTTCCGCACAGTCCAAATGCATCTGCTCTCCAGGCGTCGTCTTGTGGTTACAAATCAGACGAAACATGACAGAAGATTATGGTCTTGCAAGGAGATAACGATGGACAATCACCAGCCGAACATCCGAGACCTCGACGGATCTTTGGTTTTCGTCTTGAATTTTTTTTCTTGGCTTGTTATGTTTGTCCACCCAGAACTGTGGTTGGAAATGTCCAAAACAAAACACTTTGCTCCGACAAAACTTCAAGCCACTAAAATTTGAATTGTGCATTTTCAAATGATGTGAAGGCTTGTTCTTGACATACCCCACAGATTGCTCTCAAACGCGCCTGTTCGACAAAAGTTCCCGTTTTCCATTTGACCCCACCCATGTTGCTGGCTTGCGACCGGAAATTTGGCAACACGTCAGTTCTGCATTTTATTTGGGATAATTTCATGGAACAATAATACCAGGAAAGTTATCTGCCAAATCTGATCAACTTCAAAATGGTTGTGTAATGGTTGTGTAAAACATCGCTGATTGATTCTGAATCCACTCGGCTTATCAACTGATGCACACGGGGGCTTGTCACGGACCCCGCTCACTCTCACCTGTATTCAAATTACATTTCGTCGGGTGGAGTCGTTTTCATCAATCCAACGAGTGGACCCAGTCTGCGGGGACCCGGAGAAAACAAACCAGTTGAACAAACATTCCCTTGCAAGGGTATCAAATGGAACAAATGAGACGGGGAACCACATCGAATTCAAAGCCAGGAATTGTTGTTGGTTGGGGAAATATCACGACAAACAGTGGTGGGAGCGTGACACTTGCTTCGCAGGCAAACGTCCGCCAGTCATTTCCTGAGGAGCTTTGGGTTCTTGACAAGGAAAATTGGTCGTTCAATTCAGTAGAAACTGAAGCACAGCCTGGCAAGCTCCTTGCAGGCAAAACGATCTCTGTCACACGGACATGTCACCGAACTGGTAACTTGCTTGCAACGAGAAGATCGAGAAGATTGTGAAAACTAAAGGTACGCTGGCGTCAAAAACACAGAAGCAAAGTTTAATTTTGACAACCTGAGTTTTGAGAAACGCACGAAGGCGCATGATTCGTGAAGAATTGAGTATTTTCTCCACATCGAAGGTCGATCAACTGCACTGTCAGCCCGTGCCTTGGTTTCACAATTCCGCAAAAATCAAGTTTTTGCCAGCATTCTGGCGAAAACACGTTCGGGCAGGAGTCAAGATGGTGGTAAAGTTTTCCCCACTGCTGCTACGGCATGAGTTCAGAAATAACATCCACAGCCACAACCTCAATCAAACTATTTGAGGTTCATATTCAGCGCACGGGAAAAATGAGACTTCAAAGGGAATTTTGATCAAATGAAGCATTTTCAACTTGCACTCCCCAGCTCTTTGCAACTCCCACCAAAACTGAGCAGCTTTTGCAGCTTTGAAGACGCCACGCTGTGAATCGCCCATTCATTTCGCACCTCCGGTCGTCGCTCGTGAGGTAAAGCATAAAAAAAATCATTCGGTTCGGAGATCAAACAGAAATGTTTTCATTTTATTGGGGTTCCTTTTTCGATTTGGCACGCGAGGAGACCCATTTCGGGGTCGCGCGCGCATCCGGCTCAGGTCGGGTGCCGGGTGGGTGGGTGGGTGGGTGGGAGTCGGCGGTTCTCCGGCTAGGCGCCTCCCGGTTAAGTGGTTCGTGATGGATGCCGTGCAGCCCGGCTACATTCCGCCAATTATCTCGAGCCGGTGTCGTGACGAGTCTCAAGTGCAGCATGACAGACATCGCACGTCGGGGAAGCGGCTCTTGTCGGGGATTTGGGGAGACTGCAACGTCCGTGTTGCCCGAGATGACCACGTTGATAGACATGCAGAGCGGCGTGAGCTCATTACGGTCGGTGTCATCCCCCCCCCCCGGGGCATGGCTGCTGTCTGATCAAAAAACCACTTCCGGCTGGAGCTGAAACGGAGCTTCACAGCGAAGGCCCGTATGTCGTCGAAAGAGACACGCAACTTTATTTGAGTGTGTGTGCAGTCAATTATTGGTCCAACAACCCCCCCACAATGTAGTGCATGAGTAGTGGACACAGAAGAATGACTCTTGCTTGGGCCACAAGCCATCGCAATGCGAAACCAAAGAACAAGTTTGCATGTTTCGGTCGTCTCTGAGAACCAGGAACGATATCGCACTCGTTCAATGTTTGTCGTTATTTTCTGGGAAGCAGACGTCGGGATCAACCCCTGCCCAGCACCCGCTCCACACCAGGCCCGGATGAATGTCGGTGTTGCGCTTCCTGCGACGTCCACGCACGAAATGAATTCAGCAGAGACCGAGCTGTGGTGATGAGGATACACGGAAAAGGAATGTGAACCGATGTGGCCCGGGACCGACTCATGTTCCTCCGTCCCCAAGGAGTGTCTATCCTCTGTCGTGATCCCTTCACTCATCATTGATATGTTATGTTCTTCTCATGGTCTCAGTCCGCACAAATGGGACATCTGCTGATTGATGCATTGACTTGATCTTTTGCCGAGTCGGAGTCCGGAGTCGCCTGCGCTCACTCAAGTCTCACTTCCAACTGGCCGATCCAAGGCGGCGGTCAGGAGAGCAGTTCTGCCAACTAGAGGGTCTTGAGACGGACTGACTCCCTCCGTGATTGGATGCACGATGTCACAAAAGAGTGCGTGTGTTTGTGGGGGTGACAAGGGAACTTTCAGAGTTCATATGTTACTCTGCTTTCTGCAATCAATCAGAATGCTAGGACAACAGTCATGATGGTGGTGTTAGCAGCCTGCAAGATGGAGAGGCCAGAGGTGGCACTGCCAGGGTGTGCAGACATAACCTGCTCAATGTCATGCCTGGGCGCACAGGCAAACGAGCTGGATGACACCCTTATCATCCAGGTCCCTGCTAACATGACCCGTGTCCTGATCAAGCTGTTCTCCACACCCACAGTTGGTCATTCTCTTCAGGACATGGGTCACTCCCAGGAATGACATCAGCTGAATGCATCTCACTGCCTGGCAGGTGCTTTGATCCCTGAACCATCACCCCTAGAGCTGACCTGGACCATCCCTAGACACCCCCAGGCCTACATGTACCCCCTTGGGGAATGCAACAAACGCACAGACCCATTTCTTGCAGGCCAATGCGAACAGAAACTCCGCGGAGGGAGAATGAACCTCTGGCATTCCTCACAGAAATCTGGGATGATGGATGACAAAGCTTTTAATTCACTTGACGCCCCCCATGGTTTCGCTCCCCGGCCTGGTGTTTGCTCTCACACGCCGAGGCAGTCCGCGGGTTCCCCGCACGAGCAGGAGAGCGTCCCCCCTGGATCATCGCGGGATGATCGATCTCAGATTCAGCGTTTAGTTTTCAGTGCGCAGCGCTTGTGAACCGCGCACCTGGGGACTCCTGCGATCTAGAAAACACACATTTCTGATTCAAAACACCGCCAATAACAAAAGATGCATCTGCGAGACTTGTCCACCGCGAAATGATCATTTATGATGGTTTCTCCCGGTGCTCATCCATTCTGCATGCGGAAAAAACACGTTTTGACAGATGACGACGGGGAGCTGCACTTGCACGTGTCCGCCGTCTTCTTTTATGGCCGCACTATGGTCCTCGCACCCACCCGTCTTCTGCCAACCTTTAACACGGCCGTCACTACTGGTCTGTCCACGTTCGTCTCGAGCGTCACAACAAGGCCGAGCAGATTGCTCTGCTCACCTTCTGACCCGCGCTGACACGTTACACAAAAGAAGCCTGAGACGCACAACTTGGGTCCTGTTCGTGAGTTCAGGGCGAAGTGTTCAAGGCGAAGTGTGGTCAGCACTTGCTGCTCGGACGTGGCTTTCACCTTTTCATGGCCAACTCCATCAGATCTGTCTCGCAGTCCAGACGGCTTCCAACACACACAGTGGGGACAACAGCGGGTGCGTCCTTCTCTGATGCATGCGCGGAGCCTTAATTGACCCACCGGCAGTCGCACACTGAACCTGGGCCATTAGAAGATCGAGCACCTGCAGGCGCAGAAGCGCCGTCGCCACTGTGTTAATTCCACATCTTCAAGCTTGTAAACAGCAGCCGAAACAGCTGGACCTCAGCTTGCGTTTGTAGTGAAGCACGAAAACATTAACTGCATGGTGGTGAGTGAGATCAGAATAATGATTGGAGGGAGTCCAATCATTCACGGCTCAATTTCGCCGCGCACCCGGTGTTCACGCGACCCGTCATCACCAGTCTCTGTGCAATCCTCCTGGTCTTCGACCGCTCCAAAGACAGCAACCAAGTACTTCGGTTTGTGCGTGGAACTCGATGAAGAGGAGTTGACCCGAGTCTGTTTCGAGCAGGCGTTCACCCTGCAGTGACCTGCGGCTCTGTGGCTGTGCTTTTTGTACGACACAGTTAGGTTCCTCCAGTCGACAGAAACCTTGAGAGCTCTTCTTCGTTGTCTCACACATGTGAGACAGGACGGGGTCTGATGCTTGACATCCTTCAGTTACTGGAGTGAGTTTTACGGTTTGTGATCATATTCACAGCCAGATCACGTGCAACCCAGGAGAGTTCAAAACCGAAGATTTTCAATTTTTCATTCTCGCCTGTTTCTCTTCTGGTTCCCGTCTGCAGCAGCGCTGTCAAAACGTAAGAAACGAGAACGGTGCATGCGGTTCAACATTGCTGTCTCCTTGTCGCGTGCAAACTCCTGGAGCACGGGGTTGGGTTGGCTTTCAGAATAAACAAATAAATGAAGCTCAGTTTCAAGAGATGTCGAAGTTTTAAAGCTGACGCAATTTCATGCAAACATACCGGTACTTGTTTTGATGTGACATCAACGCATCAATCGACACAAATCTGTGCCTTGAGGTGCATTTGAAGACAGATTTTGGGACCACAGAATTGTTAAAAAGCCATGGCGCCCAACTGAAAGTCTGAGTCTGCGACAAAAGCAAAGGGGTCAGTCTGCTTGTTAAATCTTAATGTCCACAAAGCAGCTCCCAGCAATTCTCGCGCCATTTCGTGACGAACACCTCAGTTTGACACTCTATGAATAATCAAAAGGTCAGAAAACCTCTCTTTTTGTGTTGAAAGGACAAGCGATCCAGGGGCTCTGGGCACACAAGGCTCTTTCCTGAGAACACCGCTGCGCGTTCTCATGAACACAGACAGTTTGTGCAGCTGGATGACATCGGTCTCCGCTGAAGTCCAATGCAAAATGCATGCTGTTCTGACGACATCCCATCTGCGTGGGCGAAGTCCCCTTGTCGAACTCTTGTCACTGCTCAGCTGTGAAATTATGCTTCCAAGCATCATTTTCATATCAAAGGATCATATTCTGTGTGAGAGTCCTTTGCGAGCTTTCTTTTTAATTTAGGAGCTGTCATTAATTGCGTATTGTTCTGCACCATCCATATTCGGAGCGCGCCGCCGGAAGCTGCAGCATCTGACGCACCGAGGTGCGTCGCGCTCAACTGGGACGCGCTGAAGAAGGGACCTGCTCAGGGCAGACGAACCAAGACACCAGCTGTATGTGCCATGATGAAATTTGTTGTGTCAGTCAGCGCTTTTTCACCACCTCACAGTGTTTTGTCCTCAGTATCTCAAAGTTTGTGCTGCGCCGTGTCCCAAACTCCGCTGGAGCAACCCACTCAAAGTCGCAGAGAACAAAAAGCGTTGGCAATCCACTGGAGAAATAATTGCGTCTCCGTTGGCACAGAAAGCGGTGTGAAAGCGATAATTGCTGATTTTTTTTCTTGCCGAAGAGATCTTGACTGTCCACTTCACCGCGGTTTCTTTCAGGATTCGCAAGTGCTCGGCGGAACCATTATTGTATCCGGACCTCCTTTGATGAATAGAATTTCACCGACGAGACACGAGCGAACAGCTGTTTGTTCGCTGCTGAAGCAAAGGAAAGAGCAAGATGACAACCCCAAAAACCTGTTCCAAATACAACAGTAACATTCGATGTTTCACGTTTCTTTCACTCTTTGATTGCTGTTCAAAGCCATAAAATGCGTAATCGTGACTCCTATTGACTTTGAGGCTCATTATGAAGCTCTTGCGGTTGAGTCAGAAGTCTGAAACTAAAGGCATTTGAAACTAAATGGAGTTCAAGTCATTTCAGGAAGTTTTTGATACACTGGGGTCAAAGTTCCCAGAACAGTCCACTTTGATCCTGCCATGCTGAATCTATTTGTAATTTTCTGGAAGGACCTTTTTTCAAGGACCTCAGGTCGAAACATGGGAATTTGTGAGAGAGTGAGACGGAACAGTAGACGTGGAACAAAATTACTTGCTTCTCGTTTTGAAGCAAAATTTCTCTATCTCAAACGCAGCCTCAATTCTGCATTTTGCATCAAACCTGCAAAAAATCCCCCGTTTGGCTGAAAATGATCAAAGATGGAGAATTCTGACCAGTGCAAGAAAAAGAACTGTTGAAGGTTTGTTTTGTCTCTCCTCTGTTCCGTTCTTATCGAGTGTCGATTGGCCTGGAAAGCTGTCGTTTCGTCCGTACATCAGGAAGAAATGTTTGAACTGGGACAATTGGCTGCTGCACAGTCAGCTGTCAAATGGTCGAGTCCGGATTCAGAAACTGTGCAAGTGAAACGCTGATGTGGTCGCTGCCGTCACAGGCACATCACCTGCGTTTCAGCGTGCATCTTTACGTAGTTTCAACAGACGCCAACAGGATTTGTTCCGGTTGGTCGTTTTTTCTTCGCTTGACGCAGTTGTCACGGATCTCTGTGTGCGCTCAGGCTGACCAGTCCGTTCTCTCTGATCCCAGCCCACTCAGCCTGCCTGCGGCTGGTGATGATGTGGGATCTCTGACCACTTCTCCAGTCTCCCGCAGCAACTTCATCGTTGTTAAAGCTGGACAAATCCTTTTGGCTCCACACAGTCCCAAGAAAGCTCACATGTGTCCAATTTCAATTCCGTCTCCGAATAAATATGTAATGAACACCACCGGGACACAGGCGTCAAGGAAACAATGGTTTCAACCAACAGGGAGACGTGGAATTGACACCTGCATGAAACGGTCGGTCTGGTCTCACGCATTTCTCTTGGCCCTGATGTCCCAGGAGGTCGCACACAAACGACAAAACACAGTCAAAATGTGCATCCGGAATGAGGGGTGTTGCGGTCACGGACGCTGTGTTACACACAGTGGTCGTCAGCCAAACTGTTGTCTCTTCAACAATTTGATGACAACTGTGTCCATTGGTGTTTGAAGCAAGTGTGTTAAATTGCTTGGCTGCTGCATAACAGTTGACTATGTGGGTGCTGGGAAAAGCAAGGAAATCAAACAGAACCTGGAGGTCGAATGACGGGCCAAATACCCTGGTGAATATTCCCATTTAGTCGAGGCCAGGTTAATTGAATCCGGGCATCTGGCAACCAGTCCAGACCCACAATCCTCGCGTTTCACTGGTCAAGTGATGACCGAAAGTTTTGACGCGCAAAGCTGCGGGAGCAAAAGAAAAGGTCAGGTAAAAATAGCCAGAAGCTGGAGAACAGGGCATCTTTTTATCTCTGACAGTCAGGAGAAAACACGCGCGAAATGAAACCACTTTGCTCTCCTTTGGCCCTCCGTCTTGTGTCCGTCTCTGCCTCGGTGCCAGCGATGCTTTCGGGAGTCACGAGGCCGGAACTTGTGGGAACTCCATCACTGTCAACTCACTGGAATCTCACTTTCCCAGGTCCTATTGCTTTCAGCTTTGAGCCCAACGTGCATTTCGACACAGAATGACCTCTCTCGTTCGTAGCTTTCATCAAGCCCAAGCGAGGATAGATGTTGGTGCTTTGCAGAAACATCGGTCTGTAGGCAGAACCTTTTCTGCGAGCCATGCAGAAGCCTCGTTTGATCAAATATTGAAAGGGGTCAGAATTCTCTGAGATCTCCAGAAAGTTTACGCGTCCTTTGCCCGTGGCCACACTTTCATCACATTTCATTCACACACTGAGGGCGCCGTCAGCAAACACAGCCAAACTTTGCACTGTGGAACTCTGAAACTTAAGCCTTTCGTAACATTGCATCCAAAATGGACAAGAACAGCTTGTATATTCCTGTCCGTCACTGATGTAGCAAAACATTGCACTCAACTTCCGAAGGCTGCGTTTCCTGCGTCTCCATTTCTTCCAATTTCTCACACGGTGTTCAAGCGAACTGGTTGTGGCTTGACAACAATGAGAGGAAACCGGGAAAACAACCCAAGACTGTTTGGCTTTCTGTACGTTCCCGCAAGACGACCACAGTTGAGGTCCTGTCACCAATAGCTGCAGGAGCCTGATTGAGTCCAGCAGACTAAATATTTATGGCTCGTGCACGCGTCTCCGAGTTCAGTCCCTTTTGAGGACAGGACACAAAAAACGACCGCCGCAAGTAGCATGGACAGTCATCATTTCACTGCAGTCATAACAATGTTCTTCCCAGCGTATATTTGTCAGAACCACGTCTGTCGGATTCCCTTTCAAGACGAACTGGTTCTTCTGAGTTGCCCCAAAGACAGGCTCGCGCGAACAATGGTTCTGGCAACGAAGCAGACTCCAGAGAAAGGATTTTCTTGGAGGGTTAGAAATTTATACTCTGACTCCCACTCCCAACAATGTTGAGGAGGACAGACGTCTTTTGACCTTTTTCCTGACTGCAAATACTTTACTTGCCACACATTCCCTTAGCAGTGGAGTTGTACCTGGTTTGTGGTGTCCACGATGTTCTGAGCGACAATTCCCAACGTGCTGTGCGGGGGGGGGGCGTGTGTGACGCCGCTGATGGTGACATGGCCACAACGTTGACAGGGGCTGAACTGTTTTGGCGTTTGGTCTCTTAAATGGTTTGTCTCAACAAAATGCGGGGACCAAGTTCTCCATCCGTACGAGTATTATTTAAACATTACTTCAATATTTATTGAGCTGTTTGATGATATTTCATTCTGTTTTGCCAAACACAGGTATTGTGCTCAAATTCAAGCAACCAGATATTCTGTGCGTGACTGTTTTGCGTGAACCTGACATGTTCGCCGTGGAGCCGCCGAGGCGAAGCTTCCCGACTCAAGTTCGATCAAGCGGTCAACTTTGCGATTGTCAACGCATCCCACATCTGTTGTATTCACGTTTTGGTTTGTTTGCAAATCAAAATGGAAAATAGTCGGAGATGTGATACTCGCCAGGGAATCACAGTTGAAGACAGAGACAACTTGGACTGCATGACGCAGACGACAGCGATTGGAAACGAGTATCGACCCTTGTGGGTCGCTTTGGTACCGCAGGCTGGGCCGGGTACGCCGGGTACGCCGGGTACGGCGGTCCAGTTGTGTTGGTTCGGACAGTGGAACATGGGCAACATCCCGACCAGCACCACAGGCATTCCAGCGGAACAATCATCATTTGCGCCATTCCCTTTGTGTTTCTGTGTGAGTACTCCACCATGCACCGTACACACAGTGCTCGTGCGTAATCTCCCAAAAGGTTCATTTGGCAGCAAAAATGAAACTTTCTTTGAAGATTGCACAAAGGAAGATCGACACAAAACCAAACCAACGATCAGAGCGCTTTGGGCGCAGACACGGTTCCATTTGATGGAAGCTTTCCTGATAAGTCTTTTCAGGGAAGAAAGAACCAAATACCACTTTGAGCTTGCGGAATCTGGCGGATCGACAAGCAAGAATTTCGCATCTTCGTATCAAATATGTATCACAATCAAGATGACATGACGGTTCTGCGTGAACACATGTTTTCTTTTTCTTTGCAGTGCGTGCAAAATTCTATGTCCACAGCAACTTCTGTCACAAGCAGCAATGAGTTGTATCTCGCGGACAGGTAACGTGGGAAGAGAAAAGCTCAGTGTGATTCTTTTCATGACCTTGGGTCGTAGTGAACCATTCAACCGCTGTTCCAAGGCCACAGCCACGAACAGTGGGCCATGAGAACTTGGAGTTGTGCGCCATGGCTTTCGCGTGCAGTAAGTAGAACTTTCTGCTGGTGAAAGAAGAATCAGACAACGTGGAGAAAACTTCCGATTCCGCACCGAATGTTTTGTTCTGCATGTCAGGCACTTTCCTAGTTGAGGGCTATCCCGCTGAGGGAAGAAGACATGTTCCATTGCTGGCTTTGATGATTCTTATGGCACCACACAAATCTTCCTCGCAGCGGTGTCTAATGAACCCGACAAGCTGCAGGTGTTCATCGCCTCGCGTCCTCGTACTACCATAGCTGCTCGGCGGAAATCACTCATTTCTTGTGTCTGAACCTGCCAGAGCAACCTCAGAAAGTGCGACAAGGTATTACGTAAGCCTTTGAACAGAAGAGGTGCAGTTCAATCATCCTCGCGTTTTGAGGAGTACAATTTCATTGTTTCTTCCAGTTCATCACGTGTTTTTTGTCTGGATGATGCTGGTCGTGGACGTGATCCGTCGACGTGGACCTGCGCAACCACAACCGCTCTTCAGTTGATGTGTTCTGCGACGACTCGTGGGAAAAATGACCTCCGCGGGTGCGCAGCGCAGGTTCCGCTCGGGCTTCATCGTCCCGTGGAAGCGTTTCTTTTCGCGTTTGCTTGGTTTTCGAGGTCGGAGTTGGAACCTCCGCCCCCTCCCCCCCCACGAACTGCAAGGTCGGAACAAGTCAGGACGGCGTGTGCCCCTGGATCCCGATCCTGGGACTGACAGTCATCACAGCACGATTCCTCTTTTGACACAAACGAATCTTCGTTTGCTTGTGCGTGGTCACTGAGCAGACGCGGTAAGATATGATCAAGGTCCGTGACCCTCTGAGAGTGTGATCGATTCTGACTGAGTTTTGTTATTTTTTTCCTAGGGCGGCGAACGTTTTTGCCTAGACATCGCCTTTTTCGTAGCCAGAGGCTGCTTGCTTGGCCCAAAAGTTTTGAGATAAAATGAACTGTCAAATCCACATCTGCCACTTCCGCGAAAACTGAACCATGTGTGTCGAAGCCATTCTGTTGATGACAAGAAGTGTGCTTCGGAGATGCTCAGTTTCTTCACAAGCGGAAATGAAATGGAAGACACGAGACGGAAAAGGGCCACAGGAACTGCGTCTCCCCGAAAGCCATTTGGTTCGGCTTCTACACGACGAGCGTCGCTTCAAAAGTCGCAGCTTCCGATGACTCCACGAAACTTGAATCTTGCGTTGCATTAAACATTACAGACTTCTTCGAGACATATGCGCCATGCGCCAGTCCACACTGATGAATCGATCTCAAAGATTTTTGCTTCTTTCACTGCAAGAAACAATTTGACGCACCTTTTCCTTCCTTGAACCTCAATTACCATTGATGTGGAGCAAGAGCTGGGCGAGCCGGGTGGAGTCAAGAAAATCTCGGCAAATGTGTGTGGTTTGTATTCCATTTCAGACAAGAGTCAATAACATTAGAAGCTTCTTCGTTTGAAATGTGTCACGGGAATCACACAGATGCAAGATCCATTGGTGCATTGCAAATTGGTGGCCAGATACAACAGCAAGGAAATTCCGAGACTAACCATGTTTGCCGACGAGCAGTCGCGTTCGTGATGTATTTGAGAATGAGGCCTCGGCCACAACTTTCACAAATTGTCTCGTTCAACAGCGCCGCAGCGCTACTCTCGGCCTCTTCTGGAGACCACCAAGAAAATACAAACAAACAAGCAAAAACAAACTGAATCTGCACACGGGACGGGAAACATTGTGTCAAAGTCGAAATTTTCCAAATGGGTTTGAGCCTCTTCTGCCTCAAATTGAAAAGATCTTGGTGTACGAGTAATTTGAAACATCATATTTGTTCAAGTTCTTATGGGCAAACAAATCCCCAGGCTCTTAATTGTCACAAAACAGGGGGGGGGACAACAGGTCTTTTTACCCTGCAAGAACATTGTCCTTGATACGAGAAGCCGGACGCAGAGCGACCGCGTTTCTGATGCTGAGGTAACCTACCACAAAGACTTCTCACGGACCATACTTCCCGCACAAGTTTCCTTTTCATATGATGGAAAATTCGAAAAAAGTACCCTGCCGACCAACGTAAAACACTCTGACAGTTCTCTCGCCCCCTGACATCTTTTTTCCTGGATCGCTGGATCGTTTCCACGAGGTTTCTTCAAGACAAAGCTTCCTCGTTTCATGATGAAAAACAAATTGTGCACAAATTATGCTGTTTGTTCCAATAAAAGTTGAGCAGGAAACAAAATTGTGTAGCTGTTCGTGCATGAAGCACGAAACCTGAATCCAGCTGCATGTGGGAACCGCAATCAACTCGTTATCCGCCCCACCTGCCAACATCCCGAAATGCGGAAAAGCAAACTTTGAAAGTCACAGACTGGACGACAGGCGCACGAAATTTGCGGAAAGGACAAAACGCCAACCTACCTGTTGAGTTTGCCTTGATCCGGAGGATCCAATGGAGTGTGCACCACAAGTGAACGAAGAAAATTCTGTTGGTCATTTTCGGTGTGTTTGACCTGACTTCAATCTCCTCTTGAAATGTGGAAGATGGGTTCTTCTTGCAAGCAACCGTTCTTCGCAGCGGTTGTTTTTTGCTGGAATTACACAGGCAAAAGCAGACTTAACTTTCTGCCCACTTCTTGACGTCTGAGTCAAAATGAAGCTGCGACAGACAACTGATTCTATTCGCCCTGGCAGCGCGCGCGGTGAAGCTGCCCGTCATCGCGCGGTGGTGGCACTTCAGTCAGTTGAATTGTTCACCGGTGACGGCGCACAGTTCGAGCGTATCCCACCATGTGAAGCGCTCTTGCAATGGTTGGAGGGAGGGATAAAAAGGGGCCACACTCGTGCATTGCGCACACAAATTTGCTCCAGAACACAAGACCCCGCTTCGAATTCGAAATGTTGGGCAACAGAGAATTGCCCCATTTGGGTGAGCACACTCCTCGAAGCCACACTGTGTCTCAAAACCCGGAAAGCTGTCTTGAGCTCTTGAGAACTTGCTGGACAGGTGACGGATTGCGGACCAGGATTTTTCTGGCTCCGCTCCTCGGTCCGAAATAATAGGAAATGTTCCTCTACACGGGTCAAGGATGGGGTTGGTGGTTTTGTGGCAAAAAGAGATATTCCCTTTTCTGTGCGTCCCCACACTTTGTACGTTGAGGAAAATCTGGCAAATTGAAAAGGGAACACGGCAAACTGCTGCCAAAGTGCTGCATTTGTTGGAAAGCGCCGTTGGTTGTTGACCAACATCTGCTCGTGAAAAACAGCATTGAAATCAACAACACAAAGGTGACGTTGCACAGTAGTCGCACAAAACGATCGCTTCCATTCAGCAGGTGCACATCTCTTGTCATTTTTTGACAACGTGATGCACGAGTTTGCGAGAAAAACAGCTTGTGTGAACTCGGACTCAACACTTTCGAGAGGACGCGGCTGTACGGGGCACAACCGACCCGGCGACACATTTAATGAACAGGTAGACGAAAAAAGACGATTTTTGTGCAAGTAGATCTGGTGATGACTTCACTTTGTGACATCGTGAATGGACATTGTTTGCTCAGGTGACCACAGCGATCCACTATGAGGTCACCAACGAGATGTGGCTGGCGAAGTGTCCGGGGCAGGTTTACTCCACTCAATTAGTCTGACGTTTTCTGTGAAATTTGGCACGAGTTGTGTTTCTTGCACGGTCAGTTTGTTTTGTTCTTTTTGACCCTGCATTACGCTGATGTGAAAATACGTACCATGTCCATGCAAGAGCGCAGCTGTGCTTCTGGCACGAAGCAGTTGCACTCTTGAGAACATCAAGCTGATCACTGACTTGTTGGAGGTTGACAGCCGACTCACTGGGAGAAAGGACTGAACTTTTCTTCAGAGAGCTGCACAATATCTTGAGATTGAACTGAAAACTGAAACGCAGAAATGTCAAAATCCTCACGGAAGTTTGAGCCTGGACAAGAACGACAGTGGCGCCACAGAACATTGGCTTGTTGTGCTCCCAATAGCTCACGAGGACATCGCCACAGGCGATGGGACGTAGATTTCAATGTTCAACCCAATGAAGACCGTTCTTGATCCATGCGAAGTCAAGACGTTGTTTGTCGATTCTGAAATTGTGATTCTTTGTGAATTTTTGAAAAAAAAGCCACAATCGACGGGGAATGCCACTGCAAATCCGTCTGAAATTTGAAGGAAATCTCAGACAAAAAAGGCCAAGTCTATGGGAGAGTTGAAAGTTTCTTTTGCACCACGACAACGCACAGCACACCCAAACCAAGCTGGTAAAGCGGAACAGCTCCGCTTTAGAACATCCCGTCCACAGCCCTGATTTGGCCTCGTGTTGATTTTGGCGTTTCCCCAAAGTTGAAGTCCAAACTCAGCTTGGGGAGGTAGGTGTCTGTTGCCACCATCCAAGAAGCTGTGAAGAAAATTTTGGGTCTCATAGACAATTAAAGAAGTGTTCGCTGACTCGCTGCATGAGATGGTGCTGCGGGTCTTATTTTGTAGGTGATTACATTGAATGAAATTGATCAGCTTTTCAAGCGATCAGGTGGCCCCAACTCGTCCAGCACAGACTGTGATTCCAATGAGTCCTTGCATCTCCTGCTCGGACATCTTTTTCTGTTCTCACACTTGTTATTCTTTTGTACTTGTTGCATGGTGAGGTCACCTGTTGTGCCCTTTGTTGACTTTTGTTCTCTCCGTTGATCTACCCGTTTCTGAACAGCCTTCTGTCGGGTGCGCAGTGTTCTGCCGCAAGCCTGGTGGACGATTCAGCAGAACACGAGACATGTTGATGTGTGACGTGGGGACTGAACGGGCATCCAGTGCGCACATGCATTTGCTTGAAGCATTTGTCACATGACGAGTTCTCGTACTCCGTGTGTGTGTCGAAGGAACAGTACCCCATTGAACCCAACGGAAAGCCAACAGCGGAGTTCTTCAGCTCAATGTTGCAGCACTGACGAAGGCATCAGTTTCATGTTGATTCTCGTCAGTTTCCACTCTCACTTACACACCGGTGCGCAGAATGCGGAAGAATGAAGAAAAGACGGAATCGGTGGATCTTCTCAGTCAAGACTTCTTGATTCCTTTTCTTTCACTGGTGCACATGGACAACCTTACACTGAGTCCGTCTTGCAGAAGCAGAAAGAAAATGCGATCAGGTTTGAAAGGTTTTCGTTCAACGGAGTGGGTTCAGTGTGATCTGGGTGTGGCACACCCTGTTTGTGGCTCTTTTTGTTGCACTGACACTTTCCTCCCTGCACTCAAAAGACCCTTTCGCTCGAGAAAACAGTTGTGACAAGCAAACATGTTGTTATGGGGTGTTTTCTTCTCCAGTATACTTCTGTGAGCAGGGAAAGGGAAACCCGAACTGTATGAGTTATCTGTGCAGCTTTGTGCCCCCTCCTTCATAATTGCTGTGAATGTTCTCTCGCATGAAGTCAGTGAGTGCATTGTTTTGATGGGCTGCTGTGCTTCTGACATCCGCTCCTGAACTGCATGTCTTGCAGACGAAGAAACACTCCGTTGTGTGTCGTCTTCGGGAACAAAGCACTCCGACAAGAGTGAGGTTAATTCAGTCCCAATGAACAAGTGCCAGAAGCAGTGGTCTGGTTGTGCCGCCAACACCACAGATCTGGAATGCTCAATCCCTTGGAGCTGCTTTGTTCCCAGAAAGACAAGAAAAGAACAACAATGAAATGACATCGCTACCGTCTTGTCACGCCCAGGATCTGACTCAAAATGTTCTGTCCAGTTGCTCAGAAGCCAGATCCACTGGGATATTGTCACATGCCATGATGGAAAAGGAGGAGGAATCTTGTTGTTTCCCCGCTGAAACAAGCACCTTGGTTCCTGTGGCCGGTTCAAGCGACAGACCCGCAGGGGAGACTCGAGGGGGAAACAGGATTCTGCGAGAATGAGTGCCGCTCCGTGTTGTACCAGCGGCACAAAAACAAACATGATCTCCGCTGTTCAGACACATAATTTCCAAGCACTCTATAAAACTCATTTTGAGAACGAAAGTGTGAAGTGGTCGGCGAGTTTGCTGACCGACAAACAGTGAGCACTCCATGATTCGTGACTGACACCCGATCTTCTCTGGTGTCGGCGATCTGATAGCCGTTCACTTTGGCTTTGACTTCACCGCTCGCTTCGTGTGCTTCAGGTTTCCCTGCGGGACGCTGCTCGTTTATGGCACAATTTTCCCGTTGTTCTTGAGTTTTTTTTCTCTCACTCCCGAGTCCGGCACAATGCCATGAAAGGTACAGTTTGTTTGTTTTTTCTTGGTTGTGTTGGAATCCTTGAAGTTGGAGACGTGGCTGACTTGTTTTCCGGGACAGACCAGCTGTGATGTTCCGATCCGATACGACCCAATCCGATCCTGTCCGAACCGGAAACAGCGGGAGCTTCACACGAAATGATTGTGTGGTGCGTGTGCGTCATGGGGGCATGCATTCCCGTGCCATGGATCGCACAAGTCGTGGATGCCTGGGGTAGCGTGTATTGTGGGCAGAAGAAAAACGGGAACAGTGTTGTGGGGTCATGCACCAAAGGAGGGTCCATCGCAAGGCATTGAGCTGTCAACAAAGGACAAAACTCGAGCTTTAACAAATTTCGCATTGACTACTCATTACCCATGGGAAATTTTGTGCTGGGGAAGAATAGATCCGCCAAAACCAAGAGAATTTGATCATTTTCGCCCTGTTAATGTCGCAGCAGCAACAAAACAGGTGTTCGAATCGTGCGCGAGCGAACAACCCTCGAATCAAGAGGTTTCAGCTGGAGTCATGTTCCCTCACGACATGTTCGCACTCACCCACTGTCGACTCGCTCGTGTTTGGAAAAGGACAAGATTCGTCGGATTTCAAAAGGCCAAATTGCACTGCTGATACAACCGGACCAGCCCAACCGGACCAAGACAAAACTGGTGCAACCCGATTGGTGCAACAACTAGACCCACGCAACCAGACTCGCAGAATTTTACCTGAATCCACAAAACAAGACCCAGATCCAAGGAACCAGACCAAGACTTGTAGAGCTGCACCTTGACCTGTGGAACTGGACCAGTACAACGAGACCAGCAGAACTGGAACTGCAGTTCCAACTGGACCAGTAAAACCTGGCCAGCTGGTCTGGTTGCACTGTTTCAGTTGTGCTGGTCTGGTTGTATTTGCTCTGTTCTGTACAAGTCCTTTGTGCTGGTCCAGTTGCACTGGTGTGGTTGTGCTGGTCTGTTTCTATACTGGACCAGTGTAACTGGAAAGGTGCAACTGGACCAGCACAACTAGGCCAGATGAACTGATTCCACTGGTTCACTGGTTCCATCAGTCTAATTCTGTTGGCTTGTTCTGCCAGTCGGGTTCCACAGGTCATGTTCTCCTGGTCCAGTTCTGTGGGCCCAGTTCTGCAGGTCTAGATCCTGTTCTGTGCGTCTGAATCTTTTTCCAAGGACCTGAGGCTGCGTTTCCAGTCATCACAGGCCATCAGACTTGTGCCTGGGTCTGGGTTGTAACTCTCAAAGGAATCCACAGCAAAACCCTGTGTGAACACACAGACAGCAGGTTTGGGTGGTGACTGACAGATTTCAAATAGGATCCGGTTTACTGGTCTGGTTTCTGCTGACAGAAGTTCCCACTCTGTGTCGTTGTCAAGCCTGCTGTTCAACCAACAAATGATATGCCGAGTGACGAATTTTCTGCAATTTTCTGTAAATTGTTCACGATTTTATTTTTCGAATCCTTGACTCTGGCAAAGTTACAGTCTGGGCAACAGAAAGGAACAAGTTACTTTTTTCGAAATAGGAACTTCCTTGACAGCATCAGACCGATGAGCTGCATTAGTTCCAGCGGTGGAACTGGAATCCAGGTGGAATTTGGGGGATTGCGCGAACATTTTGAAACACTGCAGTGTGAGGGTGGTCTCTCGATTGCCAGGTTGTTTGCACACGACTACCAAAACAACTTTTCTGACTTTCCCTGGATAAACAGGTAAGCTCGCTGGATTTGCAGACAAGAGAGCAGTTGACCCAAGGGTGATGACTGGTTCCTGCAACGGTCTTTCTCTTCGTTTTCTTTATGGTTTTTGTTCGTCTGATGGATGGAAACTAAACACCCAACTTGAGCCTCGGCGGCGGACCCGATGAAAACTTGGGACCCGGAAGCGTTTAAATTTGGTGCGAGACCGTGGAGACTCGATTCGTGAATTCTTTTGAGCCGGTTGTGTTGAAGGCAAAGCAACTTTCTGGAAAACGTTCTGCATTCGCTTCTGTGTTCATCGGATCCAGAACCAAGCCTCCGGCTACCTCTGCCAGACCCCAACCATGTGTGTGGGGGGGGGGGGGGGGGGGGGGGGGGGGGGGGGGGGTGGGGGGGGGGGGGGGGGGGGGGGGGGGGGGGGGGGGGGGGGGGGGGGGGGGGGGGGGGGGGGGGGG
>JAAUXT010095583.1_pt1 | contig 51533 bp, 46 predicted proteins | sample 7278171 | NCBI WGS metagenome assembly JAAUXT01 (sample SAMN14350112, study PRJNA611818) | marine sediment metagenome | isolation source: surface marine sediment (1.8m) | place: French Polynesia: Moorea | collected 2018-08
TTAGATAGAATACCATTTGTGACCAACTCCAACTACATGACTTGAGAAATACCTGCCATCAGAACTTGGATATTTGGATTGATAGTTATTCAAAACTCACTCAATCCAGAAACTTAAACAGCGTGACCCGATCTGCATGTGCCTGACCCATGTGGTGTGAAGGAATCGAGTCTGCCAGTGCCGCTTGCGTTCCTGTGCTGTGCCGTGTGCAAAAGTGGGTGTGGGTCTCCCTGCCTTCCCCTTAGCTCGGGTTCCCAGCAACAGAACCACGAGATATGGACTTGGCCGTGACCTTGTCTTTGGTCCGCGAATGGATGCACCCTTGGATCCACCCAGGATCTGGGTCCAGGTTCCACTCTTGGATCTGCCCCTACATCCGCGCCAGGCTTCATTCACACAGAACCTCAACCCTCCCCCCCCTTCGCCCCGCAGAGTTCAGCCCCACGGCGGACGACCTGAAGGACGTGGACTCGGCCGTGCGTTTCTACCTGCGCGTCGTCGAGGCCTTCAAGTTCGCCTTCGCGCAGCGGTCGCGTCTCGGGGACGCCGACTTCATGACCGACCTACCCGGGGTACGTGCCATACCTCGGCTCGCTTCAACGTGCCCGAGAAACAATAGCAAAAACACTGATTTCTGTGACGTGCACCGTTTACGTAAGGGTTCACCCACGCTGCAAAAATGGTTCCTGTGAAATCATACAATGACTGTTCGAGACCTTTGGTCAAGAAAGTAGTTGTATGATTGAACAGGAACTTTTTTTTTGCAGTGGGTGAACTCACTTCTACCACAATGAAGTCACGTACGAGAGGCTTTGTGACTGCAGCGTGGTAGAAATGCGGCCTTGAAACCTGACATGACTTCACAATGGAGTTTCTGTGGTGAGGGACACAGCGGTGAAGAAAACGGTTCACACACACCTTTTACAGAGCAAAATTGGTTGAAACTTGTGGCAAAGCAACAGGTGAAAATTTTCCCGTGTAAAGATTTGTGGAGAGGTCTCCGTGGGTTGGCTGCCACACTCGACTGATCTCCCTTGCCGTTCCGCTCCAGTGATCTTGTCCCGCTAAGGACACAGCCATCCAACCCAGCCGCACTGGAGCACAAAATTTCATCAACATGTCAAAGACTCGCACACATCGGCATCAAAACAAATGTTTTCAAGTGACTGAAGGCCTGTGCTCCTCGGATGTCTGATTTGTATGCGTGCTATACATGAGTTTGCATGTGAGCGTGTGTGATTTGTGTGCACGTCTGTGTGCGTGTTTGCGCATGAATACTTTCGGCACCAGTTGTCGTCTGCAACTGGTAAATTTTCCGATGTGGTGCGATGTGAGTGATGAAGTCACCTTCCACCTCAAAAATCAATCAATCAATCAATCGATCGATCACCCTCCTGCCCACAGATGATGGACACCCTGACGTCGCGCGCCTCCATCGACGGCTTCGTGTCTAAGATCAACATGGCGCTCAACAAGACGCAGCCGCTCGACTTCTACCAGCCGGAGTACGCAGGTCCGTCCGCAGACATCAATCAATCAATCAATCAATCAATCAGTGACTCATTCAGTCATCCGCAGGTCTATCCGTGTCAATCAATCAATCAACCAAATTCACCTTCATCAATGAACAAAAGACAATGCCCAATTCTCTGATCAGTCAGTCAGCAGAGACCTTCAGATCACTCATCACTCACGTTGCAGTTTGTGGTCAATTTCCACACCAGAGTCGAATTGTGTACTCAAGTAAGACACTCGTGTTTTCCTGTTCTACAGATTCGGTGAGAGGTAAATGAGTTTGTTACCGGTGTTACACTGCGGGTGTTCAAATGTTTTGTCGAAGTTTTGAGGTTTTGCAAGATACCGAGGTTCACGTGCACGCCATCACACAAATACACACACACGTACACACACGCACACACACGCACACACACTCACACACACTCGCTCACATACACAAACACACACACACACCCTCTCTCTCTGTCTGTCTCTCTCTGTCTCTCTCACACACACATAGATATACACACTCTCTGTCTCTCTCTCTCATACACACACCCTCTCTCTCTCTCTCTGCTCGTCTCTCACACACATGGATACACACGTACACTCTGACTCTCTCTTGACACACACACACAGATACAGCGGTTGTTTCTTGTTTCACTGATAAAATAAGCACACCATTCGACTGTGGTCACAAGCACAAATGTGCACATTTCCCGGATTTTTTGCACGTCTGTCACGTTTGCTGTTTGTTTGACGCAGTCAAAGCACAGTTGTCCTTTTCTCAGTTGAAAAATAATTCCCACCAAAAAGTTTTGCACATGCAACGCACTGTATTGTTTGCTGCACTTGGAACACAAAACAGTGTCGCACTGGAGTTTTTGAGCTGGAAAGGTTTCCCAAATGATTGTGCGCATATTGGCAAGACTGGACTTCGGATTGGATGCGTCGCACAGTTCTTGTGGATGGGCACTACGCCGCCCAGTCCACCCAACAGCGTGTCACAGGCCCAAATCCCAATTTCCCGGCAGAAGAGAATACGGAGGTTCAGCAACCATAAAATTCTACGTGGCTGTTCCATTACATCCCAACACTGCACAGAAGTTCTATGGAATCCTCAAAATACACAGGACAAATGTGTGGTCTCTACAGCCACACGCAGTATCCACATTGATCGGCCGATTTCTTCAGCCACGAATTGAGGGCACATAGCACACGTGTGTTTGCTGAACCTCCCCAACGTTCTCCCCTGAAATCCCTCTGCACGCATTGGGTGCGGCTCTTGATCCACACGTTGTTGGTTGCAGACACGGCGGACCAGGGCACGGCGAGCGTGTCTGTGTACGGACCTGACGGCAGCGCCGTCTCCATCACATCCACCATCAACTACGTGTACGTATCACTCACCGGCGGCTCCTGAATCCAGGCTGTGGTAGGGGCAGGTGGGGTTGGTCCAGGGTAGATCCTTGATCAGATTCAGGAGCGTAACAGGGCAGATCTAGCAGTTGGTGCAGAGGTACAGGATGTGGGGTCAGGACCGATGTTAGATTTGAGGCAAGGAAAAGGGTTGGTTCAGAGTTTTTGCCTTTTCTGGATCCAGGTCGGAATCCCGGACCACAAAGGTCCAAGCCTTCAAATGGATTCGAATATGTTCCAGCAATGGGATATTCTTCTCCTTCGCTCAGCCTATCTTGGATCCGTCGTTGGTTCTGATCAAGGGGTGCACACGCAGAGGAATTGCTCACAACTTTGAAAACTTGCCACGAGAATAAAACCACTGAAATACTTGCAGTCCAACCATGTTTGATTCTGTCAGCAAGAAAAGTGTCGTGGTCGCAGATGTTGAGCCAGACCAGGAATTTGCTGTGTTCGTGTCATCGCTTTAGGTGACTGTGCGTAGATGCAGTGGTTTGTGTGTTGCAGATTTGGATCAAAGATCTACGGCAGCAGAACTGGCATCATCTTCAACAACCAGATGGACGACTTCTCACGGGAGGGGCAGGTCCGTTACTTCTCAACTGCTTTTCCCCCCAATGATACAATTCTCATGCCATGCATCATTACTGTCGTGAGCGAAATGCTCGCGCGCGGTCGAGATCCAATCTCAGAATTCTTTGGTACCACCTGGTACCTCAAGCGGTGCAGAGTTCCAATGACCCAACGTCTCTCGGTCTCTCCCTCCGCACGCAGGTGGACGCCTTCGGACTCCAGGCGTCCCCGGCCAACATGCTGGAGCCGGGGAAGCGGCCGATGAGCTCCAGCTCCCCGGTCGTCGTCGTCAACTCGCGGGAGGAAGTGGCGCTGGTGGCCGGAGCGACGGGTGCCGGGTCCATGGTCACGTCTGTCGTGCAGGTGGGAGTCTGTGGTGGGGCAGCGACGGTGGTAGGGCAGCGACTGTGGTAGGGCAGCGACTGTGGTGAGGCAGCGCAGGGCGGGGCGGGTTGGGCGGGTAGGGCGGGTAGGGCGGGGCGGGGCAAGGTGAGGCAGCGATGCTGAGGCAGGGTGGGGTGGGCCGGGATGGGGTGTGGTAGGACGGGGTGGGGTGGGGTGGGGTAGGGTGGGCAGTGAGGCAGGGTGGCACAGTCAAGGGGTGGTGGTGTGGCGTTACATGGAGGGATAAAGTTGGTGGGCAGATCGGGTGGGGGCATAATGAGGTCGTGCCAAGGGCCAGCAGGAGGAGGGTGAGGATTTGTGGGACTGGCTAGGGTGAGGGGCCAAGACAACAGATGGCGGGGCAGCGACAGTTTAGTCAGGGCCCCAACTCAGAAAAATTGACAAAAATATGTAAAGTTTTGCATGTCTGGTAATGTCCGTTGCAGACGGTGGTGAAGGCGCTGCACTTCGACTGGTCGGCGAAGCGAGCGGTGGAGGATCCACGCCTCCATCACCAACTCACCCCGGAGATGGTCACGTACGAGCCGGGCTTCAGTCAGGTGTGTGTGTGTGTGTGTGCGTGTGTGTGTGCGTGTGGGTGTGTGTGTGCTGTGTGCGTGTGTGCGTGTGTGCGTGCGTGCGTGTGTGCGTGGTGCACACTCGTAGAAGAATAAACTCAACTGCAGTACTTTGCTCAGGGAAGATTCAGTTCGAGCTTGGCTCCTAAGAGGTGCGTGTGTGTTCGTGTGCCTGCACACGTGTGTATGCGTGTGCGTATGTGTGTGGTGACTGACGATTGTTTCACCCGCAGGGAGTGTTGAAGGGTCTGCGGGACGCAGGGCACGAGGTGGAAGAGGCGACTTTCGACTACACGAATGTTCCGGCCAGCACCGTCGAGCTCATCAAGGTAGAAACACAGCACACCCTGTGTGTCACACACACACACACACACACACACACACACTCTCTCTCTCTCTCTCTCTCTCTCTCTCTCTCTCTCACACACACACACACACACACACACACACACACACACACACAGCTTGCAGGCGGAATTGGAATTTTTAGCCGTTGTAAAAATAGGTGCATCGTGCCCCAAGAACAGAACAGTATGACTCAGGAAAAGAAAAATAAAGACCCCAACCAAAGCTACATGATTAGGACACGCCATTGCATCTGGCAAACTGCTTATCGATGCCTTACCTGAGCAGGTCTGACCAATATAACGTCAGCACTATTCACCCCTGACGTCACGGCTATTTTCAGAACACGTGTGCCGTGTGCGTGGGCGCGGACGACCCGAACGCATGTCGCATGGACTGCATGCTGGAGGCGGCCGTCGATGGGCGCAAGACAGACGCCGAGCCCGACGGCTACTGAGCTGCCTCCCCACGTGACGCATCACGTGACCCATCTCATCACAAAAATCATGGCGTCATACACACGCGTCACGCGCCTACTTGGTGTTTAACCCTCGCCTGCAGATATTTTGCTTCATGTTGTCAGTACTTGAGGATTTTAATGTCAGTGAGAGCGTTGCAAACGAGTTCGTTATCATTGTTTTTACTTTGTGCAATATTTGGTCAAAAATGACAAGTCTTGCCAAATGGCACCAAAAAAAAACCCCAACAATCTGCGAGACTTTTCAACATTCCGTCTCCAGCTGCACACATTTCGAATCGTTTCTTGTTTTCCTGTTGTTTTTGTTGTCGTCGACATAATCAGTTGTGGTAGGTTGTGCAATAAACAAATTTTCAGTGCAATTTACAGAATGTGTCTGTGTAGAACGCGCGGACAAAGAACGCTGGTACGAGTATAGGTGTCACGTCTCTAACAGTGCAACACCGACCACCCCAAAGGGATGGACTTTCGCCCAGGCTGGAGTTTCAGCCTTCGTGGTTGGGAACTTGCACGATGCAAATGAACCTGCGCGCGGTGGGTCCCTCTGGTGGGTCCAGGGTCGGGACAGTGCGCCCCCGACTCGGTCCAGGTCAGGGTCTGACCTCGGGGTGGGGGGCGAGTCCAACCCAGCATAATGAAGCACTGAACCGCATTGTCCGGAGGGACTGGGTCCCTGAAAGGGAGAGAGAGACACAGAAAGACAGTGAGAACGAGAGAGAGAGGGGAGAGAGAGACAGAGAGGGGGAGAGAGAGACAGAGAGAGACAGAGAGAGAGTGTTTGAGGTAACTCAGCAAGATAAAAAATCATGAATCCGAAGTGAGGAAAAGAACAAGACACTGAATTTCGGTTCCGCACTCAACAGTCAGTAAAATCAAACCCCGTGATGTTTCATTTCAAAAAACTTTATTGTGAATGGTGAAACGGATGCAGCACCCAGCACGTGACGGAACCGACGGAGGGACGGGCACAGAGACGCCACACACAGACAGGTCTGCACTCACACCGACAAGCACAGCTTCTAATCTACAGCAATGGTTGCGCGGTCGCACTGAGCCAAGGGAGGAGCTGGGGTCAGGGCAACTCAGACCTCAGCAGCACAACTTTTGACAACCAAACCTGTGGTGAAACATGAGAGTAATTTCCGCAAAATTTGAATCTTGCAAATAAGGGTTTTGCTCCTGGAGGTCGGATTGTCCCTTGACACCAGATCCGCCCCTGCCCATCTGCAGTGACAACGGGAGTTGAAGTGAGTGCGCACCAACCCCAGAAAAGTCCAGGCCCCTGACTGCAGAAACCTGGGCAGACTTCGCTTCTGAAAGAATTTTTGCAGAAAAACAAACTTTGTCAAGAAAACGATCCCTTGCGTTTGTTCTGAGGCAGGGACAACATGACCAAATCTTTCAATTCTTCAACCCATTTGATTTGAGAACCTGCCCAGTGTCTGCATCCAACTTTTTGCCTCACTAAACGTCACCGGGTGAGAGCAAAAACACGCACTGTGCATGGTTTTGTCAACTGCAGCTAAAACTCGCTACTAACGAATCTACAGAGAGCGTATACGAGTACAAAAAGGTGCGATGAGTATGTGTTCAGGATTTGTCTGCTGTTGCCACACAAGCAACAATCGTCACACCCAGATACGCGTGTGTATTTTCACCCACCCTCCCGCACACATAGAATTCGACAGCTTCAACGCCACATCAGGAAATATTTTCAACAGCAATGCGCTGTTGGCCAAAACGTGATGCGCATCAATTGTCCAGAATTCGGCCAGTGAGGAAGTTTGTGTCAGATGTTTGTGAGTGGTCCAGAACCAACCTGTTCAGGAGAACCACTCAAGACCCTGGGACCTCAACAGGCTCCACCTACGGGACTTTTAGGGAAGGTGGATGATTCTACACACGCGTCAACACAAGTCGGTAGAGTACGAGTACAAATGTCGTCTTTTGATCAAAGATCCTACTTCACTTCATTCAACTTGAATGAGTTTGCACTTAGAGCAGGAGGATTCCATCTTCAGCCCCACATACACATTGTAACATGTAACACGCAGTTTTATTCGGTTGAACATGCACACATGCACACACATACACATACGCACACTGCAAATGCTGGACCGTTTGTTTTTGTGAACAAAGATGACGAAAAATCTTCTTCATTGGGGGTTTTGTCTTCACCTGCTCAGATGCAGGTCATTTGAAATTTAGAGAACCAGGCAGACCCAATTTGTTCGGAAGGGTTTATGCCCGAAGAACGATTTCGATGTTTGTTGCGATAATCAGATCCAGTTATAAATTTGGCCACGGTCACGTGTCCGTCGCTTCCGGTGACGTCATGGAGCGTCGGTTGGGCGCAATGAGGCAACGCATGCGCACTGGATGCCCACCTCACCCGACCGGAAACTGCGGACACGTGTGCGCACGCAATGCATAATCACAACAGGGACAGGACAAGACGTACGTGTCCGTGCGGGTGCAACGCAGTGGTACATGTATTATACAATTGTCGCCATTTTGATGTGACAAAAATGTCTATGTACAGTGATGTAACAAATCCAGCATCAAACAACATGTGCAATTTGTTGTTGTACAAAAACCTTTGCTGTTCATCATATCAAATACACAACAGTGTTTGTCTTCAAATACAGTGTTGTTGTCGTGAATGGTCTGTGTTGCTATGTGACTATTTTTTGGATATTGGCAGAAAACTACACAACAGAGAGGAAAAGCTGAATGAATCCAAATGAAATACTGAGACGTAAAGATCGTGTCAAACGCACATAGTGAGCGAACCCAGGCTTGTCTAAGAACACAACGAAGTGATGCAATGTGGGCCATAACATGTGCATGAAGTGACAGCAAACAAGTTCACAGGTTCTTTTGCAAAAACATTCCCAAAATTGTGTAGGTGCGAATGTTCATTGTGGTTCGAACACTGGAACGCAGCTTGAACTGCTCAAAAAAAGTTCAGATTGCAGCTGGAACTTCTTGGACCTGCCCTTGGAAATCAGCGAAGTCACCAAAAAAACTCTGAAGTTCTCAAGCCGATTCAACCTCCGGCACAGCAAATATTGTGCGTTTCGCAGTGAGAACAAAAATTCACCAAGTGATCAAAGTTGGATGAGACAAAATCTACGCAACAGTGAATTGAGTGAACATGACTTGGTACCCTGTCAAAACGCATGTCAAAGGCGAAACGCACAACGCGATGGTCGCGATCTGACTCGTGGACGCAGGAGGAAGACGTACCACGTCAAGGACGTCACAAAATTTTGCGTCAATGCGCTGCGTCTCTGCTCCAGGCAACGGGCGTCGCGTCGCCAAGACGACGCTGCGTCGCCAAGACGCGCAGGTGGAGACACGCAGCGCAAGACGCAACCAGTGGGACGTGGCCTGTGCCAACAAGGTAGACCCTACAAAACCGTGTTACTTGAGAAAAAGACGACGCCTTTTGAGCGAATACAACAAGTCTTTGGTTCAAACACAAAAACAGTGACCAACAAAATACACAAAAGAAATTGGTTAATGACAATCTTAGTTTCATGTTGCAGTTCATGTCCAGCGTTAAAACCGTCAGAGACAGAAAAGTTCGGTCAGATCAGCAGGTATCACATGGAATCCTTCTTCTATTATCTTACAAATGCTACCAGGTGAACTTCCTCTGAAACTAAAACAGATCACCAAAGTCAACATGGGTCTGTTTCATCTTGTTTGGCAAGATTTTTCTTTTTCACTTGCATGCCAGAGCTGACAAAATTTTGGGCGCAAAATATCCACAAATTGCAAAATGGCTCCATTTTTCTTGGGGGCGGGGGTGTACACAATTCCTGTTGTCATCTGAAACGCATCTTTCCATATTTTGTGCGGAGCAAGGTTTTTAAAATCAATCCTTGTGATGAGGTCTTGTGTTTCTTGTTTTTTTTTCTATTGATATTGCTTAGCACATACAGAGAGAAGATGTTCAGCTCTGTGACGTCATCATTGCAATGAATGACGTCATTTTGCGCGCACGAGGATATGTAACCAGCTTCTCAGTTGCTTGGTGCAATAATCTCAGACAACGGTCTGTTTCTTCACGAGTAGTGACTGTGAACATGTTTGGCACAATTTTGCTTGTGTTGGATACAAATATGTACAACCAATGTCATGTATGGTACAAACACTGAAATGGTGAACAAACGTGTGCATGTTTTAAACCCACAGCACAAAGGTTGTTGTCAGTGAACCTTTGGCCTCTGTGCTGTGTTCAGAATGCTGAAATGTAGGCTTTCATCAGTTGAACTGCAGCTTCAAATTGACAGCTCCCTCAACTCAAGGAATTCCACAAGAATCAGCCACCTTAATCCTCAAATGATGATATGTATTTCTCACCTCTCTTCAAACTTGGATCCTTTTCCCCACTTGAAATGATAGACCAAGTTTAACAACTCAAAAAAATTTAGCATCCCTTATTTCAACGGTCAAATTCATTAGATTTCAACACAACAGTTGCAAAAGCTTTCCAGTTCCCAAGGAAACAACCAAATTTGTCTTGTAAAATGCAAATTTAACATTCAAAGTTGAAACAGTGGTCAAGGACATGATCAACACTTCAGTGTCAAATCGTCTTGTCTTCTCTCGCACTTTGCACTGCGACTCCAATGTACAAGTATCACATGTGTCTCGCTTCAAAAAAGATTTCGCTTTGGAATTTGTTCTGTGTCCACGTCGTCATCGTCAGCTATTCAAAATGAAGTAGCGTTTCAAATGTTCTCAGCAGTTTAGTCTTCCAAAGAAGAAGTCCACGCATGCGCCGCCCACGTGGCGCGACGCTCCGCCAATCAGCGCGAGTTGCGTATCACGTGGTGTGTCCCATCAAGGTGCCGAATCCCCTATGATCTAGAGTCCATATACAGCAGTGTACACCATCCTGAGGCCTAGAGGCGGGTGCTCTGCATGTGTAGCTTATATACCCTTCCGGAGTGGGGTATGCACGGACGCCGTGCGCAGAGGTTCTTTTGGTCCAGGGGACCCACAGTGTCCAACACCAGCCTGGCTCACGCGCCTGCAGACTCCCTGTGAGGGACCCAAGTCTATTGCCATGGAAACGCTCCACTGCGTCACTTGCCTCCGAGGCAACAGCAGCAGCAGCAACAGCAACAACAGCCCTGCAGTAGTTTCACATCACCAACGCTGGAGAGAGCGGCCTCTGCATGGTCGCCATGCGTCCCACCCACATGTGGATGCATCCTCCTAGTGACACACAAAAAATTTCTCTACGGTTCCATCCTGTTAGCTGAACATGTTTGGCGCTGAGAAGAATATAGCGAGAGTCGTTACTATCATGTAGACGGAGAAGACCCAGATACAGAGCCTGTCTATGACCATGGCTGCGAACTTCCAGTCGTTGACCTCCTCCTCGGTCTCACTGTCCTCTTTGATCTTATGCGTGATGAACCGCAGTTCGTTGAGTATGGCCAGCAGCTCGTTCTTGACGTTCATGAAACCGCCGTCGGTGGAGTCCATGCGGTCCATGCGGATCGTCCTCACGGGGGGAAAGTCGTTCAGCGGAATAGCGTTGTCCACGTCCTTCACATTGGACAGCAGGCTGATGGAGGGCGGGGTGCGCGCCTCCAGCTCGCGCATGCGCGCTTTGCGCAGCAGGAACTGCCGCGAGAGGTCCTTGCCCGGACGGGACATGCGCAGCGCCCAGGCCAACCACTCGCAGATTGCTTTTCGGATCTGAAAGAGAGGAGAGAATGACGCGTGATAGTAGAGAGTCCAAGACAACCAGGCTCAGAGGACACGCAGGGTGACCGCTTTGGACTTCCAAACTAGTGCGCGAGTTCCCCACTGGTGGCGCCACAAATGCTGCGACCTCAGAATTTTATGCTCGTGGTTCCACGCTGACACAATGGCGAAGAAAAAACTCATTGTGCCTTGGAAACATGATTTTGATTCTTCTTGAGTAAGTTTCACTTGTGATGAAATTTATGTTTGTAAATTCTACGCATACGAGACAAACATTGATTGCCATGTGTCACGTCTGGGTTGTTTTGTTTTGATTGAATAAAAATCTACACATCAGTTCACATCAACGTCAATCAGGCACAATCTTACCTGTCAATCAGTCAAACCTGTCAATCAAACCACTTCAGTGTCACCGATGATTCGCAAAGCAAGCAACAAACCTTCATGTCCGAACGAAGCCTTAGCGTGTTAGAGCTTTGACGAAAGTAAAAAAAGCATTCAGGAAACGCAAACAGCAAAAAACGTTGGATCCACGATGAATTCAGAAGGAGATGAAGAGATTCGTGAAAGCAGGGGATACGGTTCTGGGGTCATTGTTCTCTTCTTGGCACTTTGTGTTGTGGTTTCCCTTCCGTAAGAAGCAGCAAGCTCGGGCCAGGAGTGAGTCCACCTTGGCAAAGAAATATTTGCAACAAGAAATGGACCAAGCGGAATCTTTGCATCTGGCTTGTGGAAGCATTGAATGCATGTGTGACTGTGGCTGCAATGCAAGTGGTTTCAACTGCAAAGCCCCTGCAGAAGAACAGAAGTGAAGTAGAAGGTGCAAGAGGTCAACAAGGAGGACCAGGAGACAGTGAAGCAGGGAGAGAGCAAGGAGGAGGAAGAGGAGTCATGGACGAAGTTTACTTTTCTCGTAGCTGGATGTTTGGTTGGACGAGACTGGGGACGAGCGTGTTTGCAACATGAACAAAAGTCAAATGATGGACAATGACGTGGAATGATGGTTGACAAATCTGGAAGCACCAAAACTGGTGGCTTTCTCAGGTAAAGGAGGAGAAACAGGACAGGTTCAACGAAATGGCTTGGGCGCACACAAGACTCAAACGAACAACTGCAAAACACAAGAAAACTGCAAAATGTCCAACAAAACAAGTTACATCATCGGAACCCATCCTCGTTGCAGAGAATCTAAAGCATTTCAGCTGAGGCTGGGCTTCCGACTTTCATGGAGCAGATCCAGGGTTTGGTCGAAGGGGCGGGAAAACGAAAACTTTCTTTTTTACACTGACAATGAAACAAATACACATGTAAGGATGGAGAAGGAGAGGGTCACATGTTTTCTGAGGTCCCTGGATCTGCGCCTGGTGAACTGATCCACTTCACTCACAAAACACTCAACGCTGATTGGCTGCCAACTTCAGTACCACGTGATGCATGCTACATACCCAGTCAGACATGACAAAGGCGTAGGCCTTGCGGTGGTGAAAGTTGAGTACCAGTACATTCAGTATGCAGGTGATAGTACACATTAACATACACCCCGCGAAGTATACACCTGCAGCCAGGGAAGACACTGTCAGTGCGTGTGTTTTTATTGTGACCAGTTTCTTCATGGGAAACTGTTCTGTCGAATGGTGAAACAGAGACAGGTGACGTGGCAGCAGCAAAGTTCGTTTGTCGAGTCACCATCTGGTGGATGCGAAATAAAGAAACCCCTTGGGAAAAGACCAATTCGATGCAAAAGTGACAATTGAGGTACTTTGGGGAATTTTTGAAGGATTCGGGGGGGGGGGGGCTCAGACCCATTTTATCTTGAGCAGAGACAGGGCTTTTGACTGAGCTGCTCACGTTCAGCCTGTCCGTCTCTCACCATTCACAAACTGCGTGAGGAGAGGACAGTGAAAGGGTTCCAAGGACAGAGAGGAAGAGATGAAGGACAGAGAGAAGAGAGCAACAGCACGAGAAAGGAGAAAACCAGAGGTATGTCCCACAAGAGCATCGTCGCGACGATGACGTCAGTTGGTTGGACCACGTTGGTTGGTTCACAGCTCAACATCAAAGTCAACCAAGTCAAAACCCACGTGTAACGATACAACTCCAAATCCACTCAACAGAAACAATCGTTGGGTTTGTTGCTTCCTGAATAAAATCAGTTTCAGAATTATTGTAAAGAAAGCAAAAAACACAAAACACAGAAAAAATCCTCAACAGCTGCATCTGAGATAGAGATGCGGTGGAAGGCGGTGCATCCCGTGTGTTGAAACATCACCCTTTTCCCGAACAATCAACACGAATCAAGCAAAGATCAAAACACAACTCAGTGAAAGTCTTGCACTGTCTTGGAGGGAGGTGGGAAAAACTCCACTCCTGTCAGACTGAACAAGGACACAAGAGTCCAAGGGAAAAAAGTGCTGACATCAGCAATTGTCTTGTTTTGAAAGCTTCAACTTCTGCGGAATTTGACCCAAGTTCTTTGTTTTCATGTGTGCAATTTTGCAATGTAAAACAACGGAACAAAAGCAGAGAACACCGAATAATTCGAACAACGCCAAGCAGTTCGAAAGCGCTTTCAGGCGTTCTCAACAAACTTTAGCCAAACATAGCTCAGAAAAGGCGCGAACTTGAAGCTCAGAAAAACAAGACGGAAGGAAGAGAGCACAAAGCTGAAAGAGACAGAGAGAAGACGACAGTGAGAAAAGCGGAGGACAGAAGAAGCACGGGAAGCCGTTCGGGCGGATCCAAGGGTGTTGGTCCCACAGATCCTGTATCTGACTGCACAAAAATTATGGGAAAAGGGGGGGGATCTCCTGGAGTCCATGGTTCCCTGGATCCAGGACTCCTGGGTCCCCTTAAACCCTGGATACCCTCCGGTGCCTGGTCCCCCGAATTTCTGGTGCCCTAGACCCCTCAATGCTCCTGGACCCCTGGAACCCCAGACACCTGGCTGCCCCTGGACCCCTGGACCCCTAGCTCCCCAGACCCCTGGCTCCCTGGTCCCCTGGCTCCCAGACCCCTGGTCCCCCATATCGCTGGTTCCCCTGGAACCCCTGGTTTCCCCTGACTCTCCGGACCTCTGGAACCCCGCATCCCCGGTTCCCTGACCCCCTGGATCCGCTCCTGAGTCTGGCTGATGTGCAGAGACAGCTTCCATCGGGCGCACGCTTCAAGAGACAGAAAACCCGGATGAGTGACAGAGAAGCAGCAGTGATAGCTGGAGGGAGGGACAGCCTCTGAGTGAGGGAGACGTCTGAGTGATGTGGAGTTCAGATTGGTAAATCGGATGAGGTGAGCTTGATTGCACGAGGCAGGGTGAGAGCGCAAAACGGGCCTAAACAATGTGCGTGTTCGATTTGCGCAGCTCGGTTCGAGTGTCCTGCGTGCAAATCGAACACGATGCATGCTTCCATGCTTGATTGCACGTTTGTTTCCCAATTCTGTTTCACTGACAAACTTTGCATTTTTTTGGAACGTGGGAGATTTTACCAATCCTTTTCCCCAACGTGATGGACTCACGCACCGAACGCAAACACTAAAAAACAAGGAGTCGCGATGCGTTCGGCACGCAAATCGAACACGCCCACTGACGTGGAATTGACAGACGGTTGACTGTCGTGATACGACTGGAAAGACGACAGGCGATAGAACAGAAGGAAACAAACGCTGCGTGCAAGTCTACAGGTCCAAGGTGCAACAAGATACAGGTCCGGGGGACCAACTCAAGAGAATCAACAGAAATAAACTGAAACTGAAACTGAAACAAATATTGAACTGAATGGCTTGAAAAAAGCACGCCAGCTGAACAAAAATCGTGCACCCAGTCCTGCTTGATGCAATGGTGCTTGTGAGTGCGAAGTGCCCAATGTTTGAATGACAAGTAAAATTTGTCGAACTGGTCTTTGGTCAACATGAGGCAGGACTTGGTGCACACGTGATATAGGGGAGGATGGCTCGGTGTTGCTCATTTCAGGTCTCACTTGGGAAGATGTGTATAAGGAGATCAAGTTGGACAAATTTGGGGTTTTGAAACACAGAATTGCAGAGCAGGGTTTGGCAGAGGGGTGAATGGGGTGGAGAGGTGGTGGAGGGGGAACCAGGAACCTGAAGGAAGTCTGGCGGAGAACACACGAAGAGTCCAAATATGAAACTGGAATACGGAGTACAGTACAGAACTTTGGACACTGTGAGGTGGCGACGAAAAATTTAAAGTCAGCCAACGAGAATTGCCGTTGTGGTGACACGAGCAAAGTTGAACAAGAAAGAAAATTTTAAATTCAGGTGGGAGGGAGTGAACAAGGGTTGAACTGAACTTCCATTGAGGTGGGATGTGACACATGAAAGCCCTGTCACAATGCGATGAGGAAAGAACCTGCGACAACGGTCGGTGTGGGTGTGCGGAACCACAGATGAATGAGCACAGACACGGACTGTCAGATCAGAGGCGTGTCCCACACTGGGTGCGTCACGCGTTGCGTCCCTGCACAGGTCGACTCAGCAACGCACAGCGCTCAAGCGACTTGGCCAGGGACGTAACGCGTGACGCACGCTGTGCGAAACAGGCCTGAGGATTTGAGTGAGATGCGTGTTTCCTGAGGGGGTGTGTGGAGGGAGGGAGGGAGGGTGGGGGGATTCCGTTGCCATGACTACCTACCCAGCTGGGCATCTCATACTGACTGGTGTTTCTATGGTGGAAGTTGAGCACGAGCACAGTCATGATGACACTGACCGTGCAGATCATCATCATTGTGATAAAATAGATCCCTGAAACAAGCAACACATGCTGCTACAGCAGGAACGGTCGGCTCGACTCAGTACTCAGGCGGGGAATACTGCATACTCAGTATCCCCACATACATACCCACGGAGGCATGGTATACTGTTCTGGCTTTCTGTGGTGGTAACTGAGCACGATAACAGTCGTTATCACACTGACTGTGCATATCATCATCATTGTGGTAAAATAAATGCCTGAAATCAAGCAAGAAGGAGATTGCCTATGAGAACCAAGGGGCGGACACAACAACATGACTGCAACAGCTAGAACTGAAAAGTCGTTGTCTTGGAGACAATCAAACATTGAAGTATGTACACGACGCACAATACTGTTGATCTCCTTTTGTGTTGGGAATTTCCTCTTTTGCCAGCGGATTCAGGATTGGGGTCGGGAGGGGGGGGACCAATTCAGGAAAGTTTTGGCCCGGACCGTTTGGAAAGAAATGACCTTGCACCTCGCGATTCAAAGTGAAATTTGAAATTTTCAGAGGTCTAAGGGATTGGGGTTGGGCGTTGAAAGACAAATGCTGAGGAGCGAAGAAGGTGCAGACTCTGCCTCTCATTTTGAACATTGTACCCCCCAGGGAGGCATTTCCGCAGGATCAGAGTCTTGAGGCCGTAGAGCGGGAATTTGCAACAGTGTTGTGGTCGAAGCGAACGGCACATTCTCCAGGGCAAACTGCGACCTACGACAAGTCCTAAAAACGTGCGCAAAGTATCGTACACTGTGCACCAAACTGAAATGCTCTACAAAAGCACAGAAAGTCTTTGATCAAGTTTAAACTATGTCAGAAGAAGTCCTGAAATAGTGTAAAAAAGAAAAGCTGAAACAAAATCATGAATCGGATGAAGTGGGGAAAGAAGAATATGGACAAAAGTAGGAAAATGAAACAAAGAATGAAATAATAAGGAAAAACACTAAGAAACCTATTTCTAGAGAACTGGAAAATTCTTCACATGCACCAAAAAGCTGGGGTTCCTACAAACAACCCACAAGGGACAAAAAAAAACAAAACACAGCAAATTGGCAAAGTCAAGAGTGCATGTGTTCAAAAAATGCTGCTTTCTCCAGTAAATCCGTTTGAGAAAAATCTGCAAAAGCCCTTTTTTGCCAAATGTAAGATATGGCACAAGGAAGCTGTGCAAAACAAAAACAGAAAAAATTGTTTTGCAAAATATGACGTCACAATGTGAGGATGAATGAGCGTTGTGCGTCTTCGGGGCGTCAGTGAAGACGTTACCTGGACGACGGACGGGTGTTGGAGATGACATTACGAGGTTCTTACCTTCCTCACGGAGCCTCACACACCACGCTGCCTCAATGGGTCGGTGACGGGGGTGGGTGAGGAGGGTGGGGCGGGTGGTTCAGAGGATCGAGGGACACGACGATTGGTGTGAGGTGGCAGTGAGAGGGTGAAAGGGTTCCAGGAGAACTGAGAAAGGAACACTTGATTTTCATGCTGACAACAGCTTGGTGGGATGACGAAAGAAGAAATCTTATGCAGAGCGGCAGGTGTGTTGGGTCGAATGAATGACATTGAAGTTGTGTTTCAAGTCTGGGAGGAGCTTAGAATCCGATGAAGAAACGGACAAATAGAATCAAAAGAAACGGGAGACGGAAGTCTTGACTAAGGAAGAACGAACATGCCCAAGGCTCGCGAGAAGGGAAGGGCAGATTTCGAACGGGTCCACCTGGCCATACCTACCCATCTGGGCATCTCACACATCTCAGGCTTCCGGTGATGGAAGTTAAGCACCAAAACTGTCATTACAACAGAGAGGGTGCACATGGCCATGATAGACTGGAAATATACACCTGGAAAAAGCGGGCACACGTTAGAAACTCGGTCAGGCTGACCTGGATTTTAAGAGGGGCAGGGTCAAATTTGAGGTAAAAGGTGTGGGTATCTATCAAAACACGTGTTAGTGATCCTAAGATTAGTCCGTTCCTTCAGGTGTTCTGGATGAAAACTGGAGAACCATGTTAGAGTCGTCCTCGGACAATTCGAACTCAGAACCATTGAAACAACTTGTTGCAAAATTTACAGAGACTTATGTTTCTCTTTTGAGGATTCCAAATTGTTTTTTGCACCACAGCAAATTCAGAAATCTGAAGCTTCGACTTGTCTGGGGCTGACTTCAGAAAGACTGGAAAATGAGAACTGTTAGTGGCTAAATTTTGGATAGGTCAGTCTGTTGGTCAAGTGGCCAGTGGCAGGAGCTGCTCAAGACGCCCCCTCTCGGCTGCAGGTCGTCGTGATGTGGAAACAATAAATACCTGTCGCCAAGGAGACGCGCCGGCAAAATCCGTGTTCTGAACATCACAAGAAGCTCCGAGATGAAACTCAGGACGACAGAGCAGAAAGGAGTCCAGCAGAAACAGGGTCGACTCCCATGTGGGGGAAAGTGGCCCTGTTCCAATTTTGAAACAAAAGCGTGCAAAAATGACAAATGGGGGACAACCAGAGATTTTATTGTGGCCTGCCCCAGAAACGTGTTTAGACACCAGGGTGCCCCCCTTTACCAAATCTTGACTCTACCCTTGGGACCTTTGTGAATTTTGTGGAAACAGAACCAGAAGCCTTGTTTCAAGGCAGAATGAGTATGTGTCCTGGACGTTTCACCTCGGGTCTATTGACCACAGAGACAATGGTACGCAAACTGGCGTACTGCGGTGACGAAACACACAATACTGCACGACCACGTGTGTGAATCTAAGTACACCTACCTACAAACGTGAAAAATATTTACAATCAATGTGCACAATTGATAAATTTACTGTTCCAGAGAAAGGACACACAAGAAGATTCAAATTTTGATTGACAACCTCAAAGTTGCTTTTCAGCCTCAGTTTCTGTTCTCGGTGACCTTGGACTTTTGACCTTGTGACCTAGTTAGGAAACTTGTGTGTCCTTCACATACAGACTATGTCACATGGTGCAACAACATTGACCTCAATACAAGAGAAAATAAAACGTTTGCGCGTGACGATAGTGACGCTGGTGGTTGCTGGGCAACTGCGTGGACCCGTTGCCATGGGGACTACATACCCAGCCGGCCATGACGTACTGCTCAGGCTTGCGGTGATGAAAGTTTAGCACCATAACGGACATGATCACCGACAGTGTGCACATGATCATGATAGACTGGAAGTACACTCCTGCAAAGGTCAAAAAGGTCACACGAGGATTATGGGTGGGGCTGCTGTCTGTTGTGATCAGGAATTGCTGCAAACAGGCGCAGATCATTGGTGCAATTTCACTCATAATTGTGATGCACAAATTTGGCTGAAAAGGAAGACAATATCAACAACAGCTGAAGACAGAAAAGAACAAGGAGAAAAACTTCAGAAAGAGCACGAGATACTGTTGCACAAAATATCACCAAAAATGCAGTTGTTTTGCAATCAACAAAATATTCTCAAACTTCGCAAACGAGTTCAAATGATGGTTTGACAGTATTTACAATTCTGAAATTTCGCTCAGGTCAGATCCGTTACATTGACCTGGTCAGATCAAAGCGAGCGTCTCAAAATGTGTTGGGCGTGTTCGATTTTCGCGCTGAACGCTCCGTCGCTTCTTCACCACCAGTTGGCGCCAGTGGGTCCGAGGTGCGTTCGGCGCGAAAACCGAACAGGCCCCCTCCGCGCGAGTAGACGATGTCGTACTGACCTACTAAGGGCACGGCTACGGAAGTGGCGGGCACCGACTCGGCGACGATCAGCGAGAACACGCTGAGCGACAGCAGAATCGTGATGCCTGAAACGACGATGGTGAACCGGAAGTCACACCGGGTGCAACCGGAAGTGGAGTCGGCTGAACCGGAAACGGAACTCAATGATGATCTGATGGTGTTCAATCTCTTTTGTGTGTGTGTGTGTGTGTGTGTGTGTGTGTGCATGCGTGTGTGTCTGTGTGTGTCTGCGTGTGTGTGAGTGTGTGTGTGAGTGTGTGTGTGTGTGTGCAGACGCGTGTGTGTCCAGAACGACTCACCGAGTGAGATCTTTTCGCCGGCGTCGGGCGGCAGGAAGAATGTGAGAAGTGTGAGTGAGGAGATTAAGGCACACGGAATGATGAGGTTGAAGCCGTAGTAGAGCGTGCGGCGGCGGATGTGGATAGTGAACGTGATGTCGATGTACGGCTCGGGGCAGCACTCGTAGAGCAGCACGCTGCGCTTCGCAGGAACCTCTGTGGGATGGAGCAAAGCGCAATGACAATCTCAATGGGTTATGTACTGACACAAGGAAATTTTTTTGACATCATCACACCAGTTTATCAAGACTTCATATTTATTTTTTATTTGTCATTGTAAGAATCGCTTTCTTCCTTTGTCGGGCAAAATTTTTCTTGCAGAAAGAACTTTCAGGGCCCCGAAGGTGTAGAAGACAAAACGCAATCAAAAACTTTCAAAGTGAGAACAATATCAAGTTACAATAGAGAAGAACAATATCGAAGTGAATCTAGCGACTCAAAACAGACAAGAAAGTGCAATACAAAAACACAGCCACAGAGCAAAATTTCACAATGGCTCTAAAATTCACGTGATTGTAAGAACTGCTGTTTCGCATCTCCGTTGTGACACTGATTTTACAAATCCTAGAATCTCACTGACGAAATGTTCAGCAAAACCAAGAGCACACAACTGAAACGGTCTTTGGGCGAATCGCAGCCCTGCTCAGAGGACCCTCTGACGGAATGCCGTTTTCGACCCGTTTTGTCTTGCAAATGGAAGAAAACTCTGAGAGCTCAAAAATATGGATTTTCGGGATTGGTCGCACGAACATCAAATTCAGAATTCGTGAAAGTGGCGGGTAGACATTGTTTCGTGTTGTGTGATTTTGGCTCAAATTCTAAAATTTTATGAAAACCACATCTCAAAAATCAATATCACTAGTCTCACTAGGAGTTTGTTAGATGTTCTGACAACAAAACTGCTGGTTAGAAAGAGATTCTGTCCACCAAAATTGGTACTTGGTGTCCATTCTTCAGACCAGTGAGTTAGTCGTTCTGTCCGGTTGGATCGGAAGCTTCCCTCCTGCAGTTGGCTCTATCTTTTCCCTGCCCAATTGGGACTTTAGAAATCGGGCAAAACTTGGCCTGGTCGCATGTGTCGTTTTGGTAGATCTGTTGGTTGCGTGTGTTACCGTCAAGAGTGTTGTCACTCTTGCGTATGATTTGGTTCGAAACTGGAATGTATTTTTGTTTGTTTCAACCTCGATTTTTTCGGAATAAAATCTTGAACACTCAGTGAAGAATAGGTGCAGAAAGTGAGCAGTTTGAATCTTGTACATGCGTTGCGAATGTCTGTGCACTGAATGTCGCATTGTCACGATAAACAAGGGCAATTTCCACCAAAAAATGCTGGAAAGGCAAAGTTTGTTTTTGGTGGAAAGGAGTGTATATCGCGGACAAAATCAGAACGATTGCAAGTTGTGTTGTGTTGCCAGCAAAATTAACTTGGTGCAATTGACCATTTTGTCGCGTGCAAAACCTTGCGGATCTTACAGTGTGTGTGTGTGTGTGTGTGTGTGTGTGTGTGTGTGTGTGTGTGTTCAACCGAGGACCAGAATCCTGCACGACTCTTTGTCCAAAAACAGTGTGTGAATCAGTGGGTGAATGAGTGAGTGTGGTTGAGTGTACGAGTGTTTGAATGTTTGAGTGAGTCAGTGAGTCAGTGAGTGCGTGGGTGAGTGGGTGGGTGGGGGAGTGTGTGAATGAGTCAATGGGTAGGTGGGGAGTGAGTCAGTGAGTCAGTCAGTGAGTCAGTGAGTGAGTGTGTGAGCGAGTGAGTGAGTGTGTGAGCGAGTGAGTGAGTGAGTAAGTGGGTGAGTGGCTGGGTTTGAAGCGGGGGCGCAACGCAGCGGGGTGAGTCCTCGGGAGGGGAGGGGGCGGCACCACGGCCGGATACTCACCAATGAGATCCCACTCCCCGGACTTCTGATAGGTCGACGTGTCTATCTGGTCCATCATGGTCGTCAAGTTGATCTTGGAACCGTCATAGGTCCACGACCCGAATTTCATATGGCAGAATTGGTCATCAAAAGGGAACCATTTTATATCAATGGAACACGAGCTAATGTAAAGACCTACGTAGATGGAAAAGAAAAAGAACACAGAAGACAACAATTAGTGAAGTAAAAAGACTGACGTGACACTATCGCGTGCGCTGTTGGAAATGAGCCGCTCTCCTCGATGAGTGAGGGAGGAGGGTGCAAGGCTTCTGGTGTGGCTGGGGCTGTCGGAGCCCCACATTTCTTCCGCGTTGATCCAACAGGTCAACGGACCAGATTCAAGGATCAAACCAAGACAAGAAGTTCGGCTTCACGTCCCTGAAGACGTGCAGGCGTTCAACGTGGATATGGCCCGAAAAGCTCTGGTCCTGGTTTCAATCTCATTCCCACAGATCATGTTGTGTTCAAGCGAGTCCCCTTGCGTGGTTTGGAAGGGAAAAACAATGTCCAGCAACATCTGTTGCTCAGCCACTCCTCCTCATCCAAACCATGAAATCATAAAAACGAAAAATAAGTCCACGGAATGCGAACATAAATTCACATTGATACTGCCTTGCCAAAAACCACCGCACCCTCCTCCCCAACTCAGATTCTTCTCTCTCTGGGCGGCCACGGCTGATTTTCCACAGCGCACAAGTACACGTGACACACGTGACCCACGTGACCCTCTGCGGCAGCAGGGGGCGCCTCACCCAGCAGATCCCACTCCCCGCTCGGCTGGTACGTGCTCGTGTCTATCTGGTCACTCAGGGTCGTCAGGTTGATCTTGGTTCCGTCGTACGTCCATGACCCGAATTTCAAATTGCAGTACTGGTCATCGAACGGGAACCACTTTATGTCTATTACGCACGAGCTTATGTAAAGACCTGTGAGGGAAGCGAAGCAACAACATCACGTGATACTTTTGTGTGGTGCAAAAAGGTGCCGCGAAAACTGGGAAGGATCCAGGATCCAGGGTTCTAGGGGGTTGACGCCAAGCCAGCCTTTGTGCCAGCTTTACAAAAAATGCTTATTTTGAAGATGACAAAATTACTTTCATGTCTTTTGGTTGCAGAAATTTGGGGGCAAAATGTCTTTTGCTGATTTGGGGTGACGGAGTGTGAGTGACCGGTTCATTGCTTTCTTTCAACACCGTCGTTTTGTACTTTGCCGGTGTGACGGCCTGTCGCGAACGAACACGTGAAAACACCGTTTGCGAGCTTCGGCGGAGGACTGTCTTTGGAGTGCCATGTCGTGGGGTTCTGCGTGGGCCCTCACGGAATCTCGGACGGATGAGCCACAGGCGTAGGGAAGTGGTCTCAAGGGGGCCCGCAAGGGAGCACGTGGAGCCTGGGGTCCAGGGGCTTGGAGATCTCTCTTGAGGCCTGCAGGGGCCAACAGGATTCGAGTATAGGGCAAAAACCAGTGAGGTCCATGGGGGCTTGTTGGTCCGTGAATTTTGATGGGGGGGGGGGGCTCTCGGGCCCAAGGGTGCATGGGGGATTCTGGAGCCTGTGGGTATGAGTGGGGTTCTTCAGGGTCCGTGTAGCCGCGGTCTACCTACCCAGCGGAACCCAGCTGCACGTGCCATCCGAGTACACGACGATGTTGGTCGGGAACTTGGAGTCGATGTCCTCGTCAGCGCTGCAAACCGGAAGTTAGAACCGGAAGTTAGAGTCACGTGACGGGAGCGACGATCACCAGGGGGAGTCAGTGGCGACAGACTTTGGGGGTGGGTGGGGAGTGGAAGAAAAGGATTGCAAAAAAGGAATTGAAAGTTTTGCTTCGTGGGACAAATGTTCAGACACAGAATGCTGAGTGGAACAGAAGAACGAGACAGTGCCAGGGTCAGAGAAACAGAAGCAGGAACAAAAGAAGACAGGACAGAGTGTGAGAATTTTGTTGGATCAAGAGGAAAATTGGCCACTGACTCGGAGCGGTTAACTTGCTGATTTGAGTCGAGTAATTTGTCAAGTTGAACAAAATTTACAGTGACCACACTGCTCGGCCGGAAAGGCTGTTCATTTGGCAAAACGCAAAAAGTTTTTTTCTTGTCCTTGGACACGACGCATGCGTAAATTTCAATCAAGCCCCAACGTTATTCATGTAGGTTAGTTTGATGATTTTCATGCCACAACCAGCAACAAAACAAATCTGCATTTTTGTATCCAATGAGAGCATTCATATCGTGACCAACTGCTTCCATCTGGGTGTGTCAGACTACAGCTTCCAAGTGCAGAGCGGGGTGAGGAAGGGGGAACATTGAATGAGACAGCCAAAAGAGGTTCTGTGCGTCTCGTCTGCTACACTATCACCGACAGACAGAGACACTGAGGTGCACGAACTAGGGATGACTGACTGATTGACTGATCCCTACTGAATCTACGTCGTACTGTGTACGATTTCATATTGGCGCGAAATTTTGGGGTTTCAGCCGAAAATTCGTGGGGTTGTCAGTCCACGAGATGTCCTTTTGCCCAATTGTGCAGCCAATGTGAAAAGGCGGGTCTACGTCCGTATACCTGTTGTACATAAGGATATCTGGAGTCCAGATCATCCTGGACGGGAGGCGGATGGACTTCACTCCGCCATAGTCCGACTCATTCCAATACAACTTGTAGTCTTTCCACTCCTGAAGCAGAGCACAAGCGGAGCACGAGTCAAAACCCCATGCCTTGAGTAGCCACCCACGCAATAGGCAGTTTGAGCATTGTGGTTCCGTCGCCCGTGAACACTGTGGACTGTGTCACCGTGTAGGTCAGACTTGAGATGAGCTTTGCTGAATCTGCGCTGATCTGCACATTAGAGACTTTATGCAGGACGTTTGAGGCGCATGTCGCGCCAACACCAATGTCAAAAAGGGCACCGTTTCCATAGCATTGGCCAATCATGAAACAGTATTTGATGTTAGCATTGACGCAGCATTCAGTGAAACGTCGTTGCATAAAGTCCCCACTGTGAAAACGACCACGGGCCACGTGTGCCAACGCCCAACCTGCCTGCTGGGTTCAAGGGAATGCACACAACACCAACTGCAACCAGAAGAGAGAGTCGCCCCCATGCGGTTAGTGGCTCCATCCACTGCAAGAGAAGAGACTCGGAACAGTACAGTGTGGATTGTTGGGGGTGAGGAGAACCGACAGGGACAGCAGGACGCAGTGTCAGCGACGTCGCCAGTCGTCAGTCGGGTCACTTTGGGAGAGCGGGTGGAGAAAGTTGGCGCTTTGGCCCTCTGCATGTCTGGTTCAGACAACACGAATCTGCATCATATTTCCATGAAAACTAAGATTTACGCTTGTTTCAACCCACCCAAACACGAAAAGTCAACCAAATGCAGAAGGCCAAATTGGCACGAGGAGGAATGAGAGATAGAGAGAACGTGTGGATGTGTCGGGCGTGGTGCGGGGGGCGGGGCCTCCATGCCGACGTCGTTACCTGTTGTACATGAGAATATCTGGCGTCCAAATCATATTGGAAGGCAGGCGAATACTTTGTACGCCACCATATTCGGTCTCATTCCACGTTAGCTTGTAATCGTTCCACAGCTTTGAAAGAGACAACAACAATTTTCAGGGAAACTGAGTCAAATTTGGTGTGGATCAAGTGAAATGAAACAACATGAAACTAAATTTGTCAGGTCCTGGAAATGGAGGTCTGGGACAACTTGATGGACATATCCAGGAAAAAATATTTACAAGTGTTGTTTGAAGTAGGCTTCGTGTGGTGTTGACAAAAATGGAACTGAAAGAAAATAAACAGGGCAGAAATCCATTGTGAAATGATGATGTGTCCAGCGATGTGTTTGAGGGAGTTAATTTCTGAGTGTGTGGGTTGGTTGAGAGAAAGGAGTCCGGTGGTTGTCAGACGTGAAATGATCAGCAAGTGAAACAAACAAAATCTGAAGAAACAAGATAATGAGTGTTTTTCTTCCAATTCAGTGTGCCCTTTTGTTTTGATTCAAGGCACACCTTCAGAGGGAAATTAGGCGACCAGACACCATGTCCAGCAGGAGGCTGGTCAAGAACCTTGGGTCCCTTGTGGACCAAGGGACCTGCCGTGTCAGGTAACCCCCCCTAACCACTGTGACCCTTCCGTTTACCCCATTAATGACCCTCTGGTACCCCCTGGTGACACCTCCGGTGACCCCCCCCCCTGTGACCCCTGAAGACTCCCTGACCCCGTCCTCTGCACAACGCGCGGAGTCCGAGAAACAACCTTCCTTTGTTTCTGGACCCCGAGTTGCGCCCTGGGCGGGTTCAGAGGGTCTCCAACAGGGACACAATTTGACTCAGGCAACTCGTTCTGAATTCGAGAGCCAAACACATTTGGTCAGGGGCGACCCCAAGTTGAGGTGACACCAAATTTACAAATTTTGGAGGCAAAATAATTTGTACAAGGTTCCACCTCCATGGTTCCGGCCCCAAATCTCAAAAACGTTCAAAACATAAAGAAATGGAACTCCTTTGTGTAACAAAGCCAAAATGAAAGATCTATTTGATTTGTTTGAGATTTGTTTGAAATGACTCAAGGAAAGACCCTGCAAAAAGTGCTGAAACTGAGACAAATAGAACAGAAGAGAATGAATGCAGCGTCGAGCCGAGAGCGAGAGGAGTGTGTCCACGATACCGAGCTGTGCACAAGATTCCTGCAGCGGCCTCACGCTTCACCACACCATTCCAGATCATGGTCCAGTCCAGCGACAGAGTTCACATCCAACTGACTGAGAAATCCATGCCCCCTGCGACTGTGCTTTCTGTGTCATTTTTTTAAGCTCACTGTGCTTCCAGGAATGTCCAGCAGCAGCAGCTTGGCTCCATTGCGCGATGCCACAATGGCCAAATTCAATGGCCCAAGAGGGGCATTGCAGAAAGTTGCTTTTGTTTGGTTAAAAACTACGTCTACGTCAAATCACGCGTCACAGCACAGCGTCACGCAGCTGCGTTAATCGTGAGGCCGGAGCCCAGTTTGTTGCGTTACGCCGGCGCACATGACGGCGTCGCCCGTAGCAACCGATGGTGTGAAAAGCACAGCACAAGGTCAGTATGATGCCACCAAAGCCCAAGGCCTCTCCTCGCACAGTCAGTGTGCTCCAGACCATCCCGTTGCTTTAGTTGGTCAGTGTCAATGCTTTTGTGCACATCAGGGGCAGATCCAGGGTCTGGTCGCGGGGGACACCCCTGGATGGACTGAGAATCTCAAGGACTTCCTGATATCCGTGAGAAAAGTGTTGTGCAAGTTGCACCAAAATAGGAAGATGCTTTTTGGGGCGCGGGTGCGTGTGGAGGGGATTTCAAAATTTGTTCACATTTTCTGTGGGTCAGGACCGGATCGGCCCCAGGGCCCCTGGATCCAGCTCTGCACATCACAATCAGAACTGCAGCAGCATTGCAGCATCGCAGCAGCAACGGCGGCAGCACCTGCACAACAACTCCCTCTGGGGGGCGAGTTGCTCTACCTGTTGTACATGATAATGTCCGGAGTCCAGATCATATCCGCCGGGAGCCGAATAGACTGGACCCCTCCATAGTCGGCCTGATCCCACGCCAAGTTGTAGTCCTTCCACTCCTGATAAACACCCAATTATGGGAACTCAAGAATAGCGTGGACTGAAAGGGCGTCGTGTGTGCGTGTGTGGGTGGTGTGGTATGCGTGCAGCCAAGTTGTAGTCCTTCCACTCCTGATAAACACCCAATTGTGGGAACTCAAGGATTGCGTGGACTGAAAGGGCGTGTGTGCGTGTGTGGTGTGGTATGCGTGCAACTGTGATGCTGACGCGTGGTCTGTTGGTGTGGATAAACTCGCTCCTTTGACCCTGTGTTTTGTGCAATATCTGCTGTAAATTGGTACAAACAGATTCATCATGACATCATGAAAAGAAACAGATGACAGCATTTCAATAACGCTACACATTGGACAAATGCAATCTGCAACATTGCGAGAAATATTATTCTTTCCTTGATTTACGCACGACATGATCCGAGCAGTTTGCAACAGTGAATTACGTTGGCCTCTGATTGTGTAGTTTTACGTGTAAAACCCGAGTTAGAGTTACATCGAGGCTGGATCTACTCGTGAACAGACGCAAAGCCGAGGACAGCGCGACTTTAGGACGCGATACTCACGTAGTTGAGCCACATGTTCGTGTGCAGCATCTCGTTCTTCTCGTCCTGCAAAACGACAAGATTCAAATTACAATTTGGAACTGGACGGAACACGTCACGTCAGCGATGCAAAACGTCAGCGGATCAAGGAAGTGAAACCAGGGCTCGTCCCAGGACCCACCAGAAACACGCATTTCTTTGCTCTGTTGCGGAAGGCCTTTTTGTCAACTTTTTGTTGGGGCCTTTCCAGGGTTCAACCTCGAGCGCCACTGGCCCCAAATCCTCGATCCGAAACAAGAGAGAAATTTTTTTGAGAGTTGTCAAAATTTGCTTGTTTTGTTCAGACATGTTGTCATTGATCTGAATTTTCTGCTGCTTTCATAGACAAACGATACAATAGTTACTCATGTGAACTCTTCAGTGTTTAGTTCACGTTCCTTTCTTTGTCTTACCTGGTGCCTACAAAACTTGTTCCACAACAGGGGAACCTTTTAGGATTCAAGTTTGAGGCTGTTGGAAAAGTTTTGGGTGAAGTGCCCGTTCAAGGTCAATTGGCGTGTGTGCAAGAGAAGGAACACATGCAGGTTCTGGGTGGACACATGCGACGTGCGAGAAGAAATGCGAAACGAAACGAACGAAACGGAAGAAGTGCGAGGCCGTATCCTCGCTTGGCGGGGCTGAACCCTGCATGCGTGCAAACTGTGCTCTGCGAAAAAATCCAAAGCTTGCTCTCTCAGTCCCTGGCAGGAGTGAAGCCCAGGACAGAACGAATTGAACTGGTGGGTATCTCCCACTGACCACCTCTCCAGCGAGTTCAGCCGGCCCAAACAGGAATTAGAACCCCCGTGTGCACCTCAACTCTGCGACGCGGGCAAATCTCTGACTTTTTCGCGATGTGGACACCCGTACCCAAGGACCCCGTCTGGATTTTGAAAAAGATTCTCCTTTGGTATCTGTGTCAGAGTCCGCTGGGTTTGGTGCGGAATATTGTGTTCAAATCATGTAGTTTCAACAGAAACGCTTCTGTTTGAATCTCTGATGATTTCTGTGCGACTTGATTCAAATTGATGAAATGCAAAATGTCCAGTTCACAAAATCAATATTTGTTTCTTGTGCAGTAATGAGTGATGAGCGGACTAATTCAAAGGTACAAGAACTTACAAAATACACATTTGGAAGAAGTGATAAAATTGCTTAACTCTAAAGGAGTAGAGTGACTCAAATTCAGTGCAAAGTGAAATTCTACAACATTGTCCCTTCGGTACAAAACGTGACGGTCATGCTTTGACAAAATTTCACAGAATGTGCGAACGCTGCTCAAAAATCATAAGTCAGAGTTTGTGGGAGAAGAAAAAAGTTGAATGAATCGCTTATTTCTATGACGTCGCACAAAACTGAGTCACGTGACAAAGGAAAAAAAGTTCAGACTTCTCATTGGATTATAAAACGGGCGTGTTCGATTGGCGCGCCGAACGCACCGTGGCCCCTCCACCAACAACAGGTGCGCACGGCCCACCAATCGCCCACGCCAAAACTGACGTCACAGTTTCTGATGACGTCACGTACCACGTCTACTATTTGCTGGAGGGCCACCCCGAATTTGACCTCTAAGGCGTCTTCCTCTTTGGCGGCGGGACGCGCCAAGCGATTGTACTTGCGCCGCTCAAAGATCTCGTCTATCAAGCGCTCCTCGTTGGGCCCTTGCAGTGAGTCTGAGCAAGCAGAAACGGTTAGTACCGCGTGAGTCAAGGCTCAAACCGAACAGGGTGGAGAAGACAGGGCGACAGAGGGCAGGAGACAACACACCTAGATCCACCAAAGTCGAACTCGGACAAAAATTTTGGACAGACCCTGCTGACCAGAGCTGCCAGTCAGTTGGGCTTCAAACAATTATCAAAAATTGTCCTTTGAAATGCCTTCGACTTGGGTGAGTCAGGTGTGTTTGTGGGGATAAGGCGCTTGTGCATGTGGAGGTCAAACAGATGTGCAGTGACGTTGCCATGGAGACCGTTGTTAGGTGGTTACGGGTCGAGCGAGGGTCCATCACCAGGTGGAGGCAGCTGTCGGTCCGAGGTTCCTAAACGCAACTCAAGAAGCATTCTCAGTCTCAAAGCCGTGTGCGTGGATGATGCCAGTGAAAAACCAGTCGGGAGGTTCAGCCGTCGTGAAGTTTGCTCCGTGATCATTGTGTGTGCGTCACTGTGCCACGGAGCACGGAGCAAGTATCCCCACGGCTAAAACTCCCCTTTGCGCGCCATGATGCAAAATCGCGTGGAAGAATTCAAGCAACGTCTGGATTTTCGTGGACAAACACGGTTGGAAAAATTTCAAATTTCAAAAGAGGCAATGCCCCAAGGGGCGGGTCCCAAGGGGGCGGAACAAGGGAGAGATGTCCAGCTCCCAGTCAAAAACAGACTTCCTCTTTTTGTGCTGGGACAAAAACCAAAGTACCATGCTGTTGGGATGCCCTCCCCCCTGAGAGGTCATGTCCTTTTGGACACTATTTGCTGCTTGAATCCTGGGGATAAAGAAAGAAAGACGCAGCGAGCAGAAGTGTCTACAGTCTACCAGTCTACTCTCGTGACGGGAAGCGTGTCTACGAGTTTGGCGTGAGTGAAGCCAGTCCTCAAGCGCCAAGTCCACCACCACCAGCCAATCACAGCGCTGCTGGGGAAGAGCGAGTCACGTGTGCAAACACGTGACGCCAAATCACTGCAAAATGTCCCCCAAGCCACAAAGTTCCTTACCACGTCAATAATCTGCTGCAAGGAAAGGCCAAATTTAACCTCGAGAGAGTCATTTTCGTTCCTGACTGGCCGAGAGAATTTGTTGTAGTTTTCCCCGCTATGGCCAAATATGTCCCATATGAGTCTTTCTTCGCTGGGGCCTTGCTGGGTCTCTGTGGGCAACAAATGAAAAACGCGGTTGCTAAGCAACTTACAGTGTGATTTGATCATATGACAAGTTAGCACATGCATACAAACAATGCAATTGTAGGTGTGACGGATAAAAGGGCAAATGAAAATTTGAAAAGCTTCAAAATTGGCGCAAATGAGAAAAAATCTGGTGACTTCAGGTTCATCCGCAGAAACCTGTACAAAATCTGGAAAATAAAATTCCTTGAGAAGCGCGCACAATGAAAGATGAAATTCTGTTGCGCAGTGATGACAACAGATCGAGGCCTGTTTCACACTGGAGGCGTCCACAACTCTCGCTGACCAGCACAGCAAGACGACGCAGGACGCTTTCAGTGCCAAACAGAACCCATCAAAATGTATCCGACACAAGGCAGTGGATCGTTCAAGAATGTGCTCCATGATCGGGCAGTCAGACAGAAAGTGAACGCTGTTAGAAGATGAAAATGAAATCGGGCAGGAGATTTTGGCAGCGACAGTGGCGTTCTGTGGTGGAGAGACGTTGGGTTTTGTCCTTCATGGACGGCTTCGCAAAAGACTTAGTTCAAAACAGGAAAACATCTTCCAAGGAAAACATTTTCTAAGGTTCAGGATCGGAAACCGACGTGGACGAACATGGAGACTCAGGACACCAGAACTGAGACGCACTGTGTCCAGTGGACAGCAAACAGCATAAAAAGAGCAGAGCAGGGCTGCAGGTCCAGGGGCTTCCTCGCCTCCCCAAAGTTGAAGGCAATCATTGCGCAAAGCATTTTAGCTTCAGCAGTCAAAAATGAAAACTGAACGCGGTCAAAGCTGGATCTTCGATCTCAGACCCTGGACCTGAACCATGGATCTAAATCCGCCCCAATGGGCTCTCAACATGAACGGCTGCAAAATGGTACAAAAAGTGATTTTTTGCACAAATTGACGGAAAAGGGGTTGGATTAGTACGAACGGTGGCCATGCCTGAAATGTGTCCAACAGTTCAATTACTTGAAGAAAAAATCTTTTGCACTGCGCGATGCAGGATAAAAGATGTCACGCTTCACACGGGTGGTTCGGTCCCTCTGAGAACGATTGCAAATGGCAATGAAACAAGGCAGAACAGTTAAACACACAGGGTTGTCCACAGTGGCATCCAGAGGCCCTTCAATGGAATGCAAAAGTCACACGATTTAATGCACATGAACAGAAACAGGGCGGATCCCAGATTTGGTTGGAGAGGCAGGCCAGGTGAGGGGTGGGCGTCCCAACCAAAGGAATTGGCCAGGAATGGGTTGCGACAAATCCTGGTGCAAAATTTTCTGGAGGTCAGAAGGAAGGTCCCCCCAGGGTCCTCTGGGATCCGCCCCTGGGACACGTGGCAGCATTCCGGCAGCTTCCGGCAACTTCCGGCGCCGCACTTCCGGCCGCGCAGGCGCAGAGCGGCGCCTCCGTACCACTTCGATGATGGACTGCAGCGTGAGGCCGAAGTTGACCTCGAGACTCTCGTTCTCGTTGCGGACGGGGCGCGAGTACTTGTTGTACTTCTCGAAGATGTCCATGATGAGGCGCTCCTCACTCGGTCCCTCGATGGTGTCTGCGAGGACGGAGAGAAGCAACGTCAGCCTCACACTACACATGCGCACAGAACAGAGACAGAGAGAAAAAGCACAGAAAACAGTGGCGTGTGGATGAATCTTCGGAAATCTGTGGAACCCTGTGGACAGCCACAGTTGGAGAAGACGACAGAACCAAAGTTTGAAGGATGTGTGCTGACGCGGGTCGTCTTCAGGAACATGCAGTCTGCTCAAATAGCGCCTGGTGGGAATTGTTGACCTGGGACCTGCACCAATGGACATGCGTCCTCCACATTGGGAACTTCCGGTTCCAAGCCTGCTTGTATCTTTTCAAACCTGAGGCAAGCAAGGAAAACAACAAATCCTTGACAGCACCTGTCACGTTATTGCGGGAAGAGTGCACGTTCAATCCACAGATCTGTAGTGCAAAATTCCGTCCAGTTATCATCCAAACCACAGATTGCAGCGTGATCCTGCGCACGTCACGTGTCTCTCCTTCCTCTCCAGAGTCAGGACTTTGAGAGACTCCGCAATTGTCTGCGAGTCCTTTCTGGTCTGATGATAAAAAAATCTCAGGGCAAGGAAATAGTGCCAAACTCCTTTTCCTTATTTGGGTCCCCTGCGCCTTCATGCATATTTGCGCAACACTATCATTCATGTCGCAGTGACGCGGCCCCTCCCCAGTGCTCAATGTTCCTACGCCTGCCACAGGGACACCACTTCCAACATTTGTCACCATTTTGAATGACACCGCAATTTCTCCACAGGTCACAGAGGGACACGAGTTTTGCACGATGGTGGCAGATTGTAGACAAACGGCATTCTCGTGGTTCTGCAAGGAAGCGCAGGGTTTTCTGTTTGCGCTCGCGCTGTTGGGTGATGGTCACCACACACAATTGACCACGTTGCGCACCAATGGCGCACCACATAAATTGTGGTCAGACATGGGTCACTGTCTGGCTGAGACTCCCATGTGCGTGTCGCAAACAGTGCACACAATTTACTCAAGATGAGAAGCCAGTGCTGCAGCGACCCAACATTGGTTCCCAGATTCGGGCTTCTTCACGTGCTGTGTCCCACCCCATGGAGTGGGCACTTTCTCAGAAAGCGCCGAACAAAGATGGGAATGAAGGGACAGTCCAAGGGCCCACCTCCACAGATGACCCCGGATCAGGCGGCGTGGCCCTGTCCATCTCTTCTGAGAATGAGGACAAATCTGCTGCTCTGGGCCCCGCTGTGTGAGTGTGTGTGTGTGTGTGTGTGTGTGTGAAATTTGGGTGTATGAGCTGCACGTGGATCTGCATGGCATTTTGTCTCACAATAGGACGTTGAGTCAAGTGGTCAGAACAACAACTGCTGGTTGAGGCGCCTTCTGACCTCCGTTTCAAGATTATTTACTCTTTTTGTTTCGTCAAGAGCAAGATCGGGGCCTCCTGGGAACGTGACGGTGGTGAATCGAAAACGTTGAAAGTTGGACCAGCACGATTTGGAAAGGTGATCTACAGGCTGTGGAGATCCAGACGTGTGTGTCTGCGGTGTGATGATATATGAGAGAGAGAGAGGGAGAGAGAGAGAGAGAGGGAGAGAGAGAGGGAGAGAGAGACAGAGGGAGAAAGAGAGAGTGAGAGAGAGAGAGGGGGTATAGAGAGACAGTGGGAGAGGGAGAAAGAGAGAGAGAAAAAACAGAGAAGGACACGGGGGGAACACAGTTAGGAGGGAGGACAAAAGGCAAAAACAGAGACAAACAGAACAGGATGAAGGAATCAAAGCAAAGAGGTGGGGGAGGGAACGTGTGTGTGTGTGTGTGTGTGCCTGTGTGTGTGCCTGTGTCGCACTTTGTTGCAAGGTTTCCCTGATCAAGGATCTCTTTTGGCCTGCGGCATTCCGAGAAGATTCCAGACACTCAACGCCATTCTCTCACATAAGTTTCCTGCTTTGCGTTCTGTTTCTGGGGTGTCTGTGGAATCCACAACAATCGGACGGAACATGGCCCTGACCAGCATGCACGAAGACGCGTTGGTCTCAACCGCCATTCTCCAGTCTCCGTCCCATTCCATGAGGCGCTTCGCTCCTGTACGGTGCAGAGATAAGAGGCTTCCCCGCCTCGCCGCTTCCTCATTGGGTAATTTCCCTCGCTGCCTCCAGGGGGAACCCGTTGCATTGGCTCCCGCAGGGAAGCCGTCTCATCGGTCATTTGAATTTCAAAAAGTAATCCTATCAGATTCACGCAGCGATCAGATCCATTTCAGACGCTTCAGTTGCGGGGTTCACACTGGGGGCGTCACGTATGGCGTCCCTGTCCCAGACAACGTCACAGGTTCGTTGACGATGATACATGGCGCACAGCTCTGCATAGCGACACAGCGCATAGTGCACCCAGTGTGAACCGGCCCAGAGTTCCTGTGACCCGGCCTGCGTGCTTTCAAACAGACAGAATCTCGATGAAGAAGAGAAGAAGGAAGAAGCTCCGAGGTTTTCGCTGTGCTGTGCACAGACTCGTCTGAGTGTTTCGTGACAGAAAGAGTTGAAGAGACCTTTCCAGAGCCAAATCAAGTGCGAATTAGGCAGAAACATGTGTGAGCGTACGAGCAATCTGCACAACAGATGACGGAGAAAACGTGTCCAATGAATCAATTGACTTTACTCAGAAGAGCCAAACTCGTTGGTGCTGTTTCTGAAAACAAAACGAGTTTGAAACCATATCGTGACATACTGAGTCATTGTTGGACAAATCTGAAGGAATGCTATTCATCCTGTCCTGCAAAAAGACAAAGTTGTCAGTTCAGCGCCAGGAGATGCAACGGTTCGCACGGACAGTTTGTACTTACGCGCTCAGCGCTTGAACCACGCAGCCGATTCGGATCCTCGATTCTTACCTGCAAGTACAAAAGGGGGAGGACATTCAGTGTTGTGACAGTTGGAAAGATTCGTGTTTTACGAAAACACCATTCCGTTTTTCGTGTTCGAACTGATTTCATTTCCTTCCCTGGGACTTCGAGCCACACGCGTTCAGGAAAATGTTCCGTCGGTGGTTGACATCAAACGTTCGAGAGGACGACAGGATCACAGCACTGAGAACATGAGGGAGATTCACGCTACGTGCGTGTGTGTCTCCTTCCAGAAGAGTGGTGTTGTGTGCGGTTCGGGTCCCGGGAGAACCCGTCCTCACAACCGCCGCTACTTGCGGCACCGTGGTCGGAAGCAGCCTTGGCTCGGCCGGACTACCACAGTGGAGTCAAACTCAAGTGTACACTTTACAGCTCTAGACAGACGCAGGGTGTCATGGTCGCAGCTTTAAATAGGCAGCATGAGTTGTGAGCCTGGTGTGCAGCTTCAGCTTCGCACAGCTCCGCTGAAGTGGCTTCATTGGTACCCAGCACCTCATCCAAAAGCTGGATCGCATGCATGGGAAGAGCCAACTCTTCCACATGACAGTGGCCAGGGTGGGGTCAGTGTTCTTTGACATGAGCAGTGACGCTGTGCACGACACACCTCGTGTGACACAGACCTGAAAACCTCGCAGAGAGAGAGAGAGAAAGAGAAAGAGAGAGAGAAGAGAGAGAGAAGAGAGTGACAGAGAGAGAAATAAAGAGAGAGGGAGAGAGAGAGAAAGAGATAGAAAGAAAGAAAGAAAGAAAGAGAGAGAGAGAGAGAGAGGGGGAGAGAGAGGGGGAGGGAAAGATGAAGAGACAGAGAAACAGACAGACAGACAGAAACACACACACACACACACACACACGCAGAGACCTGCCTGTGTTCTCGCTCATATTGGCTTCCAACACATGACGCACCCCAGTGTGAGTGAACTGAGCCCAGTCTGGAAATTTGTGACACACACAACTCCCAACACGCACACTACGTGAACCCCGCTGCTCCTTCCCTGCGCTGCCCTCTCAGCGCTTTGCGTGAGATGATCATTGCGCGGCATTACAGGGGAATTCCATTGAGAAATATGAAAAATGCATAGCCGGGTCAAGGGGCCCGTGAATATTGTTTAGTGTAAATACATTATGCATAGATTTCCATTGAGAATCCAGACGAATGGATTTGACAACAATTGCTGGGATGTCGTCGCACGGTACGGATTGCATTGTGGATGAGGCCTCGTTCACGCTGGGTGCGTCGTGCGCTGCGTCACCTGTACCAGGCTGGGTTCACACTGGATACATTGTGCTCCAGATGTGCCATGCATTGAACCAGCGCAAGTCAATGGGAATTTTGTCAGTCCAATGGAGTTGAGCCCATTGAATTCTGCAGGAACCTCAGATTCACACAACCTGTGTGAACGAGGTCTGTTTTGCAAAGAGTGCACAGCGCATGACACTTCCAGGTCAGAAACCACCGCTTGATCAGCTAACCAAGCGCTTGACAGTCGCACCCACAGTGAGAGGCCTCAAGCAGTTTACACGTTGGGCCAACGTCAACTGCAAACTGCAACTGCAAGCAGCAAAATTGATGTCTGCAGCTTAAAGTCGACTGCAAAAATGGTACAGTCCATTTCCCAACTATGTGAAAACTCATATTGAAATGCTACTGGGCATTTGCAGTCAACTGTAAAATTTTTTGCAGTAGACTGCAAAACTTTTGATGCTGGCCCAACATGGAAATAATTTGCAGTCAGCATCAAAAAAAGTTGCAGTTGTAGTCGCAATTTTGACGCGGCGTCACCAACGTGTAAACCGTTTCACTTGCAGGGCACGGCGCTTGACGCAGCCGGTGTGGACGCGGCGCGCGGGGGCGGGGTGGCCCGGGCGCTCTGATGGATGCTGCCGGGGTTACGCGGTCCATTGCGGAATCTGATAAATTCCATCTCCCAGTCACCATCATAACGGCTCGATGTTGCTAGAAATGTCCATTTTGTGTCAATTTGTTGGGCACATGACTTTTCTGGGAGTGAGGTGTTGGCTGACGGAAGAAAAGATTCCAATATGCTTTTCTCTGAACATTCTTCCCGACGAACAAAGCACTGCAGGAATAATGTGGCTTTCGAGCGGCTGAGTTGCAGGGATGACAACCATTGTCAAATTGAACCTTCAGACAGCACTTGCAAACGCACACGAATCTAGAATGTTGTCACACCTCGAACAGATTTTACTTAAACAAATTTTTGCATTCGCGCATCTTATCTTGGATTTTATGAATGAAGCTCTGCCCTTTATCCCTAAAAATAACATTCTGAATTATGTTCTCTCTTTCCAGGGCTCTTTTTTCCCGCAACCCAAACCTTGAGTTGCCAGTCGCTCCCAAGGTCAGACTCCTGTTGAGGCCAGGCAGGCAGACCAGTGCCCAAACCAGGACGCACAGGAAACATCTTGTGGTGAGTTGTATCTCAGATGGAGATGAAGACTCTCAACCTGTACATGTGCTGGATGGTCTGACCCTGACCCTGGGTCTAAAGTTGAACAGGTCCAGACCATGAATCTAGGTCTGAATGTGGGTCTGTGCACAAATCGTGGACTTGGCCTGGGCCTGCACTTGAGCCTGAACGTTGGGGCCAGGTCCTGGACTTGACCTGAAGGACTGAGCTTCAGTCTTGATCTGGCGTGGACCTGAGCCTTGGTCTGAGCCTGAAAATTAGCCCAGGCCTGGTCCTGGTCTTGGTCCTGGGCCTGGACCTCTGCCTTGGCTCGAGCCTGGTTCTGGCCCTCACTGACGAATGAAGCAACGACGATTCCCCTCGGCCTCCATGGACCCACCACACGACAAAGAGTGAAGTTCACAGTTCTATGGGGGACCCTGGGCACCTCCCCCGCATCTCCACCGCAGCCTCCCAGCTTCAGGCTGCACCGAGGTCACCAAGCCCGTGGGCAGAAAACCGAGAATTGGATATTGAGAAGAACTATCAAAGTGGAAAATAACCCCCCAATTGTGCAGGGAAAACTCCCTACATTTCAATATTGACTGTTGTTTGACTTCAAATAGGACTTTTGCTGCAGTGTGGCTTCTCCGTTCGCCTCCAAACAGGTCGCCTCACAAAGGAACACACCGGAAGTGAGTCAATATTTGCGCTGCCGTATCCGTGCCGTTTCAATTGAGGTTTTTAATCAGCGGGGGACGGGACATCAGAGGAAGTTTGAATTTACCCGCCTGGGGGCGCGCGATCGATGCGGACAGACTCGGTTCCTGGACTCAGCTCGGGACAGGCTCAACATTTCGCATGGAGACTCCATGTCAAAATGCATTGAAAATATTCCATCTTGATCAGTCTCCAGAAGCGGATCCCAGGGTGTTGGACCCAAGATCAGGAGACTCAGCGTACTGACTGATTCTCGCCGTCATACCAGACGCACAGTCTGTCATGCTTTGCAAGGAACGCATTTCCAGGTGGAGTCTGACCCACCAGAAGGATGCTTCCTTCACCTATCCTGAATCAGAAGCTGGAAATCTTGCATTGTTTGGCGACTGTGATCGGGATGTAGTGGGGGTGGCGCAAGGATGAGCACCAAAGAATTCCGCGTCTGCAAAATGAAGACATTGGCGTGTGCGACTGGATTCTCACTGTGTTACCAACCTGGCATTTCAGCACGCTGGCCGCACAAATCTGCGAATGCAATGTCCATAAACACCCTGTGTCTGGCCACCTCTGTCCACAACACCCCGTCCAGACTATTGTCGCTCTTGCCCATTACGGCTGACAGGGATTGTCCAGACTTGTGAGGAACAACCAATGCAAGTCCTGCTGCAGGTGTAAAAACGGCCCAAACTAATTTGCCGTGGGTGTTGCGCAGATGAAGGTTTTGTGGAAGAACAGTGGGAGTCCAGGAGGAAACGTGCGAGTCAACAAAAAATATTGACGAACTAGGTTAAGGAGACAGCGGGAAGTGTCAAGTGCTTGAGAAGTTCAAAACATCTCTGACTGGTGGCCATCGAGAACAATATTTTTCTGGCCTTCACTTTTGTACGTACTTTTTCTGGTCTTTCACCCTGTTACGTATTTGCCCGAAGCCTGTGCGACTGTTTTGAGAATTTGAGCCGTTGACCCTGTCATCTGCCACAACGATCACAACCGCCTCAATCAGCTCAGTGTGAAGAACCTCGGTCTCACTGATCTTCAGTGGAAAATGAATTCAAACTCCTGTGTTGATGAGATCAGATTTTGAGAGATGCTCACAGTTTTGAGGTTTCTGATCAGGTTCCTCGAAGCGACTGTGTAAACTTTCTGGTGGATCCAGGGAGGGAAATTTTCAGCTCCCAACCCAGTTTTGATGGGGTCCGACTCTGACAGAGGGCGTCCAAATCCACCTGGATCTGCTGGACAACTATGTGCCACGTGACCTGTTTGGGTCCATGTGGTGGAACGCGTCAAACAAGAAAATTTTGGTTTGAGCGTTGTTGTGCACGTGGGTACGGAGTTCCATCTCCGGATCTTCAACCTGTGCGGGTGGCGCTACGTCTCTTCATGAGGTCAGCATCGAAGCACGTTGCGTCGACGTCGTCGACGTAGCGTCCCAGCGCACATCGCCTTGGAGTCTGGAGAACGCAACGTGGTGTGAAACGAGCCTCAGACTCAAAAAGTTGAGGCCCGTGCCCCCAGACCCGGCTTCAAACGTCAATGCTGTGCACTTAGTGCTGTCCTGCCTCGAGAGCCTGCGGGTCTGCTGTCCCAGGCCTCTGTTGCGCTGGGTGCGTCGTGCATTGGGGAGTTTCAGCACGAACCTCCGCAGAGCAAAAAGGTAGACGTAGACATAGCTTTCGACAAATCTCCCCTTGTTTTGGAAGAATCCATGTTCAGATGTGGAAACCTATCAAAAGTATCAAAAGTATCCACTTTTCAAACACACAAAATGACAATTTCTCCTGCTTGTTTTGCCTTGAAAATGTACATTTGAAGTCAGAAGACCTTTGTCTTACACACTGCAATCTTATGGAAGATGTGATCAACTCAATTTGCTACGATAAAGCTCTGAAATTGACACGTAGGAACTCCAGTTTTTTGTAAAAACGCAATGTAGAAGCCCTACATCTACGTGTATGTCTCAACGTAGTGCTGAAACTCCCAATTGCGTCACTGTACCATTGCGTAGACCGCAGCCCCGCTTGCGATGCAGCGCATCCCAGGAAGAAACACATCCAGTGTGAGGTAGCGACGACGCAGCGCCAGTTGAATCGCACACGGACACGTCATGCAACGGGTCCCTGCGCCATCACGTTGACTACAGGTAACGCAGTGCTCACCACACAGAAATATCCAGTGTGAAGCAGGGACAACGCAGTTCCTTTTCACTCACACAGGGGACGCGACGCATGACGCTCCCGCTGTGCAGCTGGCTGTCCGCATTCGGGTTCAGTCGCCCTGCCCTGTCTCTATTGAATGGTGGAGGAGGTCTTCAGTGTCAGGCTGCATTTCACACTACATTACCCACGTCCCGGCCTGATCAATGGAGAGCGAGACGCGGGGCCACGGCGCGGGGCGCCCGCAAAAAGCGCGACACTCCAGGCGCAGGGAGAGACGCGCAGACGACTGGAGGAACCAGGGGGAGGGGACTGTGGATGGCAGTGTGTGTGTGTGTGTGTGTGTGTGTGTGTGTGTGTGTGTTGAGTTTAGTGTGTGCAAAGGGTGAGAGTGACTGTGTTGGTTGGTGTGAATGGAGTGGGTTGTGAAGGTGTTTGTGTGCGGGGCTGCATGTAGAGGTCGCAGCTGAACAATTTCCATCCTGTTGAAGTGTTCAACTGAAAACCGTGGCAAGAAACAAAACAACGGAAACGTGTGGTAACAGAAACGTGTCCTTGGCGACGTGTCGTGGTCATGGTGTCATTGTCGCTGTCTGGATTGATCTTGCAGAACCAAGTCAATTCGCCCAGAATCGTTGCTGACCACATTTCCGGGTTTAGGGCTTCACTCGGGTGGATCCGGCAGATTGAGTTTGGGAGGGGGCTCAATGACTCCCCACCTCGCCAGCAAGCCCCGAGTTGCGCCTTCATGCGCAAAATATTTCCCCGCTTTGGCAAACTCCCAACTTCCCTCGGCCAACCATGGACGCACCTGCCTTGCATGAAAAATGCCAATGCACAAATGTCTCTCAGTTCTATTCCACTGCGGCCCCTCCTCCCTTGAGCCGCTCCCTCCACCGTCTTCTCCTTGGCCTGAGCGGGTCAGGAAATGTTCACATATGGAGTGAACACGCAGAGCCTGCGATGCTATCAGAAGATTGACTGGTGCGCACTCTGAGCACGGCTCCGCACTGGACGGGTCACGAGCCTGTACTGTGTGGACGCCATACGTCCCACAGACTTGTATTGGGTCACACCCAGAGTGAAACACATCTTGCCAGACACTTCTTTATAAACTTCCAATGAGGTCTTGCGTCATCTTTGTCTTTCTCATCTGCTTCCGGAAGCAGGTCCAGAACCTTCAAGCTGAAAAACCGCAGTCTTGTGGTGGACCAACAGCGAAGCAAAAACGTGTCAAATCCCATCACCAATGAGGCAACAACTGTTTTTGAGCCCATTAGTTTTAGAAATAGGCAGAATCATCCAGTGAGACAGTCAGTGCTGACTGCAGCCCAATGAGGTGCGACCTGACGACTGGTTGTCCGGCGTGACTCCGGTCCTGCTCAGCACTCTCACAGCGCAGACACGCTGAGTCCTTCTCGCCACTTATCAACACAATAAAGCAGAGCAAACCGAAGCCAATTGCATTTTCTCATTTCTTTTATCTGAGGGGGACGGACGGGGCCAGAATGACGCGGCCAGGGATCGAGTTGAGGAGACGGAGCTGAGAAGCAGCAGACGTGGCTCCAGGACCTGGTCCGAGGGAGGTCCACAACTACCAAGGTCTGAACCCCTGAACTCCCAGGGACTCGGACCCGCGTTGAAAAAACAAGCCAAAGTGCAAAATGTTACGCATATTGTTTTGTGAACTTGGAGACAGTGCGCCTTGGGCTCCAGGTCTCCCTCTGAACCCGCCCCTGGGAGGTCTCCCTGCCATGAAAAGCAATCGCCTCGTGTGCGCGGGGTGACATTGACACATTGTTGAATTGTCTTGTCTTGGCTTCAATAGACAGCTGCACTCAAGTGGATCCAGGGGACCGGGGGGTCCTGGGCCTCTTTTGACCTTGAACAAAATAATGACCCTGACACCTCCGCAATTGCTTTGTTTTGTCCGAAATGCGAAACCAGTTATGAATCAGACTTGAAGTATTTGTGGCACAACACCACACACTCAGGCTGTCTATTCACAGATTAATGACCCCAGCGGAACAAATGACGTTTTGACGCGTGTGTTCTGCGTCCCTGTCATGAGAATCATGTTGATGACGCAGCACCTTTCAACACGTCATGCAGCCGTCCTCGACTGGCAGGATAATTGCACGTGCACCTCGTCACATGGGACGCATCGCACGACACGTGTCCTCCACCCAACCCTCACTCCGCTCAACATTCAAACGTGACCCGAAGTTTGGGCTGCACTCAATTGATTGTTCAAGCAAATCTGATCAGTTGAACATCGTGCGCTGAATTCTGGTTCGCGCCACACTAACGGATCCAGAGTTTACTCAAAGGGCCAGTCTCTTTGGGGGCACGCAAAAATGTGACGTTTGGGGCAAGACTCAAAAAACAGGTTTCTGATGTGGTTTTTACACATTGGTGACGCGTGGTCGTCTTTTTGACGTCAGCGTCAAAATTTAGCATTGAAGCCGGGGATTTTTGAAGTCAGCCTCGAAACCGACCGCGCGTCACCCAATGTGAAAGCAAAGTGACAGACACAACAACCCTCCTGGACCTTTGGGATTTACTCCCTCCTCCTTTTGGAGCCACGGCTGGAGTTCAGAGCCAACAGGGCGGATCAGGAGCCAAGTGGCTGCGCCTCACCTTGGCTCTGACCCCGCGTTGTGCAAACATCGGTGTGAGACCCGAGCGGAGGCCTCCGATAGAAGCGACAGGAGATAGGGTCGTCCTGATAAGGACGTCCCCGGCAGGGCTCCAGTGGAGTACTCGCAAACCTGCGGTGGATGCACGGGTGAGGGTCCCCAGGGGGCCCTGCGCCAGACCCCAAGGAAAATCAACTTGATATTTGAAGTTTCATTCTCTCTCCTTCTGTACTCTTGGCTCTCTTCTCTTCTCCCTTGTGTCTCTTTGTCTCTCGTGTCTTGCTCCATCTCTCTCGTCTCTCACTATCTCTCTCGTCTCTCTCTGAATCTCTGTCTTTCACTCTATCTCCGTCACACTTCTCAAACTGAACGCAAACCGCGGCTGGATGTGCACGGGATCCCGCGTTGCATGACCGGCAACAGAGACTGAAGCAGCAAATCACCACACTTGGTTTTCTGTGTTACGTATTTTGAACACACGCACGCATTTTTGTATCGCGGGAGTTCCTTCAGATGAGCGTATTGACAATCAGCTTGTAGAATCTCTGTATTTCAGACCAATATTTTGAACGTCTGGAATCCAGGTCTCAACACGTTGTGCGCACCGCGTCACCCTCGACCGAGTCGCTGCCAGGTTATCGCGTCCCATCAGCGGCGCTGGCGTCGGCTCCTGCGCCGCAGCCCCCGCGCTATCTGCTGTTTGTTTGTCAGGTGCAGCCATTATAAATATGATCATCGCGCAGATAGCCCGTTTGATGTGGAGTTGAGTGTCCCTCGATGCTGGTTATCATGCAATGTGCCCCGAGAAATGAAATACCTGCAGCGGCTGATCAAACGCTCGGAGCCGGTCAGAATTGCAGGCTCCTGCGTTCAGGAACATTTTGCGACTGCGCAATGCGTCCTTCCTACCCCAGATTTCAAAACAACAGGAAGTTTAGGGTTCACCCACGCTGTAAAAATGGTTCCTGTGAAATCATACAACAATTTTTCGAGACCTTTGGTCGAGAAAAGAGTTGTATGATTGAGCAGTAACCATTTTTGCAGTGGGTGAACTCACTTCTACCACAAATGAAGTCACGTACGAGAGGCTTTGTGACCGCAGCGTGGAAGAATTTTGCGTCCGAGGGAAGGCAAACAATTTTTGTGTTGCCATGGGCCCAGCCCCTGGATCCGCCGTCCTTGTTTTCCACTCACCGCACGGCGAGCACAAGGTCGAACAGACCCGAGCACCGCGGGGCGTCGCGTGATTCCATTTGATTTCTCGGGGCCGGGGACGCGAGGAGAGCGCCTCTCCATTCAAAGTGCCTTTATCTCCCTCCAAATAGGCTTTTCACAGACAGATCACGTTTGTCCAAGAGATTAAGTTTACTTTCCCCACAAAAGGAGAAAAGGAATCACTGTTTGAGTTTGAACTGCAGTTTCTTCAAAAAGCGAGAGAAAAGCCTTTGTTGAGGTCGCGACGTGAGACCAGCAGAGATTCAGGAGTGCATAAGGAGGACAGCTGTGGTGGATCTAGTGAGCTTGGGGGGCTTGCTCTCTTTTCCCTTCGCCAAAGTTACCCTCCCCGACTCTTTTTGCCCCGATGGCGCAAGAAGGTCTTTCTCTTCTGATGATGATATTTTCACGATCGGAATTTGGCGCACTTCTTGGTTTGGGCGCCCGACCTGTTTTTGAGTGACTCCATGCTGTGTGTGGTTTTGTTTCCAAAGCCCAAACTTGGACAGCAAAATTTGCATTTTCGCCCGTTCTCAAAATTCTTTTTGCCGAACCACGCACCGAAACTTCGTCGGACTTGTGCGCACCGTCGGACGCTTCTCACATCCCCCGCTGTTCTCCCCTCGTGTCCTTCTCCTCCGCACCGTCACTCTCACTGAGAGCGCGCAAACACGTGGAAAGCTCAATTTCCGGTTCCGCTGGCTCTGAGCCTCCTCAGCACGTTGTTCCAGCTTCGTCACTGTTGTTTCAACCAGCATTGAGTGGGCGTTGTGCTTCTACGTGGAAGCTGGTCTCAAGGCTGGGACTCTGTGTGCTGAAGCCGCCTGACAAAACGTGTGAAAATGTATTTCCGTCTTGTGGTCCAGACTCCCCCATCGCTTCATAATTCCGCCGCTTGATTGGTTGTGACGGGAAATCTCGCGTTTCCTCGGAGTTTGCGAGGCGTGCGGTTCCGTTCAATTTGCGGCTCGCGCCGCGCGGAGAGGGAGCGGTGGCCCCGGGAGAGGGAGCACGCGATGGTGCCGTGAGGAGGGGGAGCGACGCCGGGGAGAGGCGGGGCCACCGCGCGGAGAGGGAAGTCCTGCCCGGGCATGGGGAGGGGACAGGGGAAGGAGGCGGTGCCGAGGTGAGGGGAGCGACACCAGCCCCTTGCATCACGTGACACGCGCTGTTCCCACCAAGCCGGGCGACAAAGTCAATGGACCCCAGAACCTTGTCCATACATGTATAAACCCAAGTGAGACTTGAGAAACGCGTCAGCTTTCGTGTTTCCTGCGCCGGCTTTATTCACGTATCGCGTGCGCGCGCGCACCGCAGCGGAGATTCATACGGATCCGCGCAGTCACGGATCGCTGCGCCCGACAAAGCTGCTGCGGCGCCTGATCACAGCATCTGTGAGCGCGCGAGGCGGATTCTGAGAGGCAGACGGCGTCATCCGACCTGACGCGTGGTGCACCATCGCAGCGGACCTGAAGCAGGACTCCACCCTGAGAGTGCGGACACACTCAAGGCGACGAGGCGGCCCGTGCCGCAACCCTGGGTGGCTTCAAAGTACGTTTAATGTCCCCACATACACTGCATGAGATGCAGCATGCAGCACGGGCAACCCCTGTCACCTGGACCACTCCATGAGTCATTCCCTTCACACCCCTGGAAGGGCTGCCCCGTCCGACTGCCCCGTCGGTGGTGGTGTGTACCCAGCCTCACGCGTGAAGTATCACTCTCTTTTGCAACGGATCCGGTGTGTGTCTCTCGCCCTGGGATGCAACGCTTTGACTCAGCGGACAGAGCCCCCGTCTTGACACACGTCTCTGTCTCTTTGGGTGGTGGTGCAGGCCTCCCACCCGCACGCACAACGGATCAAGCGTGAACCGACCTGACCCCCTCAGCCCCTGTCCTGCGGGGTGATACAGCGCCTCGGCTCATGACGCCCATTTCAATGTCGGCGCTGTGTCGCTCACTCTTCCTGCTCCTGTTAGGCTTAATCCCTGACCAGTCTCAGTCCCTGGGAACAGGCGTCTGGGATCAGCCGCGAACACACAGAGCTGGAGGCTCGGTCACACCACGTGCGTGGCATCTACGCCTCTGTACCCTTCAACCACAGCGTGGTGTGACGTGCTCAGCGTGCATGGTTCAGGCCTGCATGAAAGGGCTGTGATTGACTCATTGATCCAATGCAATGACAGAACAATGCCAATACAGTACAGCTCAGTTCAACAAACGTGGACCGCAACGAACAAGCAAAAAAAACATGGCGCCTTATTGTGTTGCTGTTTGAACGTTGATAATTTCTGATCGCGGCGAAGTTCAGGACAACTCTGAACAACCTGCCCTGACCAGTAGAGGAAGGCAGTTGGGTGTACAACCCAAAGTAATGTACAGTTCAACCAGGCTCGAACTGCCTGATGTCGCACAGGAAGAACAAGGCCAGTGTGAAAACAGGGCAACTAATATCACTGGAAATTGAATGGGTATGGTGCGTCACACGGATTGGAAAAAAGCAACCAAACGTTCTGGACTCGAGATATCTGCAAAAAATCAGGATCCTTCGTTGCCCTGAGCCTCGTGATTACAAGATCAAACGGGAGCAGTCAGTGGGCCGTGTATCCGGCTGGTGGATCCATCAGCACCATGGACCCGCCTCCAGGGGCGGATCCAGGGGAGGGAGGCACAGGATCCCAAACACCAGAAGAAACAATCCAGCCCTTCATGAAAGAAGAAACAGGTTCCACTGACGGGGTTGACCAAGCCGTGCACAAAGGCGAATCTTGAGGTCTGATACAAAATGAGTGACCCTGATACAAAATTGACCTGACACCCAACCCTTGTTTTGCAGGTTTTCACGGTTTGGGTAAGACTCTTCTTGTAAAACTTCCCTCGGCTTTTACAGAAGTCAGAAACCCATGCAAGAAACAAGAAGTATGGACGTCCATAGGGAGTCCTGTACTCCAGAAGAAAATCAGGATCTTCCCCTGAGAACAGAACACAAACCACACAGACCGGACGAGCCTTGGTGGGGAGTGACCCATGACACGCGTAGAGTGATCTCTCCCATTACCGTCTATTTTAACCCGTGTAATAGTCTTTACAGCAGTAGAAATGAACGTGTAGATCACATTAATAGCTGTTTCTAAGCCTATCAATCGACCTGTTCAATCAGAAGGCTCCGGGGGGTGAGCGGGTACTGTGATTTGTACTGACAACGGGGTATTGAGGTTGGGTACTTTGGTTTGTACTGATGACGTGGCATTGAGGCTACGGTGAGGTATGGCTTTATCAAGCGAACAAATTGAGTGTGTGATGGGGTGGTAGGGAGAGAAATATGAGATGCACTGTGAAAAAGAGACGGGTTGAGGTGAGTTGTGGCTGAGGTCCTCGGTGTGACCCAGGCGTGAGGGAGACCACACTGAACACAGGAGAGAACCTGCTCATCAAGCGAACGTCCTGTGGGCAGGCCAAGATCGTACATGTACCCTGTATTTCACGCACGAAAATTTTGTTTTCTCGGAGGATGCAGATCATTCTGACTCCAGCAATGTTTCTGTTTGCAGCAGTTTGGCGCCCCGACTGGGTTCGGACCCCAGTACATGTACGTCAGAATTTCATGACATGAATCGCAGATTGGGTCTACAGTGTCCATTGTGTTTCGTTGCAACTGCAATTTGCACCTGGCCAAACTGAGAACCTGCTCATGTGCTTGCACGACAAGCCTCACCACTTCTCGCAAAGAATATCGTGGACTGAAGAATCTGTTGGATTTTGAAAACTTCGTAATCAGCTCGTGTTGATCGAGCATAGATCTTGTGCTCTGGACTCCTGTCAGCGAGCGCGTTGTGTATGACGCAATCAAATCCGGGGTGCATCGGGTCACACACCTGGCGATCCGCAGTGGCTGATTTGTCGGCATATATTTGTATTGCTGCACGTGTGTTGAAAAGTTGCTGTCGTCAGCAGGCGCGGAGTATTGCGCAATAAAAGTTGGGATCCAACAGGTCGAGACAGCGGCTGATACAGTTCTCGGAATCAGTGGATGTGCCTGTACAATTGTGAAAGATCCAGGGGCGGGGGTCAGATTCAAGATTTGTGCAGAAAGAGCGGACCTTGGTCTCAGTCAGAGAACTTTTCCGACAAATGCACAGAAATTTCCACTTTCGGAAGGAAAAGGGTTTTTGGAAGGCATGATGGAGAAACGTGTTCCAAGGCCCCTTAGTTCCGCCCACGAACACACATTGACTCGGCAGAATCTCTTCCCATCTCTGCTTCTGTGGAAAACAGTCAGTTTTGATGGTGAGAATCACGACTGCTGCGTCAGGCTCCCTGTTTCAGTGGACGTACTCTTCTGTGTGTAGCGCCTCTCTTCACCGCTCTACAAGCGGAAATTGTCTCTGCGGCTGTGGACTGTGACCCTGCGAGGTCTGGTCCATTCACTCTGCAGGCACTGACTTGGAACGCAAACTCAACGCGTGGGTACAACAGTCAGTGTGAAGTTGGGCAGAGACCTTTTCCACAGCAGAAACACGGCACACACAGAACGACACGAGCGCGATGATAAGATGAAGAAAAAACAAAACGTCCACGAGAAGTGCCTTTCGAAGACGTTTTCAGGGTTCAGGTAGATTTTGACATCCTCCGAAGAAAGACGTCCTGACATGTATTCATGTTCCGACCCTAACCAGTATAGCGCTCTGACTCGACGCGAGCTAGCAAGACAATAATGCATAGCCACGAATCCAAAAGGAATGACTCATAGGGCGTTGGCGATTCCCAGAATGTTTCGGGGTCCACGTCCCTGGATCCAGCATAGTGATTCTGTTGACTGTTGGCGTCCAGAAAAACTCAAGGTTCCCATTCTGACTTTCAAAAAACAAAATCAAACTTCAAACGCGTTGCACAAAGAGCAGCGGCAATCAGAGTCAGTGAACTTGTGGTGTCCGCGGCCTCTCAAAGCTGAACCGGGAGGGTCCCGGGGCTGAGGGGGCGCGGCCGGCCGGGAGAGAGGGTCAGAAGGGCCGGGGGAGAGAGGGTCACACCGGCCGCGGGAGAGAGGGTCAGCCCGGCCGGAGCTCCGGAGCACCCTTCCGCTCTCAAGTCGTGGCTGTGGTGCCTCTGCTGGAGGCCAAACCTTCACAGAACTGAATATACAACAGACCAAGCGGTGCTTTTCCTGAACATTGGACATTGAACATTGGCGTTGAATTCTGTGTCCATTTATTTCTCCTCGCGGGACGTTTACACAGCAGCACCCCGCATCCTAGACTCCCAAACAAATTGACACCACTCAACCACAGGAAAGAGGAGAACAATACTAGACTCTACCACACCACACTGCCCAGTTGCAGCTGTGGTGAAAATATGTTTCCCCCTCAAGTTTTTGTTGGTTTTATTCATTTTCGTAATGACTGGGATTGAATGTACGTGTCGGAAGCGATACATCAGACTCACGCCATTGGGCGTCGGTTCCCCCCGTCAACGCCGCGGGCTGAGCATGCATATACCCACAGGCACACTCCTGACGTACCCCTCAGCCTGAGCTTCAACGACTCACGTGCGTACCCCAACATACCCAGCGTTATCGTCCGAAAGGGATACCCTTGACGTACTGACGTACCCCAGACATACCTCGGTTTTAATGGGTAGTAGCGACGGCTTTACGATTCCAGGAAAAATCCCCCTGATACAAGGAGTCGGATTCAGAAGGGGTGGGGCAGGGACCGGACACACCAGTGTTGCATGTATTCTGCATCTCTGCTTCTGAATCAAACGTGCTGAATACGCTGCACTGATGGTGCAACCAAAGCGCAGAAGAATCAGAGTTTGACCAGTGCCCCTGAATCCGTCTTGATGCCTTTTGCTTTCTGTGCTTTTTGCCTGTGGAGACTTTGCTTCACACACGCAGAGTTGGCCGCACCATTTCTGTGGCGCTTTTCAAGTCTGAGGAGCACGTGGCCCCCGCTGCCACTCAAAGCCTCACTTCCTTCTCCGGGCGCATCGATTCGGCGCGCCGCGGAGCGTTTTCCCGGTGCGGCGCCGGGGATTAGTCCGCCCCCGGACCGTGTCACGCCGCCGAGCCGCCCTCCGCCAAAATCAATTAGTCCAAAAATCAATGAGGCCAGCTTCACACTGGGAGCGTCGTGGATTATGTCGCTGTGTTTATCAGTGGGTGGTGCCTGGACTGGGAAAAGCAGGGGCCGTTGGGTTGTGCAGGGACGGCATGAGTGACGCATTCAGTGTGTGCCCCGCCCTTGTATCCCACCACACACCATCTGTGCAGGAAAATCTCAATCTCCTCGTCTTTGTGGCGCCGGCGAAGTGTTTCCAGGGCGAGGCCTGAATCGGGTCACACTCGAGATTTGGCAAGTCTTGGCACACGTGAACATGGATTTGAGATTGCCTGCATGACACTGTCGTTGCCAAGAAAGCCTTTGGTGTGTGAATGCATGCTTCTCAGAATTGGATCCAGATTGAGTCAGTGGGCACTCGCCTGACCCCATTCACCTCTTGTGGGCCCAAAAAAAATGCAGCGCAAGAGGGTCCAAGTGATCTCCCAAATTAATTTTCCCCTGTTTGGTGCTGACTCCAACACCTGCGTTTTTTACCTTGTTTCAAACAGGCAAGCTTGTTCCTCTGGTTGGAGCAGGGTCAGAGCCCAGCACCCGAACCGTGGTTCCGTCAGAACCAGCCACCTGCCCTGAGCCACAAGGTCCCTTGCTTTCCCTCACTATTTGTGGCTGATTGTTCCATGTGTAGGAAACAACGGAGGCGGTGAGGAGGCCCTGGGGAGACGCCCCCGCCACCGCGCAGAGAGAGGCGCCGCCACGCGGAGAGAGAGAGACGGAGAGAGAGAGGGAGAGAGAGAGAGAGAGCGAGAGAGAGAGCGAGAGAGAGAGAGAAAGAGAGAGAGGGAGAAAGAGAGAGAGATACAGAGAGAGAGGTGCTGCCATGCAGAGAGAGAGGCGCTGCCACATGGCGAGAGAGGTGCCACCACACGGAGAGAGAGAGCAAGAGAGAGAGAGAGGGAGAGAGAGGGAGAGAGAGAGCGAGAGTGTGTGTGTAAGAGAGCAAGTGAGAGAGAGAGAGAGAGGGAGAGAGAGAGAGAGAGAGAGAGAGAGAGAGAGAGAGAGAGAGAGAGAGAGAGAGAGAGAGAGAGAGAGAGAGAGAGACGCACACACACAACCCCCACACCCAAA
>JAAUXT010012201.1_pt1 | contig 51532 bp, 51 predicted proteins | sample 7278171 | NCBI WGS metagenome assembly JAAUXT01 (sample SAMN14350112, study PRJNA611818) | marine sediment metagenome | isolation source: surface marine sediment (1.8m) | place: French Polynesia: Moorea | collected 2018-08
GCTGACATACTTTTGGAAGAGGCTGCCTATAGGTGCTTCGATTTGGCTCGCACCGATTTGGCTCATCAGCCCAAATCGTGCAACCCACCTCAAATCACCTAAAAAGAACCTGACATGTGAAAAGCAGAAAAGTTTGCGAGTGTGGCACAAGATCGGGTTTGCTTTTGTTGGGACGCTGGGGTGACGGTAATGGGCGGCTCGCTCCAAATGCCTCCTGGATCCCCCCTGCACTTGCAACTACAAGGGAAAAGCTGACAATAAATTTGTTTGTTGGGCAAGTCAACTCAAGGTGCTTTGGAATTTGCTCGAAGTTGTGCTCTTCATGGTCCAATGAAGTTTGTTTTGCGTCAAGGTCGTAACACCCAGCAAACACCGACAGAAAAAGTTACATTATTTTCCTTCTTCATCCATATCCTTTACTAACGTCTTTAATTACTGATCTTATCTCGGTGATCGCCTGTATTTAAAACTCGTTTTCAACTTCAACTTTCTTGACAGCAAATGTACTTAGTCCAGATACGATCTGACTGGAAATACAAAGAAAACTTTTATGGCGGTACATCTTTGATCATTGCTTTACCTGTAGGGAGTAATTATACACCACGTAGGAAGCAAGAACACTGAGACTCAACCAAGCCAGAATCGTCAGAACTTATTGGTGTTTGCCCAAGGAGTGCTTTTCATGCAGGTTCCAGGCCATTAACTTTTCAAAATCACTTGTTGCGGATTTCCTGCCAAGAAGGTCTGATGGAATCTGTTGGAGACCCGTGTGTGATGCTGTGGTGCATGTGAGCATTGGTGTGTAGCAGATTCCACGAGCACTTTGTCTTTGCTTTGAATTCCCAACTGATTGATTTCATTTTAACACAAGAAAATCTATTTTGGAAAACATTTCTTTTTGGTATTTGCTTCTTGGTCCGAAGTCTGCCTGAAGCTAACCAGCCATTTTTGAACGTTTTCCACAAACAAGAAAAATCAATCCGTAGTGTGCAAAACCATTCATTCATTCATTCATTCATTCATTCATTCATTCATTCATTCATTTATTCAGTCAGTCAGTCAGTCAGTCAGTCAGTCGGTCAGTCAGTCAGACAGTCAGTCAGTCAGTCAGTCAGTCAGTCAGTCAGTCAGTCAGTCACTCACTCACTCACTCACTCACTCACTCACTCACTCACTCACTCACTCCAGTCACTGCTCACACATGCACTCACTGAAGGGGTTTTCACGTTGGTGATGCCGTCATGTTTTTTTTGTTTTTTTTGACATTGACTGCAACTTTTTTGACATTGACTGCAGGTTTGTTTTCACATTGGGATGACTGCAAATTTGCAGTCATGACTTTGCTGCAGTGACTGCAACTTTGCAGTCGATGTCATAAATTGATACACAGTATTTTAATGAGTGTTTTTCACTGCAATGACTGCAACTTTGCAGTCGATGTCAAAAAATGGTCTGGACTGATTTTTACTGACTTCAAAACTGCTGCAGTGACTGCAAACAGTTGAAGTTGATGTCAAAAGAACATGACGGCGTCACCAACGTGAAAACCGCTTGATTCAATTGCTCAGGAGAGAGCCATTGTGAGTGAGAGCTCTGACACATGACCCTGTCACCATGGCAAGTTGTTTTTGCCGCATGGAATCTGAAATTTCTAGCAGCTTCACTTTTACAATCGGTCCCTCAGATGAATTGTGTCTCTCCAACACAAGTGTCAATCTGTGGCTTCGACAGAGAAATTACATCCGTGCCAGAAGGGTCATTCTTCAGGGTGTCTTGCCTTCGAATGAGACGGAATCTTTCGCCAAACCAACATGACACGTTGGAATATGCACTTGTGTTGATGAACAACGTCCTTGCATGAAGTGAAGTCACAACCAGTATTTCCGTGGGAACATTTTCTTGAAACCCTTTGTTGCCTTCTGTGGACTTTGTTCCGGGGGCTCAGACCCTGTGTTCTTGTCCCCGATGAATGCATTCTGTGAACAAGGTGTCCACAGTGTGTGCCACTTTGGGGTGTTTTTCCTTATTTCTGCTGAAGCATCTTCATGCAAAAATCTGCGGAACTCGCGACGAAGACGTCTTCATCACATCCATCGTTGCACGGAATATGACAACGATATGTACGACGAGTAATTTCGATCCGGCATCGACTGATGTATTGGTGCGTTGATAAAATTTATTGCAGTACAATGTAAATTACTTGATGTTCTCAGGTTACAATCCTGAGAAGAAGCAATGAACATTTCATACACAATGTCTCAACAAAGTCAAAAGAACTCCCCTTGAAATGTCACCTTTTTCCGTGAAGGGAGACACTGTGTCTGCAGCATTTAAACTGAGCTATAATTTTCCCCACATGCCGTCCATACACAATCGAACTAATCATAAAGCGACCATCAACTAATTTGGCAAACGTCTCATTCCTATGTACTGCATCCAAAGGATTGAGTGACAACATTCACTTGGAAAGAGAAAAAGATTAATTGAGGGTAAACAATGTCAACTCCTGAAACCAAGTAAGAGCAAAGTTTCATCTGACATGTCATTCGTCTACTCTGCAGACAGTTTTCTTTGTCGTGACCTGCCTTTTGACTCGAAAAGATACCTGAAAAGTAATAACAGTTGTTCTGGTTCTTTGCAGTCACACAATAAAAAAGCAGTTTTTACTCTTCGAATGATTCCTCGCGATGTCGTGGACAATTTTGGTGCCAAACTGTGTCGTTGAGATTGTGACAAAAAGGGAACACTTTCCTGTGGGAATGTGTTCGCTCGCAAACAACGAGTTGGACTTGAATCTGGAAATTGCCTGACCTGACCTGACAGCGTGATTCAAAATCACCTATTTGCCGACAACGTCAAGCATCTACTCGTGTTAATTGTCGCTGATCTGGGTGGATGAGTGGTTGCGCTTGAGAGCGAGTCCTCGTTGAAACACTCGACAAAATTGCAAACGCGTGCTCCGGAGTTTGAAATTGTTAATAATTGCCTGCATTCAAGAGGTTTTGTTGAGTGCCACGTGAGTTGTAACAAAAATCTATTCAAATTCTATTAGTTGTGACACGCGAAGCATAATTTTGCCAGCCACAAGCGGCACCACTTGGTCTCCAAGGAAACCCAAATGATTTGGATAATAAGAGTCCAACCCTTTCAACGGAATAGCCACAGTGATATTTCCAAACTTCGGAGAAATGGCACCTATTTGGCAGTGACTTGTATAGAACTGGGAAGAGCATCCCCCATTGGCAAAGGCCATTGAATTGACCCAAACGGTCGTTTTCTCGCAGGACTAAGGCAGTAAAAATTTGACGCCTCGTTCGAAAAGCAGATGTAAGCTGGGTGAATGCGAGTAAGCGTTCATTCTTCAGGCTAATTTTGCCGTAGCTCCGGTGAAACTTTTCTTTTTGTAAGCTAATAATAATTAGAAACAAATTAGGGTTTCCCAGGAAACAGAAATGTCGCTTCCTTCAGCTCTGTATCCATGAAAACATTGACTGGGGCTCAGCGACCTCCAAACAGACAACACCGGCAACTTTGAAACTGTTGGGACCACAAAGTTCTACGAGTATCTTGACCGAAAGTGCGTTTGATTCCCAACTGCAGTGAAGGAAGTTGTGAAGGATTCGGTGTGCTTGATTGCGTTTGTGAAAGCGTGAGGAATGAGCAATGTTTTGGAGTGTGCTTTGGTTCTTTTTGTGTCACTGCAAGTGGCGGCAAACAGATGAACATCATCTCGCGAGTTTGAATAATTCACGTCCTGCAAATCTGAGGAATTCAGACATTTCATTCTTTTCCCATCAGAAGCTGCGGACTCCAGTCTCCCGGTTTCTGGAGAGGTGTGCACTTCATGAACAACACATCAAACGCCCTTTCGCTCTCCAAGTCGAGAGCTCCACTTGAGCTTTTATCCCTGAACACTGCGACGACACCAGCAGTCCACCTCACTCTCTACTCAAACGTTGGAAACGAAGAAAAATCTGTTTGGATAACTTGTACTTTCAGCGAATATTCCGCTTTTGACGGAGCAAAACTGCCAGCTCCCGATTCATGAAATTTTATGTTCACTTTCAACCAAAGATTTTGGTCGAAACGGAGTAAATTTGAAACTTCGCTGTTCACAAAACTGCGGATAAAAGTCGGAGGCTCCAAAAGAACCGTGGCGAATCTTAACTAATAGGGTATTCTGGTTTCAAAGTCAGTCTGTATTCCTCAGAAACCTAAGCTTTGAGGGGGTCTTCTCAGGAGTTAAATCAACGATGTTATCTCAAATGAGAAACTGCGACGAGAAAAGAGTTTTTTTTCAACGCGAACAGGTCAACAGTGCATGAAGCATGCCTGAGTTAACTTGAGGTGTTCACAACGGCAATCATCAGTCACCTCCTGCAGGGACAGAATCAGATCTGAATTAGATCTCATATTCAAGATTGCTGTACGTCCCTCAATTGACTTTATTGTGCTGGGTTTTGTGTTGGTTTAAAAGGTGAATTTCCAAGTGCCTTGGGCTATGAAAATGTCAATTTTTCGGCAATAGGGTTGATTACAGTGGCTGAAAGCAAGTGGGCAAACAAATGAAGACTAAACGCAGGGATGGGGCAACATACATTAGTCGGTTCTTTTGATCAAAATATGAACTGGCGCCTCTCAGAGGCAGAATTTGTCTGTTCATTGTACGGGCTGATAAATGATGACTGATTGTGTAGCTTTACAATTAGCAGGTACCCAGAGTAGCGCCTAATCCCATGAATCACCTCGCTCAGCTGAGAACTCGAACCTCATACGGTCGTATTAAATTGCTTGCGCCACACCTTGGCGCTGTTTTAATGGTCGCTCACATCAGGGAAAACATTTGTAGAGATGTGTTCAATTTCCACCTGCTTCCAACTTCTTCATTGGTGACTGTCAACCAACGAGCATCAAAATACAAAGAGAAGAAAAGAATGCAGTTGCCTACCACAACTGGAAACATTGACTGGGGTTTCATTTGTTTCCTTTCTTGTTCAAGGGTCCCGAGCTTCCAATGATTCCAGACATGTGCACACTCTCAGTGGTGTGTGTTTACCCAAAATTTGTCTGAAGGTCCCTTGAGAAAGCCTGAAGGTTCGTTGGTGCAAAGTACCATCTAAACACCCAAACTTGCACCAAACAACACAATGCTAATTTTTTCCCTTTTGGCATCGCACAACCATCGCATTTTTAGTACTTCCTAAATCTTAAATCAGAATTACTCAAGGGACGGGGTGATTTCAGCTGCTATAGATCCTGAGAAAGCACGCAGTTTATTCAAGCAATTAGCCGACTTAACGACCAATTAATATTGATTAACTTTCACCATACATTGTCATCAAGTGTGATTTATTTACGAAAAGCATCGCAGTCGCCCATTAGAGTCAAACAGTCGGGAGACCAATCACAGGGGAGCAGGGCGGTGACGTAGCCTTGAGTGTCAGATGTGAGAAGTTTGAAAATAGACATGAATTCACTCGGTGAATTACTTCAATGACACGCCTCAGGGTATCAAGCACCTCGACAATGTGTGACAAATCTTGAGTAAAACAGGCACGAGAGATTCGCAAAAGAAAACGTGAAACTGACATTGAATTTGAAATATGGACAAGGAATCGATTCCCATTCTGCAGGTCCCTTCTGGGATCCTTCCTGCAGCTCTGAGACTTGGCTCCAGCGGCGGCTCAGCTTTCAGCAGACTGAGGCAGAAAAACGAGTCTGTGGAGAGAGGCATGGACCTGTCGACCACCGCTCACTCGAGAATGGGAGACAAACGCGACTCCGGAAGGTCATCACCGAGACGGGACATCGCGAGCCCTTCGTCTAGTCATCACCACAGATACTCCCACGGTCCGGAGGAAGCGGGTTCCGAATCCCGTTCACGACACAAGGCACTTGTCAAACGACCGTCTCCGCACAAACCACGACTCTCATTCAGCGTGGACTCGTTGATAGCCAAACACTCTGCTCCGGCAGAGGAGACAAGGCGTGCAACAGAAGAAAGTGAACAGAGTCCGTCTAGTCCCAAGGATGCAGACAGAGAGAAGCCGCCCAGGGACAGGGTCGGATCGCCAGAGGCTCCCAAAAGGCGCAAGGACCTAGACGAAGATTCCCGGGCCTCGCCGCTGAACGAGGAGCGAGACGATGCCTCGCCTCCCGCGCGGCCCGTGTCATCAGGGGAGACGTCGCCTCCGCCGCGGCCGCCGCCGGTGCGCCCGAGCGCGCTGCCCCCGGGACTCGCCGGCATGCCGTATCCTTTCCTCGGGCTTGGGATGCCGTCGTGGACTGCACCACCCGCCGCTGCCGCGCCCTTCCACCACCCGCTGTTCCCCATGGGACCCTCAACAGCCACAGAAGCGATGCCCAAGCTCTCTCCGCCCGAAGGTGAGTCGCTTTCAAGTGTTCCTCACAAAATTTTGACACTTCACACAATTGCGTCTTGAGATTGTCAGTGTGAACAAAGATTGCATGATGTCACATTGAAAGAAATCCGTTCAAGTGAATGAATCAGAACCAGCAAAAAAAGAAAAGCAATTGGTGATCTCAGAGACAGTCCACAAAGGAAATGACACTTGGGACTACAAAATCGCGCACCCTTTTGCCTCAAGGACGTGCTGCCCTCTTCGTAGTCGCGTACAACATTCACGCTGTCGTTTTCAGGTTCGGCCAGTCCACCGGACCTGGGCTCCAAGAACCCAATGCAGCTGAGGAAGCACAAGCCCAACAGAAAACCCAGAACACCCTTCACAACTCAGCAGCTGTTGGCATTAGAGAAGAAATTCAGGCAAAAACAATACCTTTCCATTGCTGAGCGAGCAGAATTCTCTGCCTCACTCAATCTCACTGAGACTCAAGTAAAAATCTGGTTCCAGAATCGGAGGGCAAAGTCCAAAAGATTGCAGGAAGCGGAGTTAGAGAAACTGAAAATGGCATCAAGGCCAATGCTTCCTCCGGCCATGATGCCCCCGGGTCTGAACGCATTGTCTCCAGCGGCGGTGGCGGCGTCACTGTACGGAGCGGCGGCGTTCTCTCGTGTACCGGCGCCGCCGCCGCACCCGCAATTCGCGCCGCCCAACCTCGCCATGTTCGCTCAGTCACCGCCGGGCATGCTGGACTGGACGAAGATATCCGTGTAACTGCAAATAAAGACTCCGCAATCCGCAATGGAAACTGAATTGTGGCAGTATACTTGGTGAAGGACACATTCGTCACGCGTTTTGCCATGACTTACACCCGTTAGTTTTGTTTTTGTCTCCTGGCAAACTGGTTTGCTGTGGAGTTTACGAAAAAGTGTATTTGTTCTGTGCCCTTTTTGTGTGAATGTCCATTTTAATAAACACATGTTCGCGCACATTCTGGCGTTTTTTGTTGCAACTTCCTGAAGAAGGTATTTGAAGGCCATACATGAAGTCTGTCTTGGTGATTGATCGTGGTGTCAACTACTCGTAAATGTTGAGGTTTGCCGACGACCGGAACGTTGACGGAAGATCGCTCCCTGAAAATCGTCCTTGAGTAGAAGTTCGGTTCTTTTTTCGGAGTTCCAACATGCACAGATTGATGGCAACCAGAACACCAATTTGCAAATCAAAATCTTCATTGGGCTAGACTTCAAGAATTTGTGAGGAAAGAGACGTCAAAATAACCAACCCTTTCTTTAACAACAAGCACTGCACACGAGGCTTTGCTGTCATGACCATTTGGGGCAAACAGTTTTCCAACAAGAAAGTTTCGAATGAGCTCCTGTCCAGGCAGAAAAAAGAGAGTTGTACCTGTTTATCGCATTCGTATCCAGGGCCCAAGGTGGAAACAGGTGCGCGATGCAAAGAAGGAAGAAATGAAATCTCAAAGGACGAACAAACATTGACGTGGATTTCAGCTTTTGGCAGGGACATCTAAACGGCCAGGAAAACTCTTGGCCCTTGCTGCACGAAAAGATCTTTGTGTCCTGCAGGAGAAACAGGTGAACCTCGCAACAGCTGCTTGAGACCGATTTTTGCCGTCAAGTTCTGTGACCAACATCGACAGGTTGATTTTCTGGTTTGTACAACAAAGTTGAGAATGGTTCGCATTGTCACAGCAAATCTACAAAAGTACAAAAGTTCAAACAGATGAGAATTTGATAGAGAAAACGCCAAACTGCATCGCAATCAAGCCCTACAATTATTCAGAGACCCCGAGTAAATTGCTGAGAAAGGGGATACCACATTCTCTGGCTATCGCACCACTGCAGAGTTAACTTCAGTTTTGATCAAATTGATAAAGTTTCTCGTAATTATACCCCAGCATCGTCATGTCGAATTAAACTGGGGCTGTTGGAATCAAATTTGGTGTAATTTTCCACTTTATTGTGAGGATACCCCCAGGGTGCCCATCAGAAGGAGACCATTTTTTTTGCCCTTTTGTTGGACCAAGTCATTTCAATATCGTCACTAGCCTGCAATTAGATCCAAATATAATTAGACAGTGGGGTGTTATAATAGGTTGAATTTCTCAAATTTAACTATGTCCTTTGTTGCTGTCTGTATGATGTCGCCCGAATTTACATTTTATCAGATGGGGGTTTGTAGACTGTATCAAATAAATGTGGTCTCGTAACCTTTTGCCTCAAAAGATGTTCACGTAGCTGTGACTCGAAACCAAAAATATCCAATGGCCCTTTGAAAATTATAAAGCGGTCTAAAATTCTTCTCGTGTTATCGATTCACCTCTTTGTCATAAAATTAATGACGAAGCTTTGAAAATAGCGGTACTGACAAATGTTGAACAAAATATCGTTTAAACGGCCATTACGCTCCCTGGCTCTACATCGATTGATCCCAAAACGAGAAAAAGCTTTGAGAGTAGTTTTTTGCCTTCACCCAATTTTAACGACATAATCGCAGAGCACAAAAGCATATGACATTTTTGATAAATTTGATCTAATTTAGAAATGTAAAGAAATATCTGCTTCTAGTCCCTGCAGGCATGTCTTGATTTACCATAATTTCTGCAATTACGTGGAATACCCTTCATTTGGGCAATTGCATTGATATTAATCAATATGTTTTTGAAGCATAAAAGCGGTATGAGCTCTTTGCATGGAATCTCACACTTATCTCGTCTGGTTCAATGCCAGAAAACTGCACATTGGGCTCAGATTTCCGAATTGACCCCAAAAGAATTGCAGCGACTGGTGGGACAACGAACATGGGGAAGTTTGGAAACAAGTGAAATGTTTTGTCCAAGCTGCATTTTCTTTGTTTCCACGCCCGTGTGAAAGAAACTGCAACGGCAAAGCGAGGGAAACAACATTGTTGTGTGCCTGTTCTGCAATTGTGTGCCTGTTCTGCAAGGCAACGGCATGGCTGCCACAGATGCCATGTGCGCCGGAGAGTAGAAACGGTGACGAGAACGTTTTCATTGATTTCTGGGCAACTTTTGCTCGTTCCTGCATGTTGCTTCGTTGTTGTTCATCAAACTGTTCTTGCAAAAATTGTTGTTGAACGTGTCCGTATCCGAATTCTCAGTTGTCTCGTCATCGTCAGAAAGTCCCTTGTCTCCCCCTCAAGAGCTCGAGAAGACTGGAATGTCAATTTAATCACTTGTATGTTACATGTGGTTAATCGAGACTGTATCAATTCTCCGTCCTTTTATCACTGCGTCGCCAGTTCTCCTCAGAATGACAATACCCACTCGAATATCTGCAATACATTCGTTGACTTGCTGCCCACTAAAAGGGCTATCGTGTAAATGACTACATAATTACCCTCCGCAGGGGAGCCCAAACACCTCGCAACAGACCTGTGCTGCCACAATTGAAGGGCCTTTTGTACCCGCCTCGTCATTGACAGCTTTGAACCAATTGCTGCTGAAGGAAATACCATTAAAGTGCGTGCCTGTAAAAGGAGACTTTTGAAGTGAAATGCATTTTTGTCTTGAATTAGGCTTTCTCATGTGGTCATCGGGGAGTGTTTTATATTTATTGTTCTCATTAGTCAGAAGTACATTCAGCTGCACTGTTTGTCTTGAAAACAGCAATTTGGCCGTGTGAGAACGAAAGCAATGGGAATAAATTTTCTGCTGAACAATTGCATTCACATCCAGGAGATCATTTCGCGCTGAGCCCTGAGGGGGTTTAACAGAGTCCCCTGGTCGATGTGGTGCCTGACTGTCTCCCCGACCATTGACTACCCTGTAATTTTCTACCACTCTGACTTTACCCTGCCACAATAGAAGGCAAATCAAACTTGGCAAATTTCACAGGTAGATTTATTATGTTTCAAATTGACTACAAACAAACCCAATTTGCTGGAAAAACACAGGTATGTGAAGGTCATTCACGGGTGAGTTGAGCTGTTCACATCGGTCTATTGTGAGCTGCGACACCTAAAAGATCAACTCCCGGGGTGTAAGCAACATAAGCCGAGTGTGAATGACATTATCAAACGTACTTATCTTCTCATACCTCTGAAATGGCTGGCTACGTTTGGGCAAACTTAACAATAATTGTTCTCCAAACATCAGATAGCAATACACTCAATCTCAGGGCAAAGCTATGATGATAGGTTTTGTATAATTGAAGCCCCGATGACGTTCTCAAATATTTCACAGCTACAGATACTTATCTTTGCAGAGGAACGCAGTGGTTCTTCAATGATGTTCCACTTTTCAGGCAAAGCAAGAAATGCAGAAAATCACCTGCAGGCGAGGAGTTTCTTGTTGTGGAAACCAACACGTGCATTTGAGATTGTTGTCGAAATTGCTGTTCACTGTGCAGAGAAAAGGGAACAGACACGTCAAGGGATTATTTCGATGCTTTCGTCAATCCGATGGTCTCGGTGCGAACCCAAGGACCCCCCCCCCCCTCAACATTTGACAAAGTCACTTGAAATTACCAAATTGTTGAGGAAACAGACTTTTTTGGGTTCCAAAGTGTTATTGTTTTGGGGTTGTTTTTTTCCCACATTTGGGTGTCCATCTGGAGTTTGACAGGAGGCATGGATATGGATTGTCGCTGCGCAACCCGTTGTTCGAGACGGTTGTCACAAAAGGAAACACACGAGAAAAGAGAAACGTTGGCTGTGTTTTCACAATGAAGAAAATTTCAAGCCTTTTGGGGCCAGAAGCTCTTTAGAGACATAAAACTGTTTGGATCTTCGCTTCAAGATTGACACGGCACCCCACCTAGCGACGTGACTCGAAGTCATGTCAGCTCGGAGCATGTTGTCAGTCTTGCCAATGTCCTCCCAACAATTAGCTCACAATTAATCTCCATTACCCCGCTACAAAATACGTGTTAGTTTTTCTCCCTGGCAAGCATCTGCTGAGCTTCTGCTGGCCCAAGTGATAAATGACCGTGTCTCAAGTTTGGCGCCAGCGCCCGCTATCTAGCCTCGCCACGGGAGAAGCGAGGACAATGGTACACCTCAAGATACCTGTAAATACGGTACTTTGAAGTCAGATCGTTTGTCTTCATTGTCATTCATAAAAGGTGTATCGCCCGCGGGCTGCTGCGACTGTCGCGGACCCTGAGTCTCGATCCTGATCATCTTTGCTGATGAGTGGCGTTCCCTCACAACACCTCAAATCAAAAGATAATCACATAAGAAATGGTTTTGCGGACTGGAAGTTTCAAACATTTGATTATCCTCTGACAAGGTCATCAACGGGGGACTTGTGCTCAAAATCCAACTCCGAAAGGAGGATTGGTAAAGAGTGGTAACAAAAAAGTAACCAAATTTGAAACACTGAAATGTTTGCGCAATGACAAAACTTGAATGAAACAACCTTCAGCACAAAGAGTCGTTGAACTTGTTTCGAACGGCACGTCGCATGCACATCCGGGATGATTATTGCAGTCACAGTCACTGATTTACACTTGGCTTCTTCATTTGGGCCGAGTAGCAATCATAAGCGAAGACTCTCTCCCATTTGCACTGAATAATCCATTCTCATTGCCGAGGACTTCAATTTCACAAAGGTGTCCGCAGTGCTGGAAGACAAAATCATTGGGGTAAAATCTGCGAGTCTCGAGATTGCGTTCAAAAACAGATGTCCAAATCATATGACAAACCGCTGAAAGCTTGAAATGGTCCCTTCATTGACTTCGGTTCATTCCTTGACTCAAAAGAATGTGCAACCAGGAAAGCAGCAAGACCCTCACAAGTCGCAACGAGACACTTAAACATTTGGAATGAGATGCCTCACCACGTCTGAACACCAACGAAGGGGAAAGTGCACACTTTGCCTATTTAAATTACGTGCGTGTGTTCGTGTGTTTGTGTGTGTGTCGGGAACTCAAAATCCAGAAATCTTTGTTGCTTTCTATTTGGGCACGACCCGTCTTGGATCCGCCTGAGTCCCTGAACCTGCATCTTTTCAAGACCAAACGGAGCGAGACATCGTTGGAAGACGAAACACCGGGAACTCATACCAGCTGGGAGAACTGGAGAAATCTCACGCAATTTTTGTTGTCACAGCGGGTGGCTCGAGTGGGACGGGAATGCAAGGAGAGGTCGAAATCATTGATGAACCGTCAGTTCGCGGACGTGAAGAAAAATTTTCTGGCGCAACTTTCTGGGTGACAAGTAGGCTTCTCACACCACACAAAAAAGTGGTTCCTGTGAAATCACACAATCACTTTTGAGACCTTTGGCCGAGAAAATACTTGTGTGATTGAACAGGAACCCTATTTGTAAGGTGAGAACCCATTTTTTCTTCCAGGTTTGGTGACTGCTGAGTTGCATAGAAGCCAAAATAAAAACCACAATCTCAAATTTTGTGTTGATTGCACAACTCCGTTTTTAAAACTGCAGGTCAACCTGAAAGCCCCTGCCCTGTGATGAGGTCCCCATCTCTCAATCTGCAAAGAGAATCCATTCGCCTTCGCTGATTTGATGGACAGTTTGTCATACTTCGCGCACCTTGCCTCAATAAACAGCGCACCAAAGACATTTCTTCTCAAACAAACAATTTCTCTTTCGTCAGTGCGAAAACATAACAATCCGAAATCAAATCAGAGTGCATTAGATCCCGCGGAGATACCCTGCCAGGAAGCCTTTATCCGCAGCTATTTTGTCTTGATCTTCAGACGATAAATCATCATTTAAAAGAGACTTGTATGACATTTGCCTAGTAGGAGGGTTGGCCCAATATCATTAGGCAAAACACCTTTAACTAGGCCTCCTAATAGGCAAGCTTTATTAAATCATTTCAAAGGCTCTTCTACATCAATTACCAAGACGTGGCCGGAATAACTTCGCAGGTAACTGCAATTTGACATTAACACGTAGCTTTCCTCGTTTGCCTGGCTCCTCCCAGATCGTTTAGACAACGCGAAGCTGCCCTCGAACGATAGATCACTGGAAGGTTGATTTCGTCGATTTCGAGCCTGCAGGAAATCAGAGGCACCTCTGTCGCTCGCTTAGTCTCAGCAGTTTTCTCCAAACCAGATTGATTGGCTTCTCAACAGTCGCCAAGTGACCATCATTGCAAAGTTGTCTCCCGTTGGAGCACACAAAAATTCAGAAACAACCTTTCGTCATTGAAAGGGCTCAGTTCCCCTTGGGAAATGACCTCTTGATGCTGAGGACAAATTTGAGCTGCGCCGGTCACAGCTTCAATTGCTGCGATGTTGCACAAACTACAAGGACAGTGAAGTAATGCGACAAGACAAGCCTTGTGGAGTGCTCTGAGAGATCCCCCCTCACCGCCGACAAACAACTTCGATAACCCACAGTTTCCTAAATGCTTGCTTCAGAGACATAGCGTAAATTCAGAACATCGTTGAAGCCTGATGTTGCCAGCACCTTCGCGGCTTGTGTCCAACGCTCAAGCAAAGCACGTCAAACGCGATTTCTGTCTGTGAAGGCAATTAGGAGTATATCATACCCCTTGTGTCTAATTGGAATGGCCAATTTCCTCGAGTAGACAGGCCCCTGATTCCTGGCACGTGGTTTGGAGCGCCTTCCAGCGGGGTCGGCGCCGCCCCCCGGCGCTCCCGCACTATCAATCACTCCGCGCGCTCAGGGTCAACCATTTTACTTTGTACGTCCAAACCCTACCTTCAAAAGTTGTTATGCTTCACGTAAAATACAAATTGATGGGTTGACTTTGTGTGGAGTCAATTTTAGCAGTCTGTGTTGTCAAAGAAGATATTTCTTGACTTCCCTGCCAAGTGCTATCTACACACAGATTTGCTCAAAAAGGCCGTTGAACGTTGTGAGCAAAACAACGTATCTCGGTGATAGCGCCCAAGCTGCAGCTTTCTGCGGAGTTCAGCGTGATCTGACGCTATATCCAAGGCTGGAAATTTCCCCATTGTCGGAGAACGTCAAAAATCGTGCCAATTTGTCTTTTGTTAAACCTTCGAATTGCTCGTAAATCTCTCACAAAAAATCAGATTTGTAAATGTGGCTGCACTCGTGGCTCTGAAAATATCTCATTATGTTCACCGGTGGCGGTGACAAAACGCAAGAAGCGGAAACCGGCTTCAAACCAATATCGATCCGGCGTGCTCACTAAACTAGCTAATTATGATTTTGTGTGATAATTAACTTTTCAATGGAATTTTGGAAATCGTCAAGCTTCCGCTGCGCCGTTACGCGATGTTGGTTCTTAATCGTGCCTTTCTATCGCCAATATTGATCTTCGCAGTTTCAATCACAGGCACCAACCTGCTTTTGCTGAGCATAAAATGAGAGGAATTAAGTGCTTGTTTTTATGTGCTGAAGCAATGCACGGACCATTAGTTGAATAAAACGACTTTTCAACGGTTTCTGTCAAGCAAAGCTGAGTCACGCGAGACTACCGTTTCGACCTAGATCGAACTGTGGAAAAGTACGATGCTCAAAAGAGCACGGCAACGCCGCAACGCCAGTCCTGCGCGGACATCACACACTCGTGCGCTCGTGCGACGTTTGCTGTTTGTACTTCACGCGACAGAACAAATGTTCGGGTAAAATTGCACCTTTCGGAGTTGTCATCAACACGGGATCAGATCATCATGCGACAGGATTTCGCTCGAACAGATTCCTCTGGGCAAAGAAAGGAGGATTGACAAACAGACAACTCCCAAGTCGTGCAAAATTGAACACCAAACTGCGCTTGCTTCCTCAGAGAAATGTCGACGCAAAGCCTTTTGATTCGCAAAGGGATTTTGTTCGCAAGTTCTTGTGTCAAATCTTTCCCACCCAAACGTTGGTGTCACTTTTGACAGATGTGAAGAATATGTTGCTGAAATTGTTTATGCTCGATTGCGGTCATATCAACGCAACTAACAGCCGTAACACAAAGGGTAATATGAAACTTTTTGGACCAATTATGTCTTTGGTTCCATTCTGCTGATTTCTCACAAAGATAAGTGCTTTTTCAGAATCGTCACCTGAGAGTGGTAGAATTAGCCAGAGATTAATATTTTGTGCCACATTAATCGCAATAATGCACGTTGCGTGTCCACGAGAAATTTCCTTTCCTGAACAAAGGCGTTCTTTGTTTCAAATAAATGGTGGCAGAACATTAGCCAAAATTTCAGGAGGCACCGAGCAATTGGCGTTCCTCCGCGCAATGATTAAGCGCCCGTCACAAAGACTCAAGCCAATTATGATTGGCACTTGCGCCTTACCTTGAGGGTCTGAATTGATTTTATGAGTTACGATGCGATATCTAATGCTGATAATTTCAAAACAGATCTGCCACTTTAGCAGTGACCCACGACCAACCCAAACAGAAGCGTTTAAAGTCTCAGTGAGGAGTTTACCTTGGTCCCTTTGATGTTGGTTTGAATGTGAGTCTGATGTGGAATTCCTGCAGAGTCTTGTGGACGTAAAGCTGTCGATCAGAGTTTTGTCACTCAAAACCTGCTGAGTTGGGTGTTTGGGGCCAAATCAACACAAAAATTTCCACCAGCCAGGCAGCCTCCTTTTTCAAGGGGGAGGGGAGGGTACTAGATGCGTTAGCACGAAGAAAGCACCTCCGCCTTCTTCTGGAAAGTTCTGGCACACACGTTTGCAAGAGCTTTTCAAGAAAGAAATTTGCTCAACCTCCATTCTGCACTTGAGAAACGAACTCAATCGAACACTTGATGCGCCTTCGACAGATCGACACAAAATCATTGAACGTGTTGTTGTTGACGACAAGTTATGCGCAAATCCAGAGTTGAACAGAAATATACTCAAATTGCAACCATTGCTCTGTTTTCTATTTGATACCCACAACCGTTTCAGTTTGTAACTGATAAGAAAATTTATCACATTTTGGAACGTTTATGAGGACAGCCACTGAAATTAATTCTGTTGATAAGACGGGGGTTTCTCCAGGTGATGGGGCTTCAATAAAGATTCCATCTACAGTATTTCACCTGCATAGGAAACCCAATACAATGACAAATTTCTCCCTTACACTACCTCAGTGTTAATGCCTCAGAGTCAAGGAGGAGTTGGCGCCATCCTGTTTGTAAGAAAATGCAACAGTGTCTTCATCTTGATGTCTGCTTCTTTTTTTGAAAATTACCATGTATGGTAATTTGCAATTGATAGGACACTCACAGACCGCTCCAATGAGCGATTGCTGAGTTTGTGTCGACTGGCAAACGTCACTTGTCCTCCAAGACCTTCAATTTAATGATGGTTCGGTTGAGAGCGTTTTGAGGCTTCGAAGCAAACGATAACAGAGAACATCAGTAGGACAGAAGGGACAAGACAACGATTTGCACACCCAGTATCTGAAGCGCTTTTTCTTTGAAAACACCAGTGTTTGCCTGCCACAAAGAAAGAGTGCACAAAAAGCAAAAAACTCAGAAAGAAACACGCTCGATGTCAATGATCCGAAAAACACCGTTGCGGTTAAGCTGCCAATGTATCCACCATCCCGCCCAACGTTATGATTGGGAAACCAAGCATGACAAATATTTTCAGAATAGGCAACAGATTCATCTTGAGCAGACCGAAAAGATATCCGATCAATTTATGCGTAACACCTTGTGCAGAGGCCGAGGAGCAAACTTCATTTCCCAGTTCATGTACTTTCACTCCATTTCGTTTCATTTCCATCAACTTCTCGCAGCATGTATTATCTCCCTCTACGACACCAGCTTGATAATTAGCCCGAAAATTATCGTGTATTTTAAGTACGTTAAGTGCGGTATAATAGGCAGTTTAACTTCAAGGATAATTGAGTTAACAAGGATAGCAGCACGGCGGCAGACGGTAGCGATAGGGTACACGGCGGGGTAGTAATTGGCTTCTGGTCGCGAACGAGAGTGCCATAACGTACTGACCCACCAGGGGGTGCTGAGGGGCTGCATCCGCGTTGCCAGGTTTTTGTTTTTGTGCTTCACTTCTGAGCGCACAGGCGAATCTGGTGTTTGAGGTGCACGAAGAGATTGGACCAGGTGACTTTGGCGTTACCACGCACTTCGGTAAAGCGATTCGACGTCAAGGTTGATCAAGCCTCACGTTTCTACAGACAAAACTTGCCACATCGCTCGCCACTCGTGATGTTTTGGTTGCTTCTCGTGTCCTCGCAATTTCCTACATAGGTAAGGTTGGTGAGGATCAACCCAGAAACAGGAGGATCTCCAGCGCAGCAAAGACCTTTCTTCTGTACAACAAAATGTAGATCTCTGCAACAGTACTGCAACTTGTTAGTCAGAAATTTATGAATCTACTTGAGCGATTGAGGAGGCTGAATACAATTCCACAGCCGGAGAAAACAATACACCGATGTATACTTGTATTGTGAATGTGTTTGTGCGATATGTTCTGGGTGAACGATAATTTGTCACTTCAGCTTGCCCTTTCCGCGGCCCTTTTACCCTCTATTAATTTGCGAGCGTGCCGAGGGCTGGTCGGCGCCGGGTCTGCAGCGCCCAGTCGCTTCTCGGCTGCGCACCTCATTCATCAGGCAGCGAGGGGGCCTCGCCGCGGATCCCATCCTCGCTGCTCGCCCTGTCGCGGCGAGGGCTGGTACGGCCCGATACTGCCTCTCGGCCCCCGCCAACCCCCTGCCCCTGCATCATTACCTGAATCTGCAGGAAACCCATCACCGCCACTTGTAATAATCTTTGCAAACTAAGAGCTCGTCCCTCCAGATTTTTGGGGAGTGGATCTGCAAATGTCAAAATCCACATCAAATGGTAGTTCTTCTGCCAAAGCACAAATGTCCGTTTCATCCAGAACTCGAGAACAAAATCTTCCTGCTTTGCACTGCAATGGCAATACGTACTTTGTCGCGTTTCTCCCTTTGAACGATACGCAATCAAATTCCGGGTCTGGTTCTTCAGCAGTACTCCCTCGTACGAAGCGCGACAACGATCCTGTCCCCTCAATCGAATGGTTCATATCCGGTCCCAAAGGTGTGATTCTCACAAGAACATTGTTACAAAAGCACCCTCGACAAACGAATGACCAAAAAATAAAAACTGAACAAAGAATTGAAAGCGCTGTACTCGAGAAACCACTGGTTTCTCCCGAAAAGTTATGATCACTTGTCATAATAAGTGAGAAGTACAAAGTCCGGACACCCTGCAGCAAGAGGAATGAGGTAGCAAATTAGAAATCCACTCAACAGATACAAAACATTGTTCTATCTATGTGTTTGAGTAATAACTGTTGTAATGTGATAAATTTCTTCATATTGAAAACGTATGTAGAGCATAAACCGACCATGAACGTCTGTTTGGTTTCCACAAATTTCTCTTTTGATTCAACAACTAAATGCACTTCAGCACATGAATTTTGCCTCTTTGCACGTTCAAGTTCACCTTCACCTCGCCCTTTGCGTTGCGTGATGCGTTGTTCTACAATCTCACACGACTGTGTTTCAGCGCGCCTGTGAACATTTTCAGTGATTTTCCAACACATCCACCACTTCAACATGCCCACCCACCTGCAACGAAGCGTTCTCAGAAGCATTGCAAGACATCTCATCTTCAACTGACTGCTGGGGTTTTGTTTTGGTGTGAATTATTTTTATTGTACGAGCAGGAAAATCTCTTCATGCCCACCACACTGCCATCCGAAAGCGACTTTCACTCGCCCCATTGTCATCCTCCGTGCAGCGACTTGTCAGCTCTGAATTCTCAAGTGGCTACCTGCCCACTTGGACTGAGACACATGAATGCACTGCTGACTGCTGCCCCCCTCTCTCTGTCTCTCTCTCCCTCTCTGTGTCTCTGTCTCTCTTTCTGGCACACATACACACACTGTGAAAGTGTTCACACCTGCAACAAGGCAAAAGCTTTTCAAGGAGTGTCACAGTGAAAAAGAATTCAATGGAATTCAAAGAATTTCAGAAACTTTGAAACAAAGCATTGGCTTGACTCATGGTCAAGCTTGTCGAATTGAAAATGTGGGTGTTGTTCGAAAGTGTGCGTGGGGAACATCACAACGTTCCAGGAACTTTCCGATGGCCCTGTCATTTTTTCAAGCGCGCGATCCCGATCATTCAATCGCACGCACATGGTGTCTTTTCGTTGTGGTGTATTGCATTGTGCATACGTTTTGCTGGTCTGGAGGGAGTGAGGGTACATCAGCAAATTTTGAAATGAAAAAAGCTAGCACAATTCACTTGGTGTCGCTTTCCGATACTGGTTTACCCCAACCCCCTTGTATACCAACAAATGTTGTGGATGGTCAGAGAAAACCAGCAAATTTTGCGGATGATCAGAAAGTGATGAAATATAGCGCGTTCTGGTCTCGGATCTCATGTTTTTGTTTCGTCTGTCTATGTAATCGCAGAGTGTGTTTCCCACCGTCTCAGCTCTGCTCTGCATGCAGTTCAAACGTTTCGGGTCGGCTCGTCAAATTCGAGGAGACAGTGCAAAAGTCTTTGATTCTTTTTCGCCAGCCAAAGAGAAAAGCCACAGCGTCTTGTTTACATACCATTGGTTATTACTTAATGTGTTTTGAATTTCTCAACAACAATAACCAAAACAAAGACATTACTTTTTCCTTGGCAGTCGCCGTTGTTTTGAAAGTTTTTGACTTCATCAAAGGATGGCTACAGCTTGGATAGTGTGACGTCTAGCATTTCATATTATCCTTGTCAGCTCAATGGAAAACTTTTTACTCGGCAATTACTCTATTACCCAACAATTTGCGTGTGTTGACTGATGTTTGTAGCAACACACATAAATTTGGCGACAATGTTGTTATTTTTCTTCAGGACTGAGAATTGGGCAGGAGACCCGAAGTCTTGAGCTGTCGGCTCGACCCCCCAAACTGAGGTCCTCAGTTCGCTTCCAATTTTTGTCATCAGCTCGGAAGCTGAACATAGACGCGTTGCACTGAAACAGCCTCTAGGGCTGTCAGCCGTCAGGTAGAAAGGCAAGGGAAGATCTTCAATTCAAGGTGATTCACAGGGCTGTGGTGTGGATCTGTTAGCGAGCTGTTACTGGACCTCCCTGCACTTCCCCCCGACCACCACATGTGAACCTTTTTGGGTTCAGATTCGTGCAAATTGAGTTATCAACATTTGTGGGCAAATGGTGGTGGGTGTGCAGCTTCAAGTGGACTCATCTTACGCACTCACAACCAATTAACCACTTCTGAAGGTTAACTAAACAGTCCGTCGCCACGATAACTTTATGACCAACAAAAAGCCCTTGTAAAATAATTTCAATCTGGTGTGCTGAAAGCTCGGCCACTTTGGATTCCGGCTGGTCCATCTTTTCTTTGAGGATCATTGTATTTGTCAGATAATGTTCCCAATGCCCGACGAGAGGCTCCGGAGTAATTAGTAGCATAGACAAAACACAAGTGCCGACATGGCAGACTGTCTTGCTCAATTTCCCAGCTTCCACGTTGTAATTGTGCAGGCTATGTGGAGGCTTTTACGAGCGTGAAACGAACACTAATTCCTGGGAGAAATTTGCCAACTAGAAATGATGGGGTTGCCTACTACGAGCACATTGTTCACCTCTCTTCCTCGAGTTTCGTGGATTCCAGGATTGTGTACTCATTGCTCTTTCAACGGAGAGGAGTTGAGGAGTTGCCTGTAGTGACAGAGCAGCTTCCACCCCGACACGGCAGAACTCCCATGACACTTGGGTGGCTTCTCACCTTCAGATGTGGAGTCTGTCAAGTGTAGACATCACGTTGCATCTGTGAAAGGGCAACAGTTTTGGTGTTTCCCAGGAGAAGACAACGTATTTCTGCAGTTTGTCCCCAAAGCGCGAGGACTTCAGGTCTCACACAATGGACAGAACTGTGTGTAATGCTCGCTCACACCTTCGAGAGTTCATAACTCGCAAAAGGACACAAACAAATCACACAGGAGATGGAAAGATGCAGAGATAGAAACACAAGTTTCAGAGAAGAGCGTCATTCAGGGAACAATTGTCCTCTCGCTGCAGGTGTGACCTGATATTGTATGGCTGTGCATCAAACAACAATTTTGCGTGGCAAAATTGAAATAAAATTCTGCAGCCTGACAATTTTGCCTTTGATAAAAATCTGTCGCACTCCGAATTAGAAACTTGGTCCAAAGAAAAAAGGTCTCACACTTCCCACATTGATTTTTCACTCAATTACGAGACAGGAAAATGATTGTTTGGAAAACAATCGGCACATTAATGATCCCTGCCAAATCTATGTCCCGACTTTTTCTTTTATTTATTCCTGGATATCAGTTTATTAAAGTTTTAATGCATTTGCCAATACGGACTGTCATCAATCATAAGCCAATCAGTCAGGAAAATCTACCAATAAATTCTTAAAGCTTCCCGTTTCAATGCATAATGGCAATGGAAAACCATTTACATCGGACTCCATTCATTCTGATGGGCAATCTTCTACTTATTCGAGTGAAATATAGATATCAATGTATTCGAGAGCATCTATTACCCATTGAACAGGCCCTTATCAGCCAAGCTGTCCTTATGTGGCAGCCAATTCAGGGAAGTCTTTATTGAAATGAAGCGGCAAAAATTGATTCAATTGAATTCAATAAGACTGAATCAGCTTCCCAGAGAGCTGATTAAGGAGCGGTTAATAGTGTACAAATAGACTCGAGTCGAGGCTGATCCAGGTTCCAACACTGCAGCTGCACTGACCGTGTCCCCTTCGGGTTCAGACCACTGAACCTGTTTCTCGTTTGTTCCAACATCAATGCCTTGTTTGTGAAAGACCATGGAGTCTTGTCGGTAAAAATAGACGTGTGTGAGAACACCGCTTATCACACTCAACTGCACGCATGCATTTGAGGCAATCTGGCGTCACCTTGTAGAAACAGCAGCTCACACTCAGCACAGTTTGAGAAGTCCTTTTTCAGACTCTTGTGCATTTGTTCATCTGGTGTGGTGGGTAATGCGCTTTTCAAACTGCGCTGAGTGAGAGAGACCCTTTTCTGACTCCTGCTTGGACTCAAATAGAGTTTGCCATGCGAAGGAGCTTCGTCGATCCCCGCACCTACAACAGTCGTGCGATCCGCACCAAGGACATTACGTCTGCAGTTGAGTGACCCCGAATCACGATAAGAACACGACGGAACTGAATTGAGGGTTGGGACTTTTTATCTGCTCAGTGTCTAATATCCGCAGTTATTCATTTCTTATAATGGAATGGAAAGAGTGGCAGATGAATGAAGTGGTCATGAAAAATCCGTCTATCAATATTTGCCAGAGAGGATGGCCTATGTGCGTAACAGCAGAAGAAGATGGAAGCACGTCATTCAAGGAAACTCTTGGTGCTCGAATGATTTCCAATGGTGAGTCATTTTTGAAGTCAAATCTTTTTGGAAATTTCTCAGCTCGCTTCCAGGCAAACTGAAACAAGAAGGAAAAGAATAAAAACTTGTCTGCGTCGTGTCTCATGCACAATTGTACGCAGATGTTTTTATGTGACACACAAAAAAAGAAGACTTTCTTCATCAAAACAACAACAGGCTCATCTGGTAAAATCTGGCGAACCAAAGCGATAAAGATGATCAGAAGGGCAACTGGTGCCGACCACTTATGGATTTAGCCATAAAGTCAGTCACGTGCGGCAGGCATTAATCTTGCACATTCTATTATTTTTGAACAGCAAACCTCTTTTAGGCTTGATGGACTCGCGATATCTTCTGTTATTGCGAGATGAAAGTTCAGTGAAGCTTGTTTATCGAGTGTCAACAAGAAGCGAAATGGAGGCTGTCCTGGCTGCTGGATTTCTGCCTCCGCCAAACAGCTTTCCACTTGAACAGAAATTGCGATTGATATACTTCCTCACAAGCGTCGGGCCAACCCGAAAATTAGTGTGAAAAATCCACCCAATGGTCCAAATTTTCTCGTCGCAAAAGGTGTGTCATTGACATTCTGGGTACAGGCGGACGTCGCGGCAGACCCAATCACACAGCTTTGAGTGCATTTTGTGAATACTTCATTGAATTGGAGGTAAGACCTTGAGCCCACCTGTCATCCACTGGCCCTTCGTCACGTGAAAATGCTTCTAAAATGACACTTCTGAGTGTTTTTCACGACAGTTTCAATGTTGGAGCAATGTTTTCTCGTTCCACACACGTTCAAGTTACGAGAACATTTGGCTCACCAAAATCAGAAAAGAGACCACCACCATGTGTTGAGTTGTCGTGCATCTGCAACCGTATCCAATATGTTTCAACACGCACGTGACAAACAACAATTCGCGTGGGCTTGCATACAGCTGAGCATTCATGTAGAACTCTGATTGCTTAATAACCACCCACAACAAAACTGTCCGTGAAATCCTGGGCAATTAGCCCAGTCGGGTGTGAAAATACTAGCCTTCGGTTCCAGCTTCATGAAATTCAACGACAATTTATGGCAGTTATAAGCAAAGGGCACTTTAGAATGCGAGCACTAATCTTCTGGGAAATCTTTCATCGAAATTGCGCCCTCGAACAAAGGGACAACAGTGTTTCATTATTGTCAAGAGAGTGTCAAATTGTTTTCAAATTGTCCACAATGGTGGGCAGCTCAAGCATAGCAACTGTATCAGTGTTATTAAATTTAATTTTCATTTGTCATCTGGTTTTTGACAGCAGCTTTTCAGAACGTAATGGTCTTCGTCATGAAGACCGATGCATGCAAGCTCGTCATTTCCTTTTCTCTGTTTTCTACAAAACTGAAAAACTGGAAGACAGAGATGTTGCGGACAAACAGAACGGCGAGAAATTCTAAAGTGATCTGCAAGTGTTTACCAAGGAAGAACAAGAAATGACTTGGAAGAAGACGAAACGCGTTCTCCGGTGTGAATATTTTCAAAACTTTGAATGCAAATTGAACGATCGTTTCGTCCAAAAGTCGCGGATATGGAAGGTAAATATCCAAGAGCGCGCTTCCTGTGCTGAGCACACATTTGCCCTCGAGTCATGCTGGAACGGCGCCCTTTCTTGGTTTTTCCTCTTCCCCAACACGCCGATAACGGACTGCTTGTTGTCTGCGTTTGTTTTGTGGGAGACTTCCCCTGCAAGGTGTCGCACCATGACACTTTTACCTGTGCCGACTTTTGGTCCCTCCCACCAAGATGTGAAGGAAAATGTGTGTACTTGTCAGTTGTTGAGATGAGTGGAAGAAGGGCGACCAAAGTTTTTTCACCTCAACTCAGCAGCTTCAGTTCACATTGTGCAGGAGCGACACCCGCTGGCGCGATTACCTTCTGGTCGTGTGGCTTTGTCACAGTCGGGCTTTTCTTATGAAAAAGGAAGCACTTTTCATCCAGTGGACTTGGAAGAGTTTTGGTGTGCAACAAGTTTCTCTGCAACTGCAGTGCAGTGGGACAAAGGAAGTCGAATTCTCCAACTTGGGCCACCCAATCAGGTGGAGTGACCACCTGTCACGATGGCCGCTCATCCTCTTCATGAATAAATCATCAGCTATCCTCCGAACAAAGCCTCCACAACCTCTCATTACAGCTGATTAATTGCAGGTCATGGAATTAATGGAGGGTTAAACAAGTACGAACGAGCCAACAAAACTTCTTTCAAATCTGTTTCATAACTTCCGCTGTCCAACGCTTTGCGCAAATTTGAAATCACGTGGAACAGAGAACAAAAGAGGGGACAAAGTTTGTGTGTGTGTGTGTGTGTGTGTGTGTGTGTGTGTGTGTGTGTGTGTATGTGTGTGTGTTTGTGTGTGTGCAGGTCAGAAACACAGCGTTCAGCAGTTTGCGGAAAACCAGCACATGTACTCGCAAAAATATGTCGCCAAATTTCGTCAAATCGAACGCATCAGTGTCCTTTTTATCGTTCTGTTCTTGCCAGTGACACCTCCTCTCGTGTCAGAAAAAATGCCCGGTGACCACACAAGTTCCACCTGGAGAAAGTGCTGGATGCATCACGCACATGCCTTGTAAAATTTGGCTGAAGTGTCAGAGAATCTATCAAAACTGCCACCGGCTTCCTTTTGATAGCACGTTGTCAGCAATGGTAAATGGCTTCTAAAGTGCACTAATTACCATCAACATTGCATATTAATGATGTTTATTTTTTGCTAATGGCCAATGACAAAAACCAAAAGAACCCAATATGGATTTTGACCCAAAGCTATGAAAAATGCTGGTGAAAAGCCTCATAATTTACCAGCAAAAATATTTTTGACGTTCAGGAAAACAAGCACGCCTGTGTGTTTGTGTGTGTTTGATCCCGATCAACGAGAATGTTGCCAGATTCCAAATACAATCTGCACCTGGCAAATGCCTGAAAAACAAATGCGGCTGCATGTGTGTGAATGAAGAAGAACTCAAACGTTCTCGTTTGTTTTGAAATCTGTTTTCTCGGGGGGGACAAAATTTTCGTTGTCCAGTACCCAATACTTTCGACGTCAATTCCAAACCGAGAGAAATCCGTGACTGTTCATGAGCTGAGACCATTTTTTCTGCTAATTCAGGCGTGAGTAGCACTTAAAATCGTCAGTGATGCAAAATGTGATGACGAATTAATTCAATTACTGGCTTTTAAAGAAGAATTGATCATTCTTGTTTGCTGAAGCGATTCTAGCATGTGGCGGATAATGATTTAATGAGGTGTGAATGAGCACTGTCCCCGGTGCTCATTGGGAAAGTTTTGAAAAACACATGAGCCTGAGCAAAACTTCATTGCTTCACTAAACACTGTTGTTTTCAGCTGTTCAAAACAATTGTGGAATTATCAAAACCTCAGAGCTATTGACTGTCAGTTTATTTTTGTTGCACGTGCGACGGTCCTGCTGCGAGTCTCGTTCAGAATTCAGGTCATTTTAATTCCATCCAAAGTAGGCAGATCTGGTCTGTAATTTCTCAACATGCTCTTCCTTTAACAGTTTACCTTCTGGCAGTACGCCCTTTAAAACCAGTTTCGGGTGCACTTTATCTTTCTGTCTTGTAATGGCATAAAATTGGTGCTTTTAGGCCTTTACAACAATGAAAACTTATCAACCAAGGTGATTTGCTATTGCTGCCCTCTGGCTATGTTAATTATTCTTGACCTCTGCCAAATTTAATGCTTCTTAGCATTTCTTTCTTTGTTGGTATGAGCTGCGATGCGAACGATGGAGTACATATTCAACAGAACCAAGCGCAAAGCCAAAATTTATCTGTTACATCAAATTGTCAATGGAACTGACAGCCACCCTTCGCAGCCCGTTTTGTATGTTTGTACGTGGGAACAAAGAGCAAGTTACACCACGCAGCAGATAGCCTGCAGCAACAGACACTCATCTCGATGTCTATTTGGATAATTAGCAGGCCATGTGCCATCTTGAGCTCTTGCGAGGAAGCGAGGCAGGCAGTGCTGAGGTGTATGTTCAGTCCCCAGGCCAATTATCCTCCGTCCAATCCGATTCGCCAACAGACTCACGTCAGAAGATTGAAGAGCCTAGAGATCAACCATAATGTGCTGCCCCCTGCCTGCCGCGCAACATTTACACTTTTCAATCAATTTAGAAATCATCAGGGAACCAAATTAACTTATGCTTTGCCCTGTGATGACTTTGGATATAATGTTTTTGGGATGGACTTTTCAGCTTAGTGCGTTTTGAAGCTGGTTTGACAGACACTACAGACACTACATGAAGCTTGACCGTGTTTGTCGGAGGATTAAAACATTTGCACAACACTCTTCAGTTGCACACAACTTCCGAATCGTGCAATGTCGGCAGAAGACTTGTCACCTTCAAGGAGGCTCAGTGGCTTGCGAAGCGATCACTCAGCCTTCAAAGACCCGAAGACTTTGAAGTTGAACGCAGCAAAAGTTCATGGCAAAGAAGAAGGAATAAATGCGGAAAGAAAGGACCCGCTTTCTCCTCGAAAGAACAACCTACAAATCGAACTGAACAGAGAAATGCTTGGTGAGAAAGAAGCAACGAAAAACAGCAGCAGTGGTCACGCGGACACGGTGGACGAGACGACGATGAATCGCGGAGAACGAGACATCGGAGAACCCAGCCGAGCAGCTCGTGGCGGTGACGACCACGCGAGGCCAGCTCAGGTGAAACCCAAACTGTCATTCAGCGTGGATTCCATAATGTCATCTCGATCGCCGAGCGACCGCGGTGCCCGTGCTCGCAGCGGTCGGTCTGTGTACGCAGAGCATACCTCGGCAGCGTCGCCCGCGCCAACACCTGAACAAAATGGCCTCGCGACTCGCACCAGCGTCAGCGACATTGACTCCGACAGTGAAAATGTGGACATCGAAAACGTGGATTCCGATTCCGATGAGGAGAAGGAATTTGGTGATCATGTGGAGGACAAACCCGTTGAGGATTCCACAAAGGCGCAAGGCGCGTTTCTCCGGCTGAGCGAGCAGGACGAGAAAGGTGAGGCGCAGGGGAGGCGAGGAGGCTTCAGCGTTGACGGGCTGCTCAGCCCCGATGCTCCGGGAAGCAGCAGCAGGCTGCAGGGAGAGCTGCCGCCTCGCCCGCCGCCGCACCACCCCGGCTTCCTTCCCTTCATGGGCCCCGTCAACCCGGTGGACATGGCCCGCTGGTCACAGTTCGCATTCCCGTCAATGGCTTCGCTCACTCCTCCCTACCTCAACCGTAAGTACAACCTTTCTGTCAGTTTCATCAAACTGCTCGTTTTGCATGGGATGAAATAGACACCGAAGCAATGCAACGCTTCGCGAAGGTCTTATGTGGAAAGAAGCTACTATTTTGTGCACGGCATTTTCCAATTCTCTCATTCTTAAATTACCAGTGAAGTTTCTTCTTCGCCTCAGTTGAATTCATCACGAGCACAAGCAACAATACCACGACCATTCCGAATGTCGACAACCTGTATTTTGTTGCGCACAAAACATGAGCTACCCACACGAACGTTTCAATTTTCTCAACGTTGTTCAGGCAAACACACTATTCTCTTCGCAGATCTAATTGGTGTTCCTTTTGTACTTTGCAGGAACGAACAGCCCGTCGAGCTTCCCGAAACCGGCGCAGATTCCCAACAAGGTGCTACTGAGGAAACACAAGGCGAACCGCAAGCCTCGCACCCCTTTCACCACCCAGCAGCTCCTCGCTCTCGAGAGGAAGTTTCGCCAGAAACAATATCTCTCCATTGCAGAACGAGCAGAATTTTCTGCTTCCCTGAATCTCACAGAGACTCAAGTGAAAATCTGGTTCCAGAATCGCAGAGCTAAATCCAAGCGATTACAGGAGGCAGAGCTGGAAAAGCTGAGGATGGCAGCCAAGCCGCTGTTGCCTCCTGCCGCCTTTCCGATGGGCTTCCCCCTGGGAGCAGCTCTGTTCGGAGTGGCGCACCCGCGTCCTCAGATCCCCCCGCACTCGGCCGGCACTGCAGCAGCGGCGGCGATGGGCTACGGCTTCCCGTACGGCGGTCCCCCCGGAGTTATCATCCCGCACTAGTGCCAGAGAGGTGCTCACGACACGCCATGAGACAGCTCCGAGTAACTGCACTGAGTGACCGAGATGCTGGAGAGGATACTTGAACAATGTCCTTCGGGAAGGGACTGACAAACATTGTTGATCTCATACACACCGACAAACACACATTTTTCTTGTCTTGCAGAAGTTTTAGGCGCTTTTTGTATTGTAGACTGATGCAAAAGACTTTGTTACTTTGATTATGCACTTGTAGTGTACAGAGTGATTTTTGGACTCAACCATGTGCTCAACAAATGTACAGTCAAATCTCTTCAGACTCATGGCCACTTTGAACTCCTAATGCACGCGCGTTTCTTTGTAATGTATCCAGTGACTCTCTCCGCATGAAATTGACCAGCTCTTGATTTGTTTTGAAACTTGTTGAAAACACTTTGTTGCACAACTTCATAAACTCTTCAATACATTGTACAATGACAAGTTTGTTGGGCTTTATTTCACATTTGACATCGTCTTTTGACATCTGCACGAGAAGAAAGTTGCAGGGAGAAACACATCCCAGCTGAAGGAGAACTCCAGCACAGCAGCGATATCTCGTTTATTCCCAGGCTTCGCACTTGTCTCCACGCTTCGCTAATTTGAATGGCGAACTGCACAGTAACTTTCCAAACACTTTCTTTCTCTGGAGGAAAACTGCCATTTACCCGGTGCTTTTCACTTTCACAACAATCAGCGCGATCAGACTTGAGGGACTCATCGATTCTCAGAATTTTGAAGAGCCTCATTAGGAGCATTGTGCGGCTTTCTCGGCTGTTTCCACCTCTGCAGTTCCACTCTCAATCCACCTTTTCCACGGCGCCATTGTTAGGGTGCCGAGGCACGGAATCAGCAACCGGGGGTTCCGCCGGGACCACAAAACGATCCCCGAATTTGAATTAACCATTTTCCCGTTTCAAAGTCAAGTGTCAGTAATGTGTCAGTGATAATGGGTCCCTGGAAACAGAGCTTCACAAATACTGCGCTGCTGATAAAGCGGCGCTGCGGCTGAGGGAGGCGACGCTGCGGAGAGTCCGCTCAACAGACCCGCGCTGACTAAACCCCGCACCGCGCCCGGGGGCGCCTCCTCACAACACGCCGTCGTTTGCAACTTCAACTGAAGTTGTAGAGACTGCGGTCAATATAGGATGAAGCAGTGTTTAGCGATAATTTTTTGTTCTTTTCATGTCTTTTGTGCCCTCTTCCCACAGTCTGAGATTTTCAACAAAAAAGGGAGATCACGTGTTAGTCGTGTTGGATTCAGTGAGGACAGGACAAAAAACGTGGGAGTTTGATTTTACAGGTTTTAGTCGTTTTCGACCAACGCCGTCTTTTTTTCTCTCACCACAACACACCAGGAGCTCCAGCAGGGAATCGTTTATCAGACTGCTGCACATTTTGTTTGCCGAGAAAGTGATTGCAGTCATTTAACACTAAATTTGTCAGGGTTAAGTAGTTTGCTTTGGTTTGGGATGTCCCCAGAGTGTCATCCATAACACGTGCGTCGAAAGCAGCCGAACCTGATAAACTGCGTCACGTATTTCAATGACTGTTAAAAACGGACGGATGAGAAGTGGCTCGGCGCTCGCTTCCCTGCAGGCTTCCTGTCGGACAACAAACCTGTTTGAGTATTCGCTCTGTATGCAAATCGCTTCTAACTCGACCTGAACAATCCACGGACGGCAGTTTTCTAACAGGCGCGAGGAGACTGACAATACGTACGAGTCTTGTGCCATCTTCGCGAACAACGAAGAGGTCTTATTGTCGGAGCCACTACAAGTGACCCACTGAAACGAATGGAAGAAAATATACCAAACAAATTAGTGCAGAAAGCACCAAAAAATAGCAGCTTGATTCAAACGTGTGTGGACGTGAACATCTTGTTGGTATAGTTCTGCTGCAGGCAGGGACAACGAAGGAAACTTCAGGACCAGAAAAACCGTTATCCATTTGCTGGAATCAACCACAGATCTTCAACCTTAGAACATGCAGAATCTGGGCACCGCTGCGCTGCCAGTAGGTTGTGAAATGATTCAATTACAGTTTGGGGAGAATTTAATTTGAAGCGAGTAATCTGATGGGTCCAGGTTGCGCTGCGCGGAGCCGAGACGACGCCCACCAGATTTTATCGCCATCGTTTATAAATCATCTCTGAAACAAAAAACTTCCTCTCTTCCACTTTGTAATGGAGATCATCGCGCAGTGAGAGGCGGAGTCAGGAAGAAGATCTGTGACGCAGTTTATTTTGTCGTATTATTGTCAGTTATCCCACGCGGGACAAACGGAAGAAGCTCAGTCAAAAGTTTTCATGAACAACCCGCAACTTCAAAACAACGTTTCGAGGGGCGCACTCGCCACGCATGCAGCTCGGTGTTTTGAGATTTCAGCGCTGTGCGCGCCGCCCCCCGCACCGGGATCCGCACCCCGGGCGGCGGCAGCGCTGAATGAGCTTCTGATTGAAGTCTCCCTATCTCTCGTCTGGCGCACTCCGACCTCTGTCTTCATATTGGTCAGTTTTGTTTCCGATAAATTTCCAATTACATCCTGATGAAAGTACAACCACTGTGTGCTACAGATGGGTTCAAGTGGGATTACTTCATTGTTTAACGGTTCGGGGGTCCTGAATGTGGTGAGATACTGAAAAAGACTGTCAGCAGGGAATGCCAAAGTCATCTGTGCTTCACCCCAGAATGGTTCACAGAAAACAAGCAACGGACGATGTTTTGTCATTGCTTGCTGTGTAATATCTTGTGTGGAGAACAGATTGGTGACTGATGTTCTGAAAATCGCATGATTTTGTGTTGAAGAATGTGATTGTTACATCAATGGCTCTTCCGGTGAATTCAAGTTTGGAGAAGATACTTGACACACCACGGGTGGTAAATAATGGAAGACCGCTTGAGTTTGTGTGTGGTTAAAGAGGTTGGGAATGGAGAACTCCCACTTGGAAAGTCTAGGGCCCGGTCTTTGATGCGCTTTGAAGTCAGGACCAGAAGCGCGGGGCCCGGCTGCAGACCCCGGCGTGCGGCCCGGTGATTACAGCGGGCGGCGCCCCGCGCAGCTCCGCGAGAAGCTGGCCAGGCGGCCGCGTGTCCCCGGCCTGTCTGAGACCCGTCTCACCAGAGCCTTTGTTCTACCGCAACACTAAACACTGAAGAGAGCGTCTCTGGGATTTGTCTCACTCTGAGTAACCTCGTGCGGATTCAAAAGTCACCTTCGTGAACAGCAGTGTGGTTGACAACGGTGTGCTCTGCTCCGCGCTGCAGGCATGGCTGCAGGGGACAGCGTCACAGTAAATCAGGATCCGCCCTTCGTACAATCTTTGTCTCTCTCACGTGCATTAAAATAACATACACGAAACTGCTTTGGTCTTTGTACTTGCGGACAATTTCAATTTAAATGGGTTTGCCAAGTGCGCAGAGCACCTTTAGAAGTCTGGTTGACTTTGCCGGACGGAATTCACAAGAACAAATTGCTAGGATTTTGTGAGATGAGCAGATCATGACAGAAGTTTGCTTCCTGCTCGGCTTGTGGATTTCTGAAGATGAAGCTTTGAAGAAAGTGAGCAAATTGAGGCGGACAGAAGCCAACAAAGCGTACCTTGGTTACATCCCTGTCTCATCTATACAACATTAAAGACGTGTTTTGCAGGAAAAGTCAATAGATTTTCAATTTCATACCAATTAAACAAGACCTTCCATCTCTATTTCCTTTCATCTTCACTTTTGCAAACGTTTGATTGCCCCTGTCTCTTTCGCCCCAAAACGACAAACTCGGAATCCTTCGAAAAACGAGATCCGGTGTTTATTTTCTGACGAATTTGACTTTTTGGCTGGAAATGGTCCGAACGCAGTGTTTACAAGAGTAATATCTTCGTTTACAAACAAATGCACAGCTGTTTGCTTGGGCAAACATTCGCGTAATTTTGCAGCTTAATTGGATTCCACGCGAGCTCCCGTTGAGGATCCCTTCCAGAATTTACAGACAGTTACAAAAGGTAAATGTTGGTCCACACATTTCTTCAATTGAGATATTCAGAGTTGACACATACCAACGAACCGCCTGTCATTAGGCAGGCCTCATTATAGTAAATCTGCCACAAATCACGCATGTGAACGTGAAGTGGTTTTTGTGGTTTGATGGGCAAATTAGCAGCGACGTGATTGTGGCTATCTGTGTTATGAAGCTGGCGGCAAGGCTGAGGGGTGTGCACCGTTGCTCTCACTCGAAAATAATACTGCTTGACAGCTTCAACATGTGGTTTCTTACACTCGTAAAATCGTCCTGCGTTCGCTTGAAAACTTTTGTGGCGTTACACACCAATCAATGAGGTCGAGTAAAATTTGAACGAACAGTTCAAGCACAACCCTCCACAGTTGGATCGAAGCCTTGGGCCTGGTGTTGTTAGAACGGCGAAAGGGAGAGACAGGGGGCTGAATCTTCGACACAGCTTGTTGTCAGCACGGTGGTCTTGAAAGTTCAAAACTCCGTGGTACAAAAAATCATTTCAGAATTGTACACAAGCCGCAATAATTGAAGCTGTAGGGGCATCAACAGCAACACTGCTGGTCATCTATTTGAAACTAAATAGCCAAATTGCAGGGGGTGTTGATAATGTTTTCTTTCCCAAGAGGCTGTGTTGCCGGCGTCGATAGTGAGGGTCATGTGTGAAGTTCTGTACCAGAGCAGCATCCAAAGTGCTTTTCAAAACGGACCAAATTTGAACACTGTAGCTGCAGGTGAAGCAGCGTCGCTTCCGAGCATTTACTCACACTGAAGCCAAAGGCAATTAGGCTGAAAATTATTTTTTAGATTGTTCCGAGGAGAGGCACAGTCAGGTGGCTAATAGTTCGGGCTGGATTCTCTTGGTACCGCGTCAAAAATGAGCTGTAACTAAGGGGGTGGTTGCAAATGTCGACATTTTAATCATCTGCACATTTCCGTGGCACAACGGTAACTCACGTTGCTGGAAAGAATGAGTGTGTAATTTACTCTGTCACTGTTTGCGATAAGAGGTGTATCAACATCGATATTGAGTGTATCAGCGGACGGGTATATTATAGAGTCCCAGCGTTCATCGTGCGATGAGATCTGGCAAGTTTGGTTGAGGTCGGCCAGAACTCATCTCGAGCTTCAAGCGTCTGATCCATCGTCATGGTGGCTTCGTTTGCGTTTTTCACAAGCCGCAGTTCAAGGAGTGGGATGTCTCTGCTGTGTTTGAATCCCACAATGCAAACAATCTGTTCTTGTTCCACTCATGTCTGCCAGGGGAAACCGCAAAAACCAAACGTGAAGAAGACAAAAAACAAGACACAATGATTTGTTTCTCAGTTCAGTCAAGTTCAAACGAGTCAATTTGCAACTTATTCCTTTATCTGAAAGAATTACTCTGGAACTCTTCTGTGAATTTTTGGCATGGTGGGTGACGATTATGATTCTTGATCTTTATCCCTCCCCTTATCGTTCGTGGGCTGGTGATGATAGTTTGCTTGGGCTAATGGGATTAGTTTTGATAACCTATGGCCTCCTCGGGGTATGGCAGGAGCAGCATACCATACTGTGGGTGAGTGGGAGAGGAACACTCTTGGATACACACGCCTTTTAGAATTCTCTTGCTCTTCCCGTGCAAAATAAATAACAGAAGCAGTTTTCGCACCATCAAAAGCATCACACGAAACCTCTCATGAACTTTCATTTTGTACAAACTTGAGAGAGCCAAAGCCCGTGTACGTCCAAACCCATATCTCACAGCGCAGTGTGGGTATTGAAGGGCATCATGGGCAGATACAACAGGCTGTACATTCTCTGACTGCAGCGAGAGGTCCTCCCCCTGGCGCCACCCCCTACTGACCTGAAATTACCTGTATCTGCATCACAATCACTCACCACGTAAAACTCCCAAGTTCATTTCATGCTTCTGAGATTACAGAACTTCTTTGGAGAATCAAATTATTAACTTGTAAATCTGACTTGCATTTGTAAACCCTGACGCGCGTCGACCAATGCTTCACATTTTTCTTCTTCATCTTCATGTGATGTTCAAAATGGATCTGCGTCTGCAAACTGCATGATGACCAAGCGAACACACGTGGAAGAGAAAATGACAAGAGAGTCTTCTCAAATTGTTGTGTCCTGACGAAACCTGGTGATTGTTGAAATATCGGGGTTTACAGTGTGAGGCACAAGGAGACAGCTTCTGGTCGAATTCCAAACAAGAATTCAGAGATCAGTTTTACCGTGAAATATGCCGCTTGTTCCGCTTCATTTCCAGTACAAATTGAGAATACTGGCGGGTGATAGGTACCGTATCATTGGTTGTCATTCTCCACACTCAATCTAGTCCAGGGATAAACCATGTAAATCAGGAAATTGACTCGATTCAGCGGTTTTGATAAGGGATAGTTGAGTTGGTGCAGCAGAAAGATCCCATTTCCAACGTGGAAAGCGTTCGGCAAAATTTTGTGAGGAATCAGATGGAGTGTCTTGGTTTTTGGTGCGCAGACGCTCACAGGGATTCGCACAGGGACTGACTCGTGAAGTTCTGTGACTGCATGCACCTCAGACAGCAGGCGCGTTGAAGTTTTGTTGTGAGGCGTCCGAGTTGAATTCACCGATTCATGTGTCGTGAATCCTTCAATGCCTTGGTGTGTCGGAGAAGTACGAGTTTTTTTGTCTTGTAAAAAAACTTGTTGGACTATTATTTGACGTTTGAATTCGTGCGCGCGCGTGTGTGTGTGTGTGTGTGTGTGTGTGTGTGTGTGTGGATGACCCAACGACGTATCTCGTAGAAGTGAAGTGTTTCTGCGTTTGGGAACAGATGAAACGCTCAAAATGTCATCCAGAGAGGGTGTCCTCGAAACAGGGGCAGTCATTCAGGTCTGTCACGGGAGACTGGTTTTGCAGTCAGTTCAATTTGTTTTAAAATGTCTTGAAGATTTGAAGAAAAAAGAGAAGACGCGGCGGGTGAGTGTTGAGGCACGAGGGAGTACCGACCCACAGAGCTGGCGCCGCTCAGTGTGCTCCTCCCCACAGAGAGTCGTCTGCCCTTCCTATCCATCATATTCTTACTTACATTTTATCTTCAAAACACAAGGATAATGACATTCATGGTATTCTTCAGAACACAGTTAGTCCTTATTACGAACCTCAAGTGTTCCTCCGGGTGGAGTCAAGCTAAAACTGATGACCCTCCAATTTCCATATTTCTTTCATCTTTTGACCTGGGTTGGACTGACCATCAAGATCCTATGAATTTCTCTCATGGTTTGCTATGTTTCCATTTCTGTGTGATTAATTTCTTATCTAGTGCAGTGCAACTCCTATTTTCAAAGCTGTTGACCTCATGAAGCAACGTCTGTTCTTGTGTGTAAAACCGCACTACAATTTCCAGGCCCAAGTCCAAACACATTCCCTGCAGGCTTGAAAGTGCGTGAACAGGAAAGCGCTTTCTGTTTTTGTGCTTTAAGCTTCTCTCATAGTTGACGAAAAGGCAAAGAAATTCTCGCTACAACCGAAAAAGCACTGCTAAACAACGTTGGAGTGTTTGAAGGAAATGCGCTACAAGTGTTTCCCAACTTCCTTTGAGCAGCCGAAACCCAGAAAACACCAAGGGTGAACAACTCGAGTCGCACTGTGCTTCTGTCACGTTTCCACTTTCAGGGAACATTAATACTCCAAGAAAGGGAAAGTAATTTCTCAAGTCATCGCCTTTTGTGTCTCACTGGGTTTCTTCATTTAGAACTGCCAGCCATGTGTGACATCGTTCAAATTTTCCATTCGATAACATTATATATTAGCTCCCTTAGAGTCCATGCAAACACTGCTGACCCTTGCCCGATAGCTTTGAAAACCACACAGCAAATAGGAAATTTGCAGCAATTACTTTTATAAATTTGACATTTGTCTTTACGGTCTTCGATCCGGATTTTCACAGGGGACTTCCCCTTTTAGCAAGGAGCGCTCAGGCGTTGAAACAAATGCTCCCTTGATAAACTGGTAATTGTGTGATATTGGCAAAACCTGGGGAAGTGATTTTGTATGGAAAGCTGCCTCGCTTTTTATTTCTCGAGTTAATTCGAAATTTTATGCACTGCTAGTCTGGTGAGTTATTTGGAAGTTTTTTGACACGAGCCCAATTGATTTCAGCTTTCAGCAGAGTACCACTGCTGCCAAAGATCTGCTGCCACTGGAAGATTCGTGTTTCTGTGTGCCTCTGTGTTCTCTGAGCCTTTTGTTGAGCTTTCGTTTGCACAAAGAATTGACTGCAACAACTGATTATATTTGGTTTGAACCTGTGCAAAATATCTTTGAGCGCAAAGAGGAAATACCATTTCAGATGTTTCGAAAGAACTGCGAGAATGAACGGCTGGTCGTCTTTTCAAATGGACTTACTGTCTTGAAGCAGCTGCAGGAGGGAAAAGTTGTTCTGCTTTTGTCTCGTCAAGGAGAAAAAGATAAGGCCGTTTCTTTCAGGAAGTGGATCTTCACATTCTCATTCCCTTCAGGCAAAGAATAACGTGATGGTTGTGACCCATGAATTGCATAATTTCTAGTGTAAAGTGACTGTGTAACCAGCGTTCAAAGTCGTGATCCCTCGTAGAGGAGCAATTTCTGTACCAAGCCAGTGCTCTTCCATATGAAATAAATCATTGTCGCCGCAGCTGGTTCTCAGCAAGTCAACTCTCATAACTTTTAATTTGCCTATAACGAGTGGAAATTGAAATGTTCTCAGCAAACAGGTTCTGTGTGACCTTGTGTCAGTCTGAGGCCGGAGGCGTGTGGCTTCTGCGCGCTCGGAAATCCTTGATTATGACTCCGACATGAGATTCTGCCAACTCCAGTTTTTGCCTCCTCAAGCTGAGTTGCATTAAATTATGAAGAGGCTTTTAAAAAGAGATTCATCATCGTAAAGAAATGGAGATGTACGTCAGGTTGGATCACACCTCCAGTCAATAAACGTTTGTTGTGATATATATCGCGCTGCTTTCAGCCAGGTTTCTCCTCAAAAAGAAACACAGAAAGGTTTCAGGGGAATGACTCCTTCTGGAGTTTTTCATTTCTGGAAGGAAAGAAAGAAATTTTGTCCCTTCGTTGTTGTGTTGCCATCCACAGCTGAAAAGAAACAAACACTGAACATCGGAAGAGTTCCAAACAAGGTCGCCCACTTCCTTCCAGATGTCGAAAGCAGAGATGAGAAAATTACTGGCTCCTCCGTTCACAGCCGATTCTCATCTCTTGTGCACCACTGCGTCTGTCCATTTTTCCACATTTGCCTCAATTAGGCTGCTTGCAAACTCACGGAATCAGATTTTTATGGGCTTTCACCTTTCTGGCATACTCTCACGCGATGCCTTTATGAAATAATGTGCGCCAAATAATCACCAAATAAGGTAATTGCCCACCACTTGACTCAAACGTCAATGGATAATTGAATGATAAATGTTTTTGCAGCCACTCGTTATTGCACTTTATTGTGTCTGAAACGATCTCTCGCAGAGAACCGACGGGCTCAATGAACCATCAGGATCGAAGCTAAATTCTTCTTCCAATTTGCCTCGTGCTTTGGAGAACATATTGCAATAAAAAAGGCCTCTTATTACCCGGGGGAATGTCTTGAAGCTGCATTTTTCATTGTTGGAATAAATTGCTTTAAATTGCTTCATGCCATTTAGTTCGGTGAAAACATCGTAAAAGGTACTTTGAAAATTAGTAGCCCATAAATAATCGGAGTCAAACGATTCTGCTTCGAAATTGTTCACGCAGATTCCCTTTTCAACAGCAATGCAAAGGCGCCGTCTTCAGTCGAAAGTTTTGGTGGTCATTTCAACTTGAACTTGTCATTCAGATGCGGAATAAGGAGAACAGCCACTGTTTTCCAGTTGAGTGAAGACCGTTCAGCAGGTCTGTGTGCAGGATTCTCTTTTGGGCATCGTCTGACCCACGCTCTTCAGTTCACACATGCCATCGAGTTTCGTCAGACACACTGTCGTCCACATGGAAAGTATTCGGGAAAGTACAAAGAGAGAAAGTTGGTGGCATTCCATCCTAGAATTGCTGATTTCTGAACAAGCTGATTTGCACAGACAAAAACACATCGACGCACCGACTACTCCGATGCCAAACAGTCCGTTCCCACCCAATTAACCCCAACATTTTGCAAGTGTAAAAGCTGCAATAAAAAGCTCCCGAAACGAACAATACGTCAATATTAAGCCTAGAATAATTTAGCGGCACGCTTGTTGTCTGTGGAGCGTGGAGCTTTGAGCAATGGTCCATCGTTCTCCAGAGGTCAACCTGGCGGAGTGGATCCATTGAGTGAGTGCGAAGCAACTACTCTGTTGGGGAAGTCAACAGTTCGGCGTCGAAGGAATGACTCGCATTTTCCCCTCTAAGTTTCTCGAGAAAAAGAAGCACACTCCAGAACACTCATCACTCGCTTGGTTCACCTGTGCGTGCTTTTGCCAATGCTGTGAATTTTTCCGTGTGTTGGTGTGTGTATGTGCAAACAAGTGTCAACAAAAGCACGCCAGAAGGACCACGTTGCGCGGTGTGTATGCGTGCATTTGTGCGTGTGGTGTATATATGATCTGGGATGTCGCTCAAAAGGGAAGCAAATGCGGGTGTTTTTGCGGCCCTGGATCCGCTCTGCGTCGACGAGTTGCAGCGAGAAGCAGCTCAGGCCGCTGCAACTCATCGGGGGTCTTCGGGATCAGAGGCACTTCAAACAGCAGCCCGAGAACCGACAAATGAAACCATGACACTGTTTAATCGAAAACACATAATGAAGCAAGTTGTAGTCTTTGTCACGTTATTGGAGCTTGGCACGGCGATAATTCAAATTGAAATTTATCGGCCGTGTAAGTATGCAGCGGCGATCAAAGCTCATTTCCCTAATCTTCATTGCCCGTGAAATTGAAAAGTAATTGACAGTGTACGAGTAATTCGTTGCGCATATCCCGAATCCGACCACGAGCCACCGCCATATATCACACGGCTCCACATTGATCCAATGTGCTTTTTCTCCCTCCCACTGGCTTCAAAGTGCGAACTTGCAGTTTTTCTGTCAAATTTAAGTCTTGAAGTACACAGGCAAATTCGGTTTGAGATTGTTTCCATGTCGCTTTATTCCCCACCTTTCCATTCCCCAAGGAAACACAAAACGGTTGCTGCGTTCAGGAGCAATGTTGCTCAGACCTCCTCGAAACTGAACATTTTGTCTCCATTGATCTGTGAATCATCTGTTTCAAAACCCAACCAGTTGACATCTTCGTCGGGAAACTGCAAAAACAACAAAAGCTACAACGGAACCACACAGAACGTGAAATCAATGGATCGTTGTTGTTGGATACCTGCCTCTGAAAGTGGCACCTTCCCAACAGGAAATTGAAGGTGAACTCTGTAGTGATCAATCATCGTGGCGAGGAAAATTGAATGATTGTATCTTCCCGCGCATAACTCGAAGCAGGAATGGGCTACTGACATCCAGAGCAATACAATATTGGCCAATTTCACTAATAAGCTCCGTTGCCAGCGAAGGCTATCGTTTGCTTGACTTTTGAGTGAGGTTTGGAGCACATCGAAAATTGCCCAAATGAGAGCTTTGTACCACTGTTCCAGAAAAAAAGGGGAATTCGCAAGCACTCCCAATGGCCTGTGCGTTTCAGATGCGAGATGACAAATTCGTGAGTTTTTGCCAGTATCGTTGTGGTGCGTGTCAAGTTTCCGGTTGGACGACAAAAAATGATTTCCTTCGTCTTCGCACACGGATTGACGCGAGTCGATTTCAGCGCCATCACCGCTAACTGACGGTCATTTCGCTCAAGTTGGCTGCAAGTCCAAGGTGGTGCTGAAACATTTTCCTTTCCCACGGATCTTTGCCTTTTGTTGTGGTCAGTCTTGTCCGCATGCAATGAGCGCGCACTGCAACTCTCACATCTCCCGGGCGAAAGGATATTGAGGTGAGTATTAGCCACCTTGCTGGTGACTTACTGTTAGGTCACACCTTATTAGCTTATTGCCTGAAGAGCACTAAGAGTGAGATTAAGATTGGCAATAAGCAAGGATCACAGGGCTTTTACTGGTGCTCTGACACGTCAATTTGGATGAAATATTCACAAATTAGCCCTCTGCTTTATAGAAATTTATTGGAAACAAATTGAAGTTTGATGAAAGTGAGGCCTGCCGTTCCTAATTTCAGGGACTCCCTGCGAGCAGCTTGTATGCGAGTGGCAGGCAACCCTTTGCAGCTGAAATGACCCTCAATAGAAGGATTTACCTGCAACTGCAGGTTTCCAGCAGGGACAAGCCTTTCATTCCGTCAACCTCGACCATTAGGTCATGATAAATTGTCTCATTTCTTCTCGCAGCCAATCTTTGTAAATGACCGCGGACTTTTCGGCACTTTGAAAGTGCTCATTTGGTGAGAAAGATCGACTTGCTTTTAACAAACTGCTTTCTTAATCATCATCACGAAAAGCGGTCTGGTTGTGATTTGGACTTTTGACATTTGAACGGGAAGAGGTGTCTATTTCCTCTCCGCAGAGCTTGCCCGCTGTCTTTTGTGTGAACTAAAACGTGCCCGAAGATTGCGAAAGCAGTGTTTTGACGTGCGAACCGCAAACTCTGTGCCGTGTCCCTGAGGAAGGAAGAGGCTCAAACTGACCCAAAAACGCAGATACGCCAACGTCACAGGCTGTCTCCGGTACAGTCATTGTGCCGTCGCACAAAGTGTGTTTTGCTGGTGAGACAAAACACAAAATTTGAGGATCTCGAGTCACTGCTCGAATGTTCTGTTTACGAACGGGTTGGTGTCTGATGTGTAGGATTTCGCTTCGATTTGCCAAAGTTGAGTGAACGTAACGAGGTTTTCATTAGAGTTACGATCCAACGAAACTCGCACAGAGCGTCTGTGAAGCAGAATCTGTCGCCCAGCCAATTAGGTGTACGTCAGCTTGGTGAGTACAAACATGGCTTAGCTTACCCCGCAATTCGCCTGGCTGACATATTGAAATGAATTGCACATTTGTGCAGCTTTGAAAAGTTATGGGTTCACCAAACTTTGCAGACAAAAAGTACAGACTGGTACTGAACTCGGCGCTCGTAGCAAAGAAGTATCTGATGAGCTTATAATAGCTATAGATGGTGGGTAGAGTCATCATTCATCACAGCTGTACATGTGAGAGGCACCTTTTTGCACGCAAACGTCGCTCAGAAGTCGGTGTTGCTGTTTGAGAAGAGTTCATCAACAAGAAACGACACGGGTCTTCGTCTTCTCTGATGCAGGATAACTTCCACTCTATTCCACCGCCTTGTCTGTGCTGACGTTGGTTATTTGCGACAAAAGTCATACAGTATGCTTCCAAACAAGGAAATGTTATGTCAGGTCGAAGAAGCCCTCATCACACAACACGAGCGGAAAATTTGTACGGATCAGTCAAAACTGAGGAAATGTGCTTCTCTCGCCGGAGAGAAAAGCTTGTCGAGAGGAAGCTTCAATACCGGTAGTTTTTGTCCTATTGTCTTCTGAAAGTGGCCGGTTTCCCACTCAGAGAATTGGAGCAACAAAGAATCCCTCCATCACTTTTGCAAGGTCGTCGTTTGACAAGCAAGCTGAGATGCTGGATCATCTGTTGTGTGTACGCACGTTTCAACGGTACTTCTTGGTGACGATTTTGCTGTTTGTTCAGGAACCCTGAATTCTGTGAATCAGACATTGAATCGTTGGTCACAGATGGACGCCATGAAGCCACTTCTTGATTGAAACCACGCAGCCACTTTCCTCAGTTAACGGTCAAAGATTCTTGCCTTGGCAGAGAATGATCCGACGTCTTCAAGACACACGGATCCAATGCATCCAGCAGTTCGTGGTGTGGAAAGGCGCAGCCCTCACCCGAACCACCGATAATTTGCTTCCCTTCATCTGAAATTTCTCTATCTTGTCCTGAAGAAGAGCAAAGTTGGAGAGATCTGTCTTGTTTCCAGTCTGTTTACCACCAGAGATGTTCCGCTGCTTGAATACTGGAGAACAAATCATTGAAAAGTTTCACAACTTGGCAATTAACATCCATTGTGACCCGAGAAAAGGCGAGAGCCTTCATCCATGAAGTGAGACAGCAGTGTCTGATCGCACTGATCAGAACGTCATTTCTTTATCTCTGGATATTAAATTAATTTTCACTGCTCTCTTATCATCTCGTTCAACGTTTGGGCAACAATCGTGAAGTAAATTGACCCCTGGGCCTGAGTCTATCGTAATAATTATTTTATCAAGAAATCCAATCCCCCACAGAAGTAAAGATCAAATAGACACCGAGCGGGGTTGAGATAATCCCATCCCTCGGTTTACCCACTTCCAACGGCCTTATCCACCAGGGTAATTGATCCGCTTATGTTGAAAGGCCAGAAAGCTCGCAGGAAATGCTTCCTGCTTACATATGAAACTCTTAATTAATTAGCTAATTGCAGCTGAAAGTGCCAGAACTAACTAATTGGCAGCTGTTGGTTGTTCTGTGTTGTGTCTTTCCAAGTCTGCAGGCCGTGTGTGAGAAAAACGACTCGTACAGTTGTCCACTAACGCCCCATCAGATCGGGTTTCCCACCTACGTTGGTCAAGCTCAACAAAACGAACGGCGAAACCAAGCTGCGTGTCAAGCGTTGTAACAATAAGACATGATAAACTGATAAATAAATAAACAAAACAGATAAATAACTTGGATCTTCATCTTTTTCTCCGGGTCATCGGCACAACAAAATTACGCGAAGCTGCTTGTCTTCGTTGCTTTGTTGCTCAGATACGAGAGGACATTTTCGCTCAAAAACAAATTTATACCCCATCGTAGACTGACATGTTCGTTTCCTTTTTCGTTATACCCATCGTCAACTCTTTTCGCGACACCTTCGTCGAATCTGATTTCGTTCACCGCAAGCCATTTGTCTCAACCTTTGCTTGAAAAGGGCACGTTTCTGCACCGAGGCATCAACTTGCAGCTGGAATGACTTCAAACGGTCGGAAGAAACCAGATCTCAAACAAGAGAGAATGATTTTCGTTTCTTTCACATTTTATTCCTCAACATCAGAATTTGAACAAGACGCAATGCATATGATATGTACATTCAATCGCTGTCTGCATGACGACAGAAATTGCGAAGACTGGCAAGAAAATTGGCGAGCTGAGACACTTCGATATTTTGTCTGAATTGTGACGCGAGTTGGGCTCATGAAGCACACATTTTCAACGCAAAAACGAAAACAAAATCACAACTCGTTTGGTACGAATGGAATCTTGCTCATTTTGACCACTGTGTAGCATTTTGTTTTGGGTCTTCAAGTTTGTTCAGGAGTGCTAGTGGGGCATGACGACTCCTGGCGGAACGTGACTGTTGTAGGGGAACCCGTAGCTCATGGCGACCGTGGCGGCGGAGGTGGGCGGAAGCTGGGGTCGGGAGTGCGCGGCGGCGTACAGCGCGGCGGCGCCCAGAGGGAACCCTGCCGGGAACGCCGCGGGTGGGAGCAGGGGCCGCGCGGACATGCGCATCTTCTCGATCTCCGCCTCCTGCAGTCTCTTGGACTTGGCCCTCCTGTTTTGGAACCAAATTTTGACTTGTGTTTCAGTCAAGTTCAGTGAGCCAGAGAACTCGGCCCTCTCTGCAATAGACAGGTACTGTTTTTGTCTGAATTTTCTTTCCAGGGCGAGCAGTTGCTGCGTGGTGAAGGGAGTCCGAGGCTTCCTGTTCGTCTTGTGTTTTCTCAGAGCGATGGCACGTGGAAGCGACTGCGGCTGACATGGACTGGTCGAATTTGACATGTCGACTCCTGGAATGACAAAAGTGAAAACAAATTCAAACTGGGCCAGCGACAGAAAAAGTTACCCATTTGATCAGTCTGTTGAGAAATTACAGTGCAACAGTTAATGCGCGAGTTTGACTTTGTCGCCACACAATGAGCTTTGATTGCGTCTGCCAGCTGATGATTTGCAGTTTGCTTTCTCAATGAGGAATCAAATTAATTAATTGCAGCCATTCAGTTTTGTTTACTGACGCTTGAGTGCATAATGACTGGACACTTCGCGAGATACTTCGGACATTAATAGCCTTCACAGATTTTGAAGTCAATTGAACAATTTAATTGGTTGCCCTGTGTGTGTAAGAACCAAGTATACAGCGAATTTTTGGAAGAATTTTGCATGGCTTTGTACAACGCTTACAAAAACAGCCATTCGTGGTTCAGAGATACAGAGAGAGAGAGAGAGAGAGAGAGAGAGAGAGAGAGAGAGAGAGAGAGAGAGAACGCCCAAACACACAAAATAGATACATGTAACCCTCTGAAATCGTCATAAAACCTGGCTCGCACTTCTTCCGATGTGCGTAACCATCCCCAACTCATTGTTCACACACAAAAATAGCACTCTGTGTCCGAATGACAACAAATAATTTGTGAAAAGCTACTCACGGAGGGGAGACGGAGCGGGAGGGTGTGCGCCCAGCCACGGCCAGTGGAGCCCGGCTTCAGGCGGCGCGCCCGCCGCGGAGAAGAACGGGTGATGAGGCGGCAGCACTCCTCCGTGCGGCGGGGGCGCTGCGCCCCGGAGCAAACCGTCCACGCTGAACGCTGGTCCGCTCTCCTTGCCGTTTGGTTGCGCGAAATGCGACGGGGACGTGGCGTCCGACTCGCGCGACGAGCTGCCTCCCTCGGACGTGGCCGGGCTGTACGTCTCAAGACGCTCCGAGGTCGGCGACGAGAAGGAAGAGTCTCGGCTGCGTGGCTGATGCTGACTAGATGAACTGGACGGCTTCGATGACATGATGGCTTCAACACTGAACGATAATTTTGGCTTTTTGGGGTTAGAAACAGTCTCAGTTCTGTGTCCTTTGTCCTCCGTTCTCACCTCTGGAAGCTGTTGATTTGGCCTGCACGAACATGTTGAGCCACATTCTTCAGACTGACATTTCTTCGGTGAACTTTGGTCCATTTTCCTCTCTGAACTGTCCGTGTCACTACTGCAGGAGTGCCGAGAAGGTGAGTCTCTGTCTGCAGGTGTGGTGTGAGGAGACACCCTCCTGAAGGCTGAAGTGCTCCCTGTTTGCAGGACACTGGGCACCCTGATCGCAGGAACCCTCAGAGATTCCCTGGCGTCCGCACAAGGCGATAGTCTGTTGCGCACGTCACTGTCAGTCGCCATTGTTTTCGCAACACAATCAATTTCTGCCATGTGAATGTTGAAATGCGACCCCGAATCGGTGCTTCTCTGTTGAGTGCCTGGCAAGCAATAAGTTTGACCAGGCTCGGGACGGGATTAAGTAGCTGTCAGTCGGTGACGTACGAGCGCAATCAAAGCATTCATTGGCTGCGCGCCAACATGGGTTTGCCAATGTGGCTTCCTCATGCAGAGGGAGGTGCTACCCAGATCTGTTTGTGAAAAGCATTGACAATCCAAATGGCGTGAATCACCAATAATTTCCGTTGAAACAATGCACGTGATTGCCAAATAATGGAGAAAATAAATCTGACAATGGATCTTCAATCCGCGATGAGAAGTGGGAAATGGAGTTTGACGCTTTCAAGTCTTGAGTGTTTGCAACCAAGTTGCCAACGCGCGCGAGCCAGCAACGCACAAAAACATCAATAGTTGGGGTTTGGGGGGTGGACAAACACAGCGAAATTCCATCCAACCATGTTTTTAGTCGGGAAATGCGATTCCCCTACGCAGTTGTTTTCATTGAAATTGCCCAGCTAATCACACAGAGATGTTGGAAGAAGCTTGCAATCAGTCTTTGAGGAGCGCTTTCCTCAACAGTTCCCACCAAACGGGCCCAATCAGACATCTAATTGGCCATGTGGCTTTCGAGCACCAATCGATCGAATGAAATTTTAATTGTGGACTAAACAATTTCTGTGTTAATGAAGAGGTTATTTGGGAGATGAAACCAAAACATTTGGTGATTGCGGGTAATTTAGAGTGACGTCTTCACCAGTGTGGGGCCTCCTGGCGCTGGTACTGAATTCTCAACAATTAAACGGCAATTGCTCCTTTCTCATTGCGGAAATGTTGTGAGAACGGCGGATCCGGTGCACTTCTTCACAACTTTGTGAAGGTGTTGCGGTGCTCCTGTTCCTGAGGGTTTGTGTTGTTCTCAAGCGCAGACTTACAGAACGCATTTGACGTTCCTCTTCAGCACGCGAAGCCAGAATCCTACGGATACTCGCTCATGTGCTCCACACGAAACAGTCAAGTGCGGTACAGAGACGCACAAAACAGAGCTTCTCAATTTTGACAATTCAGAGTGAAATCCCTGGATCTGACCCTCACAACCATGTGCAAACAAATTAAAGCAACATCTTAACTTGTCAGTTCTGTAAAACCGAAAAACTCATCATTCTGGTTGTTGTGAGAGCTTTTAATGGGAGGTCTTTCAAAACATTTCTCTTCTCTACGATGCTCTTGACCCTTTTTCAGGACACTCTCAATTAATGCTTTAAACTGTTCTTGGTTGCAAAAACTTCACTGCTGTTTGATTGCTCGAAGATTGCCCTCGTAGAAACAGCGCAAGAAAGAAACACCGAGATACTCAAGTGTCCACGCGTCCAGCTTCTCAAGTTCAGACGCACCAAACGCAGGGGGACATTTACAATACATTGAGAAAAGCAGCTTTTTCTCAACCCTGAATTTCTTCTGAACGGGTTTTCTGGGGTTTGCATCTCAATAAATAGTAAATTGAGCAATAATCATCAACCAAATAAAGCGCTTTTATACTCGAATGGCTGCAATAGAAGTGTAGCAGGGGAAGGTAGATAACCCCAACTGACCCGAGCCAGTTTTGCAGAAGCAGTGCAGAAAGTCCGCGATATCAGGCCGTGATTTATTGAACGGTTCGGATCAAAGGGCACCTTCTCAGGCGTAATTCCAAGATGGTGGGAGAGACAGATCGAAAACTTATTGGTCTCTCACTTATTCAATTTGCGAGAGTTGCCTTTTAATGAATTTTCACAGGAAATCATTTGCGGGGAGAGTCTTTCAGTGCTGCACAATGGAAACAGGGGGTTTCTTATCAGTAATTCTGGAGATATGGCAATAGCACCAATGATCCTCCTGAAAGATGGAGTTAATTGAATTGACTCAGTTCAATAAAGAAAGCCCTGATAAGGCCTCAATACTCGGCAAACCGACCAGTCAGGCGAAAACCTAAAGAGAGATAAATCCCACCAAAATTGTTGAATAAATTTCGACTTGCGGTTGCGGAGTCATGCAAATGTCTTCATTTCTGCAGCTTAGAAATGGGGTGCTAACCATGCACTGCACTGTATCCTTGCAAACAATGACTTGTTCTTACAGCCTTGCTGCTCGACACACCAAGAGAGAGAGAGAGAGAGAGAGAGAGAGAGACAGAGAGAGACCACACACACACACACACACACACGCACACAAATTGTTCAACTGAAAAGTTTCTCTCAGTTATCCTGTTTCTGTCAAAACATTTGGTCATTCCAAACAAAATCATCAGGACTTTTTGTGTGAAGATTGTTTTGTTTTGTAGCCATTTTGATCAAGTTGTTGTGAAAAAATACAACAAGACCTCTTCTTGTTTCTTTGATCCGCCACTGAGAACAATTGCCGTTCAATTTCACTCTTGTTTGGGTAAATTTCCGTTCATTGTGGGCTGAGAATAATGGCTGATAACTGTTTCTAATGAAGAATGAAGAACTGATAGAACAGGAGATCTATCATTCTGGATTCTGTCAAAGCCACAGTCTTGTCACGCACGATTAGGTTCACTCGACTCGTGTGCCACACAATTACAAATGAAGCGAAGGAATTTTCTGTGTAATGATTCATGCGGCGTGCAGAATGTTTCATGAAGGTGGAAACTTTTGATATCCCTGTTTCGTACGGAAACGTGAAAGAACAGCCCATTCGTTGGACTGCAGACATACAGGGTGACTGACAACTTTCAGACGAACGACAAAGAAAGCACAACCCAAGCATCACGCATGCACAAAGCACTTGCTCTTCTCACAGGAAACACTGCAGGAAGAGGAACATTTGGTGCAGCGCTTGTGCCATAGGTGAGGTGAACATGTTGTTCTTGAGACAGTATTTTTCCCGAACGCATTTTCTTTGTTTGCTATTTGGATTGTATCAATTCAAACGATTCAAATTATTCGATGCAAATTTGGAGTTGAATTGCACCACTTAGATGCACTTCGCAGAACACGGACGTGAAGCAAAATGACCGTCAATGGAAACCCCATTGAAGGCAAACAGTTCAAAACTAACATTATCCAGGCAAACTGATGATTTGCAACACTTATCTCAAATTATACCCCTATTATTCACCTCGGAAATGAAAATGTAAATCAGCCTTTCAGTTACCTTCGAAGATTGCTATCATTTTCTTGATTGTTACCGAAGCTACTTCCATTCACTTCTGTTTTACGCAATAAGTCGAACTTCATAAGACCGTGCACCATTTTTGTGAGAAATTAATTGAAATCTGCACACTTTCAAACTGCTTGACAAGAACAGGTCATGGTTCTTTCTGTTCCAGTGTTGTAGTCCAACGGTTTGTATACACCACAAAAACTGGAATGATGCAAGTGGATCAAAGTGCTTGATTGTTGTTGAGCGGCGGGATTCACCATAAAATTTCTTCTCAGCAACTGGGCGCTTCCAAGAGGGTCGTATACAAAACGCACCAGGTGACACTCGACACCAGAGAACAACGGGACAGCAAAATAAAGAAACTGCACAAGATACACAAACTTTTATGGTGTTTCTTGCAAGTGAATGACAGTCAGAAAATTTGACTCCAAAATCATTGGTTGACAATTATGCCTGAAGGCCCAACACCAGTGCTTTTCTGGGTTGGCAATTTGTTTCGGTAAATTGCAGTGAGCAGTTCACTTGTACTTTTACGGCAGATGTGTTTCAAACTGCAGATTCATAAACTGAAGTTTATTGCCTGGCAAAACTCCTTGGGTGGGTGCGTGGAATCTATCAGCAGTTTACTTCCCAGAGAAGTGTCGTCACGACTGCCCTTCAAGGAAGCTGACTCAAATTTGTGTCACAAGGAATGTTGAGTTTCTTTGCTGAACTCTTTCAGTATCATTTCGAACTTTGGTTGTGTTTTGTTTCAAAGACTTCCGAATTCTTTCAGTTGTATTCCAGGAGATAGTCGAGGCGTATGTGTTTAGTAAATATTGGACGTCTTGTGGTAAAAACGTGATTTTGTGGAAGGTTGCTGGCGCCAGACTTGACATCAGTTTGCTTGTGGCCAGGGGACCACCTGAAGAAGGACACACCATTAGCACCAATCAGCATGCACAAATTACCTATTGCCCCAATGCACAAGCACATTAATCATGTGCTTTTGCACCAACTGTACCTTGTTATTTGATAAACTGGCCTTCTTTGGCAGCAGTTAAAACGTGCCTTCAGATATGAACAATCAATCTGAATTATTGCGGGATACACCAGCCTGACCGTGATACGTGCACCCTCAGTGAATACTGGAGAAGTTTTACTCATTTGTCACCCCCACCTTTTCCTCCTGATCAATCGAGGTTCAGACAAGACAACAAAGCTTTGCAATAATTGTTCCAGACCAAGTGGCGGCTGGCGACTTCTTTGAGATGTATCACTTACATTTCTGAAGAAAGGTAATTTCTTTCTACAATAGGAAGACATTCTTTGGGTTTGTGAACATCCTGCGTTCTACTTGCTGTTCAGTGACCACAGAATATTGATCAGGCAGAACATCAAATGGTCTCTGAATCGGACATTGGTGCATTTGTCTTCTTCAAGATGATGTGACCGACACATTCAGATCACAGCACACTGTGATTGTTCATTTTTCGACACGTCGAACACATCTGCTCGGTGCACTGTGTCACCAATCCACAAAAGAAAGTACAAAGTGGTTCGCTGGTTCGGTTTTCCACAAAATGGTAACGTATTGAGAGATAGGAATTGACGGGGGGTGTCGCCTGCCCTGGAGACACACAACGTGCTTCACTCACATGGGGTACCTTTTCTCTTGGGGCTTGTGGCCACAAGTGTATAGTTTGCACCAAAAGAGCGCTCCAAGCATGAATACAACCAGTACAACAAAGAAAGTTTGGGTGATTTCAGGCTGATGAATGTTGGTTCCACTTTGTCCCTGTTCGTGATCTCTGTGTGCGTGTGTGTGTGTGTGTGTGTGTGTGTGTATCCAGGGTCCGTGATGCAGAAGACAAAGGGTCCTGCTATCCAACATCAGAAAGACAACTTTTCAGAAAATGACGCACGCTGTCTTTTGGCGGCTTGTTTAAAATCTTCATCCTCTTCCAAGAGTTTCAACGCAAGCAGTATCCTTCACAGCAAACCCAAACCAAGACAAAATTTCAAGACAGCTGGTCCCTCGAGGCACTGGCCAAAGCAAAGCTACCACTGTTGACGTGAGGGCAGCACTACCTGGAGCGGGCGGCGCTGTGCTCCACAAACTGGAGGTCTGCGGAGCACAGATATTTGATGGTCGCGTAGCCGGCCATCTAGGTGCCGCTAACGGCTTAAAAACCAGTAGCATTCATGTGTGCGTCTGTCCACACTTTGGAATGTAACCCCCCTCCTGGTGGATCCCCACTCTGCTAGACCCTCCCCCTCCCATCTGCTAGACCCCCTCCCCCTCTGCCAGATGCCCTCCCCTCTGCCAGACCCCCCTCCCCCTCTGCCAGACCCCCTCCCCTCCCCCTCTACCAGACCCCCTCCCCCTCTGCTGGAC
>JAAUXT010046182.1_pt1 | contig 51458 bp, 50 predicted proteins | sample 7278171 | NCBI WGS metagenome assembly JAAUXT01 (sample SAMN14350112, study PRJNA611818) | marine sediment metagenome | isolation source: surface marine sediment (1.8m) | place: French Polynesia: Moorea | collected 2018-08
GTACTCAGGTAGTTCCATTTGATTTTGTTTTTTTGCTGAACACATGATGTTCCACATGCTTTTGTTATTCTGCTGAACACAGGATGTTCCACATGCTTTTGTTGTTTGCTGAACAAAGGATATTCCAATATTGTTGAGTTGAAGTACAAACAAAAAACAGAAGAATCTATTCATAGATATGTTTGTCACTGAAAGTTGTCTACATTTTTGCAAGTCACAGAAGTCACAGTTGCCAAGGAACATCTCATTAAAATTCAAGCTTGACTGGTCTTCAGCCTGATTCATTCAGTCCTTGTGCATACATATCAGTTCAGAGCCTGGTTAGGTTGACCAGCCCGACCAGGTGTGCATCACTCTATAGGGAAGAATGCAATGCAAACATCCCAAAGCTGGCCCAAAGCCGGCCTGATGCGAAACCGACGTCGGGATGTTCTCCAGCCCGATCAGATGTGCGTCCGCCCTGGGGCGTCCATTTTGATTCTCCTGGGAGACTTGGTCCCCAACCACCCCTATGGACTCTGAATCCAGAACCCACTCCTCTCACGGACAAAAATTTCACTCAAATGGCTGAGTTGTTTCTCTGGTTCACGGTCCCTTCTTCAACAGGCCCCTCAGGAGAGACACACCACTCGGACGGCTGTTTTTTGCAGGGGTGAAGTCGCTTTTTGTGACACACCCCAAGCAACAAATTTAGTCAGAGTGCTGAAATTACATGCGGGTTGTCAGGTTCCAAAATATGAATTCGTGACGGACCTGTCAGCTGTTGAGCAACCTCGTAGTAATTTTGTCAGTATCGCCCCAAAGTTGTGTGGAACACAACTTGTAACAAAGGTGTGTCTCTGTTCTCTGTCTGGTGGCACCAAGCCCTCATTGAAACAATGAAAACTCATGTTGTGTGCAAGACGCACCCGTTCTTGTGGTATGGGACGACACTCAAATTTTGACGGCTATCGGGCAGAAATAAAGCCCGTCGCTCGTATGTTGTCTGACCTCTGGTCAAAACGGTGTGAACTTCAGACTGCCTTTGGGGCTTCAAGACACAGTTTACACACCATGAACCGCAAAAATTGTGCATGTGGCGGAGTCTCCCGGCGCAGACAGGGTACTTGAACTTTGCGTAACGATTGCTGACCATGTCAAGGAGTGGGTGTCAGTGTTTGGGAGTCGGACCACTGATACGTGGGTTAACTCGAGGGGAGCTCGTTCAACTGACATGTCAAAGGTTTTGTCAGCTGATTGTTCTCCCAGCTGGATTCCGGCAAACACTGAAATTGACACAGTCAAATACAACCAGCCATACCAGACAGGATTAACGAAAACACATCAAGAATGTGCAAAACGCTTGTTGATCTGTTGGAGGAATCTTTTGAATGCCTGCATATGAAACTTTCCCCCACAAAATCTCCTTTCAAGAAATTTTACCTTGCCCAGTGAGTTGCCCTCACCCACCCTAACCCCAGCTTTTGAAGCCCACTCACCAAAAGTTACAAAATCAAAAACTTATTCCGAATGACGAGAACATCAGCACAGACAGTGTAAGTTTTGAAAGGGAAACGTTTCTTTGCCACAGGCGAAGGTTTGACGTGACTCAAGACATGAGGGTCTGTAGAGTTTGGGGGATTAAACTCCAGAGTTTGGATTTCATGAAGTATTTGACGAATGCATAATTTGTAGAATATGGATGCATATCACAGACAAAAATAATCCTGTGATTTCCTGATCAGGTTTCTATGGTAGCATTTTCATTAAAGCTGCCTCTGTTTGCACTGACTCCTTGTGTTTCGCCCTTCTGTCAATTGGTTTTGGTGGTCACTGGCCCTTTCTGAGGGACTGTCTACATTCTTCAGCACAAGCACCCGAGGTTTGGAACAGTCTTTTCACAGTAAAATTTTGATTGATGAATTGGTTGCACTCTTTGCCACGAAGATCTGTGTTGTCTTGCCTTTCTTCCTGGATTCTCAGGGCTTGGACGTTGTTGTTTTCCTATTTCTTGTGCACTGTTCCAGAAAACAGGCGTGCAAGCTCATTCTCTCCTGTGCTGGAACCTGATTGCAAATTGTGCGTTGTGAACAATCCGTGAAATCAAGAAGCGATCCCTCGTGGTTTGAAAATGGTCATCGGTTTCTCTGAGTTGACTTTTGTCTTTACAACTGTCAGATTTTGAGGAGCAGGTCATGATGTCAGGGCAAACAGAAAAATAAAGACACACTGAATCATTTTAAATGACGTTTCCTTTGGGAAGTTGGATCAGCTGCGAATGGTTAAAATGACAAATTCCTTGAATAGAATCTCAGTTCATATTTGTCTGCTTGGGTCAGTGGTTCAGAATGCAGGACACAGGATCGCGCTTTTCTCACAACTGGGTGGTATTGAATTCTGGAAAATTTACAAGTGGTATGGTTTTCTGCGTGTGGGTGGAAACGATGCGAGGTCGCAAATCCTTCAGGTACCCAGGGGCACAATTTGAGCGATTTCGGTGCTGTTTTCTGGGTTCAATGCTGATTTGCAACTTTCAGTTGATTTGGGAAATGAGTCCGTCGTGGTGTGGCGTGGAGGAGTGCCATACGAGTACGCACTGTGTTCTGCGTGGTCCACTGCCCGTCAGCGCCCGTTAACTTGTCTCAGAGCCAACCATGAGTACTCAGCTGCCATCTTGGTACTTGTGCTGCTTTACTTGCAGCTTTGCACTCTCGTTTTTGTTACGCTGCTTTGTAATTGCTTTACACAGCGGAGCATTGTACTCGTCCTGTCCCGCGTGTCCTCACAGGAGGTGAGTAAAGTGCGCGTCTTTTCATCTTTACCTGTAGCTTTGCCTTCGCTTGAGTACTTTTTCCTTCGTCCAAACACACTGCCACGGCTTTGTATGCCCATTCCTGTGGAAGCATAAAGGTGGCGTTTTTCACACTAAACTTCTCACTCCCTCAGATAATTTCAACATTCTGTCATGCTCATCCTTCAATGGGCCCCAGTGAATTTGACACCGAATATCCCACTGTAAATTACCAGGTCTCAATGCAAGATCAACTAACTTGTACCTATGTTTGCCAAAGTCGCATTGTTCATCACTTACCAAAAGGAAAAAAGTCATTCCAAGGTATCTTGTTGCGTCTTTTTTGCAGTAGAAGGTAAACAAATGAATTGTGGTCGTTTCAGTACAAAGGATTAGAGATGAGTGCCTGGAAATTGAGAAAGAACTTGACAGTAACGTGTTGTTTTGAGTGTTTTGCTCCACTCAAAACTGCGCGGTGAGGTGCTCACAACCATGCAATCTGGGCGTGCTGCCCTGACTCAAAGAGTAACTTTACTTGAAGCACTCGAACTGCGCTTTTTGAGGAAACGTGCTTGCACAATGCTTTTCTTTGTCCAACTGCTGAAGACCCGAACGAGCAGAAACTTGACCGTGAGCTTCAAGCGTCTGACGAAAACAGTGAAACGATCTATCAAACAGCCTGCAGAGGCCGGGACCGTGAGGTGCATCTTTCAGGACAGCAACAACACTCCTTCTGAAAAAAATAGTTCGATGAAGCTCCCAGTGATGTGAGAAACCAGAATGCAAGCGACCGAAACACAGCAACTGAAACACAGTGACCAAAACACAGGGACCGAAACACAAGTTAGCAGATGCACAAATTATCACTTTCAACAAATATTTATGTTACATTTATCACTTAGAAAGTACCCAAATCTACCCAAATTATCTGTACATATTGAAACTTGTCACCTAATTGCACTGTGTAAAACTTGCCAAATCTCTGCCAAATATATATATTCTGAATAGATTTACTTTCCTAAATTCCCAAATTTGTACCTAAACTTTGCCCCACCTGAAAACCAGGTACAAATTTTTGAAAATGAAAAAACAAATGACACCAGTCTAACACCTAATCTATTTACTACATTTCACCAACAACATTCCTTCATCAAGTGTTTATACCTTCTGAGATATCACCCAGATCTACTTTGTGCAGTGAAGTTCAACATTTAGCAGCCCCAAAAAGTTAAACTTTTTGCCCTCAAAACCTAAAAATTCAAACTTGACAACTTTCTTACTCACCATTTTCCTTGACCTATATAAATTCAATAATACCCAAAAGATCCAAATTTAATCCACATCCAGACTATGAAACTGTTGCACACTTACTTTTGGTAGATGCTGCCTGCAGGTGATTTGTTGCCCTGTTTCGGTTGCTCAATTTTCATTGAGGTTCCTTCAACAGCACAACCTCCTCAAATCACCCAAAAAGTTCAAGCTGATTTGTTCAACAGCAATGTGAAAGAAGGGTCGAGCGAACAAGTACAGCAAACTCAATCGATCGGGGAGTGACCTCATTCCAAGAGCCGTTTTGTGGATTTGGCCGTGGTTCTTCTCAGGTGTGAAAGCGAACAGGTGTGGCTTTGAAACCCAAGCTGCACCAAACAGTGTTCGCGATTCCTGGACCGGATGCCTCTTGCATCCACTGCTACTGACTCACGAGAAAGAATGCAGATGCAAATTTGTGTGCCCTTTCAATTTGTGGAAACACATTTAGACCACGGAGGTGTGTGCGCACCAACGCACCAGGAGGACGCACCAGACGAGGACGAAGACACTACAATGTATTTTCAGCACAACTCGACCTCCCATGCGTGGGTTCACACCTGCAACTTTCACACATCAGGACAAAACCCGTGCTCGAAGATCAAACGACGTCCCCTTCCATCCACAGAATTCTGTCTGTTGATCAAAATACCACAAAAGGAAAGCTAGCGGTCCAGTTTTCAACAATCTCTGCCGTAAAAAAAAATTGTCTGCATAAAATCCCGTTCTCTTTTTTGTTGGTGTGCCATTGAATTCTGGGAGAGGCCGATAGATACTGAGTGGTGACGCCTTGTGCCCCAGAAACACTGTTCATTTTCAAAGAAGAAAATCTGGTTGACTTGGCGAGGCAGGCTCATCCGTGAACACAAGTCCCACACAAGTTGCGGAATCTTCGCAGACCCCCAGAGACGAGTATCAGAGAGTCTTGTCTTGACAACCCAAAAATCTACCCAACGGTTTTGATTGTTTCCAGAAGCCTCCATCAGCGCCGTTTGAAAGTAAAACCCAGGGTTTGGAGATACAAAGGCGATTTGCATACAACACGAGAATAATGAGAAGACATTAGTATCCTCGGCACGTTTCTGCCTCACATTGGCTGCTCAACTGCCTGTTAAAAACAGGTGTGAAGAGCAAACATTTCAACGAAGGAAACAACCGATTCAAACAATTACTTCTCTAAATGTTAGCTATACTGGTGTTAAATTACCTCCAGGGAAAAAAGCACCTTGTGTGCCATATACTTAGGCTTAAATATGGGCATTGTACTTCGAGGTCGACTCCATGGAAAAATAATATCAATACCATTCTGCTCTTCTCTTGCAAAAGAGAAAATTTTAACACGTTTATCTGAGTTATTTTCATGCACAACACAGACCAAAAACGGCTGAGAGACTGTGTCATCTCAACGAAGAACTTCAGAAGTCCAGTGGATAAACAAACAAAATACTTTTATTCTTGAAAGAAGTGTTTGCTTGTGGCAAGGAACCAAGAAAAATATGGATACCAAAGGTCTTGGAACCCTATTTTATTGAAAGCGTCAAGATAGATGCATTACATTTCATTACATCGCTAATGTCCCTTAATTGCCGCGTGAAAAAATCTCAACTTTGAAGAGTCGTGCTTTAGTTACTGTTAGCAAGCGAATAAAGCTGCAAATAAATGTGAAACACAAACAAAAGTCTCAAATTTGTGACGTACTCAAATTTCTGTAGGAAAGCGAGAAGCGACGTTGTTCTCGGCATAAAAGATGCATTTGGCACAAAAGATTGAAGCGTCCGTGCGGCCAGAGACGGACCACTGAGTTTTTGCTTGTGTTTTGTGTTTTGTGTTTCGTGTTTTTGATTTGTTTTTGCTTTTTTTGTTCCATGTCTTTCTTTTTTCAAATCGTAAACTTTGTGTCAGTTTGCGTACGACGAAGTGTGAAATTCTCCCAGTGAAAGCCAAAGTAATCAGAACGCAGTTGTAGTTTTCTTCTGCAAGTTGTGAATCGGGTCAGGTCCTGAAGTTCCTTCACACGCGGGTTCCTTGCGGACTCTTATTTCCATCCTGAGCTGAACAACAGTGGGGACTGTTCAGCGTCACCTCCACTCAAAAACGTTTGTTCCGGAGGACTGCTTCGGAAGAATCTTACTTGTGTGTCGACAAATTTCTTGCTTTGAAACCTGTGACGCGTTGTAAAATTCACCAGGTGGAGACTCCTCAGCTCAAATGAACAAAGTCCGTTTGGGGTGTCAGAAATACCGTTCAATGCGTTGTTGAGCACACTGCCCATCAATGAATCCAACTGCTGGAGGACAGGACGATGCAAGGGAAATCGTCTTCGCGTGACCCTTTGACGGAAGTCTGACACTCAGGGGATTGATATGGCCACACGAAGTTGATGATGGCTCATCCTGCATCCAATTCTAACGAGTGCCTCAGACGCGTACCTCCTGACAGAGCCACGACAAGGAGCGTTGGGCAGCGGAACCAGCTGAGTCCTTGAGGTAGTGTGCATTTGGAAGCGATAAAACACGCGTACATAATTTGATTATTGTATCACATATCAGAATAAAATTTTTCTTGCATTTGTGTGCAATATGTTTTGTACACAGACTCGACTTTGGAGTGAGTCACGGGTGTAGGTCTTGATATTCGGTCTTGAGGGTCGGGAGGTTAAAACATTTACAAGTAAACAATCAAATAGTACAAATGCAGAAACGAACGTTCACCAACTGCAGATGTAAACATGCCAGTGCGAGACACTCGACGCACAATGATCAGATGTGTCAGAAACAAAGTGACATGGTTCCACAAAATGCACCCCCTTCACTGTCAGCGTTCGCGTTCTGGCTGTCTTTGTTGGCCACTGAAACAACGAACCGATGTTTTTGGCTTGTACGAGCCAAAAACGATACAAGTTTGTCTTCTTTTTGTATTTTCAGGTCAGAACTCTTCTTGCAAGTGCGCCCAATGAATCTTTGTACGCTCTGGGAGGATTCTCTCTCGAACAGCGCGCTCGCTTTTGGTTGCCTTTTGGTTGCCTTTCTCAGTGAAAAGAACTTCACACACAGAAACCCAAAAATATTACATTTTGAGTTTTGTTTCAGTGAAGAAAAAACGGGCAACTTCGCAGCTGTTCGAAGCACAACAACCACATTTTCTCAGACAGACCGAGAACGTTTCTGTCGATCTGAACGGGTGAAAAGCATTCAGCGCGTCAAAGAATACCCGGTGTCGGAAGTGTCGCAAAAACAAAATGTTAGTTTCAGATAACCTTCCAGACGTGCTGTGAATTTTGCCTTAAGTCCAGCCAGATCAAAAACTAATGTTTTCAGACCTATGACACTCGGCAAGTTTCAGCCGGAAGTTTTGACAAACGGGTGAAGTGTGAGGGCTCGTGAAGCTGTGCAGTTTTTGTCTGGACCACCTACTGACTGTGGTTCTCTGATTCTGCGTCGCTTCCGGTCGGCCGTCCCGGGAGAAAGCAGTCCGTGGCAGTGTCACAAAAAGTGGTCACCCTGCAAAGAGTCAAAATTTTTGGTGGGCAGTTGATAAAATTCACATTGAACAACCTGATCCTCTCATTGTGAAATCCTTCTTGATTGTCCACAAAAATTGTCAGTAAATTTGCCGCAAACGTTTGGCGCAAAACCAATTTTAGTCTTGTTTTGACGCACAATCAGGACCAAGTCATCCATGGGAAAGAACATTTGGAAGATTCAACAGGATAAGGAGGATACTTTTACATTTTTATTGATTCTGAAATTTAGCTCACCGCCAAGTGACACGTATGACGCTGTTGCAATGACTGTTGAATTGCACTGAAAACAGACGCGGGTTTATTTCCCTTCAATTCAAATCGGATTGTGACCACTTGATGCTGAGGACTCGGTTTAAACTGGTGCCGGATAATCTGGATCAACCTGTCGATACGACACTGCAGTAACGATGTGGATGAAACTTGATAATGTAACAGCAAGAATTCTGAGAGCTGAATCCTATTATCCGCCCAGGACTGTCGCTGGTGGGACATGGTAATTCGTGGTGAGTGGATGCTGTGCACAACTGCATTCATTGCGCTCAAACAAAATCTTGCCTTTATCCACGGAAGAACAAGTCATTGCGCTCAAATGAAATCTTGATATTTTTTTACTGAAGAACAAATCAGAGGAAATAGAGACGAACGCGCAACACTTCAGGTGTCTTCTCATCACCCTTGCTTCAGTTTCCACAAACAAGGCCTCCTTGATCCACTAAAAAAAGCTGGGAAGGGTCTTCGATGAAATTGCAGACTGGTATGTTCGATATCTTTTTCTTATGGCCTGGATTTTGTGAACTGAAAGTATCACAGTTTGTTTGAAGTTATCGTGCAGGAATCTGCAACCTGGCGGTGTGAAAGGCACGGTGTGACCAAGCTGGATATTCCCCTGGCCGGAAAAGCGCTTTCTGGTCTTCACAAACAGAGGAGCGTACGGTTGTATCATCTCCGACAAAATTTATCAGCCTCAGCTGACTCGAACCAGAGTGGCAGGTTGCATTGAGGAGGAAGCCCTGAAACCGCACTTGACACGGCGCTGGGAAGCGGGACCTCTGAGGAGGTGCTCCCCTCCCACCGATCTCGGATGCTGGCGCCCCGGGCAACTCGCTACCTGAGCCGCTGCTCGGCTGTGCTGCCGCGTCGCACTGGCCTCGGCGTTCACACGGGATCCGCAGACTCGCATTCAGAGAACCCTTTTAAAATGGGGAAGTGTAGAAGCAGTCTGTTGTATCCGGGAAACAGAGCACACAAAGGTGTCATCACACCACACGCGAGTCAGCGATGAAGTGCTGCAGAACAGAAGAGTGAATGCTTCTCCTGTGATCTGCAACGAAAAACGAGAGTTCTCCCGCTTAAACCTCCCCCACATCAAAAAAATATTTATTCAGTCATGATACTGTTATAAAAACAGATTGAAACAGATAGACAGTGAGCAGGGGTGTGAAAAGATTGCACAAGTAAGTGAATATCAAGTGCAGACAAAACGATTGAACACAGGGTGGGATGTTTTCATCCCACAGGCGGACCAGACTGCAAAGGGCCCTATCAAGTTGTGCACATCCGTGCCGGAGGATTCACTTTGTAATACTTTATGTTCTACAATTTCTACGGGAAACAGAGCCAAAAAATTGATATAGCGGCGGCAAATATCTTAAAACATATAACATCTGTATCGTCTTTTGCGGATGTTGTTTCAAAGGTCTCGTTTGTTTACCGTCGCACAGCTTGACCGTGATGTGAGTTGAGGTGCGTTGCACAAATGTTTACCTGCAAGCGATTGAACAGAGTACGATATCAAAGGCGTGCCAGCGAGCGAGTAGGGGCTCAAACAAAAACCTTGCGAGATGGGCATCACTGAAAATCGCGAATCTGCTTCAGGTTGTGAGACCAAGTTCCCGTCGGAGATTTCAAAATTGTCAACAAGACACTGCAAGAGTCATCAAAACGTCAGACAAGTTTTGCTTTAGCTGTGCTCTGGTCTGACTCTTCATCCCATTGAATGTTTTTTTTCGTACGTTTGCGCACATGAACAAATTGAAGCTTGCAGACAAGTAGTGCAGATAAGTGTTGTACAAGGTAGTACCTTGCAAGCTGGGCTTCACATCCACTCGTGTATCAGTACGGGCGCCTAGAGCTCCTCCTAACTGACTGTGAATCATACACACAGCTCTATCTCTTCCATCTCTGCTCCGGAGGTCCCTCTTCACTCTTTGATATAATGGAAAATTTTGAAATTTTAAGGACAAGGGCTTGAGTGTTCCAGATGTGTGGGTGCTTCAGTGTTTCCTGCCTGTGTACACTCACAAAGATCGTTCAGTGCGTGCCGCCTGCGACAGATTGTCCATATCAAGTGCCTTTTCTGGTTCTTTGATAGTTGTATTAATATATCAATCAGTGTTTGACTGCACTTGAAGTTTGCGCAGCAGATGTCAGTCAGTGATCCAGCCACAGACAAGAAACGCTCAGACTGGAAGACTACCGTGGCTCATTCGTGCCCAATATTGTCAGATCCTGTTGTCAAAACGTCGATACGAAGTGAGCAAGTTTGGTGATTGATCACACTGGTACTTCAGGGGAAACAGCAACTGTGTCTTTTTCTGCAACTTGAAGGATCAACATCCGTTGAAATGAAACATGGGAGAAGACAAAAGAGCCATCACCATCTGTCGGGTGGGCGTGGTTGCGCTTCATGGACTCCTTTTCCTTGTGCACATTCTGGGCAACCTGAAAACCCCCAAACAACACCAAAACACGAAGTTTCACCTCCGTGCATTCGACGGGACATTTGGGAAGTCTTGTTTGTTTTTGTTTTCCATTAATTTTTTTGTAACATTTTGTAACATTGGAGAAAAAGCAAGCAGAAATTTTCAGGTATCTTCATGAATAAAAGTTTGGTGGCATTGGATCACGACCCCTTGCACAAGATTCGAAACTGCTGTGAACATTCCAAATCTGGAGACATGTGGAGACGCTTCGATTGTGGGACTGGCGCTCAGGTAGAATGAATAGTGGTCGTGTTCGGTTGTGCTACTTTCCCACAGCGCTCAAAAATGATTTGTTTTAATCCACACTCGAGGTAGACATCACGTAGACTGAAAAAATATTTGTAAAATTGAAATTGATAAGAGGACGCTTAAACCGTCTGCTCTCTGTCCTTGTGAATTTCATCCGAAGCGTGATATTATTTGTTGAATAATAATCGTCAAAGTTGGCGTTTTCAACACAGATACTTTAAACTAATATTTGAAGTGACTTTGTGGTGCCTTTTGTGGAGAACACGATATTAACCCATTTCAGCTTCACCTGACAGGTTTAGCGACGGCCGGAAAGGAGAATTAGCTTTGGAAAGTAAATTTAATTTGATAGTAGCCAGGACTGTACAACAAACAGTTGTTGTTGAGGGAAGCTACTCCATATTTGATTTGGACCGTTTTAGGTGTGAAAATCATGTTTACCTCCCTGGTGAACATTTGAATTGCGTTTTCAAAATTCTTTGCCACTCCAGCCAAAGGATAAACACTTCTTAAGACATATCAGAACTTTTACTTCTCACCATTCTGTGGCACACAGAGGGATATCAAATTGAGCTTTTTTCCCTGTCATAATAGCTTGTTTTACACAGGCGTGACGTCGAATATTAATTCCAACAATGATGAAATTGTCTTTGTACCTGTAGATATTTGTAAAGACAGTTTTTTTGTGCTTCTTAGGAACTGACATCCTATCTATGCTAATTGTAATAAAGGTATACATTGTGGAGAGGCGTGACCAGCCGAAAATATACACTTGGTTCTGCCTTGCTTTTTTCGTCAGGAATTTCAAGCTATTTATGAAATGTCACACCTTTGTCACACCGAAATAGGATTACTGGCGCCAAGGACATTTGGCTGCAAATAACGATTGTTCTTGTACTTTTTGTGAGGCGTACAAAATCCTTGACATTTTCGCTGCTCAGCTTTACTGTGTTCCTTTGTGCGTCTATCATTCATACTCCACGCAAAAGGAACTTTTCGACATCACTTGGTCCGGACCGGGTTCGTGTTATGACTTCCATGACATGCAGTTTGCTTGAACTCATCTCTCATATTTTGTGCATTCTGCATTTTCTTGAAAATTCACTTTGGCAGCAGGTGGTACTTGTATTCGGGTCCTTATCTTTTTGAGTGCAGATACCACGTGATTGTGTACGAGCGGGCAGACTTCCGGAGTGGAGTTGGAAAAGGACGACCCGGGTCTCACTGCAAAAGGAGAAACGGCCCTCAGCCCAAGTCGAGCAGAAAGAACCACATATCCGCACTTGCACAATTTCAGCGAATGCAAATTTTGTGTTTCTTATCTTGTACTGATTCATGCAATGTCTCGTCACCAACACCAACTTTTTCTTTGAAGCCAAGAACAAATTTGATTTGTCAGAATCAACCAATGGCCATATGTTTCCAAAATGGGGCTGGAGTATTCCACGGGATGTGCCCAGGCAACTCAAGACATGCACTGGTAACTTTTAACGGCAATCAAGAGGAGTAATTGTGGTATTGGGTTTCAAATCGTGTTCCCCACATGTAACTGTGCATGAATTTCGTCATTTGTGCAGATTGTGTTGGGATAGACTTCGTGACAAATGGCGAACCACACAAGGTGCATCAGAAGCTGGTGTTTACTCAGGAAACGGGTGATGGGCGGGCAAGAGGCAGATAAAGAAGCCGCTCGAGGGGAATAAAACAGCTTACAAGGGGTTACGATTACATCTGAGGGACACACCAGGGCCATATGCAGCCAGCGGGGCGTGCCGATCTCCATACACAGAGCTGGTTCCTGCAAAGAACACAATTACGAAAAACATGATGCAACAGCGATTTGCTATGTAAAGATGCAAATGGATGCTAGAATTTCATCCGTTTCCCTGAAAGGTTTTTAATCTTTGTGCGTGATAAGAAAGAGAGTTTTGGCAAGTTTGGGGGAACATCTATAAATTGAGGAGGCAGCGCCATTACCACCTGGTGCGAACAGGGTCATCAATCCGTCTCATCCACTTTACAGAGGAAAGTCGGCGCAGAATCGGTGCAGAAAAGTCTAAATGCATTGCGCCGCCTGGTACAGTGCTGCCAAAACGCTTCAATGCGATACGCGCCTTTTTGGAGAGTACCAAGGCGTAGCACAGCATATTACATTTGTTCTTTGGCCCGAAACCTACATTGTTTCGCAAGAGTTTATTTCGAGTTGTGTCCCTGTATCCGGGTGTCCTTGGGACTCAAACTCTTGTGTTTGCCTGATACGACCAATTTCTTCTTCTTGAAAAAGGAAAACAAAACGATAACCTCTGCACACTGTGGATAGATACCCCTCAAACCATACTTTCGCATGGGTGTCCACATGACCCAAACAATTCGACTTGGGAGATCCCATAATTTTTTGTCCGCTTAAAATTTCTGTCTTCGAAAAAGGAAGACGCTTTCAGAAAGAAGGGCGTAGTCTGGAAAGAGTAGGTGTCCTTTCACTTGTCAACAAAATAGCTCTGTTCATCCCTGCAAAATGTTCAGTCCTCACACAATGTTTCCAGGTCCAGTTTGAGGACCTTTGTTTCTCCTGTGTGACCTCAAAGCGGGTATCTGCATGTTCAATCTTTGTTGCTCATCTTCACAACTGTCAGGCTTCAATGATCGTTTCAGCAAAAACAGACCGGTTGAGTGTTCTGTCAGTTTCTCGTCACGAAAAACAAATTTCTGTGAATCAACTCTGCCTTGTGTCACCTTGACCACTTTGGAGGGATTTTCAGCTTTGTCCTCCTGTCCCACTTTTCCTTCTGCCTTGTTGTTCTCCTGTCTTCCTCCTTCTCATCTCGTTCCCTTGACCAAGAGAATGAGAGAACGGCAGGATGGTATTAACATGAGAAAATTGAAGATTTCAGGACGTGAAGATGACTGGACAGGGTCACCCTGGCTCCTTTCTTTTGTCCTCAGGCTGGACTTTAGCATTTTTCTTTTTGTTTTCCAGGCCGGTTTGCAAAAAGTTTCTTCCGAGCTTTCAAGTTGTCCATGCCGGGTGTTGGAAGGACTCGATCGAGCAACCACCACGAACGAATGAAATTTTTGTTTTCTGTTGTGAGAAGGCCTCATCGAAATTCTGGGCAGGGCGTTCTCCCTGTGAATGATCCTGTTTGCTTTTCTCTTTTTCCTATTATCATGATTCACGAGCAATTTGACGCTTATTTCCATTGTTCTCTCATCAGAAAGATACCCGGTAATTGGAGGACAGTGTAGGGTGCGGTGTCACTCTCTTTGGATTCATGCTGTTGCCAGACGACACTTTTGACGCATTTAGCAGCATTTGCTTCTGTTGCAATTCATACTGAATTCCCCCAAATGGCTCTCGATGACATACTCGTGTTGTGAACAACAATTTTGGTGTCCGCTTGTTCAGCAGCGTTCGTTCATCGAAGTTCGCAGTCAGTTTTGCCGAGTGCGGCTCACAAATTTATGTCTCATACTCCTGTTTTGGAACTTGCCAATTTCGGTCTTTCTTCGTCGCCACTTGTCGATGTTGCTCTTCTTCCAACGGCAATGTGCCCAAATTCCTCTCACCTCACACACATCCACCACATTACACCCAAGGCCCTTTTGCGCCGCACTCACAGCCGTCCGGGGGCTAAAAACACACTCTTCTCTTAGTGTTACAATTTCTTATCTGTGTATTGCCGGTAAGTATCAACGTCGGGACATCTTGAGGTGGTATTGTATATATCTGTATCGCAGCAGGACGTCCAACGAAGCTGTTTGAAGCTGTCTATCGATACGCTTGAGCATGTAAGGCATCCAGTGTTTAGCCGACACATACAGATCAGCAAAGGTAAATAAAGTGATCGAGTTTCGGGGCGGCGCAGAGGCACAGCGCCTGGCGGGAATCGGGTGGTGGCCCCGGCGGGGGAGGTGAGGCCCGCGGGGGAATCGCAAAGAGCCTCCGACACTCTCCCTTCGTCCTCTTGCTACACTGACACCCAAACATCGACAAGTAAACACACGCAAAAAAACGCCAACATTGTTTGCTTGGGGCTAAACTGATAGCTAGAAACATATCTCATAATTTTTCTTCTCTGCCGCGCAGCATGAAACCCTCTGAAATGTAGCAACCTTGTGTTTGGTAAACAAACAAAGAATTAGACGGAGTTATGTTAGAAGATCCTATGACACATGTACGTTACTCAGTGTCGCTCTGAATGACTCCCACCGAAGGCAAGTGCAGTTGTCAGGCTGTGGTTTGATGAACAGATTGATCTCACATCCCCGCGGGCAGAAATGGACTTGTGCATGTTTTCATGAGAAGAACCCAACTTGAGAGCATTTGGGGCAAAACCAGAAGTATATGGTTCCCTGCCGGAATGGGATCCATGTTGGTGTTGTCCAAGATCAAGATATCAATTTGAAAAGAAAGTAGAAACTGAAACACACAAGATGGGTGAGTGAAACTTTCTGAAAGCAATACTGTTCAGTGACAGACAGCCCTTCGAAATTGTGACCTGTGCAGCTGGACAGTTGCGAGTCGTCGCTCCAAGTGAAATCTCAAAATGGTGAAAAAGTTTTCTGTAATTTCGCTTCCCATAAAAGACCAATATTTGTGTTCAATTGCAAGTTTGTATCGTGTAGTCCACACTGTTTCAAAGTTGCTTTGGTGAGACACGGGGTGTTCAAACAACCATAAGTTTCAATTGTAGTCACTGCAGCTGTTATGGATCTTGCATTTACAAACATGTACATAGACTGTGACAAATGAGGTAATATGCTGCATAAATCGATGACAAAATTACATCTCTTGTTCCCTTCTTGATACACATGCAAAGTGGTACATCCAGGCGGGGGCTCCGCATCAACTTTGATTCTGATTGAATTGCGCAGTGATCAATGCGTATTTGTTGAGGAAATGAACATTCCAGTTGACATCAATACAGCAAACTGTTCACCTGTTTGTCGCTTGTCTTTTTCTGTTTTTCTTCAATTATACGCAGTTGCCATCCATTACCCAGTCATGATGTAACAACTTTCCCACGGATTTATCACCAACATATGTCAACAGCACAACACAATGCAAACTTACGTTTCCAAAAGAGACTGAACCATTCCCAAACAGCTGCAAACGAGTTGTTTTCAACCTTTTCATGTGTGGACGCACATTGTGCCAACAAATGCAAAATGATGATTTCTCCTCACTTTCGTCTTCCTCAAAATTTCCTCAGCAAAAGTCAGAGTTGAGAATGTATTTTTATTTCTTTTTTTACAAGGTTCAGGTTTCAACGGAAGCATTGAAAACTTTCAAACTTTCCTTCCTTTCAAGGTTTCATTTACGAAACTGCAGTTACTTTCTTCTCACATCACCGTGGAATTGCAACTCTCGCAATGCCTCAACAGCAGAAAACTTTCAAGCAAGAGAAAGGGAATAATTGCATATGCTGGTTCTTGCTGGCGACAATTCATCAAATTATTTGCTCAGCTAGAAATTAGATAGGAGAATTGTTCAATTCACAGCGCTTGCGAACCATGTTTGTTCAATCCAGCCAAGTAATATTTCTCTTGGTTAGAGACTGGATATCATTTGCTGGAACGTCTCTTTGAGTGACTTTCAGTAATTGAGATAACAGTTGTGAATGGGCCTTTTCATTTTGTGTCCTTGGCAATCGATTCAATATCCCTGCAGTGAGATGCAGAGCCTTTTTTGCAGAACCTTGAGATCTGCAGGCAGCGCTAACTTCTCGCAAATGATATTTCTGTTTGAGTTAACGGAGCCAAACGGGCTGAATGGCTTGTGTTCCGATACTTCACTGGATGAAGCAATAGGAACCTCCTGGATAAATGTTGATTCTTAGCTACTTTTGAAGAGAGGAACTCCTTGAGTGTTGGGGAAAGTGTGCTTGGTTGATGAAAATTGGGCTTCGAGTGTGTCAATAGAAGTTGTATTAAATAGCGAGGTCTGTGCTTTGAACAAGAAAATGATGGCACTGTGAGCAAAACTTGCAATTATAGCCAGGAATTGTGTCAACATCATCAATTTTGTCAGCAGTGCAAATTTAATTACCTCTGAAAGATCTCTGAACAAAAGTCAATGCCTCAGAAAACTTCCACTTCAACTTAAACCCAGAACTTTGACTGCAAACAGAAGGTGAGGCAAACTCAGCATTCTGAATCTATGGTTAATTTGAAAACAGCTCGGCTTGAAACGGTTTCGCTGCCGATTAATTGCAATGATCTCTTGTGACATTTAGCCATGAACAGGCTTTCAAAGGAAACAGCCTGATCAAACATGACGTGAGAGATGTCGTTGCATTGTTCCCACATCTGTATCAATGAAAAATTAGCTTTCTCGCACACAGCTGCATCGCAGTCAGCCTTCTGGTGCAATTAATTGTAACGATGAACGTCACAGCATGATCCAAGCATTCGAACTGAAAAGTACACCTCTTTACCCTCCCCAAGGGTTACCACCGACAGAGCTATGTTCCCTGTCTCGTCGCGGAAGAAAACGGGTGTTCAGATTTTGGATATTTGGTACTGATCTGTCAAAAAAAAAAAAAAAAATAAAAAAAATAAAAGAAATTCACGTGCGTGCCTTCCTACCTTGAGAATGTGGTCAACAAGGAGGAAAAGGAGAATGCAGATCCATGACGTCCTGCTTTCTGGGATTCGATGTCTCCAGAAAGGCCGAGTGGTTCTTGTGCAGAGTCCCAAGGATGCACCTGCTATTTCAGGGGCAGATCTTGGATTTGGTTCCTTGGGCCAGATTGCTCCCAGACTTGAACCAGTTTCAATTGTGAGAAACAAAAATCAAACAGTGGTGCGTTTTGTACCTGCGTTGCAGAAGCAAACGAGTGGTTTTCCTTGGTCAGGCCAATGGGGCAGGGGGCCTGCCTCTGACTCTATCTCTGCACTTTGGCACATTCAAGGAAAAAAATCCGAAGTCTGCAAGCAAACTGTTTGAGGCACTGTTTGTTTTGCGCGCGCCCTGCTTTTTGTAGCGTTCTTCATGCGCTGCACGTCGCTCGATTGTGTACTTTGTAAATGATTTCAATGGATATTGCGCCTGACGCAGCTGAGGCATCAACTTTCAAACTTCCTGTCAATAGTTTGGCAGAAGTTTTTCACAGTCAAAACCCTCCCGAATTGCTGGTAATAACAGTCACATTAATTCCTGTTTGGGCCTATTGGCTGAACTTGACTGTTGGTTGCACGGGTCGGTCGAACTCTTCAAACGAGACCCTTTTTGCCTTTGTTTTTGCTCAGCTGACAACTGGTGCGATCGAGTGGTGTGCGCTTGCAACGAGATCACCACAGGTCTGAAACTAAATTTTGACAACGACGGGCGATTGTTTCAGACTGATGCTGTTGAACGCACTGACTCACTCTGGGGTTTGCATGCACGCAGACTTTTCACTTACACAGTAATGTTGCCAATATGCTGAGAGGTGTCATAATTATTCGGTACCAACCTCTCGCCGGACTTTGTATATCACTTCATCTCGTTGTGTATATTTTTCAACCTCATTGTATCTTTGCTGATGTTAACGCAAAAAGCTGTGTAGCCCCAGTAGAAGCAGACTCGTGCATATTGAGTTCAGATGCTCCGGTGCTGGGGCGGAATCGCTACGTTCCGAGTACGCCTCAGATTGTGCGGAAACAAAGTCCAGGTGAGCCCGTCAATGTAAACTTCTTTTTGCAGGTTTCACAGACAAAGTGAAATTGTGAATCACCAATCTGGTTTCTCATGCCAATTGCACGCATAAAGAACTCAACTGAAACGGTATCGCACACTCAAAAATTTTGATTCATGTCATTCCAAGAAATATTTCTGGTAGTTTCTGTGCCTTTTTTGACTTGCAACTTCCGGATCACACAAAAATCAGACGTTGAACGAATCTCGACTGAACCACAGTTTCAAAAGGCAACGATTGACTCAGCTGCTTCCAATGTGTAACATGTTGGGAGCAATTATCAAGCCTGGGACAGGAGTCTTTCGAGGATACATTTAGTGAGGGAAAATATACACAGGTAAACCTGTAAGTACACAGAGTCCGGTAGGAGCTTGGTACCAGTTGATTGTGACACGCCTCGCGCACTGCCAGCAATATTCGCTGTGAAAAAAACCGTTGCCACCGAATCGCGGAGTCAGTTGAGTGCAGCAGCTTCTCGGCGTACACGTGTCCGCTCGAGCAGACGAGAACACTGCCGGAAGGATGCCTTTGCGTATCAGGCGTTGTTTTGTTGCTGCTGTTGTTTTGTTGTTGTTGTTTTTTATGAATTCCTCGTTCAATAATTGTTTGAGCCAACAAAAATTGATGTGGATCCTTTGTTTTGTTGTCCCATTTTTGAACTTGTCGTTGATGAGTGTGTTTCAGCGACAAGAGAATCACCCAACAAGCCACCGTTGAGCAGGCAACGTGTTCTCGAGAAATGAAGAGTGTGATTTCCGTCAGTTTCCGATTCATCAGAGATTGGCGAACCGGTGCTGATGAATGAACATACAATCAACGTTGTACTGTTAAGAAAAAACGAGTATTCATTTATTACCATTCAAAAAGAATTGTACACAAGTTGTAACGTGGCCAATCAAGGGGAATATTGTGACCTGTACAAGCGAGCGTTCCCACTACACATTCAGTGAGACAGTGAAGCCTTGCGCACCAGAGGACGAGCGCATGTGAAACGAGCGTAAGTCAATAAAGTTTTGGGCTTGCAAAATCTTTTTGACAAAGTACAACCTCAACAGGACAACAAGTGTACGAGATCTAGAGGAGCAAGAAAATGCGTCAAAACACACAACTACCGGGTCCTGTCCCCTTTGGGTATCCTGTCATGAGCCTGAGAAACCAGCTGGCACGGTTGTATTTTTTTTCTAATTTTTCAAAAAAAAAAAAAAAAAATTTGTAGGTGGGGGGCACAAACTTCTTGGCCTCGTCGCATTCTAATTATGTTCTGCGTTTGTATTACTCAGGACCAAGTTCATGCTGAGCCATGCCCTGGTCCCCCGATGCCGTCTGCATGGTCACGTTTTCCTTTCGAAGGACAGAAAACTACCATCGGCAGTTCAATTTTTGCAGGTTCTTAACATGTGAAATGCTACGCTATTGCAATAACAAGCTGATTTGTACACAAGAGTATCCAGTTTTCAAGCCACTTTTGTCAAAAAGGAGATACCATTCACTTGGTGCGCCCTCTCTGTGCCCACACTTTATACTGTGGTTCAACTTGGAGACTTTTTCCACCGAGGCAGCTGTAATTGGCCAGAAAGCCCAGCAGACAGTTGATACGTTTGGGTAAAAGAGCAAATGTTGAGTGATTGAGTTAGGGGAGGCAGACAATCGAGTGGTGCTCTGCCTTGGGGTGTTCGATTTCTGACTTTAGGGAGCCCTGGGTCCCTCCAGAGCCAACCTTTCAGACAGTGTCTGTATCTCCATCCGGACAAATGTAAATAATTTTGCCCTGATCGGAGAACAAAGGGCAGGGTGCTCTGTTTCACTTTCTTCCAAACTCATCTATTCCACAATAGTGAGGCCTGATTGTGTTTCCCGTTCAATCGTGATGATACATACATAAAGCACGAGTTGAAAGAGCAACCTCTCTTGTGACACCGAAGGCTTTAGTTGGCTGCCTCCGTTTGTTTTCAGTTTCAGCTTGGGACCCAGGAGAATCCAAAATATTTAGAAACAAGCTTGAGTCAACAAGTCATTGTCCCTTTCCATTGAAACCCACTGCAAGCTGGGCGACAACGTGAGCTCTGAATGGAGAGATTGTCAGACAAATGAATTCATTCTTGGTTTGCGTGGTTGCTTGAACAGTGCAGAACCTGGTGGATTTGAGAGTTGAAGAACAGTGGAACAAATGAAAGTTCGGGTGAAATTGCGAATGTCATGGAAATTTTACTTGAAAGTTTGGTAAATTTTGTTTGTTGGTTGGTTTGTTTTTGCAATAAATAGCGCACATTTACAGTTTTGTCACGCTGGTAGCCTCTCCTACAATTTCAAAATTCATGCAACATCTGACACACTACATGTTCTTGTGAACTACGCGTTACGTTCAGACAAAAACTTCTTGCTTTCAAATGCTAACAGGTGAAATACACTGTACAAATCTACTATTCAACAAAATTAACCTGTGTCACTCACATTCACACGCTCTTTTACATTTCATATCGTTTACTTCCAAAAAATGAAGCTGTGACAATTTGTGTGTGACATCAGAACGACGAGGGAACACAGTTAGGTTCATTCGGAATCTTTGTGTTCACGGTTGGGACTGTCGGCCCAGCTGTCTGAAGCCTGTTCCGAGTCCGTGAGGGCGGATTTGTCGCTGGATTTCTCCGCCACCGTGTGTCGGTCACCGGGCGACAAATCGAGGCCGAACGGGCGGTAGGCGCCCATGAAAAAAGAGGGGCTGAAGCCTGCCTGCAGTGCGGCGGGATGGAACGGGTTGAAGCCCGGGTAGCTGACACCGGCGGTGAGCGGGTGCGTCGGCGGCGAGAGCGGATGGTCCGCGGCGGCCGCGGCTGCAGAGCGGCCCGACAGTGCCATGTGTCGTCCCAACAGCGTGTCCGTGGAAAATGCGCCTGAGCGCGGCGTGAACGCCGAGTGCAGACTCCCCAAGCTGCTGGAATTGTTTGAAGGGGAGAGTGGAGTGAATGCAGACTTGATGCCACCGCCCAGTGGAGTCTTGGAGTTGCCGTTGATGCCTCCCGGTGGTTGGCGGAAATGGGAAAGAGCAGTGAGGTACGGGTGGAAGCTGTTGTCGGCCGGGGGCCCGCCGCTTCTCCCGCCGGCGGAAGCTGCAGCGGCGCCCGGGAGGCTTCCGAGCCCCAACTGCTGCTGCTGCGCCAGCAGCGTGTCCTGTGCTGACAGAAAGTGTTCAATTGCCTTGACGAGGTCTCCGGTACAACCCTGGAGAACCAGCTCCAGGACTGTTCTCTTCTGGAATGGAAAGATGCGCTCGAGAATCTCGATGTTGGTGAGGCGGCCGGGCCTGAAGGCTGTCGGGATGCTGGAGGGGTGCGGCTCCGGCTTCCCCGACTCGTCCTTGTGGCGCTTGGCGGGCGGCGACTCTTTGCTTGCTGCGGGTGACGGAGACCCGGGCACCGAGGTCTTGGTCTGGTCCGGCGCGCGAGGGCTCGCCGACGTCGAGTGGTCGTCGTCCTCGTCATCCATGTCATCCAGATCCAGGTCGCTGTCGTTCTCGGAGCCCATCTTACCATTCACCTTCTCTGCTCCCTCTGAAAGAAAATGTTTCTTTGGTTTCAACCCGTCATTTATGTACAAAGTGTTTGAACTTCTCAAGACTTGTCAGACAAGATGAAAATAAAAATCGGAGAAACCCGCTCTTGGTTTCAGTCAGAACATCTGTGTGTTGGGTTTCTTTTGATCGCTTTTTTGGTTGGAGATCGCTGCTTGAAGCCCGGAGCCGACACAACGTCAAGGATCTTGCTGTGTTCATACTGCAGATTTCCAGTTCGTGCCAAGAGGACGCAATGCCACGAGGTGAGAAACAAATGGGAAGCTGAACTTTCTCGAGTTTGACTGTTTGTAATCGTACCACTGAGTGCGTAAAGTCTCTTCTGTGGCACCAAGAATCCTCAGAAAATGAGTACAACCCATTGTGGATGAGTGTCGCTGGAACTCTGTTGTTACTTTGAAGCTGAAATCTGATCTTCAGCTTGAAAATTTTCACGGCGTTGACACAAACACACAAGAAAATAGATATCAGGATATTTTTGCTGGTTACAATGAGGCTATTGAGTGAAGAGGCACTTTGTGTGATCTGTGTCAGACAATCCAGAGGCAGAAAGCAGTTCAGTAAAGATGCCACCTATGAAAAGATCAAACAATATCATTACTCATGCCCGACGAATTCAATGTGTCTGTCTGTTCTGCTGCCTAAGAAGTGTGGATATCAAGTTCAGACCAGCAAGGCTCACATTGTCGAACTCGGATGCCATTCACTGTAGAGTCCAGTCGTGCTGCGGCTGAAGCATTGACTCATTTCAACACGCATTTGTTTGCAGCCTGAACCTTCCACTTGTAGTAAACAGTCAAGCTGAGTTTCGGGTCTGTTTCTAGGTGCTGCTCAATTGTTTACCGCAATATTTGCGGGTGAGACGTTCACGTCATGTTGTCAATTTGCTTTTCGCGCCGCGCGGGAATACCAATAAGCCTCTCGAGGGGCAGGTCGAGAACAGGTCAGCCTCAAAGCCCCGCAGGTAGCGGGTGAAGCTCAGGCAACACAGCTCGACAACAACGGGAGTCGGCATCTCGTGCGGGAACTTGGTTCTGCAGGATCTAAGCGAAACTATCAGCAAAATCGCACAAACACGTAGCTTCGCGTTCTTTTTTTCCCTTTTTGCGAAAAGTGTCCGTAAACACTCACCGTTGCTTCCACCATGCTTTCTCTTTTTCTCTCACTGCGAGCAACAGTGAGCAAAGCAGACGGACAGACTTGGGTGTCGAATGACACTCTAACCTCCATCGACCAGCATGGTTCAAGTCAAACAAGGCCACGTGTTCATTTGCATTCATCCCGACGAGGCCAGTTAAACACGAAGCAAACAGGATTTAACTTCACCGAGTCTCAGTCTCTAAATCAGAAGCGGGCGCGTCCACAAAAGGGGACTTGGCTCCGCCCGTGACCTCAATTTTTGGACTGAGCACTGCCCTTGTTCGTGTCAAAGATTTTTCAAACTGCGCGACACCTTTTCTTTGCTCTGGTTACAGGAGTTTCGTGTTTCTTTTGATCGACTTTCTGCAATCGTTTTGACGTCATCGACTGTCGGCATCGTTATTGTATTGTGCGCAGTGGTCGTGTGTTTGACAGGTGCGTGTTTGGGAGCAAACCAATCAATCTGTACAGTCACAATGACTTTCCGGTCTTTTTGCTTCGGGAAAGAACTCACAACTGCAAACCAACATCTCTGAGTAAATTGAATTGGTTTCCTGACAAAATTCGATACTATGCCCAAGTAAAAGTGAAAACGTGTTCTTCGCTCAGCCTTTGCAATTTTCAAGACGAAGCAATTTCTGAATCAATGGCTGCAGTTATGATGAGTCTTTGTGCCACTTCCGCCAAAACTTGGGAGGAGTGAGTCATGATTCTCATTGACGAAAAGTATCTTAACCAAATGGGCTGCGACTTAAGTATCGCAAAATTTGATAGAACTGTGCAGGAAAACCCGATCGCAGGGTTCTGATTGTTTTAGAGTGATGTGGGTTAATTCAATGTTGGCTTGAAACGGTTAATGTTTCATCAGGTTTCGCAGGGACTGGCAGGATGTACACACATGGAGACAAATTTCCCCGCATCGTGTCTGCGAGAAGCCGACGGAACTAAAACAGCAACCCGATCAGGTTACCTCCGTCTCAAAACTATTTGATACTGTGCGGAAATTATTGCGTTTAAATTCATTGGCTTTGATGGAGTGGGATGGTCTGTGTTGGATGTTGGTCTCATGAAGTTGGGAATGTGCGAGGTTGGAGACCAAGTTTGTTTGTATCTCGTGCACAGTTTCCTTTTGTGATTTCTGTCGGCTTTCTCAGTGCTTACTCACTTTCCCCACTACAATTGTCTGAAGCCAAACACAGATCACATCCTGGCTGAGATAGAGTGCCGAATTTATTTCTTGCAAGGCAAATAGCAAAACCGATTGAGAAGTCTCCTCTCAAGCTACCATGTTACAAGTCAAGCTGAAGAAGGGGCAACTGGGTTTTTGTCAACAAACCTTATCGAATCGTCAACTCTATCAAGTTTGATAGCTTCAAGTGGTTCACTGACTTGGATACGTCTGTATCTTGCACTGCGGTGTGTAAAAGTTAGAAACGATCAGACTCGAATCCAAAAGTCTACAAGCCACGGGCCCACTGGGCCCTCTGGTCGTGCAGTCTTCCTGGCTGCAAGCAACTTTTTTTTTTGTCTTCTAATCAAAGAGAGCTTGAGAAAAGACCAAAATTCTCATCGCATTTATTAATGCTCAGATTTATCCCAGTCATGGGTTTGTCAATCCAACGCATGGTTTTGTTGACAGGTTTTTTTCTTGATTCAGTGCGCTGGATTTTTGGTTTCTGTTTCAAAGTAAGAACAAGGGGGAAAGGACGGAGAACCAGAGGGAAATGAGTTATGACAAGTTCGATGGCAGAAACACACAAATTATCATGCAATATTGCTGCAATATTATTGCGAGCCAATTCTGATATGTGAAAACAGCGATTGGGTGAACGGATTGCAGGCATTACCAAGTTGATACAGGTTGCCAAAATATTGGGTGTCGTTGAACAACAAATGCTAGACATCATCTCACTGGGAAGCTAAACGGAAGCGTGTTGTTGTAGCATTGGTAACAGTAGCGTTGGAGCTGTGCAGTAATGGGCCGCGGCAAGAACAACACGGGAAGGGAGCCTTCGCTTCTTTGGTGGCATCTGTGTGGTCGGTGGCCAGCGCGGTACATGGTGCTGGTGGTGGCAGGAACCAGACTCCAAACTGCAGAGTGGAATCGCAAGGGCACTTGGCCGAGTGCGGTGTTGTCAGGAAGTGGGATCTTGAGGTTTCTCATCTGACACGGGGGACAACGGCAGAACGGACTTGAAGCAGTTTTATCAGCAGACCATCTCTACCGTGGCGTTACATTCAATGCTGATTGCTACTCGCAGCTGATCGACGCACTGAATGCCAGATTGTGCTTGCACAGTGACATTATCAACAGGGGACGAGGTACTGATCAAACAGCCTGATGTCAAGGGCCTGCACGACACATGTAGAAGAGCGGGAGTGGCTGAGTGTGAGACAAGCCTGTTGGTTTGTGTCTCCATCGACCACACACCTGGGTGTATCACGCTGCCCGTCTCGCTTCTCCCGGATCTCTGCAGGGGGTGACACTCAACAACCGACTCACAGGCTGGATACACCACTTGTGTTTTGACAGCTTCGTAACTGTGAACCAAGCATTGTTTTTCTTTGTTTGAGTTGTTAAATCTGGGTTCTGACAGGTATGACCCGAAGACAATTGTGAATGAAATCATCCCTTCCAAACAAAAGAAGCAATTGATTTGAAAAGTTTTCACGGGAATGGAGATTGCTGCAAATTCCTGCACTCTCCATTTTGGAGTTCAAGGTTTGAAGCGAAACACAGTGACTGCTACAGCCGCAAACAGCAACCTCTCTGTAGATACCCAGCTTTTCTCTTGCAACGTTTGGAGCGAGTAAATATATGCCAGCTTGTACATGATAAATCGTGCACGGCACTCAAGAAGCAACACGGCTTTCTCATTGAACCGACACATTCAGGCAAAAGAAAACCCCAAAGGTGTGTCGGGGTTTTTGAGAAACTTGCTCAGAACAACTGAAAACCTTGGAAAACTACATCAGCCCGAGTGAAAGACTGAGCAAGAATGCACTACCAGGTTTCTCAGGCAAACGAACCGGTGATTTTTCAAGTCGTTTCAACAACAGTTCCATTCCGTATTTTCCTCATTGATTTTGCAAAACAAAGAAAGAAAAAGTGAACACGCGGGTGATCGCGAAACAGGTACTGACGACAAAATAGGTGTTATGTGTATGTTTGAAGTCAGCAAAAGACAAGTGTAACCACCTTCAAGAAAAAAATATCTGCGGGGCACACACACAAGGGTCTCTCAGCAGTGCTGGGTCAGGGGGCCTGCGAAAGGCCACGGAAACCAGCGTGAAATGCAGATGTGGTACTTGTGTGGTTGCTCGCCTGTCGCCAACTCACTGCCAGCGTGAGACCCCAAAGTGCATTGCACGATGACTCGCTTCGAAAGTGGAGCTGCCTCTCTGTTTCCTGGACGCCCCGTGCGCATTCATATTGTGACAAATACAGCATCTTGCCGGTGAAATGTTGTCCCTCGCATGCGGGGTCGTGTGTTTGCTGTTGCGTTTTCATCACCCTAGTCTGTCACACAAGTGCTGTGAGTGTTCGATCAAGAGGCAGGCAGAGACCAGTCAATTTTGCTTGAAATTGATGAGGCTACTTCCCCTCCAGTTTTCCGAAGGCAGCAACGTCAGGGCCGTCAGTCCATTTTTGAACACAAGGGCTGGAAACTCACATTGGTTTGTGACACGACACATTTTACTCTGACACATTGTAACCAATGCAAAAATGACCCAATGAACCAGGGCCCTCAGACTGTTGTTCATGCCTGGCACAAATGCATGCGCACGAACATATTCGTTGACACAGCTTTTTTCCGCGCAACGCAAGTGTGCAGCATTACCTAATTTTGGCACAACTTCCGCCAATTGAACTTGGCGTGAGCAGAAATCCACAAATGTTCTCTTTGTTGAAGAGAACATGCACGACACGAGGGCAAATTTTACATTCATTGGGAATTCGACAAAAAGCAACAACTTGGATGCTGTTGGCGAATTTTTGACCCGAGGCAGAACCACACGTCCATCGTTTTCAGTCTCGTTCTGATCGCGCAAAAGACATCAGGAGATTCGGTTTAGGTTATCAACACTGTGAAAAGATACTTGACATTCAAAACTATAATCCACCTGATGACAACTGAAGGACCCATTACAATCACAGACTGATAGCGGTTCGCTTGAAGTCGAACCAACAATTTATTCAGCAGTGGTGCTCGATGCTTGTTTGACTGCACAGTATCTTTTGCCGAAGTGCCAGCGGGAGCACTGAGTGCAGTTTTATATCTCCTCAGTTGTGCGCTACCAAATCTTGGACAAATTATTGTGTGTTGATCGCCAACATAACTTTTCATTCTCACTTCGGCACACTTGGTTTGAACCCAGTCGACTCTGCGACCCACGAAACAACTTGCACCGTGTTTTGGCTCGTGTTGTTCTGGATGCACCACGACCCAGGCACGTTCGAAGTCAGCCCCCATCCCCTGAAAAAGTACCAGCCTAAAGGATGAGCGGTCAGGCACAGGGGTTTGTTTCTTCGTCCAGCGTGAGCAGCTGATTCGCCAAGTTCTTGGAACGTAGTTCGCTCACACCCGTTCACGAGACGTATGACCCACACGCGCTGCTCGCGGGTATTCTCCTGCTTTGGGTTAGTCTGAGAAAGTTTTCCCAAAGTGGGGAAACACTGCAAAATGACTAGAACTTGATTTGTGGAGTGGGAAGAACACACCTCAAGCGTGGTTTCAGGTGGCTTGGGACCCTGAGTTTGGTTCGAAACTTTTGACATTCTCACTTTTGTTGAACAACCGAAGGGCGTTGTGTCTGCAACAAAGGGTTTTCAGCTTTTTGTGACCATTTCCCAAAATTTGTGACACCTTGCAAATGCACACAAATGGAAAAACGTGAAGTATTGGGAAGAATTTTGCAACATTATGTGCAAGTGTTTCTCGAGTCAACGACGCCGAGAACTCGAGACCAGAACTTCTGACGGCGACGAGAGAAATTGACACAAATTGAACAAAGCCAGTTCAATTACTTTCAGGTGAAGGTGGACAGATGTGCGGCTCCGATTGGGAAAGGACGAGTATTTGAGGAATATTTTTGACGTGAAGTCAAGTAGCTGGAGAAGGTGGTCTTTACACAGTAAACACCCCCAGTGTTGACTGCTCTCCAACCAGGGGTAAAACGGGTGCGACTTCAAACAGAATGTGTCAATATTGTCTCTATACTATGCATAATAAATCATCACATTCGTGTCACCCACCTGAAGATACTGGACTCAATCGTTTCCATTCAACGTGCCTTTGTGTGTTGAATATGTTCCGCTTTTGGGCTTCTAATCAGTTTATTGATGGTGCTCTGTTCAGTGTTCAGCTCAATCTCGCAAGTTGTTTGAATTTTGCAAATTCTCACAGTCCGATCCGAAAGAATACTCGTGATGGAGTGAATTTGATTGAGGTCTTTCTGATGTGTAAATGAACCTTCCTGGCCTGAAATTAGGCTGAAACCTACTTTGATCAAATTATTGGAAGCCCCGGAGGTTGAAAATCGCACAACTTTTGGCTTTACTCCTCATTTTCTCACAGGAGTTGGGCTGTAAAACTGAAACAGTGCCGTGATGTACGGAACAACATTCCGATGAGACTGGAGGCATGTTTTAATTTATCATGCGATTCAGAACAGAAGGCAACACTGACCTTTGTTGTTGTTTTCTCCGTCCTCCTTGTTCTCCTTGTCGTGCTCCGGCTTGTGGGTCTGGTCCTCGGGCGGGCTGACGGTCCCTGGTCCCCACAACGGCCCGGGCGTCAGCATCGGCAGCGTCCCCTCGGTGCAGGCGCGCAGCCCGAGCGCGATGGCGTCCTCGGCCGCCTGCTGCCGCTTCAACGCCACCTGCGCGGCCATGACGCGCTGCCGCTCAGCGATCAGGTTGCACTTGGGGCAGTCGCAGTCCTTGAATCGGCAGTGACGCTTGTGACCCTTGAGCCAGGAGACCATGCCGTGGTTCCGGCATCGCGCGCACTTGGGCTTCCGGGCGCCCTTCTCGGTGAGCGGGTACAGTGGAGTCGGGAGCTTGCCGGAGGGCAACATTTGCATCATCTGTATGCTTCCTGACTTTTGGCTGTCCGTGATAAGTAAAGTTCAATTGACTATATTCTCTTCTCTCCGCTGCTTCTCACAAAGACAACTTGGAGCATCACACTTCGCACATAAATCTGTGGTGCAGATGTGATGTTTCGCACCGAGTGGAAGTGTGCAAATGAAATATTGCCCAGCACCTGCAATTTATGACTTGTATCAAGGAAAGTGAATAGGCAAGTAGCTTTCGTTGCTACTTCGTCTTCTCTGATTGGCTGTCGGTTCAGTGCGCGGAGGATCAGGCCGATCCGCGGCTTCCTATTGGCTGAGACACTGTTAACAGTCGCGAGTGAGTGACGCCAGCAACAGTGATGCTTCCAACTCCAGTTTGTTGCGACTTTGAAAGCGCAACATCGCAGCGCCAGGTAAACTGAATACTTACATCCTTGGATAAATGTGGTACAAATGAAAAATTCAAATGTTCTGCGGAAAATGTGAGGCCTGAGTTGAATTGTTTGAATTGTTTTCCAGACAAAAACAGTCAAATAAAAAGTTAGCATCGCGGAGTTTTGAATCGAAAACGAAGAACTACGTAGATATCAGAAATTGAGCGGCGTGCAAAATCTTTTCCAACAGAATTGCGTCGCCCGATGGTTCAGTCAAGAAGGGACTGAGGTCGACGTTCGCTCCCAGAGATGTGACAATAGTCGTGTTTGCGTGAAAATTAACACTTGTGAGCTGCCACCGAGTGTCCAAGTCTTGTACACAACAAAGACGAAACACATGAACGTGGCCGCAACAAAAGACGAAGCTTACCAAAGTCCGTTCTCCAGCGACAGAAGGCTGGCCGAACACGGAGGCTGGGCTGCTAAACTCCCTCCCTGATTATTTCCTTTCAAATGTATGTTTACAAATTGAGCGTACCGACCAATGCTTGCATTGTGTGACAGTTGATACCATACAGCTTACACTTTATCGACTCCCCACAATCATTTTATGGTATTAAATGCCCAAACATCTTAATATTAGTTTGATAAACATGTCAGTTGTGTCAACAGTCTTGACCTTTCTGCAGAATGGACAAGTATGGCCTCAAGCCGATTGATATGTTGCTGTACGACTTATCGCTCACCTCAATTGATGTTTCCATCCGCATTTTGCACGCATTAAACCCTCGTATGGCACCGCATACGTACACACACACAACCCCGTGTGCACACACACACACGCACACGCACACACACACACACAGACACACAGACACACACACACACACACACACACACACACACACACAATCAGAGACATTTTTCAAAAGCAATTCGTCTTTTGGGGGCAAACAAACAATTTTAGGACTCTGGGACGTTTTTACGTTGCATCTGCAGTGGTTCTGGAGAACGACACTCTGCAACGGTGTACACATCTCCGGGCGAAACATACTCGCCGTGTGTTTGGTGTTGGCAAGACAAATTGGTTTTGCAAACCTGTCAACACCCAACTTTTATATTTTCGTGCATTGACTCTCATTTGTAGCTGCACAGTACATTTGTAAGGTACAAGTGTCTAAAGTCTGACGTGCTTTCCGACTTTCTTCTCAAACAAGTTTCAAGATTTCAAGATTTCAAATTCAGACAAAAATCTCGTGGCTTCAGTTGGTCACGTTTCTTGGTGTTTGCTCTCTCCTTCGTTTTGTATCTTTCAACTTCATGGCATGATTGCTGATTTTGAACTGTGGATTAGATCCAATGTCTTGAGTGGGTGGAAAATATGAAGTATGAATTAGACTGTTTGGCCTTTGCTGGCGCCAAACAGAGTTGGTCTTCAAGTGCCCACAGTGTATCTGAAGGAAAACACAAATGTCTCATAAAGACGTAATTCCCAACAGGTACTCTTCGGACACGTTCACAGCTACCTGTATCAAACACATTCACTTTGTAACAAACATCAGGTTTTGTGCTTGTGTTTCCAGCATTTTTTGCCAGGCATCTTATTGTAATTGAATCTGCTGGTGCATTAGTCACAGCAGCCCGCATGAGTATGCTGTCCCTTCAAGGATTGACCCTGAACAAATATGACCACAAACTCTCCGCTGAGATGTGCTTCAGCGGTGGGCTCACAAGATTAAGACTATTTGTTCGTGTTTCAAATTCTTTTTGCAGCTAATTGAATTCTCCTTTGTGTTACAATGGAGTCATCGACTGGCTGCAGGGTTCGCGCTTCAACCAGGGGGCAAAGCAACTTGCAGTCCCGCTGGACACGAGGGGCGAGAGAGACGCAGTTGGAGGGATAGCTGAGAGAGACAAGATTCGGGAAATTCTTTTTGATGTAATGTGTGAAGACACTGGTTCTAGCAAACTTGGCTGTCTGATTCTCAATTTTGCTTGAAGATCTCTTTGTTACCCGAACTGGTACTCGTATCACCTGCTATTTTTGTGAGCAGAAACCAGTGCTCGTGGCAGAATTCAGTGTGCTTCGGTGAAAAGGAGACTGTCTGACATCTGCTGTGCGAACTGTGAACTGCTTCTGTACGTACAAATCAACGATTTTTGTCTCAGTGTGTGCATTGCACGGTGTGAAACGAACAACGAAAACACGAAGCATCACAACCTGAACGAGAAATGAAACCACATTTCCGCGACATTGTCTTGTCAGACAAGATGTCTTCGTTCTGACAGGAAGTAAGTTATTCTCATATCAAGAGAACAATGATACATTTCACTGTTTATGCTTTAACACTGCAGATACATGCAACACAAGATACTGCATCCTTGACTGCGATTAATTCCAAATGCCTGGAAACCACTTAAATCTGGATGTTATCGCAGAAGAGCCGCCAGTTGGCAGGAAGCGGCGGAGAAATCCCGGTCTCCAGCCCGAAACTGTATATATCTTCTACAACCTTCTCATCTGCTCTTCCGTCGAACGAGTTCGCAGTTCGCAGTTTGCAAGCAAGAAACGTCCCGAACGTGAGACCTTTGTGTGCGGGCATCCAAGGTCGCACAAAGCAGTTCGTTGAGCAGAGGTGAGAAATTTGGATCAGAATGAAGAGACAAAAGAAGTGTCACACGCATGCACACACCTTTCTCACAGAGATTGGGTGAATAGGCACGGGTCTGAGACTGGCTCAGCGGTGGCGGAGACAGTCAGTCACAACACAAAACGATACAATTGTTGACATTCCCAGCCGCTTGCTGACAAATTATGTTTGATTAAAAATGAAGTACTGCCATAAAATGTTAGCTTTTCTGAGTTTGTTTGGTTTGATACTTTTCAACGATTGTGTGTCTCACGACCCTTCCTCTCAGAAAACATTTGTTCAAAATAGATACCTTCAACACGTTTCGTCGTTTTTGTGCGATCATGATGTGGACTTTTCCACAATGCTTGCTGCAAATACAGAAAAGGATTCCACTACAAAAAGGAACATCAATGACACTCCTCCTGTTTTATTCGCTCAGACATGTAACATTTGAGTCGAGTCAACTTGATCTTGGGAATTTCCCGGTCTGTCGTGCTTTGTACGACGACTTGGTCAGGTTCAAAACAAGCACCACGCACTTGCAAGAAATGCAAGACTTTCAATCATTTTTCGTGTCGGAACACAGCAGTTATGTTGGGGGCTGCAGAAGGTGTCCAGGTGTTGAGAAGTGTTGAGATGTTGGCTTCTTCATCGTTACTCATTAACCACCGAGTTGACAAAGGTCCTTCCTGTAGAGGGCTGCCCTTCGACCAATTCCTGGATTCACCCAGGGATGTTTAGTTGTTGTCAGAGTTGTATGTCAGGTTTTGAAAGATTTGACGTTTTTCATTTTGAAACCAGCTGCATCGCTCGACGTGGCTTCTTTGGTGTCAAGAAACCGCACGACGTTTGGAGATCGAACTTGGTTGGTTGGCACAATTACTTTGTGGAACTGCGGGAACGTTGACTTTAGGACAAAAGTTTGTTACTGCAAAAACACAGTTTCTGCAGCAGTTGGCACCTGACAAGTTCTGTTGACACGCGGAGTTACAGCACACACAGTTACATACAGATTTGGACACGTCTGCATGCCCGCAGTATCGATTCTGACTTGTTTTCATGTTTGGAGACAATGCAGCAAACAAAGCGACGGCAGAAACTGTGTCCGTTACAAAGTTTCTCTGTCCATTAAGGTATCGAGCAAAAGGAAATTTGAAAGCGCGCAAAGCGTCACATCCCCGTGAGGCAGTTCAAACATGGCGCCATTAGGGGCGGCGGATGTGTGCAATGGATAGCTCCAAACGCAGCCCAGCCAGGCTGGAGTTTCTACCCATTCAATCCAAAACTGCAAATTTGTTCTCTCGCCATTCGATACGTGCCTGATGCATCGGTTATGTACTTGCCAAATATTAAAAAGTAGAGACGGTTAAACGATACAAAGGTTCGAGCTGCAATATTGCTTCCCTTCACGTAATGAACTGAAATTGTATCTTGGAAAAGAAGTCCGTGTGCATCCTAAATTTTTGTTTATGACTCTCAGTGTTTGGTCAGGCAAAACTAACCCTCCGATTCTGTTTCATGGCAACCAGCAGTTACAAAGATGTGCAAACTAACGTTCCCAAGCCTCGATCGTATTTTTATGCAGTTTGCCAAATCTGAGCGTTTGTTGTGATTCCCCTGACGTGTCTTGAACTGGACGACAGTTCCGAAGCAATGGTCTGCGAAGGCACCAGCCACATTGTGATACAGTTTTGATGCCATTTCAACAAAAATATTGTTTGTTTGTTGTTTTTTTTTGGCATTGGCTGGAGCAGCGTTCAGAGAGTGTTAGTTCGACAAACGCTGTGCGACAGAGATTTGCGCGCAAGAATCCCCCAGTCGTCCGCAACACAGTTTCCAGGCAGGGTTCTGTTTTGTTCCTGAGCATTGCACAGAAACCTGACTGTGTGAGCTCATTTGTTCAGGCGCTAGAACTCCACACCAGGCTTGCACCGAGTATCCTTTCTTATCAATGTCTGCCTTCCTGTCTCACAAACAGACTCATCTTCAACAACGACACAAATTATATCTGCAAACCTACACAATTTTCCTTTCAGGAATGTCTACTTTTGTGGAGCGTTTTTAATTGGTCAGTCAGCTACAGAAGAATGCGGTGCTCTGTTTGCAAGGCGTCAGTTCTATCACTCAAGTAGAAACCACTCGCAAAATTTGCTCACTTTGTTATATCAGTTATAAGCCCAAGCCAATCTGTGTTTCTTTATTTCCTATACTGTTTCACGTGCACTTTTGTGACAGGCTTAAACAAGGAAATGTCAAGTAGTTTGCACCTGATCACTGCTGCTGATAGGGCGTATGATTGACTCAAGAGAGGCATAATCTTTGGTTGTACACATTTGGCCTTGGTACAAAAACAGAGCACACGATTGGGAAACTGACACCAAGTGAGAGCAGATTATTCATTTATTCATCAGCTTCCTGCAAATGTAGGAACTTCAGGTGTCGGAAGTTTCTGACGTGGTTCCACCTCAAATTCTGCAGTGCCCGGTCAAAGACAAACGTTCCCTTTCCGTAGCCACATTATTGAGTGAAAAAGAAATCGTGTCTTCCAGAGGATTCCTCCCCTCTTCGGTTAGTTTTTCGTCTGGATGCCTGAACATAAAAAACAAGTGTTATTCTGTTCTCGAAACGATTTTGTTTTGCCGTATCAAATATTCAGCACAACTTGCAACAGATTGAAACAAGCTCAAGAGATCCAGTGGTCACATCCGTACTTGCGCTTGCAGGTGCGAGGATCAAATAAGAGAGCTGCACACCTGTGCTGGGATACCCTTTGGCACCGACGAATGAATTTGAGCTTTCATAGCAGCACTCATACTAATGGATGTTCCATTGCAATCAAAACATAGTTCGATGAATAGAGACATATATAAACAAAGTGCATGCTACCTGGCTGATCCTCGAATAAATCCGTTGTGGGCGTCTCTGATAGGCTTGATGGCGTCTCCCAGATCGATAACTGTCAGATTGGATGTGGAGCTGGGAACGAGCACTGGCGGATGCGCCGCTTCGAGTACTTGAGCGCAAGTATACACGTTGTCAAATGTTTGGCAAGTCTTCGGAGAAAATGCTCAAAAACAGTTTGTGCAAGTCCTTCAGCAAGATTTTGAAATTTGCCCTCCAAAAGGAAAAGATACGTTTTGAGGTGGATGAAAAACAACTTGGAACAGCCAGCCTGAACCTGTCTGTGTGTTGTTGTAGATTTCCACTTTCGCCAATGCTTATGTTGTGCCATCTCGGCCTCGCACCTTTAGGCAAAGGTAACTAAGTGAAGCAATACACGGCGTTTGGTAGATGGGGCGAATCTGTTTCAGCTCAGGCCCTTGAGGATCACTTGGAGCAGGCAGAACTACCACCCAGACAGTGCGAGGCCTTCTTGTCCCTCTCCCTGGGCCACCATTGGTAAATCCCACAATTGGACGTGTTTCACAGACATAGGTGTGACAATTTCTTGTGGGCAGCGCTTCATGACTTTTTCATCACTGATGGTTGTCAACGAACCCAAAAGGCCAAGCATAGCACACTGGGAGGATTTTGGCGTTTCTCTTTGATTTTCTGTTCCCTCTTTGTAAATGTTCATTCTTACCCCCGCAGGTTCTTTTCAAGCAGACGAAAGCATTTCGAGAAAAAAGGCGAAGGCTTGCCTACACGTCGCTAAAGAGCCAGTCTGCCGGGTCGTGGAGGCCTCTCTGAGACCACGCATGTTCCTGAAGATTTCAGACCACCGCATCCTAAAGTGAGTGTTCATAATTTGGGGACCTCTCCAGGTCTCCCTCGCTTCAGTGCAGCTGCAGCTTGGAGGCCTCTGCCGGACACCTTGAGGTCAAGAAGTTGATCAGAAGTTGAAGTCAGTAAGTTGATCGGCACAGATTGACCCGTCTGCTCCAGGTTTCCTGGCTGTACCAGAGGCCACGGAATTTTCAATGCCACTTGTGACACCTTCGGTGCTCTGCTACTTTCCCTTCCAGGAGAATAAAAGGAGGCTTGGAAAAGATTTTCCAAAAAACTCTTGAGCAATTGAAGCAGTACACCAACATCATTCCAAACAACATCTTTTCTCTGAAAAGGACCTGAGACCTCTGCGACTTGCATCACAACTTTAGGTCTTCGTGATGGTTATGTCTTGTCTCTGGTACACAAACGACAGATGTGGAGGTACATTTCTCTGGTGGTACCAGGCGAATTCAAAGTGAAGAGACCCCAAACTTTGGGAAGGGGCGGGGAGTCCCACCTTGCATTCTTTCAGCAAAAGAAAACTGATCTCCGCGGACGAAAAAAGAATTACCTGATTGGCATTCTCGGGGTCTGGCAGACTCAGATCGTATCTGTTTTGTGGTGAACACAGTGGCGTCCCCTGAGAGATGAACGACGCTCGACGATGCTTTGGTGTCTGGTTTGAGTTCGGAAGAGTGCATCGTGCAAGCATAAGTTTCAACAGATGGCAGACAGGATCGTGTCTGAAGGTCTCACCTGTATCAAAGCGTGCACAAAAATCACTCACTGTCCAGGGAGGCAAATTAAAAGACGAGAAAATGTGAGAAGTAAAAATGAGGAATGTTTCTCTTTGAACAAAAGAGCCAAAATAAAAAGCCGAAAAATTGCCATTTGCTGCCAAAAGAAGACAATAGACAGGAATTACGATTCACGATTTTGTAAAAACCAGTGGAAATAAATTGACTAAAAGGCAAAGAAGACAAAGCAAAACACACTCAGGAAAAGTACAATTCTCAAAAAGAAGTACCGTAAAATCCCGCGTATTAGACCCCTTCGCGAAAAAGACCACCCCCCTTTTTGGCATTAATTTTTGAGGATCAAAAGGGGATCTTAAAAGGGGGATATTACGGTACCTGTTGTCGAAGATGTAAAATGATTGTTTGAAAGAAACCAATGCAGGAACGTGCAGATGATACAGAAATTTCTTGCAACAAGAATGGAAAATGAAATGCGTTGAACAAGAATTGTTTTTGGGGGATGAAAAATTTACCCAATAGAAAACATGGTTTCTCAAATTGAACAGGATTTGCATGGTCTAAAATATTAGCAAAAACGAAAGAAGAAAAAGACATACAGAGGAATGAAGGTGGCAAAATTCAAAAACAATAAAACATACGAAATAAATTTAGTTAAAAACCCAAATTGAGCAATGCCAAAACAGACAACCAATTTTCCATGCAACTGTAATTTTGTTGTGTTGTTGGCTCAAGTCTCAACTGGATGCAAACATTTCCATCACAAGCAATTAAGCCACTGAACTCTTGGAAAGCTGTTTTTCGCAATGAGATGAAAGGTTCGAATTTTGAGACAAGGCTGTTGAAAAAGTCACCGATGCATCTGGGCACAAAATAGGAAGTGTTGCAAAAGGTCAAAGAGACAATATTGAGTATTTATGTTGGTTTTTGATGTTACCCGTTGTGATTTAGGTGAGAATGAAAATGGCAAAATTCAACAAAAAGATGAGAAGGTCTTTGTGTCTGCCAAATGAAAATCAGCATTGGTCCCTGACTTGTTTTGAAACAGTTTGTGTTGGACCAAAGACCATCGCACATACACCACACACACACACACACACACACACACACACACACACACACACACACACACAGGGAGGTCAAAATGGCAAAAAATATGGGGGTTTGTCGTCAAATTTGGTAAGACTTTGGGCGACAAAAAATGCTCAAATCATATGTCGCTGAAAGGAGAAGGTGTGGTGAGATCACGGACAAAAGTGGTTTGCCCCAGCCGCTCTGTGACCCCGCGGCGCGCGTGGGCGCAGTGGTGCAACGAAGCAGTTCGTTGTTTGAGTTTTCTTTGTCTTCAATATGGGATACGAGTAACTTCACCCACCCTACCTTGGTGAAACGTGACAGTTTTGGTTGGAGCCGCCAGAGGGTGAAGTCTTGAAGAGCGCCCTCTCAGCATCCATCTGAGTGAACTGCAGAGGGAGACTTATGCTGAGAACAACCTTTTTGTCCCGAAGTATTCCTCTTCTTCCCTCCAAATTTCAAAAGGCTTCGAGTACTGCACGAAGTCAAAATATTTTCTCACGTTATCATTCCCGTGAACTGCAAAAGAGTTTGCGCGAAAGGCAAAGATGGGCTACGCACGAGCACTGAATCGATGCCATGGAGGAAAAATTTTGTCGGATAATTCCACCGATCAACATGACGTGTGAACAACAACAGAAAACTTGTCTGCATCCATTTATCCTGTCCGTAATCCAGGATCAGGTCAGTGTTGCGGGGCAACATTGGTCTCAGTCAGCGTGACCCCAGAAGACTCCCAGGAAGGGAGCGGGTGGGGTGTGAATTCCAGTTTTTGGAAGTCTTGCAACTTTAACAATTCAACAGGTGAAGTGAAACAACTTGCGCTCGAGGAGCACAACTTGGGGGGGGGGGAACTAACTGTTGAGGGTTTGGGGGTCTGATCCACCGCTGGAAGCGGGAGACCAACCCAGTCCTGACCAGGTAAGATCCAACTGAAAAAAAGACACGAAAAAGGAAAAATTATTGACGAATGAAAGGAATTGAGGGAGACATTTTCCTGAGGTTGGTTGGGAGGCCAGACCTCCAGACACCCCTTTGACATCATTTGAACTGGAAAGCGCAATTTCTCTCAAAAGTTGCAAGTGTTCTGCCTGTACTCATGCCCAAAGAACTCATCTTCGGATGCGGATTTCCTACGTGAAGCTTGATGGAATGAACAAAATGAAGCGCAACTTGGCTTGGTCAAAAAAGTGCGCTTCTCGTCTCAACAATTCCGGCCACGCAGCGCTCTCCGCGATTAGGCTTCTCCATGACTCGGCCATTGTGCTGCTGTCAAAGCTTTACCTTTTCACAAACTTGCAAATTGTATTTTGATAGGCTCTTCCGATGACAAACAACACCATCTGCATATTTATGACCAGCAGATGAGAATTATGATATTTCATATGTGTTTGTCTTTCAATGGAAACATGTAACAGAAGAAACATTTGTTGTAGTGTAACAATGCTGCAAGCATCTCAAACATACTCAGTGAGTAAAGCTCACTGTCTTCTTTGGCCCCAAGTCTCGTTCCTGCGACCCTAAAACACACATTGGTTGTTTTGTAAATCCTTATTTTAATTTCTAATGAATGCATTACACTGGGAAATATGAAATGGAGTCCCCAATGACGCCAGATGACTCTTTAAAGTGTAATTTGTGTCTGAATGTTTCGAGAGTTGCTATCAATGTAGCTTTGTTTCTCAAGGTAATGTATCCTTCACTTTGTGTACAAGAATCTAGAAACTTTTTGTTGATCTAGGTGGTTTTACTTTGAATCTAAACAAGAACTTGTGCTGCGGGGAAAGTTGCATTGTGAGAGAATACTTTTTTGACAAGTCTTTCTCTGCCATCGTCTTCTGCGTGTTTTCGTGAAAACAAATTCAAAATGCACATTCCACTCTGAACACACACGCACACACACGCACGTATGTGTGCGTTTGACATGGTGCCAAATCCAAAAAGCCAATCAGGCACTTCACACGGAGATTCTGTTGTAGCCTCAAGATATATTGCTTTTGCCCCTCACAAGTTCACGGGGAGGAAAACGTGTGCAGCAAATGGAAAGCTTGCATGTTTCCCTTGGTGCACAGAGGCTGTTGAAGCGAATATATATTAAATTTTAAATTGAGAGAACTTCAAGGTATAAAATCGTAAAATCATGGTTTTGTGACCTGTTCGTGTAGCAGGATTGTGATGTGAAAGGTTCATTCTTGTTTGCTTTGCTTGTTGGCTTTTGCACATTTCATCGAAAGCACTAGCATTTTGGTGACACCATTTGCCATTGCAGACTTGTGTTGGGTGCAGGTTCCTGTGCACGCCATATAAGTTCGGTGTTCTTGGATTTGATGTTCTTTGGGAGGGGTTTTGATCCACTCGGCGCACCGGACGGACTGCAACAATGAGTAACAAGCCCATTAAATTGATGTATTCGAAAAACAATAGTCAATCGCGACAGGCAGCTGCAGCCAAGGGTGTGGGAAACCACCATTCACTCCCCTGTCGCACGTGCCCTGAAATGCGTGCTGGCAACGCACGCACAATGTTTGTTGTCACTTCAAGGGACTGGTTGACTGCTGGCATGTATGCGTGCGGCGTACTCGGTCAGTGCCGCTCAATGCAACTTGAAGCACATTATCAGATTCAAACCACTGACTCGCCACTGTCAATTCCACATTTGAATTGCGCCATTCAGTGAAAACTGGTCTGGGTTTTCACTTCTCCGAGCTTTCATCTGTCGTTAATTTTGCCTGCAGACAAGCAGGTAGTTGGCGCAATGTGCAGAAGACGAAAGACAAGTCAGTGCCAAACAACTTGTTGTTTTGTCATGAGGTGCTGTGGTCCAATATGATTTGCAGTTATTAAACTTGTGGAACTGGACCTGCACGCATTTGGCCTTATAGACAGTACCCCTTTGCAATGTCTGTGAGGTTTTCGATGTCAGTCTTGCGTAAATCTGACCATTACCTCACACTGACCACTGTCAGATAAGCGTATTGATCTGGCCAACAATTTCACTCTCTGTGACTTTTTGATTCTGCATTGAAAACAGTCGTTGCTTGTTGCAGAATTTTGGTGAGGTCTTGCGCCAAGTACCCACCCGTGGAGTCCCCTGTCAAGCGCCCCGTATTGAAAGCCTCTTGCAACTTGTGCATACAAAAGAGAAATGATGTGCAATTACCACTCGGAGACCAACAACAAAACAGAATGAGCGCAGGCGTACATTGCCAGCTCAGAGGTACAGGCTCAACCAACTTGATCTGCGGTACCTTTTTCATGTTCGTTGTCCAAAGTGGTGTGGCTAGAATATTTTCAAGGATCTCAGCCATTGTGTGTGCATTTGTTTGTGTGTTGCGAAGTACCGCACCTCCGAGCTCTTTTTCTGTGGTCAGGCTCGTATGCCAGATAACTGAGCTTTTGCACTCCAGTCGGCAGATCAAAGGACTGTGTTGTTCATTCACCTTTCTTGCAAATTGCAATACTTCAGCTCCAATATCATACTGTATGTGATTCGACTTTTCTACAACTTGATCACATGAAAACGTATTGATAATAAAGTTAGTCAGGCAGTAAAAAGTGTGTAATGGTGTAGGACATGAGATCAGGTTTCACGATCTGCTACACTAAATGGACGCCAAACGGTATTGACGGACCAAACCTCCCAGGTATGCAGCGAGGCGTCAGTCAATTGACCTGGGTTGTCCGAAAATTGTTCGCATCTTGTTGTGTCTCGCATGCAGCTGTCGATTCACGCCAGAACAATCTGCAAATCCAAGGTCATCTTCTGAATGATATTTATGATGAAAAGGCAGAACTGCATGCGCTTCCCGAGTGACAAAACAGATCCTGCAGAAAACAAACCTCAAAGGCTCCACGTTTGTTCGCAAAAGTCTGGAAGCTTCAGTTGGAAAGAGTTTGTTTTGGCCAGCACCTCATTGTTTCAAATTATGCAAAGGTTGTTGCTCCGTGTCACCAACAAGGTCAAGCAAATATTTTGAGTCCCTTCTCGACTTTCTCATTTCAAACGACCCTTAAGACGTTTCAGTGTCTTGTTTGAACACCAGGTACACGATGCATACACTCGTGTGCAACAACATGTGCTAAAGGTTGAGATGATTTTGTTTCAAGCGAGCAAATCTTGTCCGAGAAGGACGGTGTTCCGCCCAAGAGATCCACTCGGTCGATCGCATCATGCTTTCTTCGCCTGTATGCAATTGAGCTCAGACGAGGAAAGACTTGCAGCAAGTACAGGTGTTTGGCTCGAGCAACGACACATCAAAGTTTCGTTGTTCTTCAGCGAACAGCTCCGGGTCGGAAGATGCGGCTTGTTCCTCAACAATTCGGGTGACAGACGCCTCACACGGGTGTGTGTGCGAAAAGGGGGTTGTGCACAACAAGGATCGCCAACAATCACGCTGTGTTGTGGTCGGTGGAAATTTTAATATTCCGCCAGGATGACAGGCGTCTGGTGATGAAACATGACATGAGGTTGTGAGAGGGTTTGTACAAACAGGAGGGAGGAGCACCAACCGTGACCCCAACTTATTCCCAAAAAGAAACATTCTAATTCACCTCAAAACTGACTACAGCTCCTCACTTCCTATTTTAGTAAGAAAAACATCTCCCGGGGCTTTTTCACAGACAGTGCGGCCTGTGATGTCTGTAACTCAAAATTTGTTCATCCCAAAATCAACACGAGCCATGAAAGGTATATCTGTCCTGGACTTTTGAATGTCAAATATGGTAAGTATAACAAGGCAAGTTTTCGAATACAAAGTCTGGTGAAGCTTAAACTGGCGGACACTGTCAGTGTCCAATAAGATTGAGTTCCGAAAGTCTTGACGACAAGTCTGGTGGGTGAGAAATTTGTCCTTGTGAAGATTTTTGTTGCTGATTGCTTCCAAATTATTTTGGAAGCTGGAACAAGCAGACTCGTTCAGGAATGCAAATTTTGAAGTGACGCGTCATCGCTTTTATTTGAAGAGAGGCAGTTGGTTTGCCGAAAGAATTGGCGTGACCAAAAGTTCTTTGATATTTGAATGAAACTTGTGGCGTCTCGACAACAGCGGAGCAGAAAAATCCCTGTGCATCCGTTTCTCATCCTGAACTTTGTCTAAAAGTTTACTTGTTGCAGATGACACCAATGCAGAACCTGGTCTCGAATCACCACACCTGAGAAGTTATTTTCGAAATATTGTGTGATTGAAACGCTGGCTTTGATCAGTCTCTGTGGTGGTTACTCGTGTCCTACGTTTGGAGGGACGCCGCGTGGTGCCAGGTGCTCTGCGCGGCCGGGGGCGCCCGACCCGCGGCCGGGGTGTCGCTACAAAGCCCCTGGACACGTGCGCCACCGCTAGTTAATGTCTGCACAGTAAATTTACTCGCTTTAAAGTCCTTCAACTGCAGATAACTGCTCATGCAACTTACGTACTCCCCTAATTTACAGCAAGCTGCGGCAAAGGTGTGGATTCATGTTCTTTAGTTTTGGAGAACGGGGGGTTGAAGTCACTGCCCTGGAACACCACGCACCAGAATTGAAAATTTGCAAATATTATACGATTAGTTGCACGAAGTATTTTCACATGAAAATGCAAATTTGACGTTCAAGAATTCAGGTTTGTGACAAGTGAGAGGTGCAAAAAATTCGAGGTTGTAACCTTTCCTGGGCGGTTGCATTTTACAAGCTTCGAAATCAGTGTCAGTTATTGCGACGGCAAACCGACACAGCTAATATATTTTGCTGAATTCACAATGCTATCCCACTTTTTATCGATCCACTCGCAACAGAAATTTCTTACTTATTAAAAATCATCAGAATGCATCACAATGTGAAAACCCTGTTCCCCTTGTTCCACCTCTGGTGAAATGAGCTTTCAATGGGTTTTTATCCTTTTTGAAAACACGCTTTCATGTTGCGCATGTGACATGAAGGTTTCTGTGGCACCAAGGTAGCGACTCCACCTGGCCTGCCAAGCGTTTCAGCAACATCTTGAAAGACCAGTATCGTTCTGAGCCAAATGAGGATTGAGAGCCAAATCTACGTTCAAACATTCTTGATTTCACAAGTGATCGATTGCTCGTAGTCACAGAATTTTTCGAAGTTCGGGCTCCATAGAAGAACCACTGTTTGATGAAAAGGCACGAAAACTTCATTGCTTTTGTTGCCCGACGGAGTTTGGAATGCTTTTTTCTTGAAACACGGGCAATTGTCTCAGGACCTTTGTGCACGACAAGAGAAAAGGATGACATTTAGAGGCGTAACAGAAAGGAAGCTGGAATCCCTCTTCGTCTCCAAGGGAGGAACTTAGTGTTGAGTTCACGGTGAAAGAAAGTCCCACAAGTCAGACCAAGTGATGTCAAAAATCATTTGCTGCCGTGTGAGCAGATGTTTTGAACAGGCGAGATAATGGGTTCAATATCACGTGGTGCATCATTGCACAAAGTGATCAGCAGACCTCGAAATAATTTTTTGCATCAAGGAAGGGCCTCTTCATCTCTTCATGCTTCAGCAAAGTCTACAAAAGTGGCTGTCAATGAAAAATCAGGGGCCGAAACTGCCGAGCCCATCAACATTTCATGTGTTGTCTCAATTAAACATGCGACAATTTTAAACGCTTTGCGATCAACCTTTACGCAAGAATGAAAGTGTTTTGTCCAGTTCCGTGACATATCCTACATCCCCTTGTTCTGAATACACGGCAACATTGTCATTGTCAAAATCTTTGTCTTTCAAAACTGGCAATGTGCGCATCCTTTTGTGGCCAACTGATGCGCGTCGCTTCTGAACCTGGATATCGCACGCAACGTGTTCCTTCTTTTGTCACCCCGCATGAAAACGCGCCGATCTCATTCCTCCATATCGAACCGGCTCGTGAGGTGCACAACTCAGGAAATATGTTTCTTAATTTTCTTCGCCTGGACGCAAAGGACATGTTGCAAGAAGGCAAAACTCATTCGCCGTTTGGGCGCCCCAAAAAGAAGGTCACCTCCAACAAAAGTGAGCTTCCCCATGCAAGTATAAGTCCTGCCTGAGAAATTGCCATCCCAGACGCTGGTCACATGTACACCCTCCCGCCTGTTATGCCAGCGTGGAATTGGTACATTTGTCAATGTTCATGGTTTGAAAAATATAAATGGGTTGCAAACAACATATTCCTGGACGCGACACTACGGAATTTTGTGACGTCTCCAACCGAAGGTGCCGCAGCTGCGGTTCCCGCAAAAGTACCAAGTGTCAAAAAGAACTTCTTCCTTCTGTTAATGCAGCGAGAAAGACAAGCGTGCCAACGTCGTTGAGATAATGAAATAATGATACACCTCGAATGTATCACCGCTGTGCGAAGATATGACAAACCCGCTGAGAAGGAATAGGAGTTAACTGTGGAGGGTGAATGGAGAAATGGAGAGTAAAATTGCAAGTATGCATGGGAAACAAGCGTCTACCGGGCAGACACAACACTGAGCTGGAATCGCATAATTATTCAGAAGTGACAACCGCTGATTTGCATTCTTCCTGACGGAATTCATTACTTCCACTGTTTCAAATCTCGGCCTGCTCAACGGCGTCAAGGTTCAGTTCAAATTCCAGACGAAAAACACAATTTTCACCAAACAATTTTGCGGGAAAATGAGTTCTCCGCAGAATTGGGAAAATATTTTCCCGGTGATCAATGTGATTGCAGCAGATTCAAGGATCAGGGTACCGCTGAAACCGCTTGTGAAGGAGGGTGCTGTGGGTGACAGTTCTTGATTGTCAATATCCTTCAATGCTTCAGAGCGCCAAACGAAAAGCTCACACAATTACCTTTGCCAAACTCTTGTCAAAAATCACTTTCAGTGACGACACGACCAAATGTTGAGGGCAGGGACGGCATAATTGCTCTCTTACGAGTACCGAAGCAAAATTGGCTTCGTGAAGATGAGAAGCTCTTTCATCTTGGAGCCCAATCACCAGCAGCAAGTTTGTCTGAAAACAAAACCTTTTCAGGAAAACAGTTGGATCTGACGGGAGATCACTTCAAATCTCTGACAATTGCCAGACTGCCAACTGAATCTTTAACTTTTTTTGCAAAACAGACGCATTGAGTTCCATTTGAGCAGCTTCTGGGTATGTTTAGAATTGGTCAGTCAGACAAGAGCCCTCTTTGCACGTGTTTTTTTTTTCGTAACACATCCCGGTGTACCGAGATTTCATGTGCTCAGACCCTCGCATCTCCCTTCAATGTGGACCGGAGCAACAGTGAGCAAAATGGAAATGTTTCGATGATTTTGGCCACATTGATGTTCGATGACTTTCCACACCGGAAAGAAATGGTCGCCAAGCTCCACGTGAACTTTAGGTGAACAGTTTTCTACTTTCTTGCCACGTTCGAAAGCAGATTGTGAAAGTTGAATTCCCAAAGCGTTGGTCACCCCGATCGTGGATCCTTGACAACTTTGTTTGAGTGGTTCAAGCAAGTTTTTCATTCTGTCAAACTTTAGGTTTGAATTCAAATTGTGTCCTCCAATTTTCACATGCTCGGTGATACATTCTGTAATGCGACCTGTCTCTCCACTTTCAATCTTGTATACCATCAAAATATTGTTTTGTTGCCCAAGGCACCAAGCAAGGAATCACATACAAAAGAGGAGAAGAGTACATTTTTGTGGCACTGAACTGAAGGCGACAGGATGCGTGGGAAGAGGAGTGTAACCAATTTACATCAGCTCAGAGTCGCAGGGATGTTCCAATTACTATCACTTCAGGAATGCTTTTTTGTTCTCTGGTTGCAAATGTTTCCTTCGGATTATATTCTGGATACCCATTGGTCACTGAAATTGCACACGTTAATGGAAAGTGAAATAACAAAGTGAAATAATATCTGCGTGTTCACCAAGGCTCGGGTACAAGTACATTTCAAACTGCAAAAGTTTCACAAGATCCAGAAGGATCAAAACCAAGAAGGGCAAGGAAGCAAATGGCCGTCGAACGCTACCTGCCCGTAACATATTCTGACGTGCAACAATGTTCCTTTACCAAAATTGGAAGAAACATGACTGCTGTCAACAAAAGCATCAGGATTGAAACCATATCCAGGGCAAGGCGAATCGGGTACCGATCGGGAACCGCAAAGCGGGTGTTGAGTGATACGGTGAACTGAGGGAGGGCGCGGGTTACTGCCCTAGAGCCAAGTCCTCTCATCTCAATCTGCTCCTCTCTATTAATCTCTCATTTGGTTGCACTGGTGATTGGTATACGATACCCAATGCCACAGCCACGAAAAATCTCTCAAATGCCGTTCTCCCAGAAAACGAAGACACGTTTACAAACCGAGAAAATCACATGAATTGATACCGAAGAAAAACGAAGCCATTTTGCTCGTGGGTTTGAAAAATAAAGACTGCAGAAAATTTGTTGCCTCTGCAGGATATCTTTCTGGCAGCATAACTGGAGAAAAGAGAACTGAGTGTTCTGTCAGGATTTTCTCTGACACTGACCTCTTCCACAACAAACGGATTTGCTGCTGTCACAAAAGACAAAAGCACCATTTCCCCCTCTCAGTGCAAATCCAGCCTCCGTACCATCTCCAAGTCGTTCTCAGGGAGCAGCTGTGGCAAACAGAAGCAATTGTACCCAATGAAGCCATCACAAAACTGACTTTCTAGCACGTCTGAGGCACGTAAAATGAGATGTTCTTTCCGCTGGTGGTTATCATATTTCATTGCCGAATTTCCCTTAAACAATGTCTAGTTTACTATTGAACATAAGGCAAGCACAATTCGCCTCTATGTAAATTACTGGGAAAGTCTGTGTAATATGACCATTCTTACAGATTTCAGGTCACAGGGCTCACCCCGAGCATGCCTACAACAGTTCCAAAGTGCTTAAAATCACCACAAAAAAATCAACCAATACTTTTTATGAAACCATGCCGCCCATGGATGACTGAAAGATATAAAACGTTGTGTTAATACGAGAAGTTAAAATTTACTCAGTGAAGAATATGATCTCCAGGCTCGGCTTCGTCAAATACAAACCGTGTTGCTTCTTACTTGTTGTGTAATACAAGCTCAACTTATCAACAACGGATTTGTCCCATCAAAAGACAGAGTAAATTTTGCGTCTGGTGACAAGGCACATACCTTTGACACCCAAGTTGAATTTCTGACGTGGTAGTTCGTTTTTGCAGTTCGAAAGCAGGGTGCGAAATTTTCCAAGGCAGGATTTCTTTTCTCCACCCTGAGAGAGGATTTCCTTGGTCACACGAGCAAACACAAGATGCGTCTCAATTATTGTCCTGTCGCCTTGGTTTGGTGCACAGGAAGACACGCATGTAGCGCAAAAACATTGATCATCTACACTGAGGTGCCTGACGAGTGAACAAATTCAGAAACTTTCAGAAAAGGGTGCTCCTCCTCCCTTACCAATCTGTCTCACAAGTCTTCAAAAAAAACCCAAAAGAAATGGGGGGGGGGGGAGAATCTCGTGCTTTCTGATCCTTTCATAAACAAATGCAACGCAAGAAGACATTCGCCCTGGGCTCGGCTGTCCACTGACACGACATTGACCATGAAATCAGAGAACACATCTTTCCCCCACATTTCAGGTCTGCAATTACACCTCAATTGAAATGTTGTTCACGACTAAAATTGCAAACAAAGTTTCCTTTTGATGTATGGGCTTTTGTGGAGTTGTATTTATGAAGAAGACGAATGGATACGGCGTCTGCAGCTTGGAAGAAAGGACATCATTTGGGGGATCAGTTTACAAGCGTGCTTCGGCGCCTTGTTCGCTTCTGATGCGGGTCACAGAGGAGTTGTCCAGTGAGCGCACCAGCAAATTTTACTTGAATACTTTCAACTTCGTTTGACTGGTGATCTGGGATTCTTTTGTTTCCGTGTAGCGCTAGCCTGCAGAACATCGCGATTCTATTGACTTGCTGCTTTTTCTTGATCATTTCAAAACACAGGTGCAGAACCATTTTTGTTTCCATGTATTATTTTTCTTCTGCAGACCACTTTTTGAGTCTTCCTTGGCCCGCAGAGTCAACAAGACAAACACAAAACTCAAGCATCTCAGCTTGCAAAGACGAACGTTGTGCGTTATGTCAGGGGCCGTCGTGTTTGGGGCACCAAGGGCAAATGTGGTAAGTGTTCACAAACAAGAAAAGAACAAACTTACTGCTTTGCATCAAGAGTAACATTATATCCTCCACACCAAGTCAAGTTCAAACATTATCATTTCAAGCTAATGGTAGATTTTATCATCTTGTGTTTCATATCACCCATTATTTGTGCCGTTTTAGACTTCGTTCAAAATTCAAAGTTTCGTATTATTTACTGTCTGATATTGGGCAAACAAAGTATTTATTACCACTCCATTGGAGTATGTCAGACGATTCTCCAAAAAGTTACATGAAGTCAAAGTATCTTTGCTGTGGCGTTATCAATCTTACACTGGGTTTGCACAATGCCTTCCGTGTGTGGATTCCTCAAAAGGCATCGCGTAACGCTCGAATCTTTCCTCTTCTCTATTTTTACCGAAACCGAATGTTGCTGAAACCCGCTGAACTCAAAGACTTGAAGAGATATAAGCTGTTGGCGTTCCCAATCTAAGCTGTGCGGTCACCAAATTGACCAAATTGCTCAAATGGCCAAATTCTGCCTTGGAAAGACGAAGAACGACGCACAACTTGCGCGCGGAAAACTACTTTTTCCACCTTTCCAAAATGTCTTTGCCACATGCATAGGCAATGTCTTTCAGCGAGAAAATCCAGCGACAATTTGTTCCTTTCAGCGCTCAGCGCTGCGGAAGAAAAGAGCTTTCACAGGCGGCTGCATCTTGGGGGACAATGATGATCGGTTAGAGTAATTTTCTCCCGTAATAAGACGTGGAAAACTCGACACTGTAGATAAGAGCGATAAGGCGACAGTGCGCGCTGCCTGCACCTGGGATGTCAGCACACTTAACGTCCACAGCGCTCCTTTTACGGCCTCCCAATCACTTTTCAGCCTCCACAATAAGTTCCCCGGTGAGAACCACAAGTAAACGTTCTTGCAATTTGCTGACACCTGTTAGGGCTGGAATAATGGGCATTATAACAAGGCTCAAATTAACAGTACCGCACCGATTTGTAAGAAGGAATAAATCTGCGTGCTTATCAGAAATAAAAAATAATGGTATTTGCTCAAAACCGAATGGACGCTGTAATGGCCGTCTTTCATTTCAAAAGCTTTCAATTACACTCCATGTTTGGGAAAGCCAAAGAGAGGTGAAGATCAATATGTGCGTCAACCTTTGCTCGAACCTCCTGTGATAATTGTATGAAATTATGGTCTTGTACAAGCTGCTTCAAAAAGGGACACCAGTTTTGAACACGCAAAGTAAACCAATTAGTAAATGGTGGGTGAGATACAGCCGTCAAAATGTCGATGTGGGGTGAAGTGGAGTGTTTCATGAGGTGAGCGGTGGCTTGTATGCAGGATGCTCGCGTGTTGCCAGACTAGTTTTCGGTTGACAGTGGAGTCGGGGAGTTTGTGTGCTGCGGGCCACGGCCCCTGGAAGATACAGTTGCGTTGCAAACTCTACATATCAGCCCTGTGGCATTCCGTGCATTGAAAAGCCAGCGTGGAAACATACGACACCGCCGCAGTCATAGACGTGCAGCCGTTGTAAAACTACCTATCGCTGAAAGAAAGACTGAAAAATAACTGTGACCTCCCTCAGAGTACCTTGTATGCAGATCTTATCTTTTTACCGCGAGTTTTCCATTCGAGACATGATCGGCGCTGACAGCGAAATGATGCGTAAACGTAAACTGAGGGTGTCTAACTGGGTGCACCTCAGACCCCGTGCTACCATCCCCACTCCCTATGTGAGAAGCCTCATTCTTCAGACCTACCCACTCAATACAAATCTCTGAAAGAAACAGTGAATTTCCAGCACATTTATCCCGGGCAGAAAATCGCTCGAAATTATCTTGAGCAGGGGTTGAACCCGAGACTTTTGTTGAGATACTATCATCTTTGTGATCTAGTTTCAAGTTTTCCTGCCATTTGTGTCACCGAGGTCTCTTATTACTTTTAGTATTTGGTTATTTTGTATTTTCATTAAACTTTCATAAGTCTGGATATTAAAGTCTCCGTCACAGTCACGAGCTGATATGATTTGATTTTGCACCGGATGCTACTTGTGCTAAACATCTCTAATGATACAGCAGCAGCGAGTTGGGTAATGAGCCAAACACAGAAATCGGGGCTCATAACAGAAAATATGTCACACGTTGATGCATTGTGAATATTTAAGACTTTCTAACATTCATAACAACTTTCTCATGTCCTGTTGGTAGGCCCACTGGCAAGAAAGATGCTCAAAAATATTTTCAGAAATTAATTTCTCTCATAAAAAGACAAATGGTTGCCAGGAAACAATGATGGACAATTGGTGCCGAAATTATCAGGAAAACTTCCTGTTCCCATCAATGCACTGGTATTTTGTTTGACTTCCGTGCACAGATTTCTACAAATTAGAATCTACTCGTACAGAAAAAATAGCTCCATGGAGCTCACGGTGATTTGAGGAAATTCTGATTTCGCTCACTCTGATTTCGCTCCCTCTGATTTCGCTCCCTCTGATTTCGCTCACTCTGATTTCGCTCACTCTGATTTCACTCACTCTGATTTCGCTCACTCTGATTTCACTCACTTTGTTTTGTCAAAAATTCTTACTTCTTCACTCAACATTCACAATTTGGGAACTCATTTTGCACACATGCAAATGGAACAAATTTAACCAAACAGAACTTTTACACATTGTTTCAGAACAATATCCATATATAACCAAAATAATTGCCCAATATCCATTTCAAATTTTTTA
>JAAUXT010152135.1_pt1 | contig 51370 bp, 42 predicted proteins | sample 7278171 | NCBI WGS metagenome assembly JAAUXT01 (sample SAMN14350112, study PRJNA611818) | marine sediment metagenome | isolation source: surface marine sediment (1.8m) | place: French Polynesia: Moorea | collected 2018-08
AATCAAAGACATCAGAAATTGGATATGAAGACATGTAATTTGTATCTTTTTTCCAAAACGTTTCGAACAACAAGCAACTCAAGCAGAACGCAGTACCATCAGAGTCACTCCTGAATTTTGGAAAACTCGAGCATCCCCTCACTCTCAAGTTAAAAAGCTAAAGAAATACATCTACCCAGTTTGACTCTGTAAAATCATTGGTAAAGCGCACTCGCACAATCTGATCCGAATTTCTGACAAAAAATGAAAAAGAAACACGAAGTGTGCACCAAGTAACGGGCCCTAATACTACTTGTATGTGTGTGTGTGTGTGTGTGTGTGTGTGTGTGTGTGTGTGTGTGCGTGTATGTGTGTAGGAGTACGCCTGTAATTATTTTTTTCACTGTTACAGCAAGTTTCTATTTTCAGTTCAAGAGAACGCCTGTGACCAAAACAAATCAGATCCCGTTTACATAGCAAGAGAAGCTGTGAGTCACCAAAAATTTGCTTTTCCTTTCCATTTCCATTGAAGGATTTGTGAAGCCCACGTTCGTCCTTGTTTCAAATTGTCCTTTCTTGCTCTCCGGACACGTCAGCATTGTGAAGTAAAGAAGACCTGGTAAAAATATTTACAAAATGTGTTGTTGCAACAGTGTGACTTTGTGCGATGAAGTTCAAACCCTCATCAACCCGAAGCGTTGAGAGAGTTTACCTTTCTTGGAAATGACAAAGAAGCCAAAGTCCAGGCTGTTGTTGGTATGAGAGCTGTGTCTTGAATTGAGAGCTGTGCCAAAAAAGACAACTGTTCCACAACAGCGTGGCCATCTCTTTTTGTTTTTGGTGGGGAATACTGTGTCCCTTCTTGTTGGGAACCACGTACAGATCAATGTCGTGAAATGGGTTCGTATACGACAGTCGAAGCTCTTGGGCCTAATTTGGCATACAGGCTTTTGCCAATTCGCCAGTCTCCACAAACTGTTGCTCAACGTCCACAATGATGAAACAAAAATATTTTGGTATTTGTGCGCGCAAGTTTTTCTTCCCCAGAGGGCCAAGCAAAACATTTGTTTCAGGTTCAAGCAGCTTCTACAACGTGGAACATCCGCTTCAGTTTAGCTGAGTTCCTGCCGTGTGTTGTGATGCCGATCGTGTACGGCTCGTACAGTGACCAGCTCGGGAGGCGCTTCATCCTCATCGTGCCCATCCTCGGCTCACTTTTCACCACCTTCCTGCAGATGGTCATCGTCTACTTCGACTTGCCCGTCTGGTCCTTCTTCTTCACGTCGTTCGAATACCTGTTCGGGGGGTTCTGGGTGCTACTCACCGGCTGTTTCGCCTACTTAGCGGACACGATAGAACCTGAGAAGAGAGGTGTCAGGATGACCATTTTGGACGCTATTATTCTGGCTCCAGCTGCTCTTGGTAGTGTCCTCGTCGGGTACATGATACACTCCCTTGGCTTCTTTTACCCTCAGTTGTTTTGTGCCGGAGGAAAGATTTTGTGTCTTGTCTACGCTGTGTTCTTCATACCGGAAACAGTGAGGAAGGAGTCTCAAAGCGCCTCGCAGCCTCAGACACAATGTGGTGCGGTGAAGAATGGATTAAAGCTGTACTTTGTTGACAATGGCAGTGGGAGGCGCCTGCAGCTGAGTCTGCTGCTGTTGTCCTACCTTGTCTCACAACTGATAAGCCCAGATGACGTTCTGACTTTGTTCGAAATGAATAACCCTCTGTGTTGGAACTCTGTTCTGATTGGAAATTTTGGAGCAGTCAGCGAAACAATCAAATGCGTAGCAATGATTGTAGCTGCTGTGGTATTGAAGCGATATTTGTCAGATGCATGGTCAGCAGTGCTTGGGTTTGGATCCACAGTTGTCACCAACGTGTACCAGGCCTTCGTCATATCGACACTGATGATGTTCTTCTGTAAGAAATCCCGTGTTTCTGTGCACGAAATCTTCAAACAAAACAGAATCCTCTGAGGCTTCCTTCACACACAAATTTACAGTGCACTCTCTGCATATTTCAGCTCCTCTGCTGGGCTGCCTGACGTGGCTGAAGATCCCCATGACTCGGGCTTTGATGTCCAAACTGGTCAGAAGTGAAGAACAAGGTGAACAGACAGCACGAACCATTCTGATAACTTTGCGTACATGCATGCTCTCGTATTTCCGATTCTATTTTACTGCGATGCCGCGGTTCTGTGTCCAAATGCAAATGAAAGCGAAACAAACGTTCTTGCCTGCAGAAAAAAGCGCGTTCTGTGAAGATGTGTTTGTTTGCATCTCAACCTTTGCCCAGACAAAAGACTGATCTTGCAGCTCAATTTTCAGGTTCTCTGTTCGCTGTCATGATGGCCATGTCAAGGGTTGCCAGTTTGGTGTCTTCTTTGACTTCCAATAAAATTTATGCTGCAACCTTGTTCATGATGGACGGGTTTATTTTTCTGGTCGGTGCTGCCGTGAACTGCTTGGCTCTCCTGGTGTTTCTGTGAGTGTGAATATGTCGTGTCGTGAGACGTTTCTCTCTGCACATATCATGTCCCTTTCGTTTTGTTCCTTTTCCCAGCAGAATACAGACATGTGAGGCAATTTTCAATGTGACACCTGAACAACGCAAACAGAAGTCACACGCCATACTCTGAACTCTTTTCAGGTTCTACATTTGCAAGTCCAGAAACATTGATCACTGACTCAGCAATCAAGGAGAAGTCCTCGAAATCTCGTACATAAGACTGCGAGATGTTCACTTTCATGACTTGCATTTACTCGTAATTTGGTGCTGTGATATTGCTTGAATGGCGTAAAATGTTTGGTTTTTTTTGAATAAACTGTCTGAAATCAAATCAAACTGTGTTGTACCACCACCACCCTCGTCAAAGACTTGTATTCTGGAGTACTCGCAGTCACAGGTGCTTTGACATGAAAGCAGGTGGTGAAAATCAGTTTCGATGCAGCAGACAAATCAAGCTCACCGACCACGGGTGAACGTCTGCACCGAACATAGCCACAGCCATCGTCTGGCGTCCAACAAACCCCATGCACAGTTGAACCCAAGAGCCCAAGCCAGAACCCACACCAGACAAGAGCTCAGAACCCAGGCCATAACCCAGCACCCAAATTGTGTTCGCGCAAACGTTTGGCTCTGCCAATGCAAAAGTTTTGTGGGTTGCACTCACAGGTGTTTCTGTGAACGCAGTTTGTGGTCACACGACAGTGTCAGATGTTACACCCTGTTGATTAAATCTTCAAGTCAACCTGATAAGATAAAAGACAACATAAAAACTGCGTTCCTAGATGCAAGTTTTGTTGTTGTCGTTCGAACAGATTAATTCCTCGGCCCAAAAGAATTGGTGTGAACGAATGGGCTTGGATCTAGACAAATGTACAATCGCATACAGACAGAACCGATTGAAATTTGAGCAGTATGGAAGACGAAGAAAGTCAGAGGAAACCTCTGTTGGCGAAAGCAAGGACAGCGGACTTGAGAATCAAGCCCAAAAGGAGCATCGTCGTTGAACCATTGCTGGTGCTGTACTTCTTGTCCGGCATGCCCATAGCTGACATAAAAACTCAGTACATGTACTCAAGAATAGCTGAAGACTTGCATGTCAACCTGAATAACATGACAGGTAAGGCGTTGACACTCACAGGACACAGAACCCAATGTGAGAGTCATGCACGTTTTGTGTTCAACACTGGAGATGTTCTCGAGCCAAGCAGACGAGACCCTGTGCTAATCACCTACGTACATCCCGCAAATGCAACTTTGATGAAGAAATGAGGAAGAAAAGCAGCTTTTCCAGAGACACAATCCGATGAGGTGATGATTGGAACATAATGAGGAACTGGTCTCCGAGGAATGCGCAAGTGCAGTTTGTGTCTTAGGTGCATCATTTCATGCAGGTACAACGTTGATGAATGGAAGACTGCTTTTTCTTGCAGGGACAAACACCACAAACAACTGTGATGTGAACACCTCGGACCCGGACTATGTGGCAAGAGAGTCTGTGAGTAAACATGCATGTTGCTCAAGTCAAAAACGATGTGAAATTGAGGACGAAGATCCTTTGCGCAGGAGAATTTTACACATACACACACACGAGAACGAGATACCTCGACCTGCTTCTCATTCTCAGTTCAGTCCTGAGTAACAGGTCCTTCAGAGCACTGCTTGGTTCGTCAGAACACTACTTTTTTGGCTGTATTCTGAAGAACCAGTTCAACAGAGTCGTACGTACCAGGGAGTGGTAGCACCACAATGAACCAGTTCTTTGGAGACCAAAAGAAGTTGTGATCTGAGAACCAAGTTGTGCTCTGAAGAACCTGGGACTCAGGACTGAACTGAGAGTGAGAAAGAGAACCAAGTCGAGGCTCTTCTTGAGAACGAGAACGAGTAGTGTAGATCTACACGTGCTTGCGGTTCAGAATGGAAGAAATTGGATGGCTGTGCGCCGATTTTTAGCTTCAGAAAACACGTTCTTTTCCGGCCAGAAGAAATGTCATGGAACTTACAAGTAGTTTCACTACTGTTACTTTGTATGCAAGCATTTTTCAGGTTCAAGCTGCCAACACAACTTTGAACATTTACATCACTCTGGCCGAGTTCCTTCCGGCGATTGTCATGGTTCTGGTGCTTGGTGCGTACAGCGACAAAATGGGAAGAAGACCATTGTTTATTCTGCCGTTAATAGGATCCATTGGACAGGTACAATCTTTTGCTCACACGAAAGCGAGGAAGCCTGGAACCTTTCCTCTTGAAGATCCAAGGACCGTGGGGCTTCCCCATGCTCTGATATTTTCAACAGTAGAAACTTGTGTCACAGGTGCAACGTCTGTGGTCTTCCCGTGTTGCCTTTGTCCCGCCCCGTCTCCTATAGTCGGACCGGGCAGAGTCAGAACTGATTTGGCCCGTATACTGAATCCGTCAAGGTTCCGCGTTTGTTGTGAAAGGTTCTTGTTCATTGACTTGATTCCCGCTCTATTCTGAGCTTCCGCCATATTCAGTTGCACAACTACTACACGACGGCGTCTTGTCGCACAAAAACATTTTGACACGGCAGCAAAAACAGAAAATGACTTCTACTTTTGTCAAAGTTATTTTTTTCTCAAAAACTGAACAGTCAAAATATGTCCTGAATTGGTTTGAGTTTCCTCTTGGAAAGTGTCAGCTCGCAGGGAACTTGGACATTCCCACATCGAGTGCTTGAATGAATCTGCAATGTCAGAGAGGTAGGAGCATTCTGCATGGTCTTCAAGTTTATGTTGTTCAAGAACAGACTTCAACATGGAATTTCCACGAAACAAAGGAACTGTCTTGGAATTCGTAATGCCTCCGTCAAGCGAGCAAAATTTCGTTCAGATTCTGCAGTCTTCATGCCGTTGGAAATGTTCAATTTCGGCGTGTCCTTTGGCGTCGCACTGTCGAGATGTATGTTTTGCGTGATTTGCATGTTACTACTGCCTAATTTCATTTGCAGGCCCTGTTTTACATGGCCATCATCTACTTTCACCTTCCTGTGGAGTTGTTCATTGCGGCGAGCATTGTGGAATACCTGTTTGGAGGGATGTCTGCATTTCTTGGAAACTGCTTTGCGTACGTGGCGGACTATGTCCCACCTGAAAACAGAGCTTTGAGGATGGCATTTCTCGATGCCACCATCTTTCTGAACGGAGCCCTTGGTCATCTCATAGTCGGATACTGGATTCAATGGCAAGGCTTCTTCAAGCCTTTCTACCTCGTGATTGTTGGAAAGCTGTTGGCCCTACTTTACGCATTTGTCTTTATTCCTGAAACTGTGCCAAAAAACAATCGTGCAAGAGAGGAAAGATGTTGCACAGAAGTGCTTTCCAACTTGAAGAACGGTGCTCAGCTTTTCTTGAAGGATGATGGGTCCAATCGGAGATGGCAGTTGGTCGTGATGCTTTTGGCGTACATCGTCCCACAGCTGCTGTCCAGTCGCTCCATTCAAACACTGTTCGAGATGAACGCACCACTGTGCTGGAACTCAGTGCTTATAGGTTACTATGGAGTTATCAGAGACCTTGTACCCAGCATTTCCTTGGCACTGTCTGCCATATTCTTCAAAAGATACATTCCCACGGAGTGGCAAGCTGTCATGGGTCTCACTTCAGAGTTCGCAGGAAACTTGTTCTTCGCCTTTGTGTCTTCAACTCTGATGATGTACTTTGGTAAGTTTATCACCGTATGAAATTGAATCTGGTCAGGGTTTATTTATCATTTCGCCCCGAGTAAAAGGAAACTCCTCACACACTTTGTTTCATACCGGTCAATGCCAAGTCACATACCAAGTTCTCAAGTTCCGTGTACTTTTGACGTCTTTTTCTCCAAACAGTGCCTGTACTATAGTCGTGCATGTGCCCCGTTCCGGGCTGAGAAATGTCGGAGAAGCTTAAATACCCATTGGACTGTCCCAACTCATTTTCCCTTGCAGTCCCGGTGATCGGATGCATTGAGTTTCTTTACATTCCTATGATGCGAGCGAAGATGTCCGGCCTCATCCGTCTCGATGAACAAGGTTGGTTGTGCAATGTGGGTTTTGGTGTGAAAGCCTTCTGTTGTGTGTTCTGTCTTTGAGACAGTCTGAACCGTGCTGCAGGAGAGGGAGACGATTTCATATGGAAAACTTGGAATCAATCCCAAATGACATTTCTAGCTTCAAGGTGCATCTCAGAGAGGTTCACAATCTGCTTGCAAATCAAAGCAAAACTACGAACCTTGCGACAAACACCAACTACGAGTAGGGATCAGAAATGCTGAGGAGATTCTTTCAAATTTTCTGTTTCCATGTGCACCCGTTCCTTCCAGAATATTTTAGCTGTGTGGGTTTCCGCGATTAGTTTTGGAGGTTGCCGTAAGAAAAAAGAAAGATCATTCCCGTTCAGTTGAAAAAAAATCACGCAGGGTGCATGCTTGCCTGTAACGCGTAAATGATCCCAGTCGCGGGTACGAGGGAGTCTCTAAAACTAAGTTTCTTTTTGCGATAGCGAGGACGTCGATGGCCTTGCGATCTTGTGGATTGACACACATGTCTGCGAGGTTGCAGAGCTTGTCTGCACTGGTTGACCTTGCATGTGGCACACTTCCTGTCGGTCTCAGGCATGCCTGAAGTTGCTCAGTGAGCAATTGATCTTGGCAAGGCATGTTTTACGATACATTTAGACCTTCAGTTTTGTTTTTGCATGTGTTTTGTTTGACTTTGTTGTTGATTCTTGTTGGAATGGAGACCCGTGTTGAACAGAGGAGTGTCATAAAATTCATGCAGAAGAGTGGTGCCATGCCCACCCAAACATGGAGAAGGCTCCAAACTGTGTTCGGAGGTGAGACATTTTCAAAGACAGCAGTGAGGAAATGGCACAAGCAATTCTCGGAAGGCCATGCTTCAACCAAGGATGCCAAGTGGTCAGGCTGACCTCACACTGCCCGGACACCCACCAACATCCAGAGAGTCCAGAAAGCTGTCCAGACCAAGCAGACCTGCACCATTGAGGAGCTGGCCAAGCACTTGGACCTCAGCTGCACTTCAGTGAGAACAATGCTTAAGAAAGAGCAAGCTCTGCCCAAAGTTCATCCCGAAGCTGCTGACAGAGGAGCAAAAGGCCTTCTGGGTCAAGCTGTGTTTGGACAACATCCAGAGACTCAAGGATGACCCTCTGCTCTTGAACAAAATTGTAACTGGTGACGAATCCTGGATTAGTGTCCAAGAAGTTGCTCTCAAGAAGGATTCAAGGGAGTGGCATCCCAAAGGCAGCACACGCCCACTCAAAGCCATCCGGAACAGATCTGCCCATAAGTCAATGCTCACTGCTTTTTTTGACATGAATGGTGTGGTGTTGTCTGAATTTGCTCCTCCGGGCGAGACAATCACAGCTGATTCTTACTGCGGATTGCTCCAAAGACTCAAAGAAAGGGTGAGAAGAAAGCGACCAGAGTTGTGGGCAAGGAATGAGGAAGGAGACCGCACCATGATCCTGCATCACGATAATGCTTCCTCCCATACAGCTGTGCCAACATTGGCATTGATTGGCTCAAGTGACATCCAGATGTTGGCTCACCCCCCCTACTCCCCTGATCTCGCCCCTTGCAATTTCTTCTTGTTCCCTCGCCTCAAAGCTGAGCTCAGGGGGCGGAGATTCAGGGGAGTAGTGGAACTGCAGCACGCGGTCAAACAAGGTCTCAAAGCCATTGGACAAGAGGAGTACTCAGCCGCAATCCAGACCTTACCCGTGAGATGGATGAAATGTGTCAAGAGTGAGGGTCAGTACTTTGAATGTCAACACATTCCAATCAATCCTGAGGAAGACCATGGTCTGATTTTTGCTCCTAATGACTCGGACAGTGAGGAATCTGATGAGGAATGAGGCACCGGATTGCCCTTCCATTGCATGTGGTCGTCACATTTGTTGGTGCTTGCTTGACACTCTGTTCCGTTTTGAACCGTTTTGAACATTTTTACATCTTTTTAGCATGTCAAATTTATTCTTCAATTGTTCCTGTTGACCAATAAAAGTTTGAGCAAAATCGGTTCATCTCCCTCCTCGCTATTGCAAAAAGAAACTTAGTTTTAGAGACTCCCTCGTACGACATTCCGAGACACGTTCATTTTCAGGTGTTTTGTTTGCCGTGTTGTACAGCACCAGGACGGTATCAAACACGTTCAGTTCAGTTCTGTCCAACAAAATTTATGCATTGACACTCTTCTTCATGGAAGGATTCGTTTTTCTCTGCGTGGCCTTTTTCAATTTCATTGGGCTTTCGCTCATGCTGTGAGTACAAGTTTCAATTTTTAACGTTCAGACTGCATGAAGACCATTCACCAAGGTCTGCGGGGAACAGTTCGAACAATTTCGTAGTTTTGTCAGTCATTCCTTTGAGAAAACCTGTGGAATCTCAACACTTAGTTGTGTTGTTTCTGAATTTTCAGGTATTATTGTTTCCGATTGCAAAGAGAGAATAAATCAGCGGACCAAAAGAAGCTGCACACCACGATCCAATAGCCATGCAGGAGTTCTGGTTCGATTGATCTCAGGTACTTTTGGAGTGAATGTGTCGGTTCTCTCCAATGGTCAGCTCCACCTTCAGCTGCGCCAATAAAAGCCGGAGCCCAAGGACCCTCGGGAAACAACAACAAGTATCAGCAATGTACGAACAATTTCTCTGCCCGTTTTTCCTGGCTCAGTGATTTGATTTGTTTGAAGAATTTTGTTCTCGTTTGTGGTAAACAATTTCTTTCGAGCTCACATAACTCGCACGCACGCACAAATGTGAACCAAATAGTACATATTTGTTTGGACGGCATTCTTTGATGTTGTTTTCCTTTGTTCTCTGGTTCAACGAACCATTTGCATTCGGGTTCTTTCTGTACGCTCAAATTTTTGGGCTTGTCATTCAAATCAAGTAAAGAATCAGTTCAAGAATCGAACTGATTCACTGTGAAAGGCCTTGCACGGATTCTGTTGAAGACATCCGACAAGGAAGATCACATCGATTGCAGTCTGCATGAGCTGCGCGAACTTCGTCTCTATCCGTCAAAAGTCTGCACATGTGCAACCAACACTTTCGGAGCACTTTGCTCCGGACCTACAACGTTCTCTCAGCAGAATCCAATCCTTGGAACATAAACTGCGACGCAACCGCCCAAGAAAGTAGAACGACTCAGACTTGTTTTCCTGTCAAACAGTTTTCTTTTTGAGACAAAATTAACAATCCACAGAGCATGAAAAACGAAACGTGCAAAGCTGACAAATTATTTGCCTTCTTCTGCTCGTGCCCTGCAGTGCCCGCACGCGCGCGCCATGGCCAAACATCGTTCCTGTTTATACTTTGACAAGGCGCTTGATTCGAAAACGGAAGTTCTCCGAACCCTTCGTCAACGGAGCATTTGTGCGCACCCGTGCACATGCATGTTGTTGCAAGCCGTGCTTCTTTCCGGCCTGCTGCAACCCACAACACGTTCAGGCTGATCTTTCCGCTTTGCCTGAACCTGGGATTTCTTTCTTTCGTGTACGAATTTCTGAGACGTACACATGACATACTAAAAGTGCATTCGTGAAAACACGATCGGTCCTTACATTTCAGTGAAAAACCCAATGCTCAGATCCAATCAACGTTCGCACGTGAAAACATTACATTTGCAGTCACGGTGTTTTCTGTCTGCTTGCGTGCAAGAGAAATTTGCCACTGACAGACTAAACATTCATGTTGAAGGTGCCTGAGCCAAGTTTCGGTACCCGAGTAGGAAAAATAGTTCAGGTTCATTGATTGTCACTGCAATCCATGGTTGCATCACAGCAATTATATATACGACACTACGACACCACAGAGCACACCAAATGGTAACATCTTCCTGTGACTCATGTTCAGTACTTCTCCTGTGTGGGGGGAGGATTTGAGTACGCGGTGGGCAGGCCGCTCCCGTCAGCAGGTGGATACTGACTGGTCGTGTCCACCGGAGGAAACTGATTGCCGCCCACAGGAGGGTACTGACTGACCGTGGAGTACTGAGGGGGTTCCTGGCCAACAGGCGGGTACTGCTGACCAACAGGTGGGTACTGCCCAGCAGGCGGGTACTGCCCAGCAGGCGGGGGGTATTGCCCGACGGGTGGGTACGCTGGAGCAGCTGTTCCCGTGAAAGCGACGGTTTGCCCCGCTGTGGCAGGTTGACCTCCGACAACCACGACTCCTGGATGCTGCAGCAGAACATATGAACGAATTATGTGGAGAGACAACACTCATGCATATTCTTTTTCTGATGCAGCAGCATACACATCATGATCAAGAACCAGATTTGACAGGAGTCCACAAACTCACGCGTGCCCCAAGGTTGCAAAGATCATCGCTAAACTGCGTCCATCAAACAACCTCAGAGGTCAGAGTTCCACCCCAATGATCAGCGGTTTCACAGCGAAGGGTTTCAAGCTTTGGCTTCAAACATACCCCTCAAATTTGCACTTCTCTGGATGAGGCAGACGAAATGGCAGACCGCGGTTCAACCTTACCGAGTGGACGTGTTGTTGTCTCGCGGCACTGGTGCTGTACTTGGCTGTGTAGTAACACGCCGCAATTCCAGCAAAGAGCAGGAAGATGGAGAGGGCCATGAACACTCCACCCACGGCGTAAAAGGTGGCACTGCAACCAAAATCAACTCAACTGTAATCATGGTTCTGGCAAAAATGAGCAACGGTGACTTGTAACATCACCTTGTGCTTGACGTAAAATCCGCAAAAGGATGTCCCCGTGGAAGGCAACGCGGTTCGCAAACATAAGATTTTGTGGTTTGCGTTCAGCAGAAATGCCACTGCATGCTGCCTGCAGGCGGTGCGAAATCACCCCATGCATGCTGCAGTGGTTCATCTGGCGATAAGTGTTGACCAAAGGTCCACAAAACCTCAATATGAACTGTGGGTCAGCGCAGGTAGCTCGTGTCGCATCTTGCATCACCCTCGGAATTACATGTGCTGCAATGTTTGAAGTCAAATACTTACTCTCCAGATGAGACGGACAGCATCACAATTCCACCGAAGAAAAAAGGAATTCCGAAGAAGAACAGACAGAACATAACACAAATGGCACCAACGCCACAAATCACCGCCTTCTCGGTGTCTTGATTTCGATTCGCCATTGTGGGTGATTTCTAGACACGATGGTGGTGTCGCTTCGATCCTGACTGCCAGATCCACCGAGACAAAGTCAATTTGTGCACATTTTCATCAAGATAAGTTGAGTGATCTAATGGTCAAACTACAAAAGCAAACACGCAGGGATTGAATCACTTTTGTGCCTTATCAACAGTGGGCGTGAGTCTCTCCACGGGAGCAGCCTTGGTTCCGGCAGGGCGAATCTTGAACGATCAGCCTGGCAAAATTTCTCAACGATCGTGCCACATAGACTGTCCAAATCATTTGTCTGAAATCAAAAGTTCCAAACGTCCCCTGCATGCACGGGTGTTTCCTTGCCTGCCTGCACACATGTTCGTTGCAACATTGGAACTTCGGGCGTTGCCGCGGTCCCTGACGTGTTTTTGAGCATTGCGCTTATCAGTTGGTTTCCTTGTTGACACACTTGGAAAGAAAAGGTAGTCTTTTCCGTTATCGCTTTGCCATGGATACAGTGTTCATGAAAATATTGTGATCAGAATGCTTGCCAAAGTAGTTTTCTTCTGGTTGCGACAAATGTTCTTGGTTGTCTTTTTTCACACTTGTGTCCTTGGTGCGCACTGCAGAACCGATTGATTCTGCACTCTGTCGCATCGCTGCTTCCAAAAGAGAGACACTCACCTTTGCAAGCTTGCGATCCGCTCGCTCGAACAAACTGGACATTATTTTTCGCACCCTCATGTCCAATTGGTATGGAAAAGAGATGGCACACACGGCCAAGACTCTTGTCAGGGTGAGAGGTTTTCAGGTCTGGAATTGTTCTGTGAGTGACCCTTCTCCCTGCAACTGCAGTCTCCGTTATTCTCTGAACTCTCTCATGCCATTCACAGCAAGCATATGCAGGTCTTTATTTTTGTGCACAGGCCTCTCTTGACAAAAAGTGACCCCCCCTCCACCAAATAAATCGCATCTCAGATGGGAATCCTCCCTCAGGTTGTGAAGCTGAACAAGCCCAACACTCTCAGATAAATGGGTGTGGGCTTGTGCCACTTTTGGTCCTTGCACTCACACATTGTGAAATCAAATTTGAAATTAACTTTCTGTTGCCCATTGCGAGAGTTTCACAACGACAGGAAGAAGAAACGCGTCGATTCGCGTGTTTTCTTCACAATTGGGTCTCTGGGTCAACAGGGGTCAGAAGAAAGCGATGTTCTTTTTCGTCATTTGATTTAATTTTCTGATTTTGGGTCTTTTCTCAACTTGATGATATCCACAGCTGTGGCCCTGCATGGAGGTCGCATCCATTGCTCAATCAACGTGCCCCTTTTTTCAGAAAATCTCCCAACAACGATACACAATTTTTGGCCCGCATGCATGCACGTGCAGAACCACACACACGCATGTCATGGACACAGAACAATTTTTGTCTTGCCACAATTCTATCGACGCAGGAGGGACGAGCCATTGTGAGGTGGGTTCCAGGCACGTTGTGTGGTTTCAGCCAAGACAAGTTGCTGAACTCAAAACCACCCACCCACTCCCCCACCGGTACATGTAGTGAGCCCATTTGTGGGCAGATGAAATGTTCGAAGAACACCAAAACGGCAAACGAAAGTTAACCTTTTTGAAATCGATACCAGCAAAAACAGTGCAATTTGTTGAACGACAACATTCGTTTCCTCGAACAAGAGGTGCTGTCGTACAAACATTCAAAGCCAGCAAAATCAAAACAAAAATTCCGCTGAAAAACACATTTCAGCCACGTTATCTCAATCGTCAATTCCTTCAACCTGCACTGGAATGGTGAAAGTACTCGTATCGCAGAACTGTGCCATTGGAGTCGCTGTCAATTTGGGCAATGGACCTGGATGGAGAGTTGGCTTGCTGCGACGCCAGGAATCTGAAGTACGCCTCAATCAGTGGGTGAGGAGTGGGCGGCGACCATTCGCCAAGCCGATCAGACACGCAAGCTGACTACAAAAATTCAAAGTGTGCGATTTCATCCAGCTCTACACTGTATCCTCGATACCACTGTCGTCCCATCAACGTTTTCCCGCGAAGTTTGTCTTTCCATTTTCCCTCAGGCAGGTAAATGTCTCTCGCCCTTGCCCCATCCTCAATGATAGGTGCCACCAAAAGAGAATCTCCGACGAGAAACTCGTCTTCAATGCTGAATGTGTTTTTGTCCAGAGGGTCAATCCACCACACAGGTTTTATGATGGGCTCACCCGTCTTCACTGAATTTCTCGCAGCATCCAGCATAAGGTCAGTCAACACGCCTTCGTGCAGGGCTGTCCATTTCTTTGCGATCCGCACGGTTTCATCATCATACTGCCACGGGGCGATGGAAAACTGCATGGCGGGCAGGAACGCATTCAGCTCCAGCCACCGAATGAAGAGTTCCTTGGAGGGTAGATTGTCCTGGTTGGGGTGGTCGGGATCATTGTACGCGTTTCCACCGATCATGTCCGGCAGAACGAACGGGTAGCCGACGATCCCGAACTGCAGCGCGGTCGGAATCATGGTGGCGAAGGCTCTCTCGTCGTCCCACCTCGACTCCTTGTCCATCATCCTCACGAACACGGGCAGATGCTGCGATCTGTATCCAACTCGAACCTCGATGTTGTTTCCAATGCGCCGGTGCGCGGCCTCGGCGTACTGGCGCCCGTAGTGGTTGGCGTTGGTCAGAGGATTCTTGGTGGTGAAATTCGGAGGGAGGAAGTAGGACTCGCCTGCGTCAAATTTGAAAGAGTCCAATCCGAGATGAGACAGTCTGTTGAAGAACCACTCGACGGCGTCGGGATTTGTGATGTCCAGGAGGCCTGCGGTCCCCCTCCACCAGGACACCAGGGCCGGGATTCCTTTCGAGTTTCCAACGAAGTACCCATTCTTGATTCCATCTGGAAACGCCACCGCGTCAGTGTTGACGAACGGATGCACCCAGGAAGTCACCTTGAAGCCAAGTTCGTGAAGTTTTCCGATCATTTCTGGAGGATTCGGGAATTTTCGAGGATTAAACGTGTGGTCTCCGAATTTTGTGGCGTACCCGTCATCAATTTCAATTTGACAACCACGGAACCCGTGGCTCTTTATTTCCTGGGCCAAGTCCAAAGTGTTTTTCTGGGTAACGTTGTCCTTGTACCTCGCCCAGGTGGACCAGATGGGGTATCTGAACACCGTTTCGGCTGGAATTGATGTCGGCTTGGCAAAGAATTTTTGTATCATTGCCTTGTGGACTGCTCTCACGTCTCCAGCAACACAAACGGTGTAATGCAACGTCGGCAGGTTTCCTTCATCGTTTTTGTACCAAGAATTGGAAAAGTCACCTTTCAAACACAGTTTTTGTGGTGAGATACCAAAATGTAAGGGGCAATCATCGTGAGCAAACACTGCCACTCCGTTGGAGGACAACCAGTATCTCTCCAGGACGGACGCGTATCCTTTCTTGTTGAAACCGTTGTCCCATGATAGGTACTGTTGCATCTTTTCTTCATGCTTCTCTATCGTCCACCTTTGAACCCACAGTTGTGGTCCGCCGTACCAGTTGTTGTCTCCAATGTCAAAGCAGTCGTTGGGCACCGAGCCACAGGAGCGTGCTTCCCAGTACACTGTGTGACAGCGCGTCCCCGCACCTGCTGATTCGTTGTCCTCCAGTATAGCCAGCTTTGCAGTGTCCCACTCTATGCATGGAACCTCTTGATCACCAACGGAACATCTACTGGGCTTGAATTCCTTCTCCAGAGTGAAGTTTGTGCCCAACTTGCCGGTGAGCACCGAGGCGCCTCCTCTCTTCAGCTCGAACGTGTGGGAGACGGCGTCAAAGTTGACGGCTTCTCCCGGGAGCAGCTCGTGCAGCCCGCGGGAGGAGCGTCTGAGTGACGCCCAGAAGACGAGCAGCGCGAGCAGCGCCACGACGAGGCGGCCCCGAATCGTGCACAGCGCGACACTCACGCACCGTCTCCACGAACCTGCAACGGTCAGAACGCCAAAACAAAATTCACTCTCTGACAAACACGCGAATGGTTGAAAAACACTGCACCAAAACTGGGACACCAAACGCGAGCGCGTGTGTTTGCGAAAATCAAACTGGTGCAAGTTTTCGGGTCGTGAAAGATAACCGCGTGATCAAAATCGAGTTGGGTTCCCTTTTGGGACCTTTCGGGTGAATCTTTGACAAAAGAACCAGGTCTCTTCATGAACAATTGAATCAAGACGGTCTCAGCAGTTGTTCACAAGATTTATTTACGGAATTTTGTTTCCCATCTGCACACGCACGCAATCACACAATTTGGATGCAAGATCTGCACGTGAACCCGACACTTGATGTTTTCCTCGGAGCCTTGCCTCAGCTGTTCAATTATCTTCAGACAGACGTTTTCTCGCCGCACTGCGTGAACAGACACGTGGTACGCCTCGCCACGTCATCTTTCACACGGGAGTCACCTTGACAAATGACGGTTCCGACAATTCGTTGAGAACACACCCCGTCCTTGTGTTTCCCCGCGAATACGCAAAACAAGTGGTAAATCACAACAATTGTGACAACTGTGGTGAAGTTTGTGACATTGCATGAAAAGCAAATGACAGATATCAATCAACAAAGCTGCAAAATTGCCAAAACTTCTCTTCTGCTTGGTTCCAATTTCTCACGTTGGCTTGCTGAATCCCACATCAATGTGACGACAAAGACATTTTTGCACACAAGCAACTACAGTTTGGGCAACATCTGATTGCCAGAGCTTCTGAAATCTTTGTAAACTAACAAACTATGCGTCAGGCCTTGCCCCTTCACGAAACCAACTTTCGGCATGCTGCCCGTGACAGAAAACCCCTTTTTCATGATAATATGCAAGAAGGTTCCGCAGTGAGGAAACACGTCGGTCAGGAAGGATGTGTAGCCCTGTCGCTCCAGCTCCTCCATGATGAAGTCGAGCAGCGCAAACCCGACCTGTTTGTTGCGGAATTCCTTCTTGACGATGATGTAGCCTCCGGCGACGGGACTCACGGTTCTGCAAATCGCGCTCTGACCAATGACGGCGGCCGCGATCGGTTCTCCGTGAGGCTCCTGCGTCACAACAATGTCCTGACTGTTTCGCAGCAACTGTCTGTTGAAAAAGCCGTCATCAGTGAACTCATCAATGGCAAAACCGCCGTTCCCTTCTTCGGCGTCCAGTCTGATCATTTGCTCCACCTGGGTGAGCTGGTCCGCGTCGGGAGTTTCCAAATGGAGTGGAGTCTTCATTCTCCGCACCGTCAGGGTCTGAGGCCACACTTTCGAGGCTTGATTCACTTGAACCCTTCTTTCCTCGGTCATTCGAAGCGATGGTATTTTCATGGAATCTGCCTTCCGCAACCACTTCTGCAAAAACATGCCGAGACTCCCACTGTATTCGTATGTGTCAAAAAGGAATGAATTTGTTTCAACAGCAGAGCTTGTATTTTCCTTTTACGACACTACGAGCATGAAACGCACATTGGCAAGGTCCCTATCAATTCTTTCTTCAAAATGTTTTTCCCGTTGGGAGCAGGGGAGTGCGACACACACTGATTGAAAGTCCAAAACTGTTGCAGAATGAAAATTGTGAAGGTTCCTCAAACTATTTCCCTGTAACCGGAAAGACCTGCGGAACACAAGCAGTGGCGCACGCACCTGCAGTATGCCGTCGTACTGTGGGAACATCTCGAGGTCGGAGGCCGTCACGATGTCGTCGACCCACTCGTCCCGGTCAAGAACCTTGAGGCTGTTCGGGATGATTCCGCAGAACTTGGCGCCGCCTCTGCGCGACGGTACGATGCTTCTCGCCGTCACCGCGACACGACCGTACATCCCGATGTAGCCCATGTCAACAGCCAACATGGCCATGAACATGAGCAGCTTCAGGGCGAACTCCTGCCCTCTGTACTTTGGGTCCACCAAGATGTAGCCCCCGGAGTGGACAGGACGCGTGCTGCGAGCCAGTGGGGATCTGAAGAACAGCCAACCTCCGAGGACAGCTCCAGTCTTCTTGTCCGTGCCCACGACGACGGTGGAGGACCTGATCTTCTGCCTCACATCCTCGTCAGTTGCAAAGTCCTGCGTTTGAATTCCCTTGTTGTTCTCTTCTGGTCCAGGTTTGAGGAGTCTGCACAAATGTTCGAAATGTTCTTCACGGTACCAGTCCATGACGGCGACATTGCTGTTGGACAGCACGACTTCTGCAGGCAGCCGAAATGCCCCCTTTTCCAGAAACTGCTGCCTCATTTGATGACGGTCGCCAGGCATCCACCTTTCGACACCTGGATATGGAGTGAAAATAATAAAAGTCCAACAACGACGTTTTTGATTCTTGAAGTTGGTGACTTTCAACCGAATGTTCCCAAAGACGTCTGATACACGAACAACAGATGTTGCGCTTCTCAAGCCAAATTTGAGCGAATAAACTCGTGATCGTGATCGTAAACACGAGATCGGAGACCACAAAGTGCCCGCCGATTTATATTCGACACGCAAAGTATCTTCATCATTTCTGAAAAGTTAGTCCACGAAAAAATGGGTCAGGTGTCTTTTTGTGATTGGTGAGAACTAATTCTCTGTTCGTTTGTAAGCATTCTCAAAAACAAGGTGTGGACGCCAAGGACATGATACTGTCGCACAGCAACTCATGTGTTCACAACACACATTATTCCAGCAAACAAGACACGGCAATCTGCAAACCATGTTTTGTTGCTCCACCCTTTCTAACCAATGGTTCCTTTGCCCGGGGGTGAGAAGCAACAGTTTGTTGCTTTAATTCGCCAATGGTTGGTTTGGGTGAAGCAGCATTTCCTGGCAAGCAGATAACCGTGGTCCGTTTGCTAGAACAACGCAAGGAAATGGGGTAAATTTCAACCAACCACTGATTTGTTAGCATGAACCATGGCAAACACAGACAATAAAATGTTACCCTGTCCACCCCAGTAACCAACAGTCCACACACATACATACAGAACACCACCACCATGATTGCACCTGGCCTGCAGCTTGACAGAGTGCCACATGCAGGTTTACACTTTGGAAATAAAGGATCAAAGATCAACGAGCCCACAGCTCACAGTACACATTGTTCCTGCGAACAGGCCATGGCTGCCTGCCTGCCAGCCAGGAACTACTGTATTGGTTTCCTCCCTGCTAGGAACCATTGCTTCTGTAAATGGGGGAGCGGATAAAGTAACTGCTGGTTTCTTCAGTTTGCCCCAAATCAATGAAACAACCATTGTTTTACCCCTCCCCTGGATACAAAAGCAAAGCCAACCCCCACAACAGCACAATACCAAAGCAGAAAATGAACCATTGAAACCCTATGGTCTGCAGACACACATGAAAACAAACAGAACACCATCGAGACGATTGCACTGAACCCGCGACTTGACGGAATGTCGCGGGCTGCTAAGGAAAATCAGGAACCTTTTCTGGCCGTCATCAAAAAACATGTGCGGACCACCACTACACAATTGCAACTACTTACTGGTACATGCACACGCATACAGACTTCACAGATGACCGGGCCGCAGCGAAAACAAAATGAACGTGAACAGCAAAGTGTTTGCTTCTGTCTTTCTCTTCCACTTCCACTTCCCAAAGCTTCGTTGCGTTGGTCGCCAATTCTCTGAGCAAATTTGCCAAAGCTTTCAATCAAACAAGAATCTGGCTAATAACATCACATCATTTAGAGGCAATTATGAAATGACAATGGCAAAAATCTAATTCCATAATTATCACACAATAGCCGTAACAAATTATTCTCGGTGCGCGCGTGTGCGGGTTGAAAAATGGCCATGTCGTTTTGATCTAGTGACACGTATCGACGCGCAAAATGTTTTTCAAAACGGCCTTTGTCACAACCACGAAAGTGACTGACAATGACCCCAACTACAGCAATCAGAAATCTTGGAAAACAAATCTTCCTGAGCAAATTGAACTCTGGCGGACCGCACATGAAGGGGTACGAGACTGAGAGCCCTTGCCCAAGCCCCCTCGTCAGGCGCTCTCAGATGAAAAGTTTCGCACTTTCAGATGAAAAGTTTTGCACTTCCCGACATCTTGCGGTTGCACTCAGCCACCTACCCCAGGGTTGGCAAGGGAATTGGGGTCCAGGGGACAAGGCGGTGCGGGATTACATTTGGGGTGTGGATAGGCGTACAATGGAATGTTGCTGTTGCAACCCCACTGCAGTTATCAGGGTTCCCACCTGAAGATTTTTTCCCCTGACTTCCCGTCTTTTCCAGAATTTGTAACAAGTTCGCAGACCATGTATCTCACACATTTTTCTTCCATTTCCTGTGGTCTTTTCTTGCATTTGGAAAGTGTTCACAACAAGAACAACAAAATTCTTGCAAATCTTTCAGCCAAACATATAAGAATGAGAATTCTGAAATATTTTTCAAATTGGGAATCAAGCTGCCAAAATGATAACATTTTCTTCGAAAGTTTTCTTTCTCTGTCAGCGACAAACCCCCTTCCACTTTCAGCTGTCATTTTTGTCCACGATTTTTAAGTTTTTCCCAAACTATTTTCATTTTCTCCAACCAGAAAAGCTGTTCTTCAATTTCCACGTTTCCAGAGAAGTGGAAACCCTGGATGTGTCAATGCAATTTCAAGGACATACATTTATGAATTCATCTTGAATGCTGATGTTGTTTGCACAACTTTCAAAATTGTTCTTGCCACCCCCAACCCACCCACAAATTTCACTGGAGTTTTGCTTCTCATCAGCATTGGACTCTCCTTTCAATCTTGACTTAATTAGTTTGAAGTAGTTTCGAACGGAATATTTTTGTGGACCCTCGCAAAGACAACTTTGGAACCGAGCACAATTTGTAAACACCACTTCATGAATTCATCTTTCAATTTCGACTTCAGGAACCACTCGATGCAACAATTCTTGTCAACAATTTTACAAATTACACTCAATTCTTGCAAAAATCAACTTCATTTTGCTTTGGGCATGGACTCCTCAAAACGTCAGAAATGGTGAACCTGCAGTTGCATGTACATGTTACCCCCAGCACAACAAGATGGGTCGAAAAAAACTTTACGAGTACAACAGTCAGTCAGGGCCAATTCGCGAACCCTGTGCAGGACTGAATCTTCGATCTCCTACGAGATGTGAATGCCTCACCTGGTTTGTCTTGAGAGTGCATGCTTGATAGGAATCTTGTTCTGGTGAAAGCAAAAGTGCGGCTGAGACATCGGTGAAGCGGCATCTGAAAAGAGCCGAAGTCCGGCCATCCACAAATGTATATAGCGCAAAACATTTGGCCCAGCAGGCACTCATTTTTTTCGCTTATAACTGGAAATTCATCGACAAGAAAGTTGATGTTGGTCGGTGCTTGACGCGTGAAAATTTTATGAAAGTTCTTGAAACATTTTCTCAAAAAACAAATCATCAAATCCACCAGGCATTTGGTTCGCGATGGAGAGACGGGCTTCTCCGGAAACATTTTGCCGATGAGCCGACACGTCGAGAATTAAAAATGGCTGCAGACCCAGCGGATCTTGTCAAGCTCGATAGAGGCAACGACACCACCGTTTCTGTTCACCTATACGGTGAGTTTTGCGTCATTCGACTTTTGCAGACTTTCGATTTCTTTTGGTGATCATGACTTTGATGATCACGACTTGCACGACTTCGAACTGCCAGGAACTGCAGCTTTGCAAAAGACATGCTTTCAGAAAACGTTCCCCTGTGAATCTATCTGGTGTGTTACTTCACGCATTGATCGCTTTTCACGGTCACAGTTATCCTTCCAAACTGTACAATGCATGAGGACGAGACTGTTTGAGAGAAAGGGAAACGTTACCTGGGAAGTTTGCAGGAGAAGGACTCCGGAACGAACTTCTCGGTGACCTAGATTTCGCGGTTGTGCTCTAGAAAACCGCGCATCTCACCGCCCAAAGATTTTTCGCTGTCACTGACGATGACACCTTCTATTTGCAGGTGCAACGGTGATCTCGTGGAAGCAAAATGGACGTGAACTTCTTTTCGTCAGGTGTGTGTGTGTGTGTGTGTGTGTGTGTGTGTGTGTGTGTGTGTGTGTGTGTGTGTGTGAAAACAAGGGCAGTGGCAATGACATCGTTTCTCGTTTCCACCGCGGATAGTTGAGAACAAACATTGGTGTTGAAATTGAGCCTGAATTCCTGAAACGTTGGATCCTCCATGGGTTGTCGAGATTCCCGTTGTTTCGACAACACCGAGTGGCATGCACTTTGTTGTGAACAAGTTTCTCGTCTGGATTTTTCTTGGATCGGTCACGTTGAACATGTTTCTCTTTTCCGGTTCCTTTTCCAGTTCCAAGTCGCTGTTCGACAACAAAAAGGCGATCAGGGGAGGCATCCCAATTGTGTTTCGTGAGTTGCTGAGTTCCTTCGTCAAAACAGAACTGAAACTGCGCTGGGTACATGATCTGTGGGAAATTTGCTCTTTGCGCCAAATGTGTTTCGTTTCTGACATGACATTATTGCTTTCCAATTGTTTTCTGAAGTTTGAACCCACACACCTGCTGATCAGATATCTTGCGTTCACAGAATGGAAGAGGAACAACGAGCCTGCGGAGAACTCAAACCAAATGACCGTTTTTGTTTCCCTCCTGCAGCTTGCTTCGGTCCGTGGGAGCACGGCCCCCAACACGGGTTTGCTCGCATAAATCGGTGGAGCGTTCAAAAGTCTCCCACAAAGGTGAGTACGGCAACATAAAAGCACCCAGGCATTGACTCTCCACCCTTTCACCGTCGCTTTGCACTGCGTGTGTGATTCAGCTGGGGGAAATGCAGAGGAAAGTTCGTTGTATGATTCTTGGGTGCACACATATATTTTCATTTCAGCACGCAAATGGCGATGTTGAAGTTGTGTTCAGTCTCAGCGACAGTGAAGCGACGCGAAAAATGTGGAATCACAGGTCGGTTTCAGAATTTTTTCAATGCTGCGTTTCTGCAGAGCAGATCACAACCCTCTCACTCCACACCGACACAGAAAGAACTTTTTCAATTCTCACACGTGTGTTTTTCATCTTTCACGTCCGTTACATTTGTGCATGTTTATCCCCACCACTCGGTGAATTGGTTGTGTCATTTTTCTCTCCACACACCTCTCCCACATCAGGTCCAATTCTTATCCCACTTTCTCTCAGATTTACGCTGACGTACACTGTAACGTTGAAGGAATCGTCACTTGTGACAAAATTCGACGTAGAAAACAAAGGTATACGAGGATTTCAGAGATGAGAAATAGTTGCACTTGCAGTTCGCAGGATACGAGTAAATGACCTGCATTTGGAGCCTTTCACATTTTTGTGTCTTTCAGGAGACGATGATTTTGACTTCACGTGCCTGTTGCACACGTACATCAGAGTACCGGATGTGACAAAAGTGACAGTTTCCAATTTGAAAGGTCTGCAGTATGTTGACAAGGTTGGCCTCCTTCTCCCTGTCATTACGATACGAAACCATTGGCGCGACAGTTTGATCTCGTGGAATGCCAGCTTTGTGTGTCTTTTCCAGGTGAAAGGAGGAGAAACGAGTTCTGAAACCCGGGAGCTGGTGATGGTGGAGCAAAATGTGGACAGGTTAGTGACTCAGAACGATTGTGATGAAATTCAGTTTTTGTCAATTTTGTTGGTGCAAGCATAGCTGCCCAGAATCTGTGGACAGTGATCTCTGGGAGGCGGGGGCGTCATCACAAATTCACCTCGCAAACGTGTGAGGCCATTGTCAAGGAAATGTTTTGCAAGGTGGTCGGCTAGAATGACACAAGAAACCCCCAACCCCACCAAGGAAAAGACACTTCGAAGGGAAATCAAATTCATGGCCAGACGCCTGTCCATCATGACAAATTTGTGATCTTGTTTTCGCAGAGTTTACCAGGAAACTCCATCAAGTCACGACGTCACGGCGGCTGTGGACGGACGAACTATCACCGTCACCAAACACAACCTTCCAGATACAGGTGACGCAGTGCTATTTCTCGCCCGACATTCGCGAGTCGTTTGACGCCTGATGGTCTCGTACAGAGCCAGCTACTGATAAGATCTGGTGAGACTTCCCCAGCTGTGTGTCCCTTGTTTCAAACTTGGGATAATTGTCACTTGTGATGGTCGTGCATGTCGAAAATTTCACGACTTTGTCTCCGACTGACACGACTCCAGTTCTGTCCCATTTTTCAGTGGTTTGGAACCCGTGGGCAGAAAAGGCAGCGGCCATGTCGGACTTCGGAGACGACGAGTTCGTCAACATGGTTTGTGTGGAGGCGGGGTCCGTGTCCGCGCCGCGCTCTCTGCCCGCCAAGCAGACCTTCCAGTGTCATCAAGTGCTGTCCAGCAGAATGTGAACGACACACAGGAGAAGACATTCCGTGAAGAATGATCTGGTTTCAAGTCAATGTTGACCAGTTACATTCCCAAACAAACTGCGCAAAAAAGGAAGGAATTTAAGGTTTCTGTTTTGTTTCGCGTTATTTGATAAATAGGTAAAATTGTATTCTACATCATGTTGGCACCAAATCTGCAATAAATTGTTGCAATTATTTGCTTCATCACAAACAATGTGGTGTTTTTCTTTCTGGCGGAAACGCAGCAGAACAGGTTCAACAAGAAGATCTGTCAATCATGTGCAAATGTCTTCGATCTCGAATAGCATAAAATTGTCAACGAACAGGAGCCAGTCACACACGAAACAGTGGAACGAGGTTTGCAGACAGACACAGAAAAATGAGACAGGAAGTACGACTAAATTTTGTGGCAATGGCCAGAAATCTGTCTTCTGTCAAAAAGACCGCAAGCTAGTGGAATTGCACAGTCACTCGGGTGGGTATTTCCCTTGTGCTGACTGCTGTTTTTTGAGGCTCAGGTGTAGATTAGCTGTCAAGTGTCTCAAGGGAATACTGAAACCGATGAATCCTCACGTCGCGAATGCTGCAAACACACACAACATCTATTTTCAACACTCAATTGCCAAGTTTGTCCCTTTGGAGTGGAGATGTAGTCAGCACTGGCATCGCCACTGCTCTTGTGTCTGTCCAACAAGAATGTAGAAAGTCTGCATCCTGCCCGAGTTGTTTCTGTCTGAATTGACCTGGTTATGTCCCTCTCAATTTTGAATCGCCGAGACTGTAGGGGCGCAAGGGGACACACCCCGTTCTGCAAAACCCGAATCAGGTGCTGCACAAGTGAGCCACCACTGATGACGATGGCGAGAATGAACATGCACTCAAGGAAGGAACTCAGCATGAACAGATTTTTCAATTACCAAGAACGTGATTTCGTCAATATCCGGAAACGTGACCCACGCGTTTTGACAAACCGGAGCGACAACTCCAACGAAAGCTGAACTTTGAACCACTGCACGAGCACCTTTTGTCTCGGCGTCGCTGCACACTACTTTTCGGAAGCATTCGTGTGGCACAGATGAGGCGATAAAATTGTGCAAATCTCAGTTTGTTCAACAACAACAATCCAAATCAAGGCCACTGTGGAAGACCAAAATAACAATCTCTTGAATTTATGACTTGAAGCACCAATTACGGAGTGAAGCTTCTTATGGATGGCAATTTTCATGCAATCACACAGGCGCTGCTGCGTTTCGAGTTGGGCTCCTCGACCGAGACGCGGTTGTCGTAACTTCCGCCTCCGTGAGAGAACCACGCCCCCTCTTGCAGCTGGCGAGTCAGGTTGTCATTGGCGACGGGCAGGTCCTCGTCCGCCACGTCGTCCTCCTCCTCCTGGAAGTGCAGGTCGAGGCGCTGCAGGTCCACCGGGTGGATGCCGCTCACCTCCTCCGGCTGCGACGCCGACATGCCGTCACTGCTCTCCGAGCGGTACGCCGTCCTCGTCGTCTGTCGCCCCAGGTTCCTGGGAAGCGTGCTGGCGCCTCCCGTCGTGACGGAGCTGATGGAGAAAAGTGTCAGGCTCCCGGCACTTTTCCTCCGACCAGCCCCGTCAGGGGAGTCCCTGCCACCCGAGACGATGTTGAACAAGTTGCTCTCGCTCAGTTTCTTGCCGCTTCTGCCCAGAGAGCCGTTGACGACTGGGGAGCCTGGAGTCACGACTCGTCTGTCCATGGTGCCGCCCAAAGAAATCCTGTCGTCGTCATCATCGTCCTGAGGCGAGCTCCTGTGCAGCCTGAAGCTGGAGAGGTGGCCGTCGCTCGTACCCACCACCACCAGGTATCCGTACTCAGCCATGTTCAACGACACCACTTTGGAGTGGGTGCTGACCTCTGCGACCAGCTTCCCGTCTTGAATGCGCATCGCTTTGACGCACTCGGCCGGTTTAGAATCGGCCCACACGACGTATTGCCCGTCATACGTGAGCCGAACCAATGGCCTCTCCAGGGCGCCAGTTGAGCCATGCTTGTCACACTGGAGAATCACTTTGCCCAACGTCAAATCGAAGATCTGCAGGTATGAATCGACGCCGATGTGCCCGTCCTTTGACGTGTCGACGATGCCTGACGCGGAGACGCCGTCCAGCTTGAAGGACCTGTTCCTGCTCATGAGGTTCCACAGCTCGAGCTTGACGCCCTTCTTCATGATGGTTCCGCCGGTGGCGAGGCCGCACAGCGTCACGGTGTGCGGCCGGTTCGGCAGCGGTTTCGCCTCGTACGGAATCATCTTCTTGAGCGGCAGCAGCTCCAACTTGTGCGTCACGGTACAGAAGGACATGAGTCGGTTCTCCGAGATACAGACCACTCTCTTGCTGTCGAAGGAAAACAGTGGGCTATGCGCATTGTGGAAGGTTTTGCCGATGTTGCCCTCTTTCAGGTTCCAGAGATGCACCTCCTTGACGTTGTTTTCGCCTTTGCTTTCCACCAAGACGTGCTGTGAATCGGGGCTCAACACGGCGCGGGTACACTCCTTCAGATTCAACTTCCTCTTGATTCGGCCAGTGACCACATCAACCACAAACACGCTCGACACCATCTTGTTTTGCGTGACAAGAATCAGGAACTGACCGTCTATGGAAACCTCCATTTGCAGCAGTTGGCCGTACTTGCCCCAGGGCAGGTAGTGGTGCCAGTTGTTGGTGCTCAGGTTCCACACGTCAATGCCGAAGTATTCAGTGAAGTGATAACCTCTGTGGGTGTTGAGTCTGCGGTACGTCTTGACAAAGGCGAGTTTCTTCTGAGAGGAAACCGCCACCACATCGACAGGGTTGTTGTACACGTGCACACTTGGAACCTCTGTTTCCCTCAGCTGATCGAGGTTGAACACTTTGATCGATTTCTCTCGACTCGACACCGTGGCGACCATGTTTTCCGCCGGACTGGCGGCGAGCACGTAGTGGTCGTCTTCGCCGCCGTTGAGCCGGAGGTGCGACACGAGCTCGCCGTCCGCCACGCTCCACATGCACAGGTTGTTGCCGTAAATAGCAGCGACGGACTTGCTGTCGTGCAAGAACTTGGACTCGTGGAAGATCATCCCGGAACCCTCGAACACATCCGTGTTGAGCATCTTGGCGTCGCCCGTCGCGAGGTCGATGACGAACAGGTGGCAGCCTTTGATGTTGGCCAAGACAAAGTTCTGATCACGAGAGATACACAACTCCCTGACTTCCTGGCTGTACTGACTGCTCTCCACAAACTCCACTGCCGGGGCAAGGTTCTGGTAGTCGAATTCGAAAATGATCTTGCCAAACTGATCACTGCTGGAGTCAATGTTCATGACTGTGACTAGACAATCCACGCTGAAACCTGTGACAAGAATCTTGTCGTTCTCCGTGATCACCATTTGAGTGGGACGGTTGATGTCTGTCTGAGTAGCGACTTTCCTGTTGGCCAGTTTGTGAACAGTTTTGCCAGTCAACAGATCCACAAAGTCCGTTTCGTCGCTGTGTCCGATGAGCAGAAACATTTCATTGTGGGTCACCGCGACAGTTCTGAAACTCCGCACCTGACACAGCTGGTCGAATTTCATCTTCACTTGCGCGTTGCGGATGTCGACGAGTTCTCCTTCACGCAGCGCGTAGCTTCTTGTGACTATCGTGTTGTGAACGAACACACCTTTCCTCTCAGTGACGTCGTGCGCGAAGTAGCCGGTGAAGGCGGTGAACACCTTGAGCGGACTCCCTTCCGTGTAATTCTCCAGCACCAGCTTCCCAGACTCCGTCACCTGGATCTCCGAGTGCTCCGAAACGTTCGAGTCACTCACGTCCTTGCAGTACAGGCACTCTCCCGTCTTCATAGCCCACGATATCAACTTTCCGCCCTCGCAGACAGAGAACAGCTGACTTCCTTCGTGATCAAAAGCCAAGTCCGTGATATGGTTTGAGTGACCTTCAAGCGCGTAGACCAAAGCTTCAGTCGGTGCGTCGAAGCACTGGAAGGCTGGCAGCAGCGAGCAGTGTCGCAGCCCAGCGGAATGGCACTGTTTGGCTAAGGATGCGATGAGATCGTTGTTCTTGGTGTAGGGCCGCAGACGACCCAGCAGCTCAGCTGCCAAAGTGTTCGGCAAGTGACGCAGCGAGGACCCTGCGACTCTCAGAACTGACGCCAGAAGCACCATCATCTGCCCCATCTGAAGAAATGGAGCAAGAACAACATGACAACAGTTGCAACAATTTGCTGCGGTTTTTCGTGGTTTTTACTGAACGCTTGTTCAGGTGTTGCCAACGGAGAAAACCATCCACGAATCAGTCAGGTGATTTATTCTGTAGGATAGATTTGTTCTAATCAAACGTGAGTTACCTGGTTGCTGTGAACGAGTGCGAAGTCATTCAGCACCTGCGATACTCCCATCGCCTTCACCTTGGCATGTAGCCATTTGTAGTTGTAGAACACTTCTTTCCACAGTTCCTGCTCCCGCTTGCTTTTTGCCAAGTGATAAGGCAATTCATTCAGCTTCCGTATGTTGTAGTGGATCTGTAAATACAAGCAACTCAATCGTACTGGGGGTAGAAAGTCCATTTGTTTTGTGTGAAACATCAATGCGGCAGGCTATAGAATCACGTGTGCGAATTGAGAAAGCGAAAAACACTGAACAGTAGTTCTCAATGGACAAAAGAAGAACACGAACCTGCATCCCTTTGGAAGTCATATACTTCCACTTGAGCGGCTGCTGTGGCAGTTTTCTGTCCGCCTCGCTGTTCTCCTTCACGCTGAGCGTCTTCACGAGCACGTCCGAGAACCTGAACGGCTTCATTTTCCCACTCCACTTTCCCAAGAAGTAGTCAGCCAGAATTGAGTGAGTTTTCACCTTGAATTCTTCTGACGCAAGGTACCTGCAACAGCCCGCTGCGATCAGGTCCACAATTCACTGAGCAGAAGACTATTCCAATTCAATCCAGATTCTCATGGAGTTGTTTCGGTTGTTTTCCCCTTGGAATGAACTACGCGCCCAGCTGCCCTCACCTCTCGTTGGTGACCTCGATGAACTGGCGGTGGTACCAGGAGAGCACGGTGATGCCGTCGGCGCCGCGCTCCACCATGTAGGCGGACAGGTCGTCCCGGATGCGCGTCCACAGCAGCGGCGGGATGCGCCGGATCGGAGGCACCCAAAACGTGAAGATCTCGTCCAGGACCTGAGCGCATTGATGAAATGAATACCATCAGTTCTGTTCTTCACGAACCACAGATACGAGTATACCCATTTGAATGGATCAACGGCAAAGTCTCTTGACAGTAGCTATTTCCACTTCTTTCAGAAATAGAGAAGCAAAATTTTCCAACAAACTGACAGTTTGACTGAAAAATTCTCGGACTGCCAGAAGAAAGCTCCACCTCGTCATCGATGGAGAGGATGTCCTCGAGCTCGACCTCGCTGAGCCCGGCGCGCGCCGCCGCGATGTAGGAGAGCGCGTGCGACACGAGCAGCCGCCCGTGCTCCTTCTCGATCGAGTCGAACAGTGCGTGGATCGTGCCGCCGACAGTGTGTTCGAGGTGCGTCTGTTCGAGCGGGTCGAACGATTTCCAGCGCTTGATGTCCTCGAAGACGAGCTTCGTGTAGAGCGGCAGGCTGCAGGCCGCCAGCGCGATTTTGACAACGCCCTCCTGTTCAGCAACGATTTGTTTCGTGAGTGTGGAAGCACGATGCGTGTTTCTTTGTACACACTGAGAGTCTGAGTGAACTGGCCAAGTTGGTGATCCGTTCATACGGCTTGAAAAACAATGGAGAGGACTTGAAACTGGTGCCAGACGTGTGGCTGAGTTCCACTTCAACTTGACAAACTGCTGACCGTCTGCAACCACGTGAACAGAAGTAAAGCATCACCTGCATTTTGGTGATACGTCTGTTTTCCTTCTGAAGCCAGCCCTTGACGATGGCGTAACTGGGGTAGGTGCCGAGTGGCTTCACCTCGAGGAAGTTGGCCTGGCTCTGCGTCATGTCTTGCAGTTTGCCCAGGATGCGCTGGTTCGTGGTCAGGGTGGATACGATCAGACGCACGTTGGCTGGCAACTGCCACGGCATCCAGTTGAGCCGGTGCGCGTGATTGTTCGCGGACAGCTGGTCCAGCGAATCCAGGATGATCACCAGTGGCTTTTCGGGCGTTGCTGACTGAATCAGAAGAGACGTACAAATATAAATCCTGTCAGCAAATTTTGTCACTGTCACTCCGACAGTTCGCACTGCTTTCGGTTACGAGGAAGGATGATATTGTAAAGAACAAAACTAACCCGTGTCAGTGTTTACAACATACTTGTTGTGACAAATGTCACAGCAAAAAAGAAATTACTTCTTGGTTTTGTGATTCAGATATCAAAACAAGTCAGTGGAATTCTTGTGACTCTAATCAAACAAAACACAGTGAAAACAAAACAGGGGAAAACAGCGCACAAGCTTACTTTCAACATTTCCCAAAACTTGGCGACCAGCAAATTCATGTCATCTTGACCAGACATATCAAAATCGATGTTGTAATTGAAGGCCATCTGGTAACACACACTCTGGAGCAGAGGGAATATTCCAGAACTTGAGGCTGTGGTTCCTGCAATTATACATACGATCATTGGCTCTCGTTATTTCAGCATTCCCAGGACTCTCCGCATCGGCAAAAGATCTTTGAGATTCAATTACTTTGGGCTCCAAATTTGCGCCCAAATTTTGCTGCAAGTAGAACTGAAGGGAGAAGTGATTTGACGCCCCATTTTTTCGGTCAAAACATTTCGCAGCAAAAGAGAATCGAGAAAAAAGAATGCACCAGTTGGGAACATCGTGAAGGTGTGGCTACTAAAGAGGCAACAGTTCGTGAGGATCAAGCGTCTTTATCTGATTTGAAGCAGACACAACGAAACCATGCTCACCTAAGATCCTTGTTATAACCACGGGGTTGGTGTTCTGTGGGTACCAGGCCGAGACCAGTTGCGCCACTTTTGCCATCAAGGAAGTTTTTCCTGAACCCGATTCTCCGAATACAGTCATCGGCTGATTAGATCCACCCAGGGTGTAACACTTGATCCAATCCAACGCATCATCTCGACCCTGCAACAATTCCAAGCTTTTGGGTTTGGTTTCACCTTGTTTTCAGCACAAAACTGCTTCTTCATGGGAAAAGTTGGTCCACATCTTTGCCACCGTCTTTCCTTGTACTCCTGGATCAACCAATTTTGGTGTGAAACTTGTCACTCTCGGATGGCGATACTGTTGTTTCCTGTCTGGTCAGGCCCATTTTTGCCAAAACATGAGAAGTTTGCACTTTCGCGTATTTGCTGTGGCTTGAGTGTACCGTACGAATAATAGATCAATCAGACAGACAAACAGCGTCGCTGTTTTTGAAGGATGATGCAAGAGGAGGAGTGAGGAGTGCGTGAGGAGTTACATCGTCGTCATTCCGTGATATCATATCTGCGTTATCACTCGTCTGTCTGGATTCCGATCTCCGCGACAGTTTATCTTTTCTCGGGGTGCTTTATAAATTCTCTGGCATGATGTGGATTGAGAGAGCCAAGCGCTTTCTGAATGTGCGCCTCTCATCACGGCTGAACCTCGCACTGGACCGTTGCTACTCTCCAACCGAAATTCGTGCGACGACGTGTTTCAATGAACTGAGTTTCAGGCAGTGTGATGAAACAACGAGACTGTACGTACCTGGAAGAGTTGACACCGCGTCTCGCACGTGGAGGAGTGCTGCAACACTTCCAGCACTCGCGGGTCCTTGGTCAGGTCGTCCATCTTGGTGAGCGAGTGGAGGACGTGCTTCTTGAGCATGTTGGAGAAGACGGTGCAGAGATCCTCGAGATACTTGACGTGATCCTTGGCGTTGATCCCGTTGTTGTTGCTCCACTTGATGTTGAACGTCTTCGTGTCCTCAGCCTTCACCTCCAGTGGGATCTTTTTGTGCTTCAATTTGTCGAGCAGCTTTTGTGCCTCAGCGTCCACTTTTCCACTGCCCGGCACCATGTCTATGAACTTGTCCGCCTTGCTGTGGTGCAAGTTTTCGAGCAAATCAGTCACATTTCTGTGGAACACGAGTGTCCTGTTCTTCATTTTGTCGTAGAAGATGCCATTCCTGATTTCATCTTCAGTAACTGCAAGGAAAAAGAAAACATCCATTCAAATTTTCCCACAACGAAGCGCGATGTCCTGCAGGATCTGACGCTTTGTTATCTTCTGATTCTGCTGACCCGACATGAAGTACTCGTCTTTGCGCTCCTTGGTGACGCTGCCCTGTCTGTAGCAGCCGGCGGCAGCGTCCCTGAGCAGCTGTCGCAGCTGGTCGAACACCGTCCACCACTTGCCGCGGTCATCGTCTTGCTTCTGCAGGTCATCCTGCAGGTGAGAGGTGTGTTGTTGTCAGTTCACAAACAAGGAAATCCACACGCAAGCAAATCCAGGACGCAGCCCTCCTCTTCCCTCGGAAAAAAACATTTTGGCCCAATATTGAACCACTTGCAAATTTTCGTGTGGAATTTCTTCAATAAGAGTGAGCCCCCACGCACCACAAAAGGTGGGATCCTGCTCTGGACTGGGTTGGTCGGAGACCGCCGTTATCCTGAACTTGGTCCTGCATGGTTTTGTGTTTCTCATACACATGGAGTGTGTGTGTGTGTGTGTGTGTGTGTGAGAGAGAGAGAGAGAGAGAGAGAGAGAGAGAGAGAGAGAGAGAGAGAGAGAGAGAGACCCGTGTCGAATTTCAGAACGATCTGCGAAATTGTCAGATCAGACCATGCGGGAAAACATTTGGACGTCTGAACAAATTGCATCGAAAGATTGATAGATTACACAGCGCTTCAGACAGTTACCTTGCGCGTTCCTATTTCTGGTCAACACGAGTGTTTTGGTGTTTTCTGTGCAGAGCACCAGTCAGTCTACAAGTGCCGTGAATTGGGGCGAAAACGCTGAGACGTGGCTTACCTTGTTGACGAAGTTGGGGAAATGAGTGCTGATGGGAATGAGACTGTAGACTGACGGAATCGCATTGTCGTCCTTTTTGTACCATTTGTCCAGGGTGTCCACGTCCTTCTGGTTCTCCACCAAGAACTTACGGAACAGTTCGAATTCCTGTGCCTCGATGTACTGCGGGAAAGGCCGGTACCCGTACTTGTGCCCAAATATGACCTGCACACAGTGATGAAGTGTGAAACACAAGGTCCTTTGTTTCCAAAACAGAATGGACACAAAACCAGCGTCGATCGGCAAAGAAATCTGTATACCACAAAAGCCGGCCCCATGGAGATTCGCTGACACTTTTGGATTTCCTTGATGCACAGCTCACTCGTCCTGTGATCATTCTGCGACTCTTCTCGAATGCCCCACCGCATGTCCACAACCTACAGACCCGTGAACATGAAAGACCTTTCGTTGCCCAACAAGCAAGCAGAACTATGACCACTGGCTCACGGAGTGAAGTAGGTCCAAGTCTTTTGTGCGCAACAAAATGACGCTTGATCCTGTGTGACAAACTTACCTGAAACTCGAGGCCCAGTTGTCGACAGAAATTTTTGAGCATCGGGTAGGTGTGTTCCATCAAGTAGTTCCTTTCGCACACCATGTCTGCAATTGAAACGTTGCAGCTGCCGGAACAAACCTCGATTGAAAATTAAATACTGCCACACTGTTTGTCCCAGAATGTGCGTCATACAATCGCAATTCTCTGCACGAATAAATCAGAAAGCACGCGATCTGCTATCGATGTGCGTCGCCTCTGCCAGACAGATAAGTCTGGGGGCTGCAGGGGTCGACATGCTGGGTGAGCAGGTCAAACCCCTTGGTGACCAACCCCAGTTGCGGTGGGTCGAATGGGGGGGGGGAGAACCTTCGAGTCAGGTCAACACCCTGGGATCCACCCCGGCTGAGGCAGGCTCCAGACGTCAGGACCTGTCTGCACACAAACACGAACAGAACAACACCGCAGCGATTGCATCAAGCGACCGATCGGACGACAGGGATCGCGCGCTTTCCGGTGAAATGCCACCCAATTGCATCCAGTCCTGCCTTTTCCAGACGGACAAAAGGTGGGAAAGCTGTCACAATGGTTGAGAGTTCAGTTTTCTGTGACGCCCTTCAACATTTGAGATGACCATTGGTTTGAAAAATAAAATCTGCAATTCCCCCCCCCCCCCGCCACTTGACCACCGAATGCGAAAACTTTTGTCCTTCCTTGTCAAAATGTTAGAAGTGGGAATCACTCCCCGCCTGCTTCCAGATCCTTCCTCTGGATTGCTTGGCAATTCGTCAGAACCTCATGGCCCGCCCTCACTGTCGATTTCTGAGGGAACAGGCTAGCTACCTCACAACGGAAGGAATGTTTGAAATGGACCAGTCGTTCTGATTCCACGTTTTGTGTACAACCAGATAACGAACGAGACAAAGGATCATTTAAATTGTCATTCGGTGTCCGAAATAACACAATTTTCAGAGTGGTGGATTGAGATGGGTCGTTGGAGGCTAACTTCATTCTGCCCATCGACCCCAAACATTTTTATTGTCAGAAAGCTCACTTCTTTCATATTTCTGCTGTTGTCAAACGGATTGGTTCAATTTTATCAGTGTCCAAGAACTCTGCCTGAACGACCTGAGCACTGTTCTTGACGGCTCAATAAAGCGGAGTTGTTAGTAAATACTGACAGCATTCACAAAGGTGCACAACGAGCGCAGCTCACCGCTCCGCAGGGCAGCACAGCCCATCCTTTCTTCAGAGCTCAACAGGCAGTCAGTCTCGCCATTTCTCCAGCGCGATCGGGGAATTTCAGCATAAATTTCCGACACTGTCTGATCTCGAACAATCCACAGCGAGAAAACAACAGCAGAATAACAAGGGGACACTCTGTCGTGAATCACAAAACTACTCAATATGCATATTTGTGTGAAGCCTTCACCTCCTTTGCCTTGCACCTCGTACGAGTTGTAATCACCCACGAAGGAGTGGGCACTTTCGTTTCCGGCCACCAAAGGCTATCTCCATCAAAAGCAAACATCATCAACCACGTGGCAACAAGGCTCACTTCACACTTTGATCAAGTTTGCAAAAGTTCAGTTTGAAACATATTGTTCGTTCTCACGAACCAACTGGATATGCAGTCATTGCGATCGTCATTGTAAAGTGATGATGAAATCAACTCTCATCACCACCAAGCTGTTCATTGAATCTTGACAGCAGCGACATGTACAGATAATGAAAGCAGCAACACACATCATTCAACACAACAAGATCACAATTTATGCCTCAGGTTCGATTTGCAACACTCAGCACGATTGATTCAACGTTCTCGTGTTGACAAAACGTTGGGCATTCCGACATCATCTGCGAGTGCAGCTGTACCAGTAGTGAGAGCACGTCTCCCACCTTCACATTCCATGGTGCACGGATTGAGTTCATTCAGTGCACCGCGTGAGTAGATGAACTTCTAAACTCACCAACACCTAATTTCACTGTGAACTTCTATTCAGCGAAGTCAAAGAGCGTAACACGAAGATGTACGATTTGATGCACCAGTACATTCTTCCACGATGCTCAAAAGTCAAAATCGACTCTGCAGTCCGCTGCACACAATCTTGACATACGAGTATCGAGAACATTTCTTTCCACCAAATGCACAGCACCAGATAAATCTGGATCTGTGGTGAACCTTCCGTGCTGTATTTTTTGCCTGGCGAAGTGGAAAATGCAAGACAACGAACGGTCTAGATGTTACGTAATGGTACGAACCGCTGAACGTGGAGCTGAGGAAGACTCGCACGGTCTTGGAGCTGACGGGCGGCAGGTTCCCGATCCTCCCCGACAGAATCCGCTTGAGAAGCAGCGTGTCTGGCTCTGCGGCGTCCTCCACCGCCTGAATCTGCCCCGGCTTCGACACCGACAACAACGGACCCTTCGTCGCAGATCGAGTTTTGGCCCTCATCTGGCCCAAGCTCCTATCCTTCAGAATTTTGTGTGCAGTGGCCATGCTTCACTGTGACCTACTTCTCTGTCTGCTTGTCTGAAGCTACAGTCCTTCCAGAGAAAGCTATCGTCTCATGATACTTTTCCACTTCTCGGCTTTCTTGTCAAACATGACCAAAAGTCCTCCATGTTGAGGACAAAGGCTCCAGCAAGCGAAAAACGCCAGGAATGCATGTCTGCAACTTTCAAAAGTTTTCCCAGTGTCGTGACTCATTTATCTGCACAGCAAGTGTTGCAAAACAGCCGGAAATAGCCCATCCAATGGGAGCTTTCCTCTTACTTGGCAGGAAGTATGCGAGAGGGTACTTCATTGGTGTACTGCTTGTGTCATGTGTTGTACACAAACAGTGAAGCCTGACAGCACGCCGCACGTGGCCACGAGCTCCACCCGAAAAGTACACGTTTAGCCATTCACACATCACAAATGTTTCCAGAAGTCACGAACATTGAAGAAGTCAAACACTCCTTTCTTTTTAAAAATATATAATATTGTTTATTCATCACTTTTCACGTCTTTAAGCACGCTGAGGTAACAACGGACAATCATGCACTGAACGACAAAGGGACACGAAACGCACACATGACGGGCGAGCTGCAACGCACCAACGTTTGCAAGACACGGCAAAATTTCATGATTTTAGACCATACAGCTGTATCGGAGAAATGCTGGGGACGAGAATTAATTTTCACATTGGCATCGATTGGCTTCACATTGCAGCCTGGCCAAACGTACAAAACACAATTGGATCACACTCCACTTTCTACACTATTTACAACCTTGTCCCTCAGACAAGTCATCAAACCGGCTCAGGAATCCAACCAACTAGACTGCAACAATTGTAAATGTATGCAACAGAAAAATATCCATTTGTCTTGTGCCGACTCAACACAAATTGCCACGCTTCTCGTTTGCTTTCGCGATCTTCGCACCAAAAGTTCAGACCGAGACGTTGGACAGGTTTGATGTGATACTCCAGAATGCAAGAAAAATCCTACAGGCACGTTTGTGCCTTGACTGTTGTCAACTTGGAGGCACAATAATCACTGAGCAACGGTGCCAGTTTATCACAATTGACTGCTTCACTGCTGCATAGTTTTGGACCTACAGTATTTTCTGTCAATTAGCTTCAGGAACTGGATTGACAGAGGAATGCGATTTCTATTGGATGTCACTCAAAAGTTTTTGCTCACGGCGCTACATTCACAAAATGTGCACTGCTGCCTTCATCGCATTGTCTGGTCTTTGAACAAAACAAACGACAGAAAATATACAGAACCATTGGACGAAGAAACTCGAAAGTGCAAAGCTACCAACCCCCTTGGGACTCACGAAATAAGTGAGATCATTCAGACGAACACACACGCACTTTTCCACGCTGTGGCTACGCAAAGAGTGAATGTATCACAGAGCGCACAAAGCTAAAGATCAACTTGTTCCACCGGAATTCTCGTTGGCTAACATTTTCTTTTGCCACCCAATGTCACTCCATCTTTCGTAGAACTGAATCACTGTGGTAAAAACAAACATCACAATGCTGGTGTTGACTATCAAAATGTGAGATCACAATTTGCGGCGACTGTGGCGGCGTCAGTAGTCCTCGCAGTCGTCCAGGCACGCGTACCTGGTGCACACGTCCTCCAAGTCGCAGTTGGCGATGACAGCGCTGCTGAAGCAGCGCAGCTCCGTGGCGCAGTCTTCGAGAGCGGCTGCGCTGTAGCCGCCGGCGTACAGCGACCCGGGGCGCGTGCGGTGACACATGATCTGCAAAGAAATGGACATTGCAGCCAAGTGTCGCACAGTCAACTACAAACCAAGGGGCACGAAGGGCCTGCCCTGTTTCAAAATGAAGTTACGCCTAATTTATGTCGTCCACCGATATAGGTGGGCCATCCGCTGCCCAAATCCTGAACCGCCCCTCAGCATCTTTTGGCTTGCTTGCAGCGTAACGTCAACATTCGACAACTTTTTTGCACGACGAACAAACTTACTTCGTCAGCTATCTCCAGCGTAGACAGAGCGAGCACTGACGGCGCGTGTTGGCACAAGGAGTAGTCCTGAAGACTTTGTTCCAGCAAGAACCGTCCCAGAGCACGCGTCTGTCTGCAAACGCAAGTCAGAATGCCGTGTAAACTGGACATCTTCGGACTTGTAAGTTGGCTGTTCGATTTGTTTGGTCGCGTGAGGCTGACTTTGAATGACCTAAAGGACGAATGTCACTGTGACTGGTTTGACTGACCGGCACTGATCGACGGAGGCGCTGGAGAGTGGCGCGCCGTGGATGCGCTCAGCGGCGTGGTGCTCGAGGAAGAAGTGCGCCGTCGGCGCGGCGAAGGCGGCGTCGAGGCGCATGAGGATGAGCAGCTCGAGCTGCCGCACCTGATGGCGCGAGTACGCGTCGCAGCACATTCCGACCAACTCGGCGATCTCAGGCGGACACACCTCCTCCTGCAACACAACGCCCAGCTGCAAACATTGTCGCGTGTGGACTTCAGGAAACTGTTTCCCACAAGAATGTGGAGCTTCCGGGGGTCAAGTGGTCTCACTGCGCCCGAATTCGTAAAAAAGCACGACTCACGACTTTTCCGGCGATCAGTAGCGCCGTGACGCCGAGCAGCTGGAAACAGTCGCTCGTGATGGGAGTGAAGCCCAGGAAACGGTCGATGATGTTGACGGCAACGAACAACGTGCGCATCGCGAACTGGAACTGCTGCAGCACCTTCGTCAGCCAGTCAACCAGCATGGCACGCATTTCCGGCGTCACCTGAACGAACAGAAGAACGAAAATTGATAATTCACGTGAGATTGGTGCACGCGCGCTTGAGAACCCTGACAAACCACAATCCACTCGACTTTCAAGTAGAGAATCAGCTGCGCGCAGCGTACATCGGCAGGACAGCACTTGTCCAAGTCGGACAACGTCCGAGTTGAAAATTTCTGTCCGAGTTACCCAGGACGGACACACGGACCCAGATACAGGGCAAACCAATATCAGCTCGCTGCTGCGGCTGGTAAAATTGTCGGCCTTTACCTGTGGCTGTTTGGCCAGACAGTTGATGGGATGGTACTTGAGTTCAATGCTGCGCCTGTGCAGGTAGATGTCGCACACGTAGCTGGAGAAGCCGGCGTGATCGGCGCGGAAGGCGAGAGCGGCGCGTTGCTGCTCGGTGCGCTGCTGCTGCGGCGGCGGTGGCGGCAGCGGCGAGACGGACGGCACCGGTCTCCAGAAGAGCGGGTCGTTGGATTCCTCCGTGCACAACAGCAGCGTCTCGCCCATCGCTGCTGAATGAGCGTCCTGTGCGGAACGTTGGAAGCACAACTGTTTGCTGTTGTCTGCTTTTTGTTTTGTTGCTTCCGTTTGACCAACGAGCTTTGTCCCAGAGAAACGTGCTGATGTGGCGCACGCTTGCATGGTTGCGTAAAATTTAGCACTTTGTTGTCCGTGATCGCGTTCGTTTCTTTTTTGCAGTGAACTCACTTGCAAATTTCCTTCGTTCACATCCACGTCGAGGTCCACCTTCTGTCGCTTAGACTGCGATCCCGGTGTTCTGAGGAACTGAAGCTGCAAGTTACAATTGTCGGACATTGAAAATATTTGACCACAGAACTTTCAAGAATTCTGCAACAACTTGCGCACCGCAACAACACGATGTGTACGCACCAAGAAGATGCTGAACATTAAAACGTGTGGATGTGGATGCGTGTGACGTAGTGACGCAGTTAATCTGGGAGTGATAAGATGTTTGTTCACTCAGTTCCGAAAGGGGAAACCGAAGATCTACGCGAGCATTCTCACCTCTGACTCTTGACTACAAGCGTGTTCACTTTGCGGACGGGCGCGACTGTTTTCGTTTCATGCTTCATTGCACCTTCCAGAACCGAATGCATTGCACTCAATTAACATTTTTGCACTCAGAATTATGCAGATGCCCACAACTCGGATGTAAGACACCACACCTGTGTTGTCCACGAAAAATACTCGTATACAGCTGTAGAGAATCACAAATCTCCATTTCAAGATTTCACTCCTGACAAGCAGTTTGCAATCTGCAGACGTGCGTCAAGATGGTTTCGTGTCTCTTGAAGCCAAAGGTTCTCAGTGCATACTCGTGCTCGTAGATCACACTTAAGGAGCAACGAATTCGTCCGTTCTGCAAATCAACTGGTTCGTTCTATCCGCAGCCGTTTCTCATGATCCGTATTTCAGTGCAGAAACTGGCCCTGGCGCCCCTCGCCCCCAATTACATTCGTCCAAAGCCCCTCCCACGCCCTGAATTTTGGATTGGAGGGGGGCGGGGATTCGCCTTCGTTCGACTTATGCATGAGTATTTGTCCCCTCACCCAGAAAAGGAGCTGTTGAAAACGCCAATTGCTGCGTGGATGGTCAATCAACTGAGGTGATTGTTGCCATTTTATCGAATTTTGTGTTCAATTGATATTTGAACAGATTCTCCTGTCTCACAAGAAGTCTGGTTCCAGATCACACGCGGCCAGGTATGATCCGTCACTCGTACTCGTGGCCGAAACACTCACCGCTTCATTTTCGTGGACATCTTCCAGAGATCGCTTTCTTCCGATCGTCACAATCGCGGCGACCGTCTGCTGTTTACGAGCGATTCCTGCAGGCTCCTCGTCCCAGAAGGATTCCAAAGGCGACCAGCCAGCAACGTGATCAATTCCGCTTTGATTCATCATTGTTCCGGCGTGTTCCACCACTCTTTCTCAACGCCACACTGCGAAATGCCTTTGACACTGCAGACACCACGAGGTTTCACCGAAGCGAGCACAAAGATTTCCCGTCACAGTACACGGTCACTGAGTGTGCCAGGGTCAGCTGTGCCCACGTGGGTAAATATACTGAACATCCCGAAGCGTGCGTGTGCACCGATGAACCGATTGTCAATCTGAAGATTCATCACTCGGGAAATTGTCTCGTCACTCCAAGAAAGGAGGTTCTTTCTGTTCTAAATTTCCCCAGACTCAAGTGTGAAACAGAGGCAACAGTTTTTCCTCAATGAGACACAATGCAGCCTGCAGTTGTCGCATGAAAGCGAGAGCGAAAGTCTTTCATCGGTATTTACAGAGTGACCTTTACTTCTCGCGTGTGAGGGCGATTAGGCGCTGCTCATCATCAGTGTCCGAAGACGAACCTGACCTTTTCACACTGAAAGCTGTGGTCAAACAAAAAGACGATTGTCAGTGCATCTTCACACGCAACACCAGTTCAATTGTACATTTACATGAAGCAAGCACACCCAAGTGGACTTGTGGTCTGAATCACTGCTGGAAAGTCGCACAGTTCGGCTGCAAGGGGAACTTTTCATCCGAAAAATACTCGTAACCACGACTGTTTTGGGGGAAAATAATCTTGAATGTTTGTTGATTGCACATCACAACGTTGGGAGCAAGACCCAAGCCGAAATTGTGTCTCCAGAGCAAATTCGACCTTTGGGGTTCGAGTGTACTTTTGGATGGAAGGTGAGGGCGATGAGACAGAAATTCTTTTCGTACGACATTTCATCATGTCAAACATCGACAACTCGTCAAGTGATCCATTTGATCCACGCTGTGGAGTGGAATCTGCCCCCAAAAAAACAACAACAACCAAATAACCCCCTGTCTGCTCGACTTGCATCTGCTGGCGCAAATTGCGCCGGTGTTTCAGGCAGGGACATTTTGACTTTGCCATCAAGAATGCCTACAATTTCAGACCCTGTGATCACTCACCAATTGGTCTATCTCCCAAGTGACAACATTGTTAATCAATCTGTAAGGGGTAATTTTATGTTCTTTCAAACTTATTTTGTTGTGCGAAGTCCCTTTAGGGCGAAGCACCATGTGGTAGTGCAATATATGGCAAGGTGGATGAAATGTCCTCTGCCCCCTCCCCCCCTGGACCCCCTCCCCCTCCCCAACCCCCTACCCCCCTGCTCCTAGACCCCCCTGTGGAAGACAAGGAGGACAAGGAAGAATCGGCGATATTACCGGCAAAGGACTTTGCACTGCAGTTGCCTTGAGCACTGCTTCTTGTTTGAAAAATAATCAGGCCCAGGAAACTGCCTGCCACAACTAAAAACACAAATTTTGACGAACAGTGAGTGATAATTGTGGGCCGTCAAAATTGCCTGGTCGTCAACTGTGCCTGTCAACTGTACTTGGCAGTGATCACCCCACAGTGCCAAACTGATGACAATCAAGGGTGCAATTGCCGAACACATAAAACCACCGACATCGACGAAGCGGGGAAGTTGGACTTTTGTTGTTCTTCAATCCGACAGCAGAGGTGGCCACGTCGTGGAGATCAGTTCACAACGTCCGCGGTAGATCCGACATCGCTTTCGGCGCCATCTGCAGATTTTGTTGCAAGTTTATCTGAAAATTTGTGAATAAATTTCTGGAAAAGAATTTCAGCCCAAGTTTCCGATGACATCTGTTTTTGTTTCGTCAGGATGTCACAGTTGAAACTTGCATTAGGTTTGTAATTCAAGTGGAACCGTGTCAAACTTGAGATGCGATTTTGCAGAAGAGATTGTCGTTTTGCTGTGAGCGATATTTGAGTGATTTGCTGGTTGTGCGATTTGTTTGCAGACAGTGTTCGGTGAATGCTTCAGGATACTGAACAATGGAAGCGTACTGGGCGATCTACGTGATCTTCAGCTGGATTCGGCTGGTGCCTTTGATTGATTCCCTGAGGCACGATACCAGTGAGTGCTTCGTCTGAATGGTCCCCTCCCCCCACCTCCAATGACTCGAACCTTTCATCCAGATGAATTTGGTACCTTCGTGGCACCTCACAATAGTCAGATTCAGCGACTTAACCATGTTATTTTTGGCACAGTTGTGCTGTCAAAGAATTTCAGTGGATCGTTCTACCAACTGATGGTCGATGGTGCAACCATAATGTCACCGGAGTACTACCGCGACAAAGGTTTATCACAGAAGCTTGTCCTGCAGGTAACATGTCCGTTTGACGCGCTTCATCCGTTTTTGCAAACATGTCGTCCGTTTGACACGCTTCATCCGTTTTTGCAATCTTCCGTGTTTCTCTGGTCTTGGATGTTCGGAATCGGTACACCCCCACCAGGGAGAGGAAATCATCTGACAAAATCGTCGAATGCCCTCTCTCACAAACCTTGGCAAACATTTTCTGAATTTTCCCTGTTCAAAAGGAGCAATCATCACGTTCCCTGAAAGTTCGGTGTCCCCCTCGCTGTCATAATGTTCAGAATCAGGTGAATTCGCCTTCCCCACACACCCCCCGAAATGATCACAGACCTTCCAACTTTCCTTTTGCTGATCACGGCGGCTGTGAGCCACCAGCCAATCGAAGGAGAAAATATTGTGCAGGAGAGAAGATTTGGCAGGGCCACTTTTGCTGTTGCCCCCACAGAGACACCTTGGAGCTCTGCCTTTTTGTGCTCCATCCCGAACGACTTGGTGCAGTCATCTCAAGTGATTTAATGAAGTTGCCAGTCTTGTTCATTTCCCGTGCATTTATTGTTTGCAGCCGACCATGCCATCCTACAGACTGATGGTCCAGTTCATTTACCTGGACATCGAACACGCTGAGCCGTGTCGAGACTACCTCCACATCTGCGAGTTGCCGGCCAGTCAGATGAGCCCAGGCTTTAACTGCATTATGCCGGTAAGTCTGAAGGACACGACAATTTACCAAACAGGTTTTAAAGTCGTCAGTATTTGTTGAGATAAGTTCTGGCCTTCGTGTCTTGCCAAAATCAAAAATCGCTTGTCGTTGGAACATCGCAGAAAGTGTCATTTCAAGGGGATGAAGCAGCTCTGTTCACATTGTTTTGCAATTTATTCTGTGTCGTTATGCCTTGTATTACAGTCTGTGTGGTGAAAATGCATGGTAAAATGTTACAATTATTATTTTGCTTGTTAAAGTCTCAAATGATTGCACTTTAGTTCGCACGGTACTTCTGTAAGAGTAGCGTGGTTTCATGTCAGCTATTTTCTCGGCCACAACACAACAGACAACAACCGGCATTTCGATCTCCAGATGAAAAGGTCAAAATTCCAATGCAGCGCAACGGCTCATCTCTCGAATCTTTCTGATAATTTGGGAATCCAAACCTAGTGACAACAGACTTCACCAAAACTTCACGATGCCCTCTGGAAAGAAAAAACTCAGTGGGTTCGACGTCGAAATTTTGTGGACGTGTCGGCAGTGACAAAGGTTCTTATTTTGGCTGCAAATGTTGAAGAAGACCTCGTGAGAAGGACGCCATTGGCGCGTAAAATTACAGAACCCTCCCACTGTGGGTGAATGAGAGTGGTCCAACTCGACAAGTTCAAAGGCTTTCGTTTCTTCTTCGAATCGGCCAACATTCAAACAAGCCGATCGTTTCCCAACGGAAGGTGCATTTTTCACCTCACCATATTTCTTCGAATTGACGGGAAATTGAGTTGGAATCAGCCGAGTTGGACTGTAACACTCGAGTGGTCCGTTACGCGCAGTGGAAACGATGCTGAGAATGATGGAACAGTTCAGAATTGCTGTAGTGATTGTACATATGCACTTTTAACAATCGCTCTCTCTAAATATCCCACCATACTAACTGTGTAGACAACACAAATCAGTTTCACCCGGCGAGCGGGCTTCGTTGGTTGATCGGATTTTCACTTTGCGGCAAAGTAACAAACGTGCATTTAGTGTGCAGGAAGCGATGAGCATATCGAGTGTCCGAGAAGGAAGCGAGGCCAGACGGCAATTGAAAAAAACATAATGCGCACTCCCGACAGCACACGGCTTCACAAATTGTCAGAATTGACGCGAGTTTTTATCAAAGCATCTCACTGTTCAAAATCTGGCTTCGTTTTTGCACGATGGTGCATTCATACGAGACATCGTGTGATCAAATATGTTTCTCGCTTTTGTAGAGTCTAACTTTCCAAACGTGGTGGGAAGAAACGTCTTTGTTGATTGTTTCCAAAAGTGGCCGGAAGACGACGTCTTTGTTGATGGTGGACTCTGGCTGGCGTTTCAGATGGTGTCTCCGATGTGCGGCAGCATCTCGGATCTGTTTCCCAAGAAGCGGAAGCATCACCTCATCACGTCGCAGGCCGGACGCAACCTGCTGGTCGAGTGGAACACGGACGCGCCGTCCGGCGCGCACCGCGGCTTCAGAATCATCGTCACTGCAATAAGTAGCACAGGTGACCATTCGTCATCACCGTGTCATGAAAGAACGACAAAACAGCGCGGTTCGGCGCAGCTCGTTCGCGTGGTCTTCGCGAAACGCACACACAGCTCGTTGACTGCACGTAACAAGCAGAATCTCGTGTGCAAGGATTCCCGTGGGGGTCCAATTTGTTTTATTTTTCTGTTGTGGATCAGGAGTTGCTGGTTGTCGCGGATCACGCTGGAAGTGTTCGGACGACATGTGCATCTCCTCTGACCTGCACTGCGACAACGTGCCGCACTGCTTGGACGTCTCAGACGAAACTATAAATTGCTCAAATTTAGGTATATATCTACATACACAATACAAAAGATATACCCACCTTCCCTGCAAGTCGTTACGGTTCATTTGAAAGTGTGAGACACACCCAGATTGCAAAAAAAAAAAAAAAAAAAAAAAAAGAAACCTGGGGTATTTCGCTTGATTCGTGCCGATGGAGCCCACTGTATCAACATTCGGTTCTTCTTGTACATTCTGTCCTCGAACACATTGAGAAAATATGACAGTTACGATTCCTGTTTCTTTAGGTATCTTGCCGAGCGTCTACAGATGCAGCAGTGGAGGCACTTTTCCGTGCGTCAGCAGCAAGTGGAATGAACGATGGTTCGGTGTGGCCATTCCAATGCTGATTGTCCTGGTGCTTTTCCTCATCGCCTTTGTGGTCAAAGTTCGCAACATGATTTGCCGTTCTGCAGAATCTCAAGGTAACACAGCTGAAACTGCACAGTGAGTTGACGCTCTGCTCAACTCTGGAGCAGATGGCTTGTTAAGGCTATTTTATTTATTTCCTTCAGTTGCCATGGTGGGATCGTCACATCTGTCTCTGTGGCAAGTGAGAGTGAGACCTCCTCGCCGATACGATACCAGATCGAGTCACCTGCACCGACACAACGACGAACCACGAGCCAATTTTTACGAGGACATGCACAGAGCGCCGTCGATAGACGGCGGCAGACCCGCCGCATACGACCCGGTCGGAATGATGCTGCTGCCCCCACCGTACAACCCGGACCTCTACCCGTCCGACCAGCTGTATCAACCGCCGACGGAAGGTAGGCATCTTCAGAACGCAGAAACTGCAGTTCGTTTCAATTGGACGACACCAGAGTGCACATCGCGTCGACAGCCCTTGCAATGAAATGCAATCTGCGTTTTGCAGGTGAGCCGCCTCCCGTGTATGAAGAAATCGAGAGCCAAGCAGTCCAACAGCGTTCCAGTCAGCGTGTCCAGGAGGAAAACAAACCAAGTGCAACGTACAGTATTCGTGCAAATGACGGTTGTTGAAGCTATCTTGCAGCTGTCAATTCCGATCACTGTCATCATGTAAATGAATGACATTGCGCCACTTGCCAACCTCAACAGCTAAGTTTCAGGAAATGCAAAATCTCATTCCTAACCACACCACAGCCAACAACGTGGACGCGTAGTTTCAGAGCGATCTGTGCTTTTTACAAACTTCGTAGGGAATGTTCTTGTTTGCGACCAACTGGCCAGTGTTCCGTGCTTGCTGCACACCGGTTGTTGTAACCGTTTACAAAGTCGTTGATAGCATATATTTGTACGAAGTTATTTTGGTAGAGGATTTATCAGTGAATGTCGGGACATTTATGTCCCAGCTTCAGCATTTCCTTGCAGAATATTTTTGGATTGACTGAGTTTTGAAAGCTTGTAGATTGTTCCGCATGAGTTTGTGAAAGTCATCATAAACGCTGATCATCAAGGTTGCTTTTTTTTGGGGGGGGGGGGGGGGGTTATTTTTCTATGGTGGACAATGTGTGGTGAAATCACTTCGTAAATTCGCTTCGGTGCGAGTCCCAACACGTACCCGTGGGTCTTGTGACTCGTGGTGCTAGCTGTCACTTGCAACTGTGACCTTTTCAGTTTTTCATTTCGGACGGCAGTTCAGATGTTCGATGCACAGCTTTTGTGACAGTATTCTGCCTTTTTAACATCAACCATGTTCTTTTGTTGCACCTGGGTGGGGAACATTACGAGGGTACTTCCCTTTCTGGCAGGAACAGCATGTTTTGCACTTGAGGGGTGCTTACCCCAGTGACTCCGGTGCACATTTTGAGAACAATAGGCAGTTGTGCAGTTGTGCTTTGTTTATATACAGAGTTAATGGGCTGTGCAAAACCCAAACAACAACAATGGATACACTGTCAGAACAGGCGCAACAGGCGCAAGTCCAATTTAATGTACTCCTTCAAAGTAGTATCCCTGTTGGGCAAGGCAACGCCTCCAGCGCTCTGGCCACTTGTGCAGCATCACCCTGTGGTACTCCTCAACACACACAAGTCCCAGCTCTTCATCAAAAGCATCTTCCAAGTCCTGGAGGGTAGCAAAGCATCGTCCTTTGAGTCCTCTTTTGATTCTTGGATAAATCCAAAAATCATTGGGGGCCAAGTCAGGACTGTATGGAGGGTGAGGGAGGACTGTCCAGCCAAGGTTGGCAAGGTGCTGGCGTGTCAGGAAGGCAGTATGTGGCGAGGCATTGTCCATGTGCAGAAATCAGCATCCCTGGGCTGTCCCTCTTGGCCGGCGGTTCTGGAAGGCGATGTTGAACCTTGTGATGATCTGTCTGAAGCACAGTTGGTTGATGGTGAAGGGGCGATGCACAAATTCATGATAAACTAACCCCTGACAGTCAAAAAAAGTCACCACCATGACTTTGCCTGTTGCAAGGGTACGTTGCAGTTTTTGCGGATGGGCTTCCATGCTTCTGAGCCACTCCCTACTCTGTTGTTTGGTGAGAGGATTATAAAGATAAATCCACGATTCATCCATCGTGACATACACACGGAAAACCTGTGGCTCCCTGATTCTCAGTCTTGTCCAAAAATCACAAATTGCACATCGGCATGCAATCTGGGCTGGCCCAATTTCGTGTGGAACGTATTTGGCACATCTCTTGGAAAGTTTCAAGTCCTTGTGCAATATCCTGTGGACAGTAGTTGACTTCAGGCCTGTCTCCACCATTATTCTTGGGATAGTTATCCTCCTGTCCTGGCTCACAAGGGACTCAACAGCTCGGACACTGCGCAGGGAATGCCCACTTTTCCTCTTGGGTTGGCGATGTAAGTCCACAATGCACTGTCGACCAGTCCTGAACTGTTCCATCCAGAAGTAGATCTGTGAATTACTAAGCAAGTTTCTTGGAAAACACTGCACAAGAGCAGCCTTTGTCTGATGGAAATCCCAGCCCATCTTGACTGCAAACCAGACACATACTCTTTGAGTAAGCTGCAGAGTAAGTCCGACACACCTCTTCATTGTCAGGCCTGATCGACGTGCAAAACTGTCTCAGAGTGAAGGGTCAAGTGTCTGGTGTCCTTGGAATCTACCAGTTGTAGTCAGGACCTCGGCATCTCGCTGAGGACAGCGCAACCCCAAGTGAACATGCTGTTCCTGCCAGAAAGGGAAGTGCCCTCGTATTTGGTGTGCATTTACGTACTGTTGTCTCGTGCATTATATGCACTTATGAGCAAGACACACCCCAACATTTGGCATTTTTTCTGGTACCAAGAGCTTTTGAATTTAATTTTGAAAAAAAAATGAAAACTCATACTCATGTATGAGATGCACTCCTCCTGCTGACGCTCGATTTGGGGGCAAAAAAGGGTCTTTTGAGACTGTGTTCAGTATATGAAGTATACAGATATGAAATCGGGGAAGGGTTGTTCACAAAGAAAAAACAATTTTTGTTTTGTGCTTGTGTGGTGAGAAGATGTTCAGACAATGGGCTTTGTCCCACGTGTAAGATGTGCCGGCCGTTTCGTGTGCACGCCATCCGCACCTCCCAAATTTCTTCAAAAAATCTACAAAGCCCCTCCACGGAAATGAGTGAGATCCGCAGTTGTATCTTTGGTTTGGACACGGGACAACAAGACACTCCAAGAAAGCTCGCCTTGGTCCACAAGTGCTTGGAAGACAGCCAGCCTTCCTTTCGGGTTCATTGGCTGTGAACAAAATCGAGGGAAACTTTCTTGGAGTCCATCGCCTTCGGAATGTGTTTCCGCAGCATCCTTTCACTTGCGTGGAATGTGGACGGTGAGAGTTGGAATCTGTAGTGCATACGTTGCTTGTTTCACGTGTTCATGAGAAATGACATTGCAAAGCCTTTCTCGGTTGGTGGCACAGACCTGTGCATCACGGGAAAAGTCATTGGCAGCTCGGGCCAGTGGTGGATCCAGGATTTGGCCTTGGGGCTCCTGACTCCCAGGGTGGCCCGAGCTATTGAAACATTTGCAGCTGACGACATCGATGTCAACTTTTCAGCAGTTTACCGTATTTCCGCCGATCATTTTCTCGCTGAACAAGCAAATTTCAGTTTGATCGCCACTGACCATCGTCTCACTAACAGCTGCATTGACGTCGCCAAATACTTGAACAAGACTTGATGGTTTTGGTTGCTTTTGAAATCAACGTGTACATTTTCGGGTGGCAAGTTGTGAAAAAACGCCAGTGATTTGGTGAGAAATAAGAGTTTTTTTACAAATCAATAAAATTCAGCTGTTCACGCACGTGTTGTATCATTGTTTGCCCAGCAGGCTGATGCCCATATAGATTATCAATCGTCAGCGACACGTGTTGCAGGGAAAGAGCAATCGGACTGAAACCGCCAAAGCTGCCGCTGAGATTCCATTGCAAGCACGATTGCCTGATCTCTGAAGATACTGCACAGAACAAAAAGTTGAACTTTTCGGTTCCCGTTGACCTGGAATTGCAAGTTACATTTTCCACCTTTTGAGCCCAACTGGGCAAACCGTGTGAGGGAACTTGGTTGGCTCTCTGGCATTGTCCCCGAACAGTCCTGATTCTTTGAAATTTTATCCTTTTGTCAAAACCTAGAATCTCAGACTTTCAGTTGATTCTCACATTTCTGCGGAAGGCGTCCTCGGATTCCCTGTTGGAAAAATGCTGCACCTGAGGGGAGGGTGAAAGAGTCTGAAGACAAAGTGCTTCCAGAAACAAATCCCTCTGACCAGTTTCATCCAGTGTCTGGTTTCCCCTCTTCTGGAAATGCACGGACCAGATCTTGGAGCAGTGTGTGTGACGGCAGCATCGGCGTCAGCAACGATGTACGTGGAAGAGCAAGACAGACGTATTCACCAGTTCATGAGGGTGGCAAGATCACAAGGTCTTGTATTCAACTCAGCTGAGACCTTTGTGATGGCTCAATCTCTCATCTTTATGAGATGTCTGACACGATCCAGATGGCATCCACCTGGACCCGGCTGAGGTCTCAGATATCAAGGACATACCTGCCTTGACAAATGTCTTGCAGCGCCCCCCCCCCCACAAAGGTCTTGTGTATAAGACTCTCATGCAGACACAATCCAGACTCTCTGGAGGCACCTGGGTGGAACATCAAGAGAAATGTAATTTTTGAGCACTCAAATCCAGAAGAGAATTTTTTTTGAGGTCACAGTACCCCCTTGTGACCCCTCTAAGAACTCCTTAGGTATACACAAGGAAGGCTGGATCCACCCAGCTTCAGGCTCTTGGAGGCACCTGGGTGGAGTAAAAAGAGAAAAAGCAGTTGCTGAGTACTCGGAGTACTCAAATCCAGAAGAATTTTCAATGAGATCACAGTACCCAATTGTGACCACTCTGAGAACTCCTCAGGACCAGAAAACCTGGTTCCACCCAGCTTCAGACTCTGCTGGGCACCAAGGTGGTGTTACAGGGGATACAGTATTTACTCCTGAAGTACTCAGAGCACTCAGATCCAGAAGAAAATTTTAATAAGGTTATAACACACCTTGTACCCCTTGTACCTTGTACCCCTCTGACAACTCCATGTGGGCCCAGGCTTTGTGGTGATTTCTTTTTTTCCAGATTCTGGTCAAACTCTGCCTGCTGTTAAGTCTGCACTCTGCTGTGAACAAAACAAACAGAGAACACACATCCATGACATTTTGTGGCCTGAAAGGATGCACAAGAAGCACTTTTTAGGTGATTTGAGGTGGGTTGCGCGATTTGGGCTCAAATGAGCCAAATTGGTGTTACCCAAATCAGAGCAAGCCAAATCAAAGTGAGCCAAATCAAAGCAAGCAACTGAAATTTTCTCAAATCACCTCGAGCTCCATGGAGCTATTTAGGTGATTTGAGATGGGTTGCACGATTTGAGCCAAATCGGTGCAAGCCAAATCAAAGCACCTATAGGCAGTGTCTTCCAAAAGTATGTCAGCAGCAGTTTCATGGTCAAGATGAGAATTGATTTAGGACCTTTTGGGCTCTTTTGGTTC
>JAAUXT010140947.1_pt1 | contig 51190 bp, 48 predicted proteins | sample 7278171 | NCBI WGS metagenome assembly JAAUXT01 (sample SAMN14350112, study PRJNA611818) | marine sediment metagenome | isolation source: surface marine sediment (1.8m) | place: French Polynesia: Moorea | collected 2018-08
AGCAAGCAAACCCACCACCCACTTTGTCCCCCCCCCCCCCCCCCGAAAAAACAACTTCAGAATCTGGAGGCAAAACAAAACAATCTCAATGACATTGACTTAATTGAACGTCAAATACAGGAAAGTTTTTCAAATAGATCAATGTAAAACACTTTCAATCGCTTCGAGATCTCAACACGGATTCCTCACGGCGAGCAGCAGCGGTTCTGAGGCGTCGGCACAAGATCCGCAGCCCGTTTCCAACCAACGCACAGACAGGGTTCTCACTATGTGAAAGGTTCCTGTGAAATCACACAATGATTTTCTGAGACCTCTGGGAGTTGTGTGATTGAACAGGAAACCTTTTGTATGGTGAGAACTGTATGGTGAGAACCCATTTCTACCACGATGCGAGCACAGATTTTGTGATCGTAGAGTCGTAGAAGAGGAATTCCGGCGTCCCCAATTTGTTTCTCCCTTGAGACTGAAAATCGAGAGGGGCAATTGGTGTTCTGTCAACACAACGCTGGAATTCCTGAAACGAAGTCTGCGCGTTCAGAAGCACGCATGCAGGTACATTATTCCCCAGAGATACGAGCAATGATAGATTTCCTCTGCACACAATCTCACAGAAAACCTTGCACATCTGCATCGATGCGAATGTCAAAAAGTTTCCTTGCATTTAAGAACCCCGAGGGAAGGAACAAAGGCTGGGAAGCACATCCTGTGGGCTGATGGGGCGATAGAGTGGAGCGGGGTCCGTGGACTGATGGGTATCGCAGGTTCCTGCATTCAGTGCGGGGTGCGGGTTGTGCAAGCTCCAGGGCACGTGGGTACAGGGGACTGAGAAACGCCTATTTAAGTGTCCAGGCATCTCTAAACTAGCTATTATCAGCAATTTTGTTTCGAAAGCAAGAAAATAGATGTGTATTGGTTGAGATCCTTGTCTGATGGCAGGTTGTGATGGAGAGAGAAGGAGAAAGCTACAGTTGTTCATTCGCAATTACAGACATTTTAAACATCTGCAGAAATTACTCACTGCCCGAGAATCTGTTGGGGTTTGTAAATTTTTTTGTAAACTTTTTGCAACAAGATGATTATTCTTGCCATCTTGACGCAATCTTATCGTGGCAACTTTTCTTCTTCAGACGTGCAAAAAAGTTTGATGTATGTGATTCTCAAGGCTATTAATTTACACTGAAGACATTGCACATTATGTTGTCAAAAATTTGAAGGTGGTGCTCATGCCCAATTTACTCCAGGAGAAAAAGCCGATGAACTTACTTCAGTGTGTGTGAGAATGGATTTGGCCACAAAAGCTGTTTGATCACTTTTGAAACAGTGGATCTGAGTGTCCGTCTGCACAAAGTGGCTTCAACGAACTCTCTTCGCACAAAATGAACAGCCTCACCGTGGCAATTCTCGTTTGTCCTCTGGCGTGTTGGACACCATGATAATGGCTGTTTCAATTGATGAGCGAAAATGACAAAGAATTACAAGTCAATAAACTGCCTTTTTGCATCTGTTGTGCAGTTCGTGAACCTCAATGAGCTGATTTTAATCAAGATCAGCGCCCAGTCGCCTCTGAGAGACACAATGGTCCGCACCTCGCAGACTGTCATTGCTGCAGGCTCGTCACATAATCTTGCTCGTCTTTGGCTGCATCAGACGAGAAGAGAAACCACCGATTACCAGCAGGCGCCAAAAAGTCAAGTACGCTGAATTAAAGGAGTATTGAGTTGTGTTCTGAACATCCACTTTGTCAGATATCATCTCAACCTGAAATCCAACATGAGATTTTGAAAAATTAACTGCTCGAGGCCTTTATGAATACACGTGTCTTCGCTGTAGGTTCGGAGTTAAAGGCCGCAGCAAGACAATCACACTTGGTTTTGTTCTTTCCAGACATTCTGTCGGGGGAGTTGATGAAGTACAAAGTCCAAAAATCGACACAAATCGAATCGTGCCAAGAGCCTGGACGTGGCGATCAGGTTCAACGGGGTGATTTTAACGACAGAATGGAACCACTGCCGGCGGCAGAGCGTGTGGGGCAACACCTTTCCAACAGAAAAAAGTAGCAATGAGAGATGTTGTGCCAAGTTACGGAATATTAAAGGGGATAGCGCAAGAGAAGAGTGATGGAATGATGCAACACTGCAACACAAGACGCAATATGATGAAAACGATAGCCACTGAAGTCGCAGTATGTCGCTCATCGATCAAGCGAGATGTGTTTTGCGTCATTGCAAGAACTGCAGCCACTTGCTGAAGCCAGGAACGTGACGAACTCAAATTTGCGCTGTTTGCTGGGCTGTAGTGAAAGTAACTTGTATCTTTCGAGGGAATCCAGTGAGATAGAGAGTGAAGTTTCTGCTTCTGCAGGAGAGAGAGAGAGAGAGAGAGAGAGAGAGAGAGAGAGAGAGAGAGAGAGAGCGAGAGAGAGAGAGAGAGAGGGAAGAAAGGAAGGAAAGAGAAAGAAAGAAAAGTTTCTGCTTCTGCAAAAGCGAGAGAGACAGAGAGGAGAGTGGGAGAGAGAAAGAGAAGTTTCTGCTTCTGCAATTTGGAGAAACCTTTGATAAGGATGCTCTGGCGTTGGAATGTGATCACACGTCTCTTCACAAGCCGCCAGACCCCACTATGTCCCCGCTTTGCAACAAAACGTTGCACAAAAAGTTGGTGCTCGGGTTTGGCGGTGTTGGAGCGGGGCCGAGCCTGATGCCAACCGAAGCACGTGGCAGTGGTTCCCGCACGAAGCGTGGCGCCCACCGCGCGGCTCGCAAGTCCGTCTCGCTCCCCGCCATCAAGCCCCCTGCGCCCCTCACCCAATCACAGCACAGCGCAGCACTGCCCCGATCCGCCACAGTCGCCTCCAACCTCCTTCTATTGGCCAAATCCCCCCTTTTGGAATGTGAGGAGCAGAGCAGGGTGTCATCTCGCATTGACTTTCCCACGGCAGATTTTCACTCAACCATAGCTTGATGCCTTTGGAAAGTGGTGTTGGATGGGGGACTGTAAATCTGACCACACAGTTGGATGCGTCAGCCAGGAGACAGGCAAGGCGTGTTGCCACCATATGGTATACCCACGTGGGGTGAAGGCAACTGTGACGACTCTCGCGACTGGGCTGCAGCGTTTCTTCAAAAGCGGCGCACACTCAACCAGTGTCCCACAGTGGAGAAGACACCCTCACCGCAATCACTGAAATTCGCACCCAAGGGATTTGCCAGCGGAACTCAAGATGCCGGATGAAAAGGAAAAGTGCAAGCCTCTCACCAAGGCGCAAGAAATCAGAAAGGTATGAACAAAATCTGCTAAATTTCTTCAACCTTCCATTTTGATGTGTGCCTTCAAGTTGAAGACTGAAAGAATAGTGGATGCACCGTGCACATAGCGAACCAGGGAATGTAGCAATCTCATTCAAGCACTTCGCACGAGGTTGACAGGACTTTGATAGAGTTTGGTCTTGGTTCAGACGACGAAGCCGCTGATGGAGAAGCGGCGTCGCGCGCGCATCAACGCGTCGCTCACGGAACTCAAGGCGCTGCTGCTCGACGTCATGAAGAAGGAGGTGAGACAGACAGACAGACAGACAGACAGACAGACAGACAGACAGACAGACAGACAGACAGACAGACAGACAGACAGCGTGTGTTGATGTGTTCAACGGTCAGAGAAGTGTGCACAACAGCAAAGATGTGAAAAAGGAAAACTGACCGAGAGCCCAGATTTTGACGTGAAAATCGCCAACGAGAATCGCATACGGGCGTAACATGGACATTGCTTTTGGCAAAAAGATTGCCCTGCACACATTGCAGTGTTCAGCCGACTTGCCACGGGTAGCCATTGCGTAGAGCATGCAGGACCTGAGGTCTTTTGTTGGTTTGACTCACTTCAAATTTTGGGACGAAATTTTCACAGTGGGTTTGTCATGCAGCAGGCATCACAAACCTCGTTCTTCTTAAGTACGTTTGTACGTTCTCGCACAAAGAGTCTGAAAGAGTCTGAATTCACCAGAATCTAAAGTTGATTGCCCTCACAGCGCAAAGAAAGGTCTCAGTGTCAAGTTGTCCTTTCTCATCCAACAGGCCCAAATTGGGTGCAAGTTTTGCGTGAAGACACACTCGCGCTCTGATGTGAAAGTGAATGCTCAAAGAATAGTTTAATTTCACTCTCATGTGGCATCAATATTTGATTCTTCAGGCTGAATCTTGTTTGAAAGTACAAAGACAAAATTTACACTTTTGCTAAATTCAAATTTAATGAAGTTTAGCGCAAATATGGAGTTGCAAAGGGAGGAAGTACAAAGTATCTGTGGCATGAGGACGGTTGATCCCCTGAGTACTGAACAGAGATACTTTCCCACGCTCTCACAACGATCCAAGCTCAGCGGAGCGTGCCCGCCTCAGCCACCCCTGCTAACCCCTCATTGCTCACTTTACCGCCTCTCAAGCTTGATGTCATCACGAGAGGAGCCAACAATGCGAAGACACCTCTCCACACAATGAGCGCAAACCATATTACATATGGTCCCCTGTGTACTCGGCTGCATCACTTCATATTTTCCTTTCAAATTTGAATGACAGTCACGCATAAGGGTTCACCGAGGGTAGGTGGTGAAGTGTGGCTGAACTAAATGAAGAACCCTTCAGGAGACAGACATTTATTGTGATCTTGTATTCAGATAGGTGCGCTAACCTCGAGGAGTCACTCAATGGTGTCTCACAAAAAAAGTCCCAGCACAAAAAGACTATTTCTCAAGCATGATTTTCTTTTCTCCTTCAGGGGGCGAGAACCAACAAAATGGAGAAGGCTGACATTTTGGAAATGACCGTGAAGCACCTGAGAACGGTTCAGCGCCAGCAGTTTGAAGGTACGCGTCACTCCGCAGTCGTGTCCCTGTAATCGGCGGTGCACACCAACGACATCGCTCCGGGACACAGTGTATTTTGGCGTTGCATGAAGCAGAGTGTCGCGACACAGACAAAATCTGAGCTCCAACATAAGTTTGAACCTTGCAAAAATTGTTTGAATCTGCAACGCACTTGGGGCATCCTTTCTACAGCGTGTGTGTTTGTCGATGTTGCAGTTGCTGCAGCAAGAGACCCGACGACGTTCGGCAAGTACAACTGCGGCTTCAACGAGTGCGCGACGGAGGTGAGTCGCTACCTGAACCACGTGGACGGCATCAACGCCGACCTCAAGACGCGTCTGCTCAACCACCTCGCCAACTGCGTCACCAGTATCGACTGCGCCGCCGGCGCCGCCGGCGTGTCTGGAGCTCGAGGCGCCGGCGCGCCGCCGGTCACGGCGCACGTCAGGCCGATGCACGTCCACCCTGCGGGGCAGAGCGCCTCCGCGGGCCCCGGGGGAATCAAGCCGAGCGCTGCAGCTCTGCCCATCGTGACAATCCCCGAAATCAACAACAACGTGATTCCAGCGATGCACGGCCTGACGGTGGCTGGGCACCTGCACAACACGCCCCCTGGCGGACCCGCAGCCTCGCAGCACCAGGGACATGACAACCGGCTGAACGGCGCTGACCTGGCCGCGTTCGTGATTCCGAGCAACATTCTGTCTGGAGGACAAATGCCTGGCTACATCATTCCACTGTATTCTGGACAGGCTGCTGCTGGCAAAGTCCTCAAGCGGGAAGGAGATGAGAACGATCTTGGACGTTGCAGCCCTATTGTGCCTGAACCTGAAAAGGAAACCCTTTCCCCGCCCAGACCTGATTCCCCTGATTCAGACTTGCACGGAATGGACCTGACGACGCACAGGCAGCGAGCCGTGGACAGTAGCGCCTCTGAGGAGAGCAGCGCGGACGAGAGTGTGGAGGACGACGCGCATGCGCGCGAGGACGTGAGGCTGCGTCTCGGCGTCTCCGAGTCGGCGCGCAGAGCGCCCCCTGCTGTGAGCGAGCCCATGTGGAGGCCCTGGTGACTTGTTCATCTCGGTCCTTAGTAGTTAGTTTTCATTACTTACAAGTAGAACATCTACTTGAACTGAACTCAGCATCGATCCCGCCAACACAACGAACACAATGTACTTATTTGATGTGTCAATAAATGTCACAACACGACGTCTGGTTTTTGTTGTCCATCTTCCATTCAATGACTTGACTCCTCCCTCCCCCCACGGGAGTCGCACAGCCACTTCGAAGATCAAGTAAATAAACCTCAGGTCGGAATGAAAATCTTGCCAGAAGATGCCTCTCTATCATGGGCACATGCGTTGCATCAACTTTGCGTAGATCTATTCCAATGTGAATCTACTTTGTCGCCGCTTGGCAAATTTGTCTTTTTGCTGTCCAAAAATAAATTTGGTTTCTCTCAATCACCTCGAAAAAAGCAAGTTTTTTTTTTGGATTTGCTTCTCCTGCTTGGGTATACCGTAACACATATTTCCCAAAAATTCTCATCGTGACAGTTCTCAGCCGACTTGTTGGATTCACTGTTGCAGCATTTGGGCCGAGAGCACCGCTTATCTCGGCGGGTATCTCCCCAGCCTCCGACGCTATCATGTTTCTCCTCACAGCCTTTTTTTTTTTGGTCACTAATGTTTTCCAAAAATCTGCAATATGACAAATTGACCCTTGAAAAATTACTTTGACTTGAGTGCTGTTTTCCAAAATGGCACAACTGTCTTGCCAGGGTTGACTGTGCCATTTGCTCATTTGACTTTGTGTCTCAAACTGAAGCTTGACGCTTGCGTGGAGGACAATTGTGGCGCGAGGGTTCCACGCGATCACCAGCCCCTGGATCGGGAGGACAAAGCTCGACAAGGGTTCGCACAATATCCTATTGAGGGCGGGAGTAACTCTCATTTCATGCCCTGTTACGGAGCACTGCAGCACCGGCATGCGCCAAATATTTGTTTCTGCTGTGTCAATTTTGTGGGGTCACGGACAAAACTGCGCGAGGCCAGACGCAACTTGGTTCACCTGTGTTCTGTCGCTTGACGATTATTTAACTTTACCAGTCTCTGAGTAAATTCCCTTGTAAACTCGCTTCTTTCTTTGCAACGATTTTGACCTGGCATCAAAAGCACTTTTCACCAGGAGGGCGAACTGGCAGACGAGGTTTTGAACAAGGGATGCGCAAATCCCTGTCACGATTGTGTCGTCAGGAAACACAACTCTCCGGTGTTGCATCAAGAAAACCCATTTGAATGAGATGGCAAAAGAGCACGATTGTTGCTTCAGCAGTTCAGAGATACCCAACGCCTTCAAACATTTATTTTGATATGAATTTCAATGGGACCCAAAAGAGCGCGGTTGTGTAGTGCCAAGCCCATGCAGACAGGACACTTGGCTTACAGGTCCTTGTCTGTGAGGTAAAATGTCGCGTGCCAGCGAACTTGAAACTTCACATCAAGTCAAAATGCAACAAAGTAAGTTCAAAAAGAATTGTTGTCACAAGACTGTTCAAGGACTGATGCTTCGTGCTATGTGTTCCGACAAAGAGGTCTGCATGGACTGCGTCTGCCCGAAGTGACAAAACTGAAGCCCAGCATCAGAAGCGCACAGCAGGTTTGCCTCGTGCAATGATCAGATTTACCGGGAGTGCTGCATCACATCAATTCCTGTGCAAGCCTACGCGCACGAATATGCAAGTGGTTGTTCTGCTGAAATCAAGGTGAAAACATGAAACTGGCAAACACTATCAACCCCCAGGGCAGTGGTGTGTGTGATTTCGCAGGAATTTAGACACGTATGCACGTACAACAAGAGGAAAAAGTCCTCAAAAGCCACTTTGAAATATTTCAGCAAATATTTGAGACACAAGACCAAGACTTATGAAGCTCAAGACATACAGCACGTTGTAAAACAAGGATTTTTGTCTGTTCAGGATCCATGGCCCTGGTAGCATCTGTGACCTTCCGCTGAGAGTCTGACAAGTTGCTGAACACGCGAAGACGCCGTCCGAAGAATCGGGTCCCGCGAGTTAAAAAAAAAACCCTTCTGCGCTCATTGCGTTGAAGAAGAATTTGCTCTTCGGAATGAACAAAGCAGATTTTTTTCTCAAAAGCAACAGCCAAGTGGTCGTATACGTATTGTGCACGCGAACAGAGTTTGCGCCATGGAGCACGCGGAACCTCAGGGAGAATCGTCTGGGACTGAGACCCGCATCGACTTCAAACACTGAAATTATTCAGACCACAAGCCTCACTTCAATGCGAATTCAAAGATATGGAAACCGAAAATCAGCGCCAATCTTTCAAGTGGTTTCTCTTTGTCTGCAACGTCTTTTCATGTGCAAAGTGCTGTGTATTCTGAGAAGGTTCGACAATTTATTTGCTTGTCTTGTGTGACGGGTTCTTGAGGTTAGTCTGCTGATCAAGATGTTTGACGCGTGGCAACAGTTGGATTGTGTCGCTGTTTGGTTCATGCCAAACTCGAGTCAGCGCGCAGAAAAGCTTGGAGCCAAGCAGCACCTCGCTGACCCCCGGACCCTCGAACAGGGCAGTCCCCCTCCAGAGGTCAAATGCCTACATTTGTAACAAGCCTCGAGGACATGGGAACTTTACACAAAAACTTTGTAAAATTAACAATTGCGTACTTGAACGTGTATGAAGTTGGAGACAGCAACGAAATTTTTACTGCTGAGTCTTTGCGATGGAAAACAAATTATGTGTTTCTTGTGGCAAATATTTGTCCAAAAGACACTCAACATGACTGATCTCTTCGGGTGACAATGGCACTGGAAATGCTTCAACTGCTTTGTGTCCTTCGTCCCTCTTTGTTGGCCGCATGCGCGCACAACCTTCTTGATCCACACCCGAAACTTCCTTTGAAAGAATTTTCCACTCTGTGACCTTCGAGTTTGAGCACAGAACACTTTGGCAGCGTGGTACTGTTGGGCGAAGGTTCGGTCCCAAGGCCTCAGCATATTTGTGCAGTTTGTCAGTTCCACCTTCTCCAGGTTCTTGAAACAAGCTGAGCACTCAAAGTGCATTTCCAACGAAGCTGACCAACAACAAAACCAAACTCATTCCACGTGCGCCATGTCGCTCCCCTCCTCGATCACACTGAATGGAGTTGTCAGCATCTGACCCAAACACGGATGTTTCAGACGAGAACTCAAAATCAGCAAACCAGAAGATGTTGAGAATACCCAAAGCCCAAAACGGACACAACGTGTTGCGATGGTCGCAGTGTCTCGTGGTGTTGTGTGCATGGCCCTTGCGGGACCAGGGGTGACATCCTGTTTGGTATGACATGAAGAAAAGTTCCAAGAGGCGACCTTCAGAGACCCAGACTGACCTGAGATGCACCAAGGTAAACGTAACTTGTTTGACTGGTCAACCGCCTGTCTGTCACCCTTGACCAAAATCCCTGTCACCGGATGAGAAACTTAGTTCTTTAGAGAGGTTTCTATGCATCCCGTGCGGGTGCCCCTCCGTGCCATTTCACGTCCGGTGCCAGGAGAACAAATTTTAAATTAGATATTTTGATACTTTCATCATGATAAATTTTTTTCAAAATCTCACTGGATGTCACCAAGGGTCTCAAAAACAGAAACCTGCAGCCAAAGTGAATTTTGGTTGGATATGTAGCCTGTGAAAATGCCATGGAGAAAAATACTGGTTTCACACCGGACGTGAAATGGCACCGGGCGGGTCCCCGCGGGCTGCAAAGAAACCTCCCTTTTGACACTTGACACATTTGCTTTGGCTGCGTGTGAGTCTGATGAAATTCCATTCACAATGTTTCATATTCAGCGAGTGGCGGCTCTGCTGAGTTGTTCCGCAAAGCATCTGCTCGGGAAGTGAAGGATTTTGACAGTGCAAACATCACACCAATGACCGCAAACATTCATTTCCACTGTCCTCTTTTTGTTGTAAAGCGTACGTGCACCACATTTCCACATGTACACATGTACATTCTTGGCGCAAAGAACGAACACATTTTGAAAAACCAAATCAGGAAGGTACCTGAATGTGATTGTCACATCAAATCAACGTTCAGAACATTGTACAACCAAGTGAAAAACGAGGGGCAGAAGGTGACGCGAGTTTCTTGAAGGAAAACGTCTGAATGCAATTCAAAGGGGATCGCAGAGATGCAGAAATTCTGTGTGCAGAGATTTCACTTTTTGTCAAACTTCTTATTGCGTGAAAAGCAATTTGATTGCACAACAAATACAATTTATTTCCTTTTCAACGGGTGGAACCAGACAGTGGAAAACGAATGACACGAGGGATGATTTGAACTGGTGCCATATTTGCTGCAGCCGTTCACTTCTACAGATGCAAACACCGTGAAAGATACAGCTAAATTAGGCGAAATAAGAGGATTACAACTTTTTTGTGATTTGACATCACGCAATACGTGCAATAATTCCTCACCGGTGCAGTGCGAATTGTTCCTTTTTCATCGAATTCAATGGGAACAAGTTCTCTTTGCCTTTCAACACATATATCAGATGTGATCAGCCATTCATTCGCGACTTTTTCATCCTCAGTAGGCGTACGTATGAGTGAGTGCAACTTCAGTGATACAGTAAATTATGCGATTAAATTTCGGGTGAAGCATTTCTGCAGACAGGCTTACAGGTGCACGTGGCCTGTCTGCAGAATCTGGCGGGTCCCCTGCAGCGCCCGGGGCTGCGAACAGTAACATGTTCCCAGGCAGCAGGCGCAAGTCTTGTGGTTCCATGAGATGTTCACTTCATGAGGCCTCATATTGTACGAGTTGCGTGACACCAGTCTCAGCACCTTCCACAGATGGTTTTCCTTTGTTGCCAGCAGACAGTCCGAGGGTCTTTCGCTTCCAATGCATTGTCAAGACGCCCATTAGATTTTCTGAAGATGAGGCACTTTGTCATTACGAATGTGTCAAACAGAAATCCTGGTGGGTAATAAGCACAGTGCTGAATACTTCAATTTGAATATTCTCAAATACAGTCGAAACAGCAAAAGTTCTGGAGTGCCTCACCCCTGCTGCTTAATCCCATAATGTATGGTAATGTGATGATAGTATCTGTAATATATGGGGTTTACGTGACCATTCTTTGTCGGCTAGAACCTTAATATTTTCTCACTGATACAGAAAGCTTTAATTTACTGCAGACACTCTCCCAGAAAATAATGGCATGCGGGTCATCGAAGCAAAAGTTAATGGTGATACAGCGATATACTTGGGTGAGAGAGAGAAAATAATTGTGTCTGATGCAGACTGTTTTGGGCTGAGCTCACCACTAATTTCTCAGCGAAGTCCTTTGAAAGTTCACGCAGGGCCATGATATCCCAGTATGAAGTGATACACAACCCATCATACATCAGCATTACACCAGATTTGTCAAGACATCTAAACACAGGGTACCATTTCAAAGCCTTGTACAGGGACACTTTTCCAGCAGAGAAACACATTTTGTTTTGTAACTTGATTGATCGTCGTCTTTGAGCAGCACACAATGATCAGACATGCTCAAAGAAAGTGGCAACATTGAAGTCACCACGTCCCACAATGCAGCCACGTTCCACCATCTGTGATAGTGTTTGAACTGGTTCAAAACGCCAGGTGTAGTGGTGGCGGACTGTAATTTCCCTGACACACAGAGAGACTTATGATCGAGCACCGCAGTCGAAGTTTTCAATTCAAATCTTTTCAGGATTCGAGGTTCTGTGATTTCAACACGTTTTCCCCTCAGACGGCGATGTTGATCGCTGCTTGTATCGTTGAAAGAGCCAAAGTGAAGCCAAAGTGAGGTCGTGAGGTTGTACACTTTCAGAAGCTTCTCGCTAACTCTGTCCGACTCAGCATGCAGCAAAAAAATCACACACGAAGTTCTTCTGGCCACACACTTTTGAGATTCCTTGAAACCAGGGGGATATGGAAACCAACTCCCACCAGAAGATTCCCACGAATGCGGTGGTTGGTTGTTCACAGGTGCTTCTCCATATTTGAGCTCAAATTGTACAGAAATACCGCAATTAAGAGATTACACGTGCCTCTGGCTGGCTCACCAAACCGCTCTTTGCCCAAAGAAGGAACCACAGCAGCGCGTGACCAGGGGGACTGGTGACATTTTGACTTGTTCAACAGAAACCTTGCCAAATACAAGTTTGATCAATCTTCGCATCGTGCCTGTCAGTTCTGATTTCCGATTTCCATGTCAGCGCAAAATCAACATCTTGGCAAATCACATCCATTTCATGTTTGTGAAACATTCCATGAGCTTCTTTTGGCAGACGTCAGATGACCTTCACTCGATAAAAGATGACCATTGACAGACGAAACGCAAACACCTTTCTGTGAAGATTCATAAAGCATAGGATTGTGGAATTAGCTGAGGAATGTAGCCTGTCCACCCGAGTTTGATCTACGAGCTCTCAGCGGTGGTCAGTGAGACGAGTTCTCACGCCGAGGAGACGAGTCTTGACACTCCGCAGGGTGACATGCAGTGCATTCCTCATGCACAGGTGCCCCAGCACCCTGACCACTGACCAGCACACCCCAATGCCTTGATTGGGGTGTTTAAGGGCTGTAGCCTCAGTCCACAATGTTCTTGAGATCAGTAAGCGGGAGAAGTGACCAGCTGAGAGACAAAAAGCCTGTAAATGGTGATTCTCTGTGCGCTGAGCTTTTGTTTGCAATGATCTGGTGGAGAAGGATCACGGTGCGTGCAGTGCGGTGGCCTTTGTGTGAACTCAATCTGAAAGGACGTGAAAATGAAAGATATATCAAAACATATCTGTCGCGTTGGAACACAGCGAACGCATATTGATTTTCCTTCTTTTGTTTGAAGATGTCGAATTTCTTCAGCCGAATGTTTTCGATGACAAGGTACAAATGAGGTACAAGTGAGGACGTTGCAGCTTAATCTTCTTGTCCCTTGCACCTGCAGGCACAGAAGCAAAAACGCATGCATTTGACTTGCTGCTGTTGGACTTGGATCGCAATTTTTGTCAGTCATTTTGAAGAACTTGTTCGCGTTTCGGGCTGCAGTCAGCGTCGAACCAAAGAAGTTCAAGACTCGTGAGATCGTTTTCCACTCACACACATGTGTCCAAAACTCCAACATGTTTTTGAAACACAGACAAAGCCTTTCTCGCAGGAAATACCTTTGCGGCCAGGGTGTCTGGTGACATACCTGCTTTCCAAAACATTCGGCGAAAGAACAACACAATGTCGTCCATGCACACCGATCAACTCATTATCATTTCCTCATTTCAACTTCAATGCGCGGACCTCAAGCAGTCAGGTCCTTTTGTTCGGTTGTCTTTTTCTCCCAAAACGGTTGGACCTCACTGGTGCTGCGAAAGACTTTTTAAACTTCTTTTGTGCACCTCGGAGCGACGCTGTGTGAGAGTATATTTAATGCACTCCCTCATTAACAGCACCTTCAATTCAACTCGGATTAATATCCCATACCTCACACTCCCATTCACAGAGAAGCGAGGCGGCACAATATGGTCCTCACACGATATGTATTTTGAGGCGTTTATGGTGCCTTTCCATACTTCGGACTCAATGGCGCTTGGCTTAATGATGTGAACCCACATTATTGCCACGTTCATTTCTCAAGCATTACTGTTCAAAACTGCCTTGGTGACACGTCCAGCGAACACAATCGTTCACACCAACCGGAATTGAAGCGGACATTATCGCATTTGAATTTACTCACAAGAAGGATGTACACTGATTTGGGTTCTTGTTCTTCGCAAAACTGTATTCACAACTGAGCGTGTAAAAAGTGGATTCGAATTTCAGCGTGGGCGGTGCGTTGTTGACGGTCGACGAGAATTAAAGTCGCCTTGTGGCCACAAGTGTCCGGAAGACCATGACAGGTGCCTTTGTCGAGACTCCCAAAAGCAAACATGAGCACCCTGTCAAGGGTGTGTCTCGAACAACCTTGGTCTCTGGGTGCCTCACGACTGTCCCACAGGTACTCGTAAAACATTGCTTGAGAACTTTTTTTCAGAAAGTTTTGAGCATTTTTCCTAATTTCCTTTTCAGCTGGTTCCTCTTCACGAGACACACCGACTTTGAAAAACAGATTTTATCAACGTTTCCCGAGCAAAAGCTTGTTTGGCAGTTCAATTTTGGTTGAAGTGAAAACATCACACTGCTGATCTGGAGTTTGTTGGTGTTTGTCCGAAAGTTTACTGTCGCTGAACTCAAGCCAAACATGCGTGTCCAAGGTACATGTACGGTCAAGGGAACAAAAATTGCCCTTGGCTCGAGCAGGACCACCAAAGCAGCTCGCGTGCGTTTGCGCACTTGACTCGTGCAGAGTTTCTACGACTCTTTAAATTCACGCTCTCAGATCAAAGGTTAATTCTGGCCAATTCAAGATGAGCGAGTTTACAACACGGAGGTCAGATCTTCTGCCGGATAAAGCGGTGTAGAATGAATCAAAGACCCTGGTATTCATGCGCATCCGATAAGATCATCCTGATCTGGATCTGCAAGAATTCGCATTGGGAATTCAATTTAATTTTGCCGGGCAAAGGCACAATAAGACTTGATAAATATCGGCCGTTGAAAGGTGAAATAATTACAGAGAAGGTTTCGGACATTGGAAGGGTCGACTGGAAGAGGACAGCTATAATACATGTGAAATTACAACACTGCAGAAGACGCGCTGACAACGGGCACTTAAGCGAAATTACTGGTCAGTTCAAGACGAAGATACCATCTCTGCAAAATCTTGCATGTTAACCGCGGAATTTTCTGAACTCTGTGCCCTCACAAAGTGGTGGACACTTTTCAAATTTGAGGGTGCACAGCTCAACAGTTACCTTCGTTTCGTTTTCGCGGGAACAGTGTCGCTATCGCAGTGTCGCAGCACAATCTTTGGTGCCACATCTCTTCGCGTGCATGGGGCTTCTGCAGCATAGTGCCCCTCGGGTCCGTCGATCTGTTCTCACTGCCGTTCCTGTCCCTGTCTCCCATTCTGCAGTGTAACGGTCTCACTTGATTATAATGCAGAACGTTATTGAGCTTCTCTGTTCAAGCGAAGCGAATGGGAGGGAAATGAGCGACTCGCAATTGCTTTTCAAAAGGATCTTGACGACTCTGACCGTCGAGTGACCGTCAGTGGAACCTCCCTGTCTCGGACCTGCCCATCGCCACAAGGCGATGGCAATTCAGCTGAGATTCCAGACTCGCTAATTAACACAGCTATCTACACATTCAATCTCCGAACAACGCAAGTCCACAATAAACAGTGGCAATTTCTTTTCAGCTCTGACTCGTACGTGTAAATCTGTCCTGTGTCACCGAGATGGAGACACGAAGGGACAAGAAATGAGGCCTCAATGTGAAGCAATTCTAGTCGCGGAGTTCATACTTCGTGGATTCCCTCCCCCTCTCGCGTGCCCCCCTCCGCGTGACTTCCGACAAAGCATGCAAATTCTATTTTCTGCTTGGTGCACCACATGTTCAGCGAAGATGTGTGTGGCGTTAGCACCCCGAAACACAGCGAATCCATCCGTCCGATCAAGCCACGAACATTGATATTCATTTCACTTTTCAGAAATCCCAGTGGCGTTCAAGAAACACTGGGTCTCCCAAGAGACTCGTCTGGTTTTCTTCAAGCATCAATTTGATTTGCCATGCATGTACAAAACGAGTGACGCAACTGCGACCAAACAGCGCAGGCCCGTCACGCACCTGACACAACGTGCGGAGAACTGCTCACGGGCTTTGTCTCACTGACACGTGAAGGGAGACAAGTGAATTTAAATAATTACACCCTGATTTCACTCGCTATTGTCACGCACTGAGATGCGTTGGATGGTCATTTGGGTGAGAGTTGTCTGTGCAGCTGTGTTAATTTGACGCAAACCTGCATTCCTACGCGCAGCGTTCAAGAATCCATCCTCCTCCCGAGATAATCGGGGCTGATTAAAAGCACTCGGCTCACGCTGAACAAGGCAAGTGCGGAAATATGTGCCTTTCAAATGGCAATTGCGCAAATTGCACAACAGCATCTTGAGAAATAAAGAATTTAGAATTTTGGAACTGATACTCACTGGTCACAAGGAAAACCAGACGCTGCACCAAATTCTCTCAGACTATGAAAACCAAGGGTCATCAGACCACCCCCAGGTGAAAATTTCCTTTTGTGGATAGAGAGCAATCGTGGCACAAGCCAGCGTTTTGTTCAATTCAGACACGTACCAGTTATAACGTGCCACCAATTCCCAGATTTGTTTGTGAACGTCACTTGATGATTTTAGGTTCTGATAATACAAAATTCAAGGCATTGAACAATAAAACTTCACCCTAATGGATTTTTGATGCTCTGTTCGTTGATTTGAACTTGTTCCAACCCCATGTGCATAAATTCCAAAGCACCGAGGCTTCAAAACATGGCAGTTTCACACGTGCATGTGTCTGAAGTGCTTGAAATGCTCGCTTCGTTTTGAAATGAAATAGATATCTTCTTGCTCGAATGGATTTCTTGTTGCCGTGGTCAGTTTTGTCTTGGGGAACTGGTCTGAAGATGTACTCTCTCAGACTGATCGTTCGTAAAAACTCGTGTTGCGGTGGACGAACGTAAAAAAACACTCGACCGTCTCACGCACCTGTCTTGAAACATCAATATTTGATTAAAATGGCCTTTTTCAGCCCAAATTGTGCAATTAAGACGAGGCCTCCAGCAACGCTCATCAGTGACAAGGGTCCCTGACGAATAGCAATCGCTTTTCTCGGTGGGTGGTTCTCGTCGAGCATATTGTTTTTCCGAATGGATGTCGCTCTCTGTCCGCCTTCTGCACACCTCCAGCCCAACGTGCTAATTAAATCCCACATAAATACAGGGGGCAGAACCAGTGCGGAGAAAAACTCGATCATTTTCCTCAGGCGCATTTGTGTGGATGGAATGCAACTGCGCATGCACGATCTGTCTCAAATTCGCGGAGGTGCGTGCAGTTTTAACCGTCCAATTCACACACACTCGAAGCAACGACCATCCAGTTGATCAATATCGTCTCGAGACCAACCGGATGTTGGAAAGTGGAGGTTCCTGACACAAGGTCAGACAGTTCAGTAAATCCCTTTTCCTGACTTCAGATATTTCAAAAAAAAGAAAAAGGAAGGTGAATCATTCACTCTGTACTTTGGTCTGAGAACCTATTAGTACTAATTTGTTAAAAATGTGGAGCATAATTGGAGAAAGTCACGTAAGTAGGGGTGTCGTGCCCGACCTTTGGTCCGACTTTTGGCTCGGTCCGTCTCGTGTTACTTCCACTCGGGGCGAGACAACCATTCGTTATAATTAATGTCAGGACCTCAACTCCCTGTCCTCAAAACGTATCAGTGCACTGTAAAAGTCGTGGCTTGTGCACAAGAAAGAATAGCAACTTTCACCCAGACAACACTCAGTGAGAAATTACGACGCCTTCAATCACCTAAATTACAACGTGTACCCTTGCGCATTCAAAAAAACAAACAGGCACGTTGACAAAGCTGGACATTGTGGGCCAGTTACAGTCTTGAAATCTGACACTCGGTGGACGATATGGGATTTCGGTCATCTGTCTCCTCAGTGACATTTGGCCCTGGAGGGGCTCCCCGAGAGTGGATATCGCTGACCTGCGGTGCTGCCGTGAATCGCCGTGTCAAGCTCTGCGACAAACCCTTCTTTGTGCAACCTGCGCAGCACAACTGACGCGAATGGCGATTTTCCGCCCTTTCCGCCGGACGGACCGTTTGACCCCAGTTGATCTCAGTGAAGTTCACTTGACACTCGTGACAGTGACTGATTTCTCTTGCGATCACTTGACGCATGTGAAAAGACGTCTCGTGTCAGCACCAATATTAGTACCTTGTTACAAGCCTTTCATTCCACGCGTTTAGTGCCAGTGCAAACACAGGGCAGCGCTCCAAAGCGGTGTCTGCGACTCAGGCAGACAGAAGTCCTCCCAAAGTCCCAGCCTTCTAATTTAACGCTTCCAAACGCACCCTTGTCTCTCTTGGAACTTGCCCACACTGACCATTTGTGCTGTTACTCAGTCCTGTTATTATTTTCCCGACCTGTGTTTGGTGCACAAAGTCACGTTCCTGACTGAAACTGAGCAATGTTCGCACGAATAAGGCTCACAACAGGAAGACGCTCAGGAGAATCTCGAACGAAAACATTCGAATCTGAAGCCACCAACATTTGCGACGGATCTGAGTCGGTAACCAATTTTTCAGTTTTGGCCACAACGTCTTCCCAAGTTAATTCCACATCATTCTCAGCAGAAACAAAACGAAAAACTGTTCAACGTTAACAACCATTCATTCATTCAATATCTAACTTGCAGTGGTACGAGTTGGTGTGTACCAGAACAAAACTTTGTCGAGTTGCATTCTACAAGACAATGTACGAAGTTGATGCTTGGAATTGACAGCGTGCAACGAAAGCTGCGGAGAGTTCTTCTCGGGCCCTGCTTTCCCAGGATGCTGCCTTGTCATGTCTTCTTGCAAGATACATTTTTCATTGTTCAAGGTTTTGGAATCTCGGGAAAACAACTAGTGAAGTATGAATTTTTCTTTCTGATGCCAACAACGTCAAGCACATCCAAGGGAGCTGGTATCCCGCCAAACCCTCCCTCAGGACAAAAATGTGAGTCTTATACGTACACGGGTGAAACAGTACGCTCAACCCAAAATAGGCCTCCGACGACTGAGCCCCGAAACCGCTCGAGTGATCCTGTACATTTCTAAACTTTAGAATCAAGTCAAGTCTCCGCAGCAATGCGCGGTCCGTGAAACGAACAATACGAGTATCATCCTGAGACAAACATATCCAACTTCACGCCCCAAAAATATAATTTGTTGCTCATCTCACTCTGAAGAAAACTGTCATAATCAACACATTGGTAAAATCAAAGGCAAGATCTCCAAATAATGCAGCATGAAGTGGTCTTCAAATAAAATCTGAAACACTTCAATCGTGAAAGAGTGCAAACATGAATTTTTCTCGATCTCAGACATGAAGATGACGCATCATGAAAATGTCGCGTCGGTGCGTCACCACATCGCAAATCCCTACACGTACAAAATGTTCTTTGATTTGACCAGGCTTTCAAGGTCTGAGAGCCGTTCTATGACACAGGCTCTCTCAACATCCTTGAAACTGTCATCATTGAGAACTTTGGCCGAGTTCAGCAGGAAAGAGTGCATGCCAATCCTTCTGGGCCCGAAGTAGTCTGTCTGCAGGTCATCCCCCACGTGGGCAGCTTCGCTCGCTTCGACACCAGCTTTTCTCAGGGCGAAGCGAAATATCTCTGGGGAGGGCTTCTCGTGCTTTGCTTCCACGGAAGTCACCACGAATTCGAAGTACTTGTTCAAGTCCATTTTCTCCAGGATTCTTCCCAGCCGTTCGTCGAAGTTGGAGATGACGCCCAGATGCAGGCCGTTCTCTCGCAGGTTGGCTAGAACTCCGCGGGCCTCCGGAACTTCCTCCCACGTGCTGGCCTGCAGGAAATGGACGTACAGGCTCTTGGCGATTTGCGACAGTTTGTGGTTCTCTCCGGCGTATCCCGCGGCACAAAATACCCTCTCCACAAAGTCGTGCCACCACTCCTTGGACACAAGTCCTTGGTTGAGCCCGTAGTTGGGGTACTGGACCTTCATGTGTTTCCATGCATTCTTGTACACGTGGGAAAGATGTTCCACATCAACATTCAACCCATGTTGACTTGCAACTGCAGCGTATTGTATCGGTGCGGAGCCTCTCACTCGTATCACAGTGTTGTAGATGTCAAACGTCAGCAATCTGATGTGGCAAGCCTGAAACGAAACCACTGCGCGTTGAGCACCCGCTGGTGTCTTCTGCGAATCCGAGTCATTTTCCCAACTGATTGTGCCATGTCTCTATTTTGGGAAGAGCACTTGCTGGTGTATCAACAATATTTTCCAATATATGCCACCTCAGGGAAGACATCCCTCTGTCGTGTAATGCCCTGCACCCCTCCACATTGCACCCCCCATATTTGTACTCGTATCCACATGTACATGGCATCTCAGGCAAGACATCCCCCTGTCTCACACCACCCACACATTGCACCCTGCCATGTTTGTATCCACTGGCATTTCAAGCAAGACATCCCCCGATCCTGCAGCTCTACCCCTTATTGTACCCTCTACATTTGTACGAGGCTGATCCCAAAACTCCTTTTCGCACACATACGAGGGAAGTCCCAATGAAAGTGGCTTGTGTCCACGTTTTACTGGCTAAATGTTGATCCTGTCAGACATGGCTATGTCAGGGCATAAAAGACATATCAAGGATAGCTGACAATTATTTTTTTTGTTCCTCACAAACAAAATATGTTTGGTACAGGCTTTAGAACTTTTGCTGTGACAGTCAGAGTAGTCAAAAAACCACAATGTCCTAATCTTATCATTGTTTTACACCATTAGTGCATTCATTTTTCTGTTAAATTCATGTATGCTTATGTCACTGATAGAGAAAAAAGTTGAGTAGAAGACAAAAAGGTAAAATTGTGAGTAAATTATGAGCTACACCCATTCTTTGTATTGTCCAGATGAGAGGTAATTTTGGCAGGATCTGTTTCAACTTCACTTGCAGTAGTCTCTGTATAATTTTCAGTAATCTGCATCACTCAGAAGCCACTTTTTCGGGACATAAGCCGCTTTCATTGGGACTTCCCTCGTATATGTGGCATCTCAGGCAAGATGTTCCCCTGTCTTGCACCCCCCCTTCCTTTCATATTGCACTCCCCCACATTGCACCCTGCCACATTTGTGTCGACATCTATATGGCACCTCAAGCAAGACGTCCCCCTGTCCCACACCCCCCGTATTGCACACCCCTTATGACGCCCCAGGGACATCGCACTTGCAGTTGCCCTGTGCACTGCTTCCCTTTGTTTGGGTATGATGAACGGGAGATCAAACACATCGAAAAGAAGTGTCTCTCGGCCGATCTGCAACCAGCAACCCACTACAACTGATCCCCATTCTGACTGGCGGCAAGAATACTGAATACTCAGGACAGAATCCTCAAATCAAGAAAATTCAATGAACCCTTTGACCACTTGCACTGTCGCAGACGATTGAAAACACCTATTATCGCTCAGAAAGATTTTCTATTTGTTCTGAACTGCGGCCGTTCACGCACATCGCTGACACTGTTTTGTGGCGACTGACTCAAAAAACACATAACGTTGCATCATATCTGCATTGTTGGGGGAATGTCAAAGCAAAACAGTGGGGAACTGACCATGATTTTGTGTTTGACTTCTGCAAAGTTTTGCTGCTGCTGGTGACATCTGGCGCAACGTTTGTTCTCGGGAATTCCACCAGAGGGAGTTTCCATTGACGTCATAATTTGTTATGCAGTTGTGCAAATCTGAGCAAATTTGCAGTCGCAAAATGTGGCTGCAAACTCTTTTAATTGATTTTGACATCCATTGCCTTATTTGTAAGTATCTTTATTACGTTGTTAGTTATCCGGGTGTTGCAGAGGAGGGAAAGAAAGTGTTGTGAGTTGCATGTGCAGGGGTTGAAACTCGGGGTAAACACGAGGGATTAGGTTGACAACAATGTCAACAAACATGTCTGGCATGTCAAATGCGAGCAAAGCAGTGGACATAAATTATCGCTGGTCAGCTTATAATTAGCATAGAGCTGCTGAAGGTACAGGTGTGTGTGTTCTAAAATAAGTATCGTTGTTGAATTAATGCAAGAAGCAACTGTGCCGTGCGCCAATGCTTCCATTTTGTTTCGCAGAGCTGCAAGGATTTGCAGCTAAATTTATGTGGGGCAGGAGCGAAGCCGCTGAAAGCAATCAGCTGCACTTCAATACGATGCATAAAAGGCAGTGAAAAAATGGCTGTCGCGTCAAGAGTTTTGTACGCGTTTTCGTTTCAGAAAACGATGACGAAGAATGGGAGATAAAGTTCTGTGCCAGGCACTACCAGACCTGCTCAGAAAAACCATTCTAACATTTTGCGAAGGAAGCGTCAAATTTGAAAGAAAACTCGAAGTGATTGGAAGTGTGCATGTGAGATCTGACAGCGAGAAAGTCGTCACTTTCCTCCTGGACGAACAGGTACGTCAGAGTCATTCATATCAGCTGCACTCAAAACAAACTGGGTGTACCGATTCTGCTGATAAACATCACTTGCTTACGTGTACCTTTTCAAGGTCAAGTGCATTGGTAATTCTGTCAGTCTGATTTTGAAAGTGCAGAAACGTTGTGCAGTGATTCGTACACTCGAGAGTTGATCTGCACTCATTTGCAAGTAAAGGCAGTGTGAAGCAATGTCTGCTTGCAGGTGTTCAGGTACAACAATGGGCAGAAAAAAGAAAAGGAAGAAAATTGCGAACCTGAAGATTACTCCATAAAACGACGATCAGAAGATGCGAAAACGGAAGACGAGCAGCAGTTTGTGGTGCCCAAGAAACGAAAACTGCAGCGACCGATGCGAAACAGCTGCTATGGTTACGACGCACCGACTCAGTTTGCGGAAAACAGTGACGACGAAAACGAAGTGGATTTCAAACGCAGCAACGGGGAACGCGTTTCAAGAGACGGCATTGTTTTCAGCCCACCTCGCATCATCAGGCGTCTTCAGGATTGTACAGACAACACGGACAGCAATGCGAGTCTTTCGTCCGATGAAACCTTCAAAGCTGAGAACCTGAAAACTGAAGAGAGCAACGCCCAAGACGACAACACCTCACGTATCCATGACCAGTTCAGGCTGACACAAGCGATCGACAGTGCGCACTTCAATCATGACGAACCGCTACATATCAAGGTGCCTGGGAACGAGGGGGACGAGGAGGACGACGCTGTGTTCGAGAGGAGGAGCAGATCCACGATGCTTCTGACGAGCAGCTTCAAAGACATCATCACGAGCGGGGAGTCGAAGCCGATGGAGCTGAAGACTGAGAGACGCACGAGCACCGAAGTGACGTCCACCAAGCCGGACGAAGTCCTGCTCGACGCGAACGACACGGCTGCGACGTCTCCTGCTTCAGACGCCGAAGAACAGCAGTCGCTTTCCGCCCCAACCTCGGAACCTCAAGCCATTACGGAACAAGACAAGTCCTCGTCATCCACAATCAACAGTGCTCAGATCGATCATATTACCACATCTGCTAGTATTGAGACCATTCTTCCAAAACTTGCTGAAAACGCTACTTCACCTCAGAACAGTGACATTCTGCAGATCGCTGACTCCAATATGAACTATCAAGCTGCAAGCATCCTGCAGACCCCGTTTTCACTTGCCCACAGTCTTGCCTATCCTTACATGTCCCTGCCATTCTTGCAATATAGCTTACCGCAGACCCTGATGGCCCTCACCCCACCGGCCAACAACCTTCCGGTTGTTTCCCTCCCCAGTACCACGACCGATAGTGCTTCTTACACCTCCCCCAAGGGCCAGACGGTGCAGAGCTCCTCGAGTCAGCAGAGTCAGCAGCCCCTCGCCTCCCCGAACAGCAGCGACTCGTGGGACCGAGCCGTCGCTTGTCGGGAGTGCGGCAAGATGCTGAAGTCCGAGAGAATGCTCGAACTGCACATGAACACTGCCCACACGCACAAAACCGTCTACCCGTGCAAGCAGTGCGGCAAGATCTTTTACGCCGCCAGTTCTCTGCATTCGCACAAGAAGCGCACGCACACGAGCCTCGAGAACAAATTCAAGTGTCCCAACTGTGTCCGATTTTACGCCTTTCAGTCGGAGCTGCTGCGTCACATTGACACGGCGCACATGCCCATGTCCAAGAACAGCACCAGCAATGGAAACACAACGAACGCCGGACACTTGGGGTCTCACGTCACCTACAACAACTCGAGTGCTCGGGCGGTCAGCGTCCAACCCAAGTCACCCAGTCCAAAGACGAAGGAGCGAGACGTGGAGAAGCAGCTGCAAGAAACCGAACCAAGCGACCTGAGCAACCATATCAACGGAGAAAGGAAAGCTGACGAGATGTTCGACGACAACAACCCGGACTCGGAGTTTCGCTTCAAGTGTCAGCAGTGCAACATGATGCTGAAGTCCCGCGAATGTCTCAACTTGCATATCAACGCGAAGCACACGCAGAAGCACGCCTACCCGTGCAACTACTGCGACAAGGTTTTCTACGCGCCGAGCTCGCGGTTCTGTCACGTGCGCCGCGTCCACGCCTCCAAGGAGCAGAAGTTCTGCTGCGACTACTGCGACAAAGTGTGCACCTTCCACTACGAGCTGCGCAACCATATCAAGCTATCTCACAAAGATAAAGTTGTTCCCGACCCAATGGTGCCTGATTCTGCTACACCACCTACCTTCAAGGAAGCCACAGCCGCACCACCGATGATGGCCATTGACGGGGGCGAGCACGGTTGAAGTGACTTTTTGTCCTGTGATCCGGATACGTTTTCATCTGTGGCTACCACAGCCCACTCAGACGTTTTGATCGTGAGTCGAGAGGAGGAAGACAGGAGGAAGAGAAGACAAGACAAGAAGAAGGTCCGATTGAGAACTGACAGGCAAAGTTGCATTCTAAATGCATCTTTTTTGAGAGGATTTAGTCTCGGAGCAAGTAACTTGCATTTATGGGGTACGGATTTCTGTGGTTGAGATACTGCAAAGCATATCGAGGATTGTTTTTGCGTCAGGCGGAGTACACAATATATTATTGCCATGACAATGGAGGTTACATATATTTACAAAAGACACTCTAATTGGCTATATATATTTTAGCAATTTAGTTACTGGGCAGGTCCAAAAAATATTTAATTGTACAGAAAACGCTAGGATACGCACATAGGAAAGCTATGATTACAAACCACTGTGTTTGTATTGTGTTTACATGTTGTTTTAACAAGCCAGACGATTGTGATGTGATTTGGATAGTGATATGCATATTTTTTGTTTGTGAACGGGTAGCTGTTGAAAGATTTTTGTTGCATGTACTGAGTACAGAAAAGTTTATATGCTTTCGTCTGTTTGTCAAAAGTGTTCGTTTATCAAAGATCTGTGTTCAAATATAAACTTATCTAGTGCCTCTACACACAAGTAATATGTAGGGTAGGCAATTGAGTGATAGTGTGCTTTACTGTATGACGAAAATGACTGTTGCATATGTTTGTATTCAGTTGTCAAAAATGAAATCGTCGCGCAAATCTGTTGACACATTTGAGGCCACATGTCATGTACAGTTGGGTTCGAACATATCGTTTTGGGATGAATATTTCCTGGTGATACGTGTAAAAAGTTTTTTTCTTTTCTCTCTTTGGAAATAATACCCAAATTTGAAGAATAACAAAAATTACCACTGATTGTGTCAAAACCTACGATCGAAATCAAAATGTTACCAAGATCCAAAACCTGTTGCTGTGTGAAAAAATTGACTCATGTACCACTCATCAAACTAATTTGTACAGACCTTAGAATGACACTCATATCGATGCTGGGGAGGAGGCAAGCAATTTGTTGTGAGATCGTGTGAATGGCTGTCGGCATTTGCAAGAGAAACTTGGTTTCCTCTTGACGCATTGTTGCGCGTTGTGAGACAAGAACAATGGGTGTGTCAGTTGTGGTTGCACATGTGTGAATGGATTTTGTGGATTTGTGCAACAAGGAAACAATCATATCACAGACTTTTACAAACATTCTAGACTGCTATATGATTTTCACATTTCGTTTCTGTTGAATCGCGCAAGTTTGTTGATTTATCAATGAAATCGATAACCCTTCCTGACGTGGATGGTAAAATGGAAAACTCTGCCTGCTTATACCTGGAATTCCATTTATTACATACACTGAATGCAGTTGGAATAGATAATCGATGAAATTTTCGTGCAGTATTATTTACTTGTAACCTTTGGTGTTATGACAGTGTAATTTGAATGATGTGGTTGCTTTGTAGCGTTAATGCCAAATTGATCAGTTGTTTGAAAGTGGAAAGCTACGTTAGGCGAAGCCATACATATTGATATTTATTGTTGTTGAGTTTTTAGACAAAATTTTGTTGGATTTATTGAGCTATTGGAGATGATATTAGAACTGTTGATTTTACATTGTGGAAATTGCCCTGCAGTTGTACGTTTGACGTGATTTAGTGCCGTTAGTGTGATAAAAACTAGGAAACGTCTACGGAGTGTGTATCCAAGTTTGTTGAATATAGATTATAAAAAAAGAAAAACTTCAGACCGTTGTTTCTTTTCGATTTCGGCAGCTGAGCGACTGCTGTGGAAAGCTGTCGCAGAAGATCAACCCCTCACCAGAACTGACACAATTCAAGGGCAAACATTGTGTTCGTAATTTTGAGAGCCGGACAAACACGATCTGGTCTGAACAGACCTCGACGCAAAAATCAGCTTTTCACTGCCACCGCAATGCAAAATTTGAAAGACGATGAGCAGCATCAAACAAAACGATTCGCACGCCGTGAAAGTTTCCAAACCGCATTTTATTTTCGTTGCGAAAAGTAACAATCTGTCGATCTGGACGGAATGTGAAGCAAGCGATTTGAATCAAATGAGCAGAACATTGCGACAGACTTGACGGTGCACGGGAGTCCAGGCTTCGTCTAAGCTGGACGCTGCACGCTCTCCAAGGTTCGCTCGAATGCGCACATTTCAGCAGCAAGAAAATACACCTCGGGCCAATTGGTCCATCAACAAGTATCACAGCTGAAAATACAAATCTCATGATCACAGTAAAAATTAGTTTCGCGTTTGTTCCGCAGGTAAACAAGCATTTCCCTTTCTTCCCACTGGCAAAACTCGATCTGCTGCACGCACACGCGATGCAGAGAAGGTACACAGGAGACCGAACGAAATGTGTCGGACGAGGGCTTTTACCATGTGTGAAGAGTTTAAAAAGACGACAAGCAGAATGTACGAAATTGCAGGTGTAGCATTGCACAAGTTGGGTTTGCACAAGTGGAACACAACTGTACCCGATCGAAAAAATGTGAATGTGACAGAACAAACAGTAACAATTTCATAGTCGTTTCGCGTTCTTTCTGTCCTTCTGCAACACGATATCGGACAGAGGTGATTCCACTGCAACAGTAAACAACCGAAACAACAGGAACAAATTCTCAGCAGACAGGCACACAGTTTTCCGTGTTTTTGGAGTCAGCAGGTGAGCAGCTGAATCAGCGTCAGTCGATTCACTGCTCTTCCACGACGGTATCTTCCTTCGCGACGACGCTGTCCTCCTGAAACAAACCGCTTGAATGAGAACAAAGAACTGGAGAGGTGCTGCTGGACCGGACTGAACTCACGTGTTTCACAAGGCCAGCGCAGAGAAATGGATTGTGAACGAGCAAAATTTGTCACGCTCCACCGCGGTTCTGGTGCATCTTCGCTCTTGACACTATGCTTGCTCCATTTTCGGCTCGTGCTCCTCAACACACACACACACACACCACACACACACACACACACACACACAGACACAGACACACACACACACCTCGGGGAGCGGCACCTGTCCGCCGCCATCGCTCAGCATCCCGCTGCGCCTGCGCGCCTCGAGCAGCTCCCACGCCGCCGCATCCGGCTCCGCCGCCCTCCCCGCGTCCGACGCCTCCGACTGCTTCCTGCGCGCCCTTCCCGTACTCAACTTCCTCTTGCCTGACTCCTGCAAAATTGGACAGCATTCAGCCAGTTTCTGGCACCACGATCACGAAGGAAATGCTCTGACCTCGGAGATCCTTGAGCACAGCTACGAACCGGAACATCGGAGGCGGCTTTCTTGGCTGAAGTGGGTCGATGCGCGGACGTGGGACGCGACGCGGACCGGTAGTGTGACGCCGACGTCGCTCTGCTGCTGCCGCCGCTACTGCCGCCGCTGCCGAAACCGGCGGGGTCGTGCGAAGCGAAGCCGTTCTGCAGCGCCGAGCTCGAGCCCGCCATGTGGTACGCCTGTCATGGGGAGAGAAGTGCGCAATAATGCCCCGCAGATCCGATGCTGATGCTGACGCAGACTTTTTGAACCAAACAGGACGAACAGTTTTCCAAGCGAGTCGGATCAGACTGGAGTTGCCCCGAGGCCGTTCTCACCTTCTTGGTTTTCGGGACGCCATGCAGTTGTTGCTCAGTCTCCAAAGTTTGTTGGGTGACGTGCAACGCTTGCTTCAGGTGCTCAGCCTCCTCCGCTTTTCTCTTCACTTCGTTCTGAAACACGAACCGAAAAAAATGAGTACAAACAGAACAGAAGTTGAATGGGGGTGGGGGTGGGGGGAAAAGATGCACGCGCAAAAATCGTCACAGGAGACCCTCGTCCAAAGGAAAACTCACCTCCAAATTTCGAATTTGTGCTTCTTTTTCTTGCAGCGTGTCTTCCGCCGTTCTACAAGAACACGAACAGCGGCTCATGACTTACAAATCCTCCAAGCTTTTTGTTTTGTCAGGACCTCCGTGTCGGCTGTGTCCGAGCGAAGCGCCGCTGTACCTGAGTTTGAGGAGGTCCGCCTCGTAGCCCGACAGCAGCTCCTCCTTGCGGCTGATCCGCTCCCTGAGCAGCTTGACGCGGTTCGTGACGAGCTGCGCGGCGGACGCGCCTCCCGCCTCCTCCGTCCCGCGCGGCAGGTTCTTCATGCCCAGAGCGTCCGCCAGGGTGCGAAGCATCGACGCGTACTGCACAGACATCACCAACACAGTCAATGAATTTTCATTTTGAGCAACTGCTCCGAACAATACACTGCACCCCCCAATTTCCGCACAGCACACCGTGGGTCAGAAAAATCTATTGCTTTTTCAAACGTTGCTTGACTTCGTCACTCTCACCCGGTCCTCAGCCAGCCTGACTGAGCGCCTGGCCGTGACGGGGCTGGCGCTGCTCGACGCGGAGGAGCCGCCGCTGTCGCCGCCGCCGCCGCCTCGCGCCCCGCCGCCGCGGCGCCCGGCGCTGCCGTCCCGGCCCTCGGCGCGGAGTCGCTCGCGCACCCGCAGCTCCGCCAGCTCTCGCTTCACCTTCCCCAGCTCCATGCGCGCCGACCCCTCCCCGCTCCGACTCACTGTTGGAAAGATGCGGATTGAACAATTTCTGCGCAGCTTGGACAAAACGAGCAAACCTCCATTGAATGAGCACTGGAAATTACAGCTTGTTGCCACAGGTCTGGACCAGCGGAAGCTCGCCACTCACGCGTGTTCCTCTCGTCCTTGGCCTGCTCCTCGAGGACCCGGACCCGAGCGCGCAGCTCGAGCAGCGCCTCGCGCTGGTTCTCTATGATCTCCTCGTGTCTGTGACCAGCGCACGACGACTTCTCGTCAACCGAAAACACAGAAGCTCCGCCCCTCGACGACACGTGCGACGTCGCCGGCTGGAAGAAAAGGCTTCGTTTCTGAGATTGGATCGGGGCTACAGACAGACGGACAGACCAGCCAAGCAAACAACTGACAGACTGACTGACCGACCAACCAGCCAACTTACTTACCAACCGACTGACCACAATCAACCAATAGACCGACAGACAGACCGACAGACAGACCGACAGACAGACAGACAGACAGACAGACAGACAGACACACACACACACACACACACACACAGCGTGTGCTGAATGAGCAAATCTGTGCTCACTCGTTTCATCGTCTGTTTCAGTTCACCGTCCGTCAGTTTGGAGATGGTCTGTCGGAGCTCCTGAACCTGGCTTTCTTTCTCGTTTCTGGCCGCCTTCAGTTTGCTTGCAACCTGCTTGTATTTCCTGTAGAAAATCAACAGGTTTCAGTGAGTCAAAATAGACTCATAAATGCTGCAAACCCATCCAGGTCAAAACATTCAAAGGGGAAGCGAATTCGTTGAAATTGTCTGCAGCGCAAACGTTACTCACGACAAGCTGTTTCTGAGTTCCCTGATTTCCCTCGTTTGGCTCTCCATCGTTGTCGTCGATTTGGCCATCTGCTCCTGGAGAACGATCAACTCCCCGTCGTGCTCCTTCTTACGCTCTCTTCTCTGGTCTGTTCTTCTCCTTTGGGCTTCGTTCAACTCACCTGAATCACAACACATACCGTGTCTGATCTGCCACCACAAGAACACCCGAACAGATCCACTTCCCCACACAAAGGCAAGACGACTTCATGTAACGAGCCGTACTGACCGGTGAGGTGCGTGATTTTGAGCGTGGCTGTGTTGAGCTCCTTCTGCAGGTCGGAGTTGGCGGTCTTGGCGCGCGTCACCTGGTTCTTCATGTTGGCGACCTCTCTGCGCAGCCGCACCACCAGCTGCTCCATAGCAACGAAGTTCTGCGGCGCGTCGCGGTCGGCGGCGCCGCGCGATGATCGCTGACACGCCGCCGCTGCCGCCGCCGCCTTCGCGCTCTCCGGACGTGGAATCGGCGTCATGGCGTGCGTCGTCAGGAAGGGCGTGTCTGACTGCAGCCGCGACCGCATTTCTGCACGGGACAACAGGTAAACTTCGCTTTGGGCTTCTCAAGCAGTTTCTGTGATACAGTGTTCTTATTTACCCCTTTTCTCGAGACAGAGGGTGGTGCAATTTTACCGATCAGAAACAGCGTAGCTTGTGCTCAATTGAAGTGCGCCACTGGTGAACGGATCAACAAAGCGAAGAACCGCCAAAAGATTTTCTGCGTGTGTCGGATAGAAGCAAAGTGAACACGAGCGCTCGTGACCTGGTTGTACCCAATGATCTGACTGACATCAGAGGTGAGAAACTCACCGATGTTCTGCTGCGCGAGCGTCGCCATCTCCTGGTCGAGCTCCTTGTTCCTCTTGACGACGCTGTTGAGGCGCTCCTCGAGCGCGCAGATGACGGAGGCGTCCTGCTCGATGCGCTGCTGGTACTCGGTGATCTCCGTCTCCAGCCGACCCACCCCCTGCCGGGGAGAGACAGCCAGGCAAGCTACTGATGTGCACACACAACAAAGGTTCTTCCTGCACAACTTGGGAGAGTAACACACGACTGAAAAACAACTGCTCAAAAAGATCGTCAATGGGACTGCGGGATCCAGGCGGTACATTGTCCCAGGTTCACTGAGTCGGCATTTGCAGTTGCACGAGAAATACAGTCAACGTACCGAAGTGTGGGTTTCCTTGATTTGCCTCAGTTGCTGCCTGTAGTCATCAAGAGCCGAATCGTATTTGTGAAAAATGTTTTGATTCTCAGTGCGGACTTTCTCCATCAGTTCTGTCTTGCTTTCCTCCAACACGCGAATCCTCTGCAGCAGTCTCCTGTTCTTGCTCTGTAAGTCTTCCAGCTGAACCTGCAGTTGAGAAGAGACTTGTCCTCCAAACCAGCGGCAGAAAAACTGTGCAAATTTTAACGAATTTGAGCATGTTCATCTGACAAATGGCTTACGTCACGAGTCAGGTCGTTTCTGGTGAAGTCTTGGTTACGAGACCCAATATCTCTTGAAGTCAAGGACAACTCCTGTGGAATAGCACGCAGAATGTGTTACCATAGGTTGTTTCTGGCTCACAGTCTCCATTCAGTGCGACCCTTCGGAACGACCTCTTGCCGTCTCGGGTGCGGCCTTGCCTCTTTGGGTGCAACCCAACATCTTGGGCACCTGAGCAGACAGGGTCATATCCAAAGAGCCAGAGGGTCACACCAAGAAATGTCCCACAAAAAAGCACGTTCAGGCTAAGTCTTCAATCTGGACAAACATCCACTGCCATTTCCAATCAACCACCGGTAGAGCGCTTTGAGTTGGACGCCACTCACCCTGGTGAGGTTCTCCACCGTCTTCTCGAGCTCGAGGACGCGCAGTTTCTCGGCGGCGAGCAGAGCGGCGGGGTCGGCGGCGGCGCCGCGCAGCGCAGCCGCAGCGCCGTCGAGCTGGAGCGCCTCGAGCCGCGCCGTCAGCGCCGTGTCGCCCGCGTCGCCGGCGGCGCTGCTGTTCGTCCCCGAACTCAGCTGCTCCCTGCCGCGCGCACAACCACAGATGAACACACATACCGTATTCACCCGTAAAAGTCGCACCCAAGTGTAAGATGCACTCCCAATTTTGCCTGAGTTTTCTGGTATCAGGTTGTATTGAAACAAGAGTAATTTCATACACATGTGTAAACCCCCCTACTTTTGATGTTCAATTTTGGGGCAAAAAGGTGCGTCTTACACACGGGTGGATGCGGTACATCACCGAGCCACACGGCATGGCTGCAAAGCGATGTTGGAAGAATCAAGCTCAAAACCTGTCAACAGTGACTGCGGAAATCTGGCGGTTTTACCGTGAGAAAACACCACTGGTTCTTGATCTGACTGAATCGCGTATCAACAGAAACGGACGCACCTGAACATGTGCTCCTCCCTGCTGCTCTGCAGCGAGTGGTACGACTGCTCGAGTTCGCTGCGCTTTGCCTTTTCTATCAGCAGCTCCCGCCTCAGGTCGTCCAGCTCTCCGTTTTCCGGAGCAGGACTTCGGGATGAATTGGGGCGGGTCGACTTGGACTTCTCTTGCTCCAAGTCTTCTCGCAGTTCCCCGATGACTTTGTTGTTCTCTTTCAGCAGTTCCACAGTCTGCTCAAGGTTCTCGATTTTGGTTTGAGCCTCGGCTAGAGCTTTTCTCAAAGCCAGCGTTTCTTCCTCGTCACCAGACGACGGCTCCAGGTGAGCGCTCGCCACTTTTTCAGATTCAGCAGCAGCAGCAACAACAGCAACAGCAGCAGCAGTTTGAGTCTTCGTGTGGCTCTCGATGTGTTTTTCCTGCAGATTCTTGAGCTCGGCGCCCAGGCGCAGACATTTCGAGCTCTCCACGTCCAGCAAATGTTTGAGACGCTCGATCTCCCGCGCATGTTCGAGCTTCTGATCACTGTTCGCGGCGGTTCCTTCTGAGCCCTGGGAGTCTTCAAGTCTTCTCTCCAGGTCTTGGCGCAACTGTTTTTCTCGTGTCAGGTCTTGTTGCAGCTGATCACATTCTGAAGTGTATCTCTTCACAGCTTCTTTCAGATTGAGAACTTCAGTTTTCTTCTTCATGAGCTTTTCTCGCATCGTGTTTTCCTTCTTTTCAGTTTCTTCCTTCAAAGCTGCGTTCGCTTGTTCCAGGTACGAACTCTTCACCACGGCCTCTTCTACTTGGAACCTCAGACTTTCCAGTTCGTTGTCTGAACTCTGCACGTCTTCAGTCTCTCGTTCCGTTTTTTGTTGACTTTCCAGGTGCAAGTACTTTGCCTCCAGTTGGGCGTACGCTTCCTGACTGTCAGTCAACTTGTGCCTCAGAGCTGTCACTTCCATGCTGTGTCCATCGTTCAGCGTTTTCACCGTGCTGTCCGCGTTGTCGTACTTTTCTGCAACTTCTGCGTACAGCTGATGTATTTCCTGATTTTTGAACGTCAGCGAGTCTATTGTGCCCTGTTTTTCTGCCAACTGCTCTTCAAACATTGTGCACAGCTCGTCTCTTTTCTTTTCGGCAGCGGTGAACCTGTTTTGAAGACACGATCAATGCGTCGTCAGAACCCGACACATCGTGACCAAACGATTCAGAAAAGAAATATTGCCAAGACTTTTTCCCCTCAAACTCATTCAAATGTCGCTGTGGACACATCACAATTCACTGCATCACCTGGACTTGAGGAGCTCCAGCTGGGATCGCAGAGTCTCGACCTCCGCGCTGCCGTCCTGGGGTCGGGAGGCTCCGTGTTTGAGATCCTCAACGGACTGCAGCAGCGACTTTCTCTCCTGCGCCCAGGCAAATTCCCTCTCCTGCATAACAGAGAACTCAACTTCAACTGCAGCTGAGGCCATTTAATTTGTCTTCTGAACCGTGACTGCAACTAAACATTTTCCAAACAAAACCTGTGAGCAGTCATCTTTATCTTGACGCGAATGATTCAAAACGGAGGACAACAAGGAGCCGTTCGTTAAATCGATACGGAAACATCGAGTACTGACCGAGTATTGCCTCAAGGTGAAGCGCAGTTCCTCGATTTCCTCAGAAGACTCCAGCTTTTCATCTGAAGAGACTGTCAAATGTAGCGAAAGGGAACGACTTAAGAACACAGGACCCAACAACCACGATGAGAGAAAATGTACGGCCACATCACAGAAACAGGAGCACGATCAAATCGCAGGGAAAGGTGCAGATTGCACATAAATTCTTTGTGTTCAGGCACATTTTTACACACTACAGTTTCTTTTTTGGTCGGAAAACGGTTCCGTTTGTGAAGAGTGAAAACGCACCCAAGGGGAAAATGAGACGATTCAATTAGCTAATGCCTCCCACAGGCACCGATGCTTTGGCAGAGCTCAAGCACACGTCTTTCCTGAGAATGTGTGCCATTGCCAGCAGCTTATTGCATTAACTGCAGATCTGAGGAGGACTGGGCGGTACGCAGTTCACAATCGAACTTCTGAAGCGGAGGGAGGTGCGGGTCAATGTGTGAAGCACATCGACAGGTATCGATTTCTGTATTTTGGGGCAAGAAACAAGGCAGAGCCAAGTTTCACGTAGAAAGTCTCGTTTCCACACCTTCGTGATTGAAACTTCTTCTGATTTGGCAGGAGGTGGAAGTGGATCACAAAAAAACGTGTTGTAATGACACCACGTCGTCCATGGCGCTTTGTGGAGTGAAGAGCGAACCTTACCCGGTAACCGTGCCTGCCGCGGGAGGCCGCAGTGTTGACAGTTGGGTCTCGCAGCGAAAGTTGTACCGAAACATCTGTATGCAAACACAAAACTTTGAACTGAGATCCAATCGTTACCAGGATCGGATTCAAAGCTTTACAAACTGGCAATTTCCGTTGCGAAAAGAACATTTGCGACACCGAAACACAGGTACCGAAGGCACAGAAATCTTTGCGGCCCCAGCACACACACACACACACACACACACACACACACACACAAGCACACAGCGCGACGTACCTGCGGCAGGTCCAGTCGGCGGAGTCGTCGAGCCTGGTGCTGTCGGGTAGCGCGCGGCTGATCGGACCGCTCCTCACACTGCTCGCCTCCGAACCGGCCACGCTCGTCGGGCTGTTCCTGCACCCGGTGCCGGCCAGCTCCTCCTGCTCGTCCGTAGCGTCCACCTCCTCCGTGTCCTGCGCCTCGTGCCGCTGGCCCCTCAGAACCAGGGTGTGTTCGACGTGCTGCAGGGCCATGCTCCCGGCCTCCACTCCAGAGTCCGAGCGGGTCAGAACCGGAAACACGCTCTCTTCAGATTCCCGCCTCAGAACCTGAAGCTGTTCCGACGGATACAGAGGCTGGTAAGTCGTTGAATCTCTCTGTGTTTCTGCTTTTGCACTTGGCAGTCTTCCTTCATAGCTTTGTCTCAAGTCTTTGAGTTTGTCCTCGAGCTGTTGCGCGGCCTCCGTGTCCGAGGCGAAGCTGTCCTGGCGGAGCATGCGGAGCCTCTCGACGAGCTCGTCCTGCTCCGCCTCGCTGCCCAGGCTCGAGAGAGGCTCTTCCGCCGGAAACGACGCCTGCGAGTTGCTGCGGGTCTGCTCCGCACTCAGGCGCATGAAGCGCTTCACTCCATTGCTGATCTCCAGCTCCAGGATCTCCGCTTTCGCCGCAGCATCTTCGTCCGTGTCGGGAACCGTGGTCGGGGTCTCTTGCCGCTCGAACAGGTCCGCGATGTTGTCGTCCATGTTGTCAAATCCGAGCTGTTCGTTTTCGGCCTCTTCTTTGCGTCTCTTCTCTTCTTCGGAAATGGCGCGCGCAATCACGTTTCCAACGATCACCGAGGCCGTTTCTTGAAGTCCACGGAGACTTGCCTCACTCTCCTCTATTTTGTCGTCTGACCCGATAACAGAAATCTTCTCTTCGATTTTGTCACAGGAGCTGAAAATATCCTTCAGGTCCTCCAGGTACTGGTTGCCCATGTTAGTTTCGTCCCTGTTGGGTTCGGCCTGAACTGGGTACCCCGCAGATGGTACGACAGACCTGGACATGCGCCCGAACTCTTGCTCATCAGAGGGGGGCGCTGACACGTGTGGCTGCTTCTCAAGTTGATACTGCGCCTTTCGTTTCGTCGCCTGTCCGTCCAAATCCTTCTGCAGAAAATTATTTCGAGCTGCCTGCTCTATATTCGCCTGTGCTGCCTGTGCATAGGAGAGACCGGGTCTGGGGGAGGTGGGCGTGTCGGCCTGGTTCGCCATCACCAGTTCGGCGCTCTCTCGCTGCCACTGCCGCCGCACCTTCCCACCACTCTGGTCCTCCAGGCTGACCACGTGACTCGTGGGTTTGGGCGCCGACGGCGGGGTCGGAACCCGCTGATCGTCGTTGTCAGTGGCAACAGACTCTATAGTCGTGGTCACTCGGCGGAATCGCATTCGCCCAAAGTTATATTCGTCACTGTTTGTGCTGGTTTCTTTGCTTGTTTCGGAATGAACAGAAGCCAGTGTATCCGTTTGGAGAACACTATGAGGGGGAGACCTGGGGGGACTGCCATCATCCAGAAGGTCTGCGCAGTCATCCATGGCGACGGCAGATACCTTCGTCGGTTGCCTGGGTGACCTAGGAGGTTTTCCAACAACCGGAAGTTGCAACTGCACCGGAGGTTCCGGGGACAAAGGAGGGGCTGTTGGTTCTATTGGAATATCGAAGCTCACCGATTTCCTCTTCTTTGTTCCCCTGTCAGTATTCTGCTCATTGATGCCGATTTTTGGCAGGTCCCTGTTCTTGTCTTCTAGGGCTCGGTACGTTTCACTCCCTTCAAGATTTACATCCTTCGGAATTTCCCATTTGATGAGCCTGTCAAGGTCATCTTTAGCTGAAGTCTGTAGAATATCCGGATCTACTGGTGGAGCGAATGGCTTTGGTTCCTCATCGCTGAAGTTTGAATTCATCTCCCGCTGGGGAGCGCGGTTCCGGGGGCCTGGAGCCTCGGCGGCGTGGTTGAAGTTGAATGACTGGGCAGGGACCTCATCAGGCTGGGATCGTCGGAAGTACGAGGCTCCGCCGCAGGGCGAGGGGCCCTGCGGGTCCGGGACGTCGGGCGGCGGCACGAACGACGTGTTGATGGACGGCAACACGGGCTGCTGGTCCTTCGGTCCCTTCCTTGCTCCGGACGACACTGAGGTTGGAGGCGACCCGGAGGGGTTGAAAGAGAAACTCATCGACTGAAATGAAGACGTTAAAAACCAAATCAGGGTGCAAAAGTGACAGAAGATTCATCGCGATACAAAGTTCTGTCCGACCTCTTGGACAAAACTTGGAAAACATTGTCATGAGGTGGTCATGCAGTTCACCAAGACATTACTGTGGTTCGGTTGGTGTCAAACTTTCGCGGAACCTTAGAAACACCACAGAGCGAGAAACGAAATGAAGATTTCAGTTGCTGAAACGCTACCGGTGAAATCTGAGAAAAAGGTTCTCAACACGACAAAGGCTCCATTTTGTGCTGTCGCGCTCGGCCGCAAGAGCGAAAGAAACGACAAGACTCATTGCAGGGCAATCCACGGGGCACAGCCACGCAGAGAGCAGTGGACATGTCACGCAAGTGCAAATCTGAAGACACATGCAGTCCGTTCAGACGAACATGTGCAATGTTGAATTCTGTTCCCCTGCAGCTACATCTCCGCTAGCCCCATGCATGGCAATTCGACTTGTTTTCTGCGCAACTTTCAATACCTGCTGCTCTGTTCTTGCATTGGTGGAGTACAAATCGGCTTGTAGCTGCAAGGGTAATTATACTCAGGTTTGTAAAGAAAATCAATGGAGCAGCCTTGAGTTTACGGACTAAACATGGCCTCAGGTGGAGTTTCTTCCGAAGAACCTTTCACAACAAAGCAATCCGATGGCCCTTGAGAGAGGTTGTTGCTTGCGAGCTTGTCAGTTGACTTTCATAACATTTTCAGGAGTTCAATCTTGCATCTTGCAGAAATCTCATTACACCAATGGCAAAAGAACCAGCAAAATGTGCATCCCAGTTTGCAGCAAATTAACCACTCCGAAAAAATCCCGTGCAAATTGTAACCGTGACGCCTTCACCACACTACATAACTGACACACACGACGTGCACGCAAGCAGTGATGTGAAAACTATCGCTTATTTTTCAGCTTTTGCAGCATAGGTTGGATCAACTTTCGCAGCCGGCAACCATTGGTTCTGTGAAGAGTCAATTTGTGCTTTGATTACATTTGCCTTGCACCAAGGCATGTGCACCTGTTTACCAAAGCACAGCGGCTCAAACTACGAGACACGCAGCTTTCCCTTCATGAAAGCCGTCTCAACTGACCTGTCAGCAGTTGCGTGGAATATATATGTGTTGAACAATACATCCGTTTCATCAGACCAACACCAGTCAAATCAAATTGGTTACTTTTCGCGCAATGTCCGCGCTGTTTGGTGTGTTCGATGTCTGTGAGGTACAGCAGCGTGGATCCAGGTCGGCAGGATATCCAGAGAGCTATCGATCAAACACTGGTATCCGCTTGTGTGCACATTCGGCTTTCCCATGTAAGCACATGCTGCACGAATCCTTGAATGACTGTTCGCAATGGAGTTCGTCAGTCAGGTAGCAAAGACGTTTCCCACATACACGGGATCAATGGAATGCTTTTGTCGGGTGCCCGGCCAGAATGTGTCGCCTGAGATAAACAGTGATCAATGTCATTGCGGCTGCAGCGGGAAACACCTGATCATTTCACTTTGAAGGTGCAATCTTTTCTGGCTTTGTCAACAGGGTGGAGGCGTCAGAAGTGATGTCGCCGTAGTTGTCTCCACCTGTCAGAGTCTTCGTCAATCGGTCAATTGGCTTCCTGCTGTCAAACTCGGATTCACTGTTCTTTGCCTGCGCCACAACTCTGTCGAGTGGTGTACTCAGTGTCTCTCCACCTTTGTTCGTGTCTTTCAGAGCTGTTCTCATCAATTTGTCAATGGGTTTTACACTGGAAGCTGACGGAATGTCCTTGTCTTCGCACAGTGCGGTGTCATACAGTTTTTGCATTGGCAAAGTCGTGGGATATTCGCCGCGCAGTCTGTCCAGGGGGTGTTTCGGATTTGGGTCACTCGCGCTCTGGAGTTGCGCCGCGAGCCTGTCCACGATTGGATGAGGGGTTGTTCCAGAGTCCTGGGTGGCCGCCAGCAGGAGTCTGTCCAGCGGATGTCTGGTGTTTATCGTCGGATTTTGCCTGCCAACCGCCACGAGTCTGTCAATGGGCGCCTGGGTGTTGAGGGTGGGGGCGGGGTCGCCGTCGGTGCTCGCGATCAGAGTGGAGGTCTCGTCTCCGCTGTCGTCCTCTGCGCGCCTCCGCAGCCGATCGAGCGCGCGGTGTGAGTTGTATGAAGTGTCGTCCGCGGTGGCGTACCTCACCAGTCTGTCCAGAGGAGACTCGCGAACTAATTCTTCTCCGGTGACCTCCTGTTTCTCGGTCTCTTCGCTGGGTTGCAGAGTTTCAGCGTAAATCGGGTTTATGAAAGCGGGAGAGACTGAATTGGTTTCAGCAGGAGCCAAAGTCTCAGTGATGCCTTCGGTGTGCTCTTCTGGCGTTTTCTCAGTTTGGCGAGTGTTTACAACCAAGTCGTCGTCGGTGTTTTCCTCTGAACCCACGATAGACTGTTCATCTTCTGCCATACTGACTCAACCACGAAGCACCATGTTAGACCGGTGGCCAAGTCCCAAGCACCAGAAGCGACGGCTGTGAATGGGTTAGTCATCTACTGAGCCTAACTCGAAGCTCTAAACTCTAAACGTGCAATCAGGTTGTTTATATTCACCTCAGTCAGTCCAATGTGCGGCAGCAAACTGCAAGAACAAAACAACAAAACCACTTTGAAGTCACTTCACCAAGCAAACACCAACTCAAGTCGCTGCGCTCGAAACGAAGACGACTGAACTTCTGATTGATTTACACATGTTTTATCACCGAACAAGAAGCAAAGCACCGATTCAGGAGGTAAACCACTTTTATTTTCGACAGGTCTCTACAAATGTCCTCTAATGATGGTGAAACGTCCCAAAGTAAGTACAAACGCGAAGGGGAACACTGGACCTCTGTCACTCTTCACTCACTCTACTCTGGCTGTAACTTCACAACGGGACTGGAGTCTTTCTCTGTGTGTCAAACTGATGGTGTCAATAGGGAGTTTTTCGGGGCAGTAGGTTCGGTTCACGAGATGGACGCAGGCAGCAACATGGGCGGCATGAGCGCCGCCCGCTTCTCGGCGCCCTGCAGCTTCTCCACGATGGCGAGCGCAAACTCGAACGTGGTGCCAGGGCCACGTGACGTGATCACGTGGACGTCCACGCTGACGCGATCCTCCGTGTACTGGTACCCTGCAAAAGGAATCACTGCAATGGATCCAAAGTGAACGAACCGGCAGTTCATCGTATACTGGACACTATGGAAGTGAGCAAGCAAAGACAAAGCGGAACAAACATTTTCACTCCTACGATTCAGCAGGAAAGGATCTGGTGTGTCGTCGTTAACGTTTGCAATACAAGTTGGTTGTTTTCAGATCGGAAGCAATTCATTCATGCGGCGGGAAATTGTATCCAGGATGACGTGACAACTGTTCTGCCCAAACATTCGCCGTCAACCGTCCGTTGTGGACACAATCGACAAATCATTATGGACGCACAGATCCCACTGATTTTGACAATTTCCACACAAGTTGCGCCCCACGGCAGCATTTTGCTCCACGTGAGAACCGGTGTTTGACAATCAATTAGGAGCCCCTTTGCCCAAGCAACAGCACAGTCGCAACTCGCTGTGTGTTCGGATCGATACGAGACCCGAGTGGCAACGTGCTTCTGTTTATCGCCATTGATTTCGACCACCGATCACTTGGTTCCCGTGGGGGGCACATTGTAACCAAATGATCAGACAGGAAGAACTCTTACCGCCTTCTGTCAAAGTAGTTTTCACACTTGGATGAGAAGTCAAGGTTTTCCCTTTCCCGATTCCGTGACTGTTCAGAGCAATGGGTCCTGCAAATGTCAAAAGGCGGAACGGTTTTGGTGCTGACACGTTGTTGTCATGGAGTGTCGGAAGCAAACAGTGTCGACCTGCCGCGATCCCACAACGACGATTGATTTTTTCCTGCCGCTGTCTTATTGTTTTCAAAAGACACGACGTTGAGTCCGAAAGAAAACAATCGGTGTCCTTGGAACTTTTCGGCAGTCACGAGCTGACATTTTCAAGACAAAAGGATCACGCTGATTTGTTCGCACACAGTTGAGTGTGCGTCCTGAGTTGTTCGATTGAAAACATTCAGCAAGTCAATCGCTGCAAAAAATACCAGGAAACTCACCAGCACAAATGGCAGCAACGAATTTTCCGGCAGAGTTCTGAGCCTTCAAAACTTCACCCGCAGGGCCCGACTGAAAAGGGAACGAATATTCAAACACTGGAACAAACAGAAAACGGTGAAACCAGAAAAGTTTTGTGACAAAGAGTGAGTGAGTGAGTGAGTGAGTGAGTGAGTGAGTGAGTGAGTGGATAAATGAGAGAGAGACAAAGAAAGAAAGAGAGAGAGAGAAAGAAAGAGAGAGAGAGAGAGAGAGAGAGAGAGAGAGAGAGAGAGAGAGAGAATACTCAAACAAAGCAGAAGAGCAAACCAACAAACAAGCAACAAGAATAAAAGGCTCCGTGTTTTGTGGAAAAGGAAATTTGTTGAAAGCAGAAGAATGAAAGGCCACCCACCGCAGCGAGAGCCTTGGCTCCCCCGGCGCCGCCCGGCAGGATCACGATGTCGAACTCCTGGCTGCGAACTTCGTCGAGACTTGTGTCCGGCACGATCACCACGTTCCTGCTGCACTTCACCGGGTCCTTCCCGCTCAGCCCGGCGATCGTCACGTCAATCTGCGCCAAAATTCGAGCATTTTGTTGTTTCTCGTGATTTGCCATGTTTGTTGACCAAAACTTCACTCTTCGAACACGGAATGAAGAATCCCACACGTACATGTTTTTTCAACGTGTATGCAGGGTCGGCTCAAAGTATGCAACATATCAAAGTGAGTATTTGAAGCAAGCTGAAAACATGCAAGACCAAAATGAGGTATTTCAAGCATATTGAGGAAGGCTTCACGGATGGTCACGGTAGGCAGCCAGCTTGGTGGAGCTGGCTTGAAAACCGGTGGTATTCATGTGTGCTTCTGTCCACACTTTGACAACCCCCTTCCCCCTGGCCATACCCCGCTCCCCGTTGGCCGTACTCCCTCCCCCTTGGCCAAAACACCCCCCCCCCACCCAAGTCAATACCCCCCAACCCAGGCCATTACCCCCCCCCCCCCCATTAATTCATTTATTCCATGACAACGAGTATTTGCATCTGCATCAAACGTCTGCGTTGATGTTCACATTCACAAGCTTTTCTCGCTTTTCTCTGACTGACACTTGTGGATCGTGTTTGGGACCACAATGACTGGTTCAAATGAAGCCGAACAAGAGGAGTTTCCAAACATCCTGAACAAAACGGTCTGGAAGTGGGATTTGAGGTGTTTTCTTGTTTCGTAGCTGTTCACTCGAGGCGCGTGTGCGTGTGTGTGTGTGCGTGCAATAGATCTGTAGATACACTCCCAAACATGCAAGACCGGTGCACAAAAACGTCACACAAGTGGATGCATGGAGAACGGGCAAAATTTTCAACCTTGAAATCCCCCCCCCCCTTCCCTAAAAGGTGAAAGGGCTTCTGACCAAATCCTGAATCGGTCCTTCAACTCTGCGCGATGATGGTCCAGGGTGATGCCTTTACGCGAAGAGAACCACAAGTATTGGTCGGCTCTGAACCCCCTCCCACCGTTGGTGACAACCCTCCCCCCCCCCCACCAAGGATTTTGAATTCATATGCACTCACCTCGCCTCTTCGCAAAACGTCAGCGGTGATGACAGTCTCCATTTCTTCCGCACCTTCCGCGAGAATCAGCAGCGCTGAAGGCATCTTGTATCCGTTGTTTTCAAAACGTCGAAAATTGAAATTGTCTGCTTTCCCGGTCCAAGAAGTCGAAAAATTATGGACGACGGGCACCTGCTGTGACCTCCGAAACAAATGACTTTCGCGCTGCAAAACCAATCCAGGGCGGCCGGTGGAATTATCGCTTGAAAAACTCACCTTTTCAGGTCCCAAAGTATTGAAACACATCTGGTACTTACCAAGTTAAGTTGTGTTTTGAACTGGAATTGAGCACATGTGTCAGACAGTGTTTTGATGACAGCTTCCCAAGAGACGGTTGTTGACGTTGCTAAGGCGAGGAAGTGTTTGGTTGTCAAGCATGTGTGTTAGTAGGTGATGAGAAGGGACACAAGTGTTTGGAATTATCTCTTGATATGAGGTTTTCACGGGATAACTGAGTTTATATGTTGTCGTAAGTATGTCTAATGAATTCTGTGGCACGACCAGATGTCTTGTGAAACGGAAATTGTGCAATGAGCATTCCAGATTGAGCACGATCATTGTGGAGTTTCTGCAGTTTCAGCAAGCATGCGCGTGATGGAATTTGAGCCTCCAGCTCAGTTTTGTCAGAGCATTGCTGATCACAGGATACTTGTGTCAGTGACACCGGCGCCACACACAAACACACATACACACACACACACACACACACTTGCCCGGATTGACACAAAATTTCGTTGACAGCACAGCGTTGAAGGAAGACTCTTCGTCTCTTGTTTCAGGTGCTTCGCAAACCTTGCTGACGATGAAAGGTTACTTGAAGAGCACAGACGGCGTTTTCCAACTCGCCCCGAGAGTGACGACTGTTGGTAGGGATGGATGTGACATGGTTCTCAGGGTGGGTTGTGTTCGACTTCCCTTCAGCGAGAACAAGCCATGTGCAACAAGCCACGTGCTGTCAAGAAAATAAGCTGAGATTATCGTTTCAAACCACGTTCCGGACCATTGATGGACGACGGGTTTCTGCCATTTCTGTCTTCAAGCTTCGTTGCTCTGTGAGACACTCTGCATGTTGTTATAGGGACTGGGTATCGACCTGCAGCACGCTCTGGTGGAGTACAGCGACCAGGAGCAGTGCTTCGTGCTGCAGGACCTCAACACGCAGCACGGAACCTACGTGAACGACTGTCGGGTGCAGAACGCGGCAGTGCGACTCGCGCCCGGAGACTTCATTCGTTTTGGCTCCGACGCCAACTCGTACGAGCTGCAAGTCGACAGTGCGGGACAACTTGTGAGTCTCCGTTTGCCTCTTGTTTCGCGTTTGATTCTTCCTGATCACCGACTGGTGAATTCACGTTTCGAGCACAGCCGACGTTTCTTGTTGAGAGAATTTGTTGCGGTTCTCACTGCCGGTTTCTTTCCTCTCACAGCTGCATAGCTACGGATCGTTCAACCAATACCTCGTGGTACTTCATCAGAAAGTTGTTTGTATTTGTGTCCCACATTTGTACCTTGATGTGTTGCATGCGCGACTTTAGAATCCAGCATGTTTGTCTCATACATTGAGTCAGTGAGGTGTTGATTGATACAGCAATCGTAGTATTGTATTTCGAGGGTCGTTGGGCAGATCAGCCGCATTTGTTGTTCACCCTTTAGTACAGATGTCTGGTGTTGCCCAAACCGTTGGTGGGAGAAATAAAGGGACTTGCATGTGTTCCTGTAAATGCGTGAGTCATTGTTCAAGAAACAATTCTCGCACACCTGTTGTTCACTTCGAACATTGGTTTCAGGTGACGTACCCTCCCGTCGCGCAGCGCACGGCGTGGACTCAGCCACTAGCGCTCGTCCCCGAAGTTCCTTCTCCCCAAGTCGTGTACCAATCGACAGACACCCTGCCCGCCCTCTCCTCAGTCGTCAAGAGCACGACGGCGGCGTGGGGCCAACAACAGCAGACGCCGCCGTCGCACGTCGGGGCGAACCCGCTGCCGCGTCCGCCTCCCGCCGCCGCCGCCACGATCCGCTCGCGGCCGCTCAGCGCCGGCAGCGCCACCCTCGCGTCGCGCCGTCTGCAGACGGGCGCCTCCTCCAGTCCGCCCGTCCAACACAGAGGTCAGTTCAGGGACTGTGGGTGCAGCTCGTTCGTGGTGGTGTTCTTTGAGGACAACCTGGGAAACAGTTCGAATGAAGTGAGAAAGTCACACTGAATGCAATCTTCCTTCCAATGTTTTCTGCAGCTGCCAACGGCTCTGGCTGGGTGACAGTCAACAGCACGACCACGCAGCAGTTCGGCTCGAGAAGCAGCGGCAGCGTTGATGTGCACTCCGTCCAGGACAAGGAGCAGAGGATCCTGCGACTGCAGGAGGAGCTGAGGAGGCTGTCGCTGTACGAGGCCGAATGCGAGCGCAAGGATCAGCTCGTCCAGACACTGCGGGATGAAATCGGCGATCTGCATGTCAGTAGATGTCTCACTCGTGAACCAAAATAATTTTCAGAAAAGCGGAAAATGATCACGCATGCATTGCGTGGCTCGTTGCGTTTTCAGGCACGGTTGAGGCAGGCTGAGTCGGGTCGCGAACTCACGATGGTCTCAACGATGGTCTCAACGGATGCAGAGCTCTCCGAGAAGGTCGTGCACCTCGAGTCGGAATTGTCACTCAAGAAGCTGGAGGTTGAGAGTCTGCGAGACCAGGTCAGTCAGATGAAGAATCTGGATGCGGGGCCGGCGTCGAGAACTGAAATCAACGAGAAGATCGTGGAGGTGAACAGTCTGAGGCTGGAGCTGGAGAAAACCAAGAAGGACAAGAACATCACGTCGGGTCTTGTGACACAGATGCAGCGGGACATGACAAGCAAGGTAAGCTTTCGTTTCACCTGCCTAAATTTTACGTACTTTTTGTGTAGTTGTGCTGAGGTGTCTCCGATTTTCTGGAGGATGTTGATGCTGAGCTTCTGCCTTTTTGCGCAGGACACAACAATCAGCCGATTGACGAGAGAATTGGAGAACTTGAAGAAGGAGTGTGCAGACAAGAGCACCATGCTGGTTTCCATGCAGTCAAAGGTGAATGTTTGTTCTCGTTTTCTCTCAAAACGATTCAGGCACGTTCGGCAATCCGATGATTCTTGTTGGTGCCATTCATACACAGTTTGATATTGCGATTTTACAGGACGATGAGGTGAGTGTCAGGTGTAAGGTTTCTGTAAATATGCCTTTTCTTGGTCACGTGTTGTATCCCTTGTAAGACCGACTCCACATCTTTGATGTCCAAGTTGTGAAGTGTGCTGTGGAGCTGCGTCCTGAACTTGAATTGCAAAAGACAACCGGAAAACGCCTTTGTGTGTCAGCTTCTTAAAACATGGGTGTGACAAAACACGAACTCAAGTTCTATGTTGCTTGTTTTGCATTCATAAGCAGACCTTTTTCTTTTCATTGCGCTTCTCCTTTTTGTAGTTCAAGCAAGTTGAGGACAACAGAAAAACAAATGACGAATTGGAAACAAAGGAAAGGGAACTGGCTTCGCTGAAACAGGTTTGTCTGCCATCCAGTTGTTGGGCTCGCTGATCGTTGGATCCAGACACGTACGATAATTGCTGCTGAATTGTTGCAAATGAAATGGCTTTTTCACGGCCTCACTTTGTATGATTGCAGAAATCTAAATCGACAGAAAACAGATTGCAAGAGCAAACGGACCTCATCAGCGAGCTGAGAATAGAGATTGAGAGAATGAAATCAACAGAAAAGGAGGAGAAAGAGGTTCGTATTGTGCACCCCACACGATTTTCACGCAAATTTGGGTCGTGTCTCCACATTGTATCTCCAATGAAACAATGGCTCTCTGTCTTTCTGCAGTCTTTCAAGAAATTTGAGACGGAAATAGAAGAGACCAAGTCCAAGTTGACAGACATGGAGAGAGCTGAACGACAAACCAGAATTGACTTTGAACAGGCGTCCAAAAACGTGCGTTCGCGCTTGCAATTTTGTCGCGTGTGCACCGCACTTTTTTGCTGACGATTTGCATGAATTTGTTGTTTTTGTGTCACCTGCAGTTGGAGCGACTTCGAAGTCGCGTGATTCAGGTGACATTTTCGACTCCGGGCATCAAGGCTCCGACCGGAGCCATCGACGACGACGAACTTTTGGAGACGCTGAAGGGCATCATCTCCGAGAGGACGGACCTCAAGCGAGAGGTGCAGGACCTCAACGAAGCCGTCAGCCTGGCTGAAAACGCGCAACAACAGTTTTCGGAGGGCACGGAGAAACTGAAGCAACAGCTCAGTGAGAGTCTGGTCAGTAGATGGTTTGGTCCGTTGTTCCCGCGATTCACGCTGTTGGAAATGACACTCTGTGTCCAGTGTGGGCAGTGCAGAGAAAGCTTTTGCCTCTTTTCAGCAAAGACTCCAGGAGAATGGACGCACGGTCAGCAAGCTGAAGCATGAGGCGGAGCAGATCGGTGCCATTTGCCTCGAGGAAGACCTGTCGTGGCTGAGACATTCCTTCCTCTCGATTTTGCAAGGAGAAATTGACTGGGAAACTGAGATCGAAGGCGCTCTGGAGAAGTGTGGAGTGAACCTTCGTCTGTCAGAAAGAGGTGCGTTTTCTGGTTGCGGTTCGGGCAACAAAAGCACTTCAACTATCAACCACTTGCTGAAGGCGGAAACCATTCGTGTTCTATGAACACACACTGCACACCCACAGACTATTTCTTTACCGGCTGACGGCGTCGCCCTTTCAGAGCCGTGGCACCACGTGCTGGAGCTACGCGAGAAGCACCTGGAGGTGGTGAGCGACCGCGCGAAGCTGGCGGCGGCGATCGAGCGGCTGGAGGAGGAGCGGCGCGCCGAGCTGCAGCGCGCCCTGGCGGAGCTGCGCGACGAGCTCGAGACTAGAGGGCGCGACGACGCCGAGCGCGTCAAGCTCGAGAGTGAGTCATGCGTCAGTCAGCCACGATATTGGTGGGTGGGTGACTTTCTGTGGCGTCACTGTCACAAAAGGAAGAGTCCTGAATTCCGAATCTGGTGTCAGACGGAAAAATCTCTTTGTTGGTTCCCGCTGGTTGCAGAAGCTGGTCTTATTGCAGGCGAGGAGAGGTTGAACCGCATGATCGACGAGGTGAGGCTGCTGGAGGCGGAGAAGAGGGACAACGTACTGCAGCAGGAGCGCGAGAAGGTGGCTGCGCTCGAGGCCAGCGTCCAGACTCTGAAGATCGTGAGCGTTGTTTCACTCTCCTTCTCACTGCGCACGTTTGGGCACAAATGTGACCCGTTTGGAAAGTATGAACATGATCCGTGAAATAGTTCTTCAGGTTTGGAGTTCTGTGTTTCAGTCCCTTGTAGCAAAGGAGGATGAAGACAAAGACAACAGGGAGTCAACACTGGCGGCGGTGCAGGAGTTGGAGCACGTGCAGAGGATTGAGGTGCTCACACCATTCTCTCCGCCTCAGTGTTGTCAAACAGCAATAAAGGAAGCCCCATTCATGACGCAGATTTCACTGGGGGGGGGGGGGCGGGATGTCTGCAAAAATCGGGTTCCGTGTACAGCACAGTTCGCAGACTGACCCGTTCTGTCTTGTTCAGGTGGAACTGAGGGAGCGGATTGCAGAGTTGGAGGCAAGCAGGGAATCTGAGATGGAGGCCATCAGAGTTGAGCTCAGCAGCGCTCAGCGCAGAGCGGAAGATGGCTCCCTCAACTACCAAGAGCAACTCAAGCAGCACTCCGTGACCATCTGTGCCATGGAGGAGAGACTCAACAAAGTGATGAAGAAGAACAAAGACTACCAGAGTGAAATCACAACTTTGAGAGCCACTGTACACGGTGAGAATGTTCGAGTCACGCACTGAGCGTTTTGCAGAAAGTTACCGAGGAAACATTCAATCTGTCAATGACGGCAGAAGTTGAACCTTTGGAATCAACTGTGTGTCTTTCTTCAGAACTGCAGTCTCGAGAGGGCAGGCCTCCGCCGGCCCCGCCCAAGCCGCGCGTCGTCATCCAGCGGGCGGCCGTCGACGTGGCGGGTCTGGAGCAGACGCTGACGGCGCTGCGCGCCGAGAACGTGGAGCTGCAGAAGCAGGTGACGGAGTCGCAGGGCGTCATCGCGGGGCTGCGCAGGGACCTCGCCGGGGCGTCGGCCAGGCTCTCGGACATCACAGGTGCGCCACCAGCCTCCCGTGCAGTGGGGGCAGTTGCCTTGCTGGGGCATTGTAATTACGTTTGTCACAACTCAAAACTCGTGTTCATCTCAAGTGTTGGTGGGTCATTGGTGTTCAAAACAAGCGACGAACGTGTTTCGTATCCACAGGAGAATTGAGTGAGAGCCAGAAGGAGGAGATTGAGAGAAGCAAAATAGGTCTGCAGCAGAAAGAAACAGAGATTCTGGAGCTCAAGCGACAAATGGTGAAACTGTCTGAGATCATCGACAAACAGGGATCCGAGCTACAAAATGTCAGCGGGGATGTCGGGTCAGTTGTTGTTTTCTTCTTCCACCAAGTTTGGGTGTAGACGATCAAAGAGACTGTCGTTGCTGAATGTATCAGAGTGTCTGTGTCATCCGGTTTACGAACGAGCCAATTTTGCTTTCAGGAAGCACAAGGATGTTGTTTCTCATTACAAAAATGTGATCAATGAAAAGGAAAGTAAAATCCAAGAGTTGGAGGAGTCACTGATGGTTGAGAGGAACCGACGTCACGAGACCATCCAGGTTCGTGGAACAACTCCGGCCGCTCCCAAGACCTCTGGTTGTGAAAGTGTTGGGAGTATCCGAGAATGTTCCAGGCGTCTGTGTGACTCGTCCTTTTCCTGCGCAGGTTGTGGAGGACACGAGTGGCGTCAACTCGGAGCTGAGCGTCGTGGGCGCCACCTGTCGCGGAGAGCGCCACGAACAGGTCATCCACCGCCAGAGGGAGGCGCTCACAGAGCTGCGCGCGCGCATGCGCGACTTCGACCCCGCCAAGTCAAGTATGTACAACGCCAGTTTGTGACCCTAATAGAATGCCCTGTTACTCTGGGAAATCTGGGGTCAATGTTTCTGTTCAGTGTTCCAGTACAAACACAATTCAAAGAAATGAAAAAGTCCGTTGTTACCTCGTGCAGTGCCGAAGGACCAGGCGATGCAGCAGGTGTTGATGCTGCGGAAGGAGTTGGCGGAGCTGCGCGCGCAGCACGCGACAGCGACGACGCCCGGGCTCCAGGACGCGCACAACTCGATGGTCGAGAATCAGGTTCGTCGCGCGCAGACATGTTTCAGCACGATGAGCGGCAAAGCGCGTGGCCGTGCCTGCGCCTAAAGATCTGATCAGATTTTACCAGACTGCACGTGGTGACCCGGGGATACAGGATTCTGCTCTTTTTTGTCCCGTTTGCTTTTGTGTCATTTTTTGCGGACTGTACAAGTCTGCTGGTTTGTCTGCAGTGAACAATGGTCTTTGCAGGTTCGGAGAATCCGAGGCGTAGCGAATCAGGAGTTGGCTGCTGCCGAGTCGGATCGTGTCAGTTACAGGGAAACTGCTGAAGTCCTGGAAATGAGTGAAAACTCGGTTGGTTGTTTCCCACTTTGGGACTGAACGTCCGATAACTGCCTTAGAAATTGACTGCAACGTTCAATGAGGTGTTGAGGGACGCGAGTCTGTATTTTACAGTATCTGACGCTGGTGCGCGCAGTCAGTGGATCTCTGGACATGCACGACCTGGACGGCCTGCACTCCATTTCTCACATCTCCAGGGAAGACAGACATCGTGTCATGATGCAGCGCGAAAAGGCCTGCGAAGTGCTCTCCAACAGAATCAAAGTTTTGAATGTAAGACAAAGCATCCGGTGCGTGCTCACGTCTTTGGCAACACGCTGACAACTCTGGGATCATTTCAATGCATCTGTTGCGATTTCAGGAGAGAATAGGCAGGAAAGATGAACTGCTTCAAGGGTACGAAACAGATCTGACAAGACTTCAGCAAGCCGAGACTTTGGCAGAAAAGAGGGGAAATCAAGTCAGCACCCTCAAGGTGAGAAGAGCGAGTCCAGAAAAGCCGCCTCACCTCAATTTCTTCTCAGTTTCAGCAGTCTCTTTGCCAGTTTTCAAGTGTGACTGGATGCGTTTGCAGAGCGACGTTGTAGGCAGGACAGAAGAAACGCAGTATCTTCGCGAATCTCTGCAGCGAACCCGAGACAAGCTGGAGCAGGAAAAACGACTCAACTCTGCTATCAAAGCCAAGAAGGTTCGCTGTGATTCTTGTTGTCGTCGTATTTTGACACCAAAAGGAAGAGGATGTGATTCGTGCCTGAGATCGCTTCACGATCGTGTTCAAAACTATCGTGAAAGAAAACTGGGTTTATCCTTTTCTGGAATTTTTTCTCGCTTCTCATTGGTCCTCAGCTCGGTAATAATTGAGTTTGTCGCTGAACACAACAGTTTGTCGCCGAGCAGAATTCATGACATCATGACATTGTTTACAAGTCATTTTCACTCTTGAAAAAATTCCATTCAAAGGATAAAACATTTGTCCTGGCTCCTTCAACTCGGCGACAAACTGGATTGCTGCCTGAGGATCCAAATGATCCAGTTTGTCGCCC